>Ga0209257_1001402_pt1 | contig 28797 bp, 26 predicted proteins | sample AraplaCvi_mCL_r2_FD_184277 | JGI IMG/M metagenome (GOLD analysis project Ga0209257, IMG submission 184277) | Arabidopsis root microbial communities from North Carolina, USA - plate scrape MF_Cvi_mCL_r2 (SPAdes) (version 2) | ecosystem: Host-associated > Plants > Roots > Endosphere | place: USA...
TCGGCGGTGGAGGCGCCGGTGACCATGTTGCGGGTGTACTGCTCGTGGCCGGGGGTGTCGGCGACGATGAACTTGCGCTTGTCGGTGGAGAAGAAGCGGTAGGCGACGTCGATGGTGATGCCCTGCTCGCGCTCGGCGGCCAGGCCGTCGACCAGGAGTGCGAAGTCGATGTCACCGCCCTGGGTGCCGACCCGCTTGGAGTCGGCCTCGAGGGCCGCGAGCTGGTCCTCGAAGATCATCTTCGAGTCGTAGAGCAGCCGGCCGATCAGGGTCGACTTGCCGTCGTCCACCGAGCCGCAGGTCAGGAACCGCAGCAGGCTCTTGTGCTCGTGCTGGTGCAGGTAGGCGCCGATGTCCTCGGCGATGAGGGCGCTCTGGTGGGCCATCAGAAATAGCCCTCCTGCTTCTTCTTCTCCATCGAGGCGGCCTGGTCGTGGTCGATCATGCGGCCCTGGCGCTCGGAGGTGGTGGTGAGCAGCATCTCCTGGATGATCTCGGGCAGGGTGGCCGCGGTGCTCTCGACCGCGCCGGTCAGCGGGTAGCAGCCCAGGGTGCGGAAGCGGACCGACTTCATCATCGGCGTCTCGCCGGGGCGCAGCGGCATGCGCGCGTCGTCGACCATGATCAGCGTGCCGTCACGCTCCACCACCGGCCGCACGTCGGAAAAGTACAGCGGCACGATCGGGATCTGCTCCAGGTGGATGTATTGCCAGATGTCGAGCTCGGTCCAGTTGGAGATCGGGAACACCCGGATGCTCTCGCCGGGGTTCTTGCGCGCGTTGTACATCCGCCAGAGTTCGGGCCGCTGGTTCTTGGGGTCCCAGCGGTGCTGGTCGGAGCGGAACGAGAAGATCCGCTCCTTGGCGCGGCTCTTCTCCTCGTCGCGCCGGGCGCCGCCGAAGGCCGCGTCGAAGCCGTACTTGTCCAGCGCCTGCTTCAGGCCCTCGGTCTTCCAGACGTCGGTGTGCACCGCGCTGCCGTGGGTGAAGGGGTTGATGTTCTGGGCGACCGCGTCGGGGTTCTTGTGCACCAGGAGCTCGAAGCCGAGCTCCTTGGCCATGCGCTCGCGCATCTCGTACATCGCCCGGAACTTCCAGGTGGTGTCCACGTGCAGCAGCGGGAACGGCGGCTTGGACGGATAGAAGGCCTTGGCCGCCAGATGCAGCATCACCGCCGAGTCCTTGCCGATCGAATACAGCATCACCGGCCGTTCGCACTCGGCGACCACCTCGCGCAGGATGTGGATGCTCTCGGCCTCCAGCCGCTGCAGATGGGTCAGGGTCTTGGAGGACAAGGGGGCGGTTCGTTCCAGGGTCTGGCTCACGCGGGCGTCCTTCACGCGGGCTCAGCGGCGACGGCGAAGGGATCGAACGGCCCCGAGGCCACGAACCAGGGATTGGCGAAGTCGGCGTCCTCGGCCTGGTCGCGCTTGCCGTAGGCCAGCGGACGCCCGTCCATGGTTCGCACCGCGCCCCCCGCGGCGCGCACCACCGCGTCGCCGGCCGCGGTGTCCCACTCCATGGTCCGACCCAGGCGCGGATAGAGGTCGGCGTCGCCCGCGGCCACCCGGCAGAACTTCAGCGACGAGCCGGCGGAGACCATTTCGGCCATCGGGAAACGGGCGCAGAAGTCGCGCGTCTCCTCGCTCAGGTGCGAACGGCTGGCGACGACGTCCAGGGCGCGCGGGGGCGGTCGGACGCTGATCGTCCGCCAGGCGCCCACGGCGCCGTCCGTCACCTCGGCGCGCTGCGCTCCGGCGCCTTCCCGGCCCGCATAGATCTCCCCGTGCGCAGGGGCATAGACCACGCCCAGCACCGGACGGCCGTCCTCGATCAGGGCGATGTTGACGGTGAAGTCGCCGTTGCGGTTCAGGAACTCCTTGGTGCCGTCCAGCGGGTCGACCAGGAAGAAGCGGCGGTCGGTCGCTGGCATACGGCCCTCCGAGCAGGCCTCCTCCGCCACCACCGGCACGTCCGGCGCGATCACCGCGAGCCGGGCCAGGATGATGGCCTCGGCGGCCGCGTCGGCCTCGGTCACGGGCGAGCCGTCGACCTTCGCCCGCTGGGCGAAGTCGTCGCGGGCATAGACGCCGAGAATGGACGCCCCAGCTTCGATCGCAACGCCTACCAGATCGTCCAGCATGGGTTCTCCTGACCATTCCGCGGCCACCCGAGTGATCGGCTGGCGCGGTCGCAAGTCAACCGAGGGCGCGGGCTGATCGCGCACACGATCAGGGCCCTTGCAGGCGGCCTCCACACCCGCTTGGCCGGATCGCAGGCTATGGTTGGCCTGATCGTCCCTTGAGGCGGCGGCCGTGCGGCCTGGACCGTCGGCGCGTACCCGGAGACCGCCATGACCGCCCGCCAACAGCTGCTCGACATGATCGACGGCCCCGCGCCGTTCGACCAGCCGGCCTCGGAGGTGGCGGCGCTGCAGCTGGAGGCCGCCCGAGAGCTCTTCGCCGAACGGCGCGAGCGGGTGGCCGTCCTGCGCCGCCGCGCCGACGACTGCGGCGTGACCGAGGTGCGGAGCCTGGCCGACCTCGTGCCGCTGCTGTTCTCGCACACGGTCTACAAGTCCTATCCGGCCTCCTTCGTGGACGCCGGCCGCTGGGACCGCATGCTAGCGTGGCTGCAGACGCTGTCGACGCGACGAGTCACCGACGTGGATGTTGAGGGCGTTGCGGACGCGGACGGGTGGATCGATCGGCTGGAGGCGGCCGGCCATCACGTCTTGGCCACCAGCGGCACCAGTGGAAAGTGTTCGTTCCTCAACCATGCGCCGGCCGACTTCGACCGCAAGCTGCGCCACTGGAAGACCGCCCTCGGCTGGCCCTGGCTCATGCCGGCCCGCGACCGGCCGTTCTTCTCCCTGGGGCCCAGCGCCGGCCCGAACAGCGCCATCGAGAGCGCCCGCATCGGCGCGCAGGTCTGGGCGCCCCCCGGGGACGCCCATTTCCTCACCGACGAGCCGCTGCGGATCTCGGACATCGCCGCGGGCCAGGCGCTGCGCAAGCGCATGGGCGACGGCTCGGCCACGCCGGCGGAGATCCAGGCCTTCGAACGGACCGCGGCGCAGCGGGGCGAGCGGATGGCCGACGCCGTGCGGGCGTTCGCCGACCAGATCCTGGCGCGGCGCCACGAGCCCATGGTGCTCACGGGCCTCTGGGCGCAGCACCTCACGATCATCGCCCGCGCCCGGGAGCTGGATATCCCCGACGGCGACTTCCATCCGCAGAGCTGCATCGGCGCTGGCGGGGGCGTGAAGGGCGTGGCCCTGCCGCCGGACTATCGGCAGCAGGTGGACCGCTTCTACGGCGACGTGGTGCGAACGTCCGGCTACGGCATGACCGAGATGGCCCAGCTCATGGTCCGCTGCGAGGCCGGCCGCTACCACCGCGCCCCCGGGCTCGTGATGCTGATCCTGGACCAGGACGGCGAGCGGCTGCTGACTGAGGCGGACGCCGAGGGCGGGCGGGTGACGGGCCGCTTCGCCTTCCTCGACCTCGCCATCGAGGGCCGGTGGGGCGGGCTGATCTCCGGCGACAAGGTGACCGTGGACTTCGGCGCCTGCCCGTGCGGGCGACAAGGCCCGACCCTGTTGGACAATATCGCCCGCTGGGCCGAGCCTGGAGCGGACGACCACATCGGCTGCGCCGGCACGATCGACGCCTATGTGCGCGGCGCCCTGGCCGACGCATGAGCCGACACGCAGACCAGAGACGAGACCGATGACCGACCAGAGCCTCCTCGACCGCATCGACCGGCTAGAGTCGATCCAGGAGATCCAGGCGCTGGCCGTGCGCTACGCCATGGCGGTGGACGCCCGCGACCTCGACGCCTGGCTGGAGCTGTTCGTGGACGACATCGATTGCGGTCGCCGCGGGAAGGGGCGCGAGGCGTTGCGCGGCTTCATCGCGCCGGCCGTACGTACGTTCTACCGCTCGGTGCACCAGGTCTGCGGCCATGTGGTCGACGAGGTCTCCGGCGACCACGCGAAGGGGCGGGTCTATTGCCGCGCCGAGCACGAGTACGGCGACCAGTGGATCGTCCAGGCCTGCGTCTACTTCGACACCTACGAGCGCCGCGACGGCCGCTGGTACTTCGCCCGGCGCGAGGAGGACTTCTTCTACACCTGCGACGTGCTGGAGCATCCGCAGGACGCCGGCTTCCAGCGCTGGCCGGGCCCGGCGCCCAAGCACAATCCGCCGATGATGGTGGGCCGCTTCCCCTCGTGGCTCGCCTTCTGGAAGGACGCCAGCGAGGCCGAGCTGTCGGCCGTCACGCGGGCCCCCGCGGGCCGCTGACGCTCAGGGCGCGGGTTGTTCGTGCAGCTGGACGAGCTGCACGAGGGCGCCGCCCAGCCGATCGTCCAGGATGAAGATCCACGAGGCGCGCGGCGCGGTCCCTTCGCTCAGGATGTGGAGGCCGTGCGCCTCGGCCCTGGCGCGCTCGGCGGCCAGGTCGTCGACGGCGAAGGCCAGGTGGGACAGGCCTTCGCGCTCGCCCATCAGCTCGGTGTCCACTGAACGCCCCTCGACGGTCTGCACCATCTCGATCTCGGTGCCGTCGTCGGTCCAGGCGTGGGTGACCCGGCTGCGGGTCGCGCCGGTGTGCTCGCCCACCCGCGAGGTCAGGGTGAACTCCTGGATGGGCTCCCATTCCAGGCCGAACAGTTCGTTGTAGGCCCGGCTGGCCGCCTCGATGTCGTTCACCTTGAAACCGACGTGCAGGAACTTCACCGCGAGGCCTCCTACAGCGCCGTGTAGTAGCCGCCGTCCACCGGCACGGTGAGGCCGGTGACGTAGCGCCAGTAGTCGCTGGAAAGCGCCACCACGGCGGCGCCGATGTCGTCACGCATGTCGCCCATGCGGCCGAGCGGGAAGCTCGCCATGGCCTGGCGGCTGCGCTCGGGATCGCTCTCCAGATAGACCTTGGCGGCGTCGGTCAGGGCGGCCGGCGCCACCGCGTTCACGACGATGCCATGCGGGCCCCACTCGCGGGCCAGCGCCTTCACGAAGCCGCGCTGGGCGCTCTTGGTGGCGGCGTAGACCGGGTTCATCGCCCCGCCGTGCAGGCCCTGCGACGAGTTGAAGACGATGAACCGGCCTCGACCCGTGTCCTTCAGATAGGGGAAGGTCGCCTGCGCCAGGTGGAAGGCGGCGCCCAGGGCCACGTCCACCTGCTCGTCCCAGTCCGCATCGGTGATCTCCTCCAGCTTGAACGACTTGCCGGAGAGGCCGCTGGAGGCGTTGTGGATGGCGATGTCGACGCCGCCGAAAGCCGCGACGGCCGCGGCCACCATGCGGTCCACCGCCGCTCGGTCGGCGACATCGGTCTCCACGGCCAGGGCCGAGCCGCCGTCCCGGCGCACGAGTTCGGCGGTCTCCTCGCCCGTGGCGGCGCGGCGGGCGGCGATAACCACATGGGCGCCCGCCAGGCCGAGCGCGCAGGCCAGGCCACGGCCGATGCCGCCGCCGGCGCCGGTGACGATCGCCGTGCGGCCTTTCAGCAGGCCGGGCTGCCGGGTCCAGTCCATCGGGGTCATGGCACCATCCATTCGCCGCCGTCGAGGGTGAGGCTGGCGCCGGTGATCGCGCGCCCGGCCGGGCTGCCCAGGAAGCCGATGACGGGAGCGATCTCGCGGCGCGGGTCCAGCGGGCGGCCCAGGGCGACGCTGACCGCGTCCGGCTTGGCGGCGAGGGGGGCGGCGTCGAACAGGGGCGAAAGCGCCCGCGGGGCGGCGGCGATCCAGTTCAGGGTGACGTCGGCGCCGCCCCACTGGCGCGCCACCGACTTCACCATGCCGCGCTGACCCTCCAGCAGGGTGGTCAGGGCCACGAGCTGCGGGCAGCCGACCAGCGACAGCGACGGCCCCACTACCACGACCGCCACCCCACGGTCCTTGATGCGTGGCCCCAGCGCCCGCAGCACATAGGCCAGCGCCCGCAGCCCGTCGCAGGCCCCCAGCCGCCATTCGCCCTCGCTGAGCGCGCTGAGGGGCGCCAGCCGCATGGCGGCGCGCGGCAGCATGCCGATCACCACCAGGTCGGGCGGCCCGGCCGCCTCCGCCAGGGCCGCGACGCCGGCGTCCGCGGCGGGTTGGCTGTCGAAGGTCCCGGAGACGCGCACGACTCCCTCCGGCGCCGCCGCGAGCGTGTCGGCGTCGTCGCTGAGCTGGGCCACGCGCGCACCGTGGTCCAGGAAGCCCGCGGCCAAGCCGGAGACCACGTCCACGCCGGCGGTGACCGTCCACACCCGGCGGCCCCGCAGCCACCCCTCGTCGGTCGGAACGCCGCGCTCGCTCACATCCTGCTCCATGCGCCGCGACCTTAGCGGCGCCTTGCCGGCCCCGGGGACGCCCCGCTGGACATATCGCCCATGCGCTGGCGGGTGTCAGGCCTTGCCGGGCGCGCCTGCCGCCTCGGCGTCCTGGGTCGCGATCCAGCGGCGGTAGCGTTCGAAGTGGGACTGGTCCCGCTCGACGAACACGCCGTGGGCGCGCGCCAGCACCGCTCCGGTGGCGGCCAGCCGCAGCTCGCCGCGGTTGCGCCGCCGCCCGTCCTCGACGCCTTCGCACCAGGCGTGGACCTCCAGCGGCCGCTCGATCGGGACCGGGCGGACGAACTCCACCGTGAGCGTCCCCGTCACCGCCATCTGGCCGCTCAGCAGGTTCAGGTGGCCCAGGACCTCGTCCATGGCGGCCGCCGTCCAGCCGCCGTGCGCCACGCCCGGACCCCCCTCGTGCTCGGGCCCGCAGACCAGCCGGGTCAGGGAAACGCCCGGCTCGAGCAGCCGCTCTTCGGTCAGCCCCAGGCGGCAGACGCCGGTGCGGGCGCAGGCGGCGCACAGCCGCACGCCCGTGTCCGAGAGCCGGTCCATCAGTAGGTCTTCACCGGCAGCTCGCCACGGCCGCTCTCGGCGAGCTGTTTCAGCTGGGCGCCCAGGTGCCGGCGCCACAGCGCCTCGGCGCCGGGCCGGTCGCCCGCCTCGATCAGGGCGACCAGCTTCTCCTTGGCGTGCACGTGCGCCTCCAGCCCCTCGCGGGACCGTGGGCCCTGGGCCAGGATCTCGTCGCCCAGGAGTTCGGTCTGGGCGGCCATGATCTCGCGGAACAGCAGCAGGAGCAGGGTGAGCGTCTGGTTCGGGCAGAGGCGCGCCAGGAGTTCGTAGAACCGCTCATGCTCGTGGGAAAAGCGCACGATGTCGCCGATCGCCTCGCGGTGGGCGGCCACCGAGGCCTTGAGCGCTCCCAGGTCGTCGGGGCCGGCGTGCTCGGCGATGAAGCCCACGACGCAGGGCTCGATGTTCAGCCGGGCCTCGGTCAGGTCGTGCTGGGTGGTGTGGTGGGCCTCCAGGTAGATGCCCGTGTGCTCGGCCACCATGCCGATCTCGGGCAGCGAATAGCGCGCCCCGCCGGTCGCGCCGCGCGCGATGCGGACCAGCTGCTGGGCCTCAAGGATCCGGAGGGCCTCGCGGACGGTAGGGCGGGACACCTCGAACTGCTGGCGCAGCTGGATCTCGGAGGGCAGGGGGTCGCCGGGGCTCAGGCGCCGGTCGTGGATGTCCTTGCGCATCCAGCGGGCGATCACCTCGGAGGTCTTGGGCACATGGAAGCCCCGGCCGCGCGGGCGCCGATCCGCAGGCCGGTCCGATTGCAGCGCCATGGCGATCACAACTCCCTGAAAATGCAGGCGCCTGACATCGCTCATGCAATGAGTTATATAATTGACCAATTCGGATGCCGCGTCAAAATGAAAGCGACGTCCAGGGAGACAAGAACATGGCGGATGCAGGCAAGATCTGGGTCAATTCGGCCGACAGCCACGTGTGGGAACCGCCCGCGCTCTGGGAAGAGAATCTGCCGGCGCACCTGAAGACGCGCGGTCCCCGCATCTCCCGCGAGGAGCGGAACGACGTCTATATCGTCGACAACAAGAAGGTCTTCTTCGCCAAGCCCGACATGCTGGACGCCATCTCGCCGCCCGGCATGCTGAACCTCGACCTGCGGATGGCCGACCTGGACGAGCAGGGCATCTGGGCCGAGGTGGTGTTCGCCTCCACCGGCCTGTGGATGACGGTGATCGAGGACCGCGAGCTCGCCCGCGAATGCGCTCGCGTCTACAACGACTGGGCCCACGCCGACCTCATCAAGCGTTCGCCGCGCTACCTGCCGGCGGCCATGCTGTCGTCGGTGAACATCGAGGACGCTGTCGCCGAGGCGAAGCGCTGCGCGAAGCTGGGCTTCAAGGCCATCTGCCTGCCCACCACCCTGCCCAAGCCGCTCGAGTACAACATGGCCGAATGGGACGCGCTCTGGGCCGTGGCCGAGGAGGCGGGCATGGTGGTCTGCTTCCACGTCGGCACCGGGACGGCCGAGCTCGTGGTGACCCGCGGCCCCGGCGGCGCTCTGATCAACTACTGGGAGACCACGGTCCCCGCCCAGCGCTGCGTCGTGCACATGGTGGCCAGCGGCGCCCTGGACCGCTTCCGCAAGCTGAAGGTGCTCACCGCCGAGGCCGGCTGCGCCTGGATCCCGGCCCTGGCCGACCGCCTGGACGAAGCGTTCCGCCAGCACGAGCGCTGGGTGAACCCGCCGCTGCAGCGCAAGCCCGGTGAGATCATCTACGAGCAGGTCTATTCCTCGTTCCAGCACGACGTGTCGGCGATCCCGACGCTGGAGCACTTCGGCTATCGCAACGTGCTGTGGGGTTCGGACTATCCGCACCTTGAGGGCACCTTCCCGAAGACCCAGGAGGTGCTGCACCACCTGTTCGAAGGCGTGTCGGACCAGGTGCGCCGGCGGGTCACCCTGGGCGCCTTCGAGGAACTGTTCGGCGTCACCATGCCCGAAGCCCTGGCGGCATGAGCGGGTCCAGTCGGCGGGCGACCGTCGCCGGGCTCTATGTCACCAGGCAGGCAAGGCGGCTCGAGGGCCGCCGGGCCCAGGAGCTGATGCTGGAGGCGGCGCACGGCGCCGTCGCGGAGGCGGGCCTGACGCCGGCCGACGTGGACGGCGCGGCCATCCAGTGGCCCGGCCCCGGCGGCGTGCCGGGCGAGACCGGCAGCTGGGCGCCGTTCTTCCGGACCCCGCTGGCCTTCACCCAAGAGCACTGGAGCGACCAGGCCGGTGCGCGCGGCCTGCTGAAGGCGGCGGCGGCCATCGAGATGGGCCTCTGTGAAGTGGTGGTGGTGGGGTCCGGGTCCGTCGGCGCCTACGAGGCGGGCGGGGCGGCGGTCGGCGCTGGCGACGGCCTGGAGTTCGCCGATCCCTACGGCTCGACCGCCATGCTGCAGTTCGCCCTGGTGGCGCAGCGCTACATGCACGAATTCAACGTGCCGGCAGAGAAGATCGCCCACGTGGCGGCGACGATCCGCAACCACGGCCACGTCAATCCGGAGGCGGTGATGTTCGGCCAGGGGCCCTACACCGTCGCCGACATCCTGGCCTCGCCGATGATCGCCTCGCCGGTGCACCGGCTGGAGTGCAGCCTGGTGGCGGAAGGCGCCTGCGCCGTGGTGCTGACCACCGCGGAGCGCGCCCGCGACCTAGCCCAGCCGCCGATCGCAGTGGTGGGCGGCGGCATGGAGTTCTGGGGCGCGGCCTACGCCAACCCGCCGCGCTACGACGAGGTGAAGGCCGTCGGCCGCGAGGCGGTGGCTCGCGCGTTCGGCAAGGCCGGCGCGACGCCCGCGGACGTGGACGTCTTCAACCTCTACGACGCCGTCGCCTTCGAGGTGGTGCGGCAGTTCGAGATGCTGGGCCTCTGCGGCGAGGGGGAGGGCGCCGACTTCGTCGCCGGCGACCGGCTCGACCGCATGGGCAGCGCGCCGACCAACCTGGACGGCGGCCTGCTCTCGCACAGCTGGATCGGCACCGGCCAACTCACCCTGAAGATCATCGAGTGCGTGCGCCAGCTGCGCGGAACCTGCGGCGACCGCCAGGTCGAAGGGGCTGAGCTGGCCCTGGCCACCAACGCCGGATCGGGCGCGCGGCACATCGAGATGGCCCTGCTGGCCCGAGCCTGAGGGAGGCGCGGCCCCCTGTGCCGATCGCCCACCCGATGACTTGCGCCGCGTGGCCCGCCGGGCCTCGCCGTCGCCCGCACGTCCGCCTAAGCGGGTGGCGACCATGAACCCGGAGCGCCCATGACCCATCCCGCCTTCGATCTCTCGGGCCGCGTGGCCCTGGTCACCGGCGCCTCGTCCGGCCTGGGCGCCCAGTTCGCCCGCGCCCTGGCGGCGGCCGGCGCGAAGGTGGTGGCGGGCGCCCGGCGCGTGGACCGGCTGGAGGCCCTGGCCCAGGAGATCCGCGCGGCGGGCGGCGAGGTCGAGCCGGTGGCGCTGGACGTTGAAAGCGAAGCCTCCATCCAGGCGGCCTATGACGCGGCCGAACGCGCCTTCGGCATGGCGGACGTGGTCGTCGCCAACGCCGGCATCAATGCGCAGGGCGCCTCCACGGAGCTGTCGTCCGAGGCCCTGGGCGAGTTGCTGCGGGTGAATGTGCAGGGCGTCTACCTGACCGCCCGGGAAGGCGCGCGGCGGCTGATTGCATCGCCCGAGCCGGAGCGCGGCCGGGTCATCCTGGTGGGGTCGGTGGGCTCGTTCCGCCCGCTGGCCGGGCTCACCGCCTACAGCCTCTCGAAGGCGGCGGTGGCCATGATGGGCAAGGGCTTCGCGCGGGAATGGGCGCGCCACGGGATCAACGTCAACACCATCTGCCCCGGCTGGATCGCCACGGAGCTGAACGAGGCGTGGCTGGCCAGCGAAGGCGGCCAGAAGCTTGTGAAGGGCTTTCCCCGCCGCCGCACCATGAAGCCGCGGGACCTGGATGGGCTCCTCCTGTTCCTGGCCTCGGACGCCTCGGCCTCGATCAGCGGCGCGGTGATCGCGGCCGACGAGGCGCAGTCCCAGGCCTAGGCGGCCTCGAACCCCTTCAGATAATCGCCCAACCCCTCGGGCGCCTTGCGGCGGGCAGGGTCGTAGAACGGCGACAGGACCTTCAGCAGTTCGGGGATCGCGACCTTGGCGAGCTTCTTCCTGAAGGCCTTCTCGCGGGCGAGGGACGCTTCGCGCTCCGCCGGGGTCATGGCCTTGCGGTCCTCGGCCAGCAGGTAGGCGGCCGCGCGGTCGCCGAAGCCCATCAGGTGGCGCGCGGCGAAGAGGAAGCCGTAGACACGGTAGAGCCAGCCGTCGAACGGGTTCCTGCGCCCGTAGAGGTGATGGTAGACGGCGTAGGCGACCTCCCGGTGCTCGTACTCCTCGGCCATGTGCCACTTCCAGAGACTGACGGCTTCGGGATCGGCGCCCTCCAGGAACTCGGCGTAGCAGTCGAACCACAGCTGGGCGCCCAGGGCCCCCATGGCCTCGAAGCCGTCCGAATAGGCCAGGTTGAACTTGAGTGACTTGGTGGTGCGGAACCGTTCGAGGTCGTTGGCCAGCTCCTGTTCGATGACGGCGAGGCCGGGATAGCCCTCCGCGCGCAGGCGCTCGTTGAAGGCGTTGTGCTGCTTGCAGTGCTGGGCCTCCTGCTTGCAGAACACGGTGACGTCGGCGTGCAGCCGGCTGTTCGCCGGGTCGATCAGCGGCTTGGCCTGGAGCATCACCTTCACGAGGTACGGCTCCACATAGGTCGGGATCAGGCCGCTGCCGTTGGCGCGCTGGGCGAACTCGATGTGCGGCGCCCAGTGGGGGCGGACGTTCGCGAAATCCAGCTTCGGGTAGCGGACCTTCATTGCGGTGATCCCTCCGCCGTCATCTCTGTTTTTCGAACGGCGTTCCGATCATAGATGATCACCCAGGAAGGCGCGAACGTCGCGGACCAGCGCGTCCGGCTCCTCGAGGGCCGCGAAATGCCCCCCGGATGGCATCTCGGTCCAGCGGCGGACGTTGTAATAGCGCTTGACCGTCGCGCGCGGTGGAGCGGGCAGGAATTCTTTCGGAAACAAGGCGATGGCGGTGGGAGTTCGCACGCTCAACCCCTCGAACCGGCCGCTGGCGCGCTCCTCCGCCGCGCCGCGGTAGAGCCAGATCGCCGTGCCGGCCCGGTCTTCGGCCAGGTAAAACATCAGGTTTGCGATGAGCTGGTCCTTCGAGAAGCGGCTTTCGATGTCGCCGCCTGTGTCGCCCCAGCCGTGGAACTTCTCCAGGACCCATGCGGCCAGCGCCACCGGGCTCGCGGTCAGGACCGCGGCGACCGTCTGCGGCTTGGTCATGTGCTCGACCATGTAGGCGCTCTCGCGCTGCTGGACGGCCATGAAGTCCGCGCGCCATTTCAGCTCGGCCGGATCGTCGGTCGGCTCGGTCATCGGCGGAATGCAGAGGTTGAGGTGCACGGCGGCGGTGACGTCCGCGTGGTCGCATCCCAGCCAGGTGGAGACCGCACTTCCCAGGTCCCCGCCCTGGGCGGCGAAGCGCTCGTAGCCCAGGGCCTCGGTCATCAGGTTGCGCCACAGGCCGGCGATCCGCCTCGGGCCGATCGGCCGTGGCGGGGCGGCCGAGAACCCCACGCCGGGGAGCGACGGGATGACCACGTCGAACGCGTCCTCCGGGTCGCCGCCGAACCGCTCGGGGAAGCACAGAGGTTCGATCAGGCCGGCGAACTCATAGGCCGAGCCCGGCCAGCCGTGGGTCAGGATCAGCGGGCGCGGCCGCGGGGCCGAGCCCCGGACGTGGAAGGCGTGGATGTCGACGCCGTCGATCTCGGCCACGATCTGCGGGAAACGGTTGAGCCGGGCCTCCTCGGCGCGCCAGTCGTACTGCGTCGCCCAGTAGTCGAGGAAACCGCGCAGCCAGCCGACGTCCACGCCATAGCGCCAGTCGGCGTCGTCGATGGGAGCCGGCGGCAGGGTCGCGCCGGCCACGGCGTCGCGGATGCGGGCCAGCCGGGCGTCGGAGACGACGATGCGGAAGGGGCGGACGGTGCTCACGCCGCGGCGGTGGCGCGCGAGGCGTGGAGCTCGCGCAGCCGCACCTTGTTGACCTTGCCGCTGGGCAGGACCGGGAATTCGGCCACGAACGCCACGCTCTTGGGCTTCTTGTAGCTGGCGATCCGCGTGGCGCAGAAGGCGATCAACTCCTCGGCTGTGACCGCGGCGCCGGGCGCGCGGATGACGATAGCCTTCACGGCCTCGCCCCATTTCTCGTCGGGCTCGCCGATCACCGCCACCTGCGAGACGCCGGGATGCTCGGCCAGGGCGCGCTCCACCTCCAGCGAGTAGATGTTCTCGCCGCCGGAAATGATCATGTCCTTCTTGCGGTCCACGAGGAACACGCGTTGGGCCTCGTCGAAATAGCCCATGTCGCCCGTGCGCAGCCATCCGTCGCGCAGGGTCTCGACGGTGGCGACCGTGTTGTTCCAGTAGCCCGACATCATCGCCTCTGAACGCAGCCAGAGCTCGCCGGACACGCCCACGGGGCAGTCCGCGCCGTCCTCGCCGACGATCCGCAGCTCGGCCTTCTGATACGCCTGGCCGATGGAGCCCAGCAGGGCGGCGTCGGGCCCTTCCACGGTGTGCATGTGCTTCGGCAGGCAGGTGCCCGAGCCTTCGGTCATGCCCCAGGAGTTGACGAACACCGGGCCGAACTTGGCCAGCGCCCGGGTGAGCACCGGCACCGGCATCGGCGCGGCCGCATAGAGCAGGGTTTCGACGCTGGAGAGGTCGAAGGTCTCGAACTGCGGCAGCTCGACCAGCGCCTGCACCATCAGCGGGACCAGGTGCAGATGCGTGATGCGCTCGCGCTGCACGGCGTCCAGCACCGCGGCGGGATCGAAGCTGCGGTGCATGTGGATCTCGCCGCCGCGCCACAGCTGGGCCAGGGCGCTGGACTGGGCGCCAGCGTGGAAGAACGGCATCACCTCCAGCATCCGGCCGCGCGGCCGGACGTCCATGATGCAGGCCATGCTCTCGGCGCAAGCCAGCTCGCAGGCGTGGCTGCGCATCACGCCCTTGGGCCGGCCCGTCGTGCCGCTGGTGTAGATGATGTGGGCGATGTCGCCGGGCTCGGCCTTGAGCGGCGCGCCGGCGTCCGAGCCCCGGGCCAGGAAGTCCTCGTAGCCCACGGCCCAGGCCGGCGGCTCGCCGATGCAGACATAGCTCTCCACGCTGGGCAGGTCGGCCCTCAGCCCGGCCACAGCCTCGGCGTACTGCGCCTCGAAGATCAGGACGCGCGGCGCCGTGTCGCCCAGGACATAGCGGAACTCCGGGACCGCGAGGCGGAAGTTGACCGTGGAGACGATGAAGCCGGACAGCCAACAGGCGGAGAACACCTCCAGGTACTCCGGCGTGTTCATGGCCAGGATGGCCACCCGGTCCTGGCGCCGGCAGCCGGCGTCATGCAGCGCCGCCGCCAGCCGCCGGGCGCGCCCCACGTGCTGCCGGTTCGTGAAGCGGTGCTCGCCATAGACCAGGCAGACGTCGTCGGCGAAGAACCGCGCGTTGCGCTCGACCAGCTCCCCCAGGGTCTTCATGCGCCTCGCCTCATTCCGCCGCCAGGCTCGCGCCCGATGAATTCCTGCCCGGCCGCCGGGACAGCCGCGCGAACCGCGCCAGGTGGACGTCGGTGGGGCCGCCCAGGCCGCGCACCAGCGTCAGCCGCTTGAAGAAGTGGCCTACGGCGTACTCCTCGGTGACGCCCACGCCGCCGTGCAGCTGCACGGCATGGCCGCCGACGAAATAGCCGGCCTCGCCGATCTGGGCCTTGGCCGCGGAGACGCCGCTCCGCCGCTCCGCCGGGTCGGTCGCCTCCAGGGCGGCCAGCGCCCTGTAGAGCATCGAGCGGGCGAGCTCGGTCTCCACCAGCATGTCGGCCATGCGATGCTGCAGGGCCTGGAACGTGTTGAGCGTCACGCCGAACTGCCGCCGCGTCCTCAGATAGTCGCGGGTCATCCAGAGCGCCGCCTCCATGGCCCCCAGGGCCTCGGCGCAGAGCCCGACCAGGGTGTGGTCCAGCGCCAGCTCGATGGGCTCGATCGCCTGACCCGCATGTCCGAGCAGGGCCTCCGCGGCCAACTCCACGCCGTCGAAGGTGAAGTCGGCCACGCGCCGCCCGTCGACGGCTAGGTAGGATCGGCGGGTCACCCCGCCCAGGTCCGGCCGGACCTGGAACAGGCTGACGCCCTCGCGGTCGCGCGGCCCGCCGGACGTGCGAGCCGAGACCAGCAGCACGTCCGCCGCGGGACCGCCCAGCACGAAGGCCTTGGCGCCGGTCAGCCGCCATCCCGCGGACGTGCGCTCGGCGCGGGTCTCGACGTGCTCGTCGGCGCCGCCGCGCGCGCCGGCCTCGGCATGGGCCAGCACGGCCAAAGTCTCGCCGGAGACAATGGCCGCCAGCAGGGACTCCCGCGCCTCACCGGTCGCCGCCGCCGCGATCGCCTGGGCCGCGCCCACCGCGCACGGCAGGAACGGCTCCAGCGCCAGCGCCCGGCCCAGCTCTTCGAGGATCAGCGCGTTCTCGACCGCCCCGCCGCCGTAGCCGCCGAGCGCCTCCGGCAGCCCCGCGCCCAGCCAGCCCAGCTCGGCGAACGTGGCCCAGTTTCCGCGCGAGAAGCCCTCGTCGCTGCGCAGCAGGCCACGCCGGGCCTCGAAGGCGTACTCGCGCTCGCAGAATCGCCGGACGCTGTCCTTCAGGGCTTGCTGCTCGGAGGTGAGGGAGAAATCCATGGCGCCTCCTCAGAGCCCCAGCACCGAGCGGGCGATGATGTTGCGCTGGATCTCGTTGGCGCCGCCGTAGATCGTGGTGGCGCGCCGGAACATCGCCTTGGCCAGCCACCCTGCGGCATGGGCTGGCGCGGGCGGGGCGGGCGCCTCGGGATCCATGCGATTGCCGCCCTCCATGTCTGGATAGAGCGCAAGGCCATGGTCGCCCAGGGCCTCGACGGCGAGGTCCGCGACCCGCTGGCGCAACTCGGCGCCGCGCAGCTTCAACACCGAGGCCACGGATCCGAGCGCGGGATCGTCCTCGGCCATGTGCAGGACCCGCAGCACCGCGTACTCCAGGGCCATCAGGTCGGCTTCGAACCGGGCCAGCTTGGCGGCGAACAGCGGATCGTCGGCGATCGGCCGGCCGTTCCGCGTCTCGTCCTCGGCCAGGGCCTTCAGCTGCTCGAGATCGGCCCGGGTGTGCGGCGTCTCGGCGCTCATGGCGCGTTCGTTGGTGAGCAGGAACTTGGCGTAGGACCAGCCGCGGTTCTCCTCGCCCACCAGGTTCCCGGCCGGCACGCGGACGTCGTCGAAGAACACCTCGTTGACGCTCAGGCCCTCGTCGATCGTGTAGATCGGCCGCACGGTGACGCCCGGCGTCTTCATGTCGATCAGCAGGAACGAGATGCCGGCCTGGGGCTTGGCGTCCGCGTCGGTCCGCACCAGGGCGAACATCCAGTCCGCCTTGTGCCCTTCGGACGTCCACGTCTTCTGGCCCGACACCACGTAGTGGTCGCCGTCGCGCACCGCCCGGGTCTTCAGCGAGGCGAGGTCGGAGCCGGCGTTCGGCTCGGAGAAGCCTTGGCACCAGAACTCGTCGCCGTCGCGGATCGCCGGCAGGTGACGGGTCTTCTGCGCCTCGCTGCCGAAGGTGTAGAGGACTGGCCCCACGAGCTCGAAGCCGGTCTGCTGCAGTAGCGGCGCGCCGGCCGCGCGCAGTTCGCAGTCGAAGAGGTAGCGGCGCAGCGGGCTCCAGTCGACGCCGCCGTGCTCGGCCGGCCAGTGGAAGGCCGCCCAGCCCCGGGCGTTCAGGATCTTCGTCCAGCGTCGCACGTCCGGCGGATGGGAGTGGTAGCCCTGGCGGCCCCGGCGCGCGAGGTCTTCGGGCAGGTTCTCGGCGATGAACGCGCGAACCTCCCGCTGGAAGGTCTCGTCCGCAGGATCGAGCTTGAAGTCCATGGGACAGTGATAAGCGGCTCTGCGCGGAAGGCGAGAGTGCGACGGGGTGCTCCGCGCGGTCAATCGCATGGGCGATTGGGCTGTATCGCGTGGGCGATCATCGGCGGGGCGCGCCGGCGGCGCGTTGACGGCGCCGCGGCGGGCTCCTTACCCGTGGCCCTCGATCGCATGCCGGCCAGGAGGCCCCCGATGAGCTCCGTGGACTACAGCCTGGACGGGGATATCGCCGTCCTCACCGTCAACCACCCGCCGGTGAACGCGCTCAGCCTCAGCGTCCGCGAAGGCCTGGACGCGGGCGTCAGCCGCGCCCTGGCCGATCCGGCCGTGAAGGCGATCGTCATCCGCGGCGGCGGGACCACCTTCATCGCCGGCGCCGACATCACCGAGTTCGGCACGCCCAGGTCCACCCAGCCGCCGCGGCTGCAGGACATCCAGACCGCCCTCGAGCGGAGCCCCAAACCGACGGTGGCCGCGATCCACGGCACGGCCCTGGGCGGCGGGCTCGAACTGGCGCTGGCGTGCCATGCCCGCATCGCCTTGGCCTCGGCCAAGGTCGGCCTGCCGGAGGTCAAGCTGGGTCTCCTGCCGGGCGCCGGCGGCACCGTGCGCCTCCCCCGGCTGACGGGCCCGCAGGCGGCGCTGGAGCTGATCACCTCGGGCGAGCACGTGCCGGCGCCCCGCGGCGAGGCGCTGGGCATCGTCGACGCCATCGTCCCGGACATCGACGCGGCGGCGGTCGCCTACGCCCGCAGGCTCGCCGCCGAGGGCGCGCCCACGCCGGTGATGGGGCGCGAGGACAAGGTCCGCGGCGTCGACCCGGCGCTGTTCGAGGAATTCCGCAATTCGATCGGCAAGAAGGCCCGCGGCCAGGTGGCGCCCTACAAGATCATCGACTGCGTCGAGGCCGCCTGCCGCCTGGCGCCCGCAGAGGCCATCGCCTTCGAACGCACCGCCTTCAACGAACTGCTGAACGGCGACCAGCGGAAGGCGCTGATCCACTATTTCTTCGCCGAACGCGAGGCCCGCAAGATCCCCGACGTGCCGGCGTCCGTCCAACCGCTGCCGATCCGCAAGGCCGCGGTGATCGGCGCGGGCCTGATGGGCGGCGGCATCGCCATGGTGTTCGCCAACGCCGGCATCCCGGTGCTGCTGGTGGACGTGACGGCCGAGGCCCTGGCCAAGGGCCGGAGCATCATCGAGAAGAACTACGCCACCTCGGTCGCCCGCGGCTCGATGAGCCAGGATCGGATGGATCGTGCGCTCTCGCTCATCGGCGGCGTCACCGACTACGCCGCCCTGGGCGACGTCGACCTGGTGGTCGAGGCCGTGTTCGAGAAGATGGAGCTGAAGAAGGAGATCTTCGCCCGCCTCGACGCCGCCACCCCGCCGCACGCGATCCTGGGCTCCAACACCTCCTCGCTGAACATCGACGAGATCGCGTCGGCCACCTCGCGACCGGATAAGGTGATCGGCGTGCACTTTTTCAGCCCCGCCAATGTCATGAAGCTCCTGGAGAACGTCCGCGGGGCGAAGAGCTCGCCGCAGACGATCGCCACCGTCATGGCGCTGGGCAAACAACTGGGCAAGGTTCCGGTGCTGGCCGGCAACTGCGACGGCTTCATCGGCAACCGCATGCTCCAGTACTATACGGGCGAGGCGGAATACATGCTGGAGGAGGGCGCTACGCCCGAGCAGATCGACCGCGTGGCCGAGGGCTTCGGCATGGCCATGGGCCCGCTCGCCATGCGCGACATGGCCGGGATGGACACGTCGATCCTGGTCCGCGCGGCGCGGCGCCTGACCCTGCCGTCGGACGAGCGCCTGCCTCCGATCGTGGAGGCCCTCGTGGACGCCGGCCGCATCGGCCAGAAGAACGGCAAGGGCTACTACCGCTACGAAGGCCGCACCCGCATTCCCGACCCCGAAGCCATCGCCATCATCGAGGCGGTTTCGCGCGAGCAGGGGATCGAGCGCCGTCCGTTCACGGACGAGGAGGTTCGCGACCGGCTGTTCCACCCGCTGGTGAACGAGGGCGCCAAGGAGCTGGAGGAGGGCATAGCGCTCCGCGCCAGCGACATCGACGTGGTCTGGGTCAACGGCTACGGTTTCCCGGCCCATCGGGGCGGCCCGATGTTCTGGGGCGAGGCCTCGGGGCTGGACCGGGTCGTGGCCACGGCGAAGATGCTGGGCGCCAAGAACGGCCGCCGCTGGCGGCCCTCGCCGCTGCTGGAGCGTCTGGCCGCGGCCGGCAAGGGGTTCGCCGACGCCCCAGCCTTCCTGGCGCCCGAGCCGGCCTGACCGCGCCCGCCATGCCCCGAGCCCAGACCCTCACGCCCGCCGCCGCCCGGCAAAGGGCGCTGGAGGGCCTGGCGCTGCGGCTGAGCGGCGCGCCCGAGATCCGAAGGGCGCGCGAGGAGGCTCGCCGGATCTTCCTGGACGACCCGGAAGCCGCTGCGGGCGACGGCGCGGCTTCGGTGGAGGACGCCGCCGACCAGCACTTCTGGGGCGCGCTGATCCTGGCCATGAACACCGATCCGCACCATCCGCAGATCGCCCCGCTCTTCCTCTACCGTCACGCCATCGACGGCCAGGAATACCCGGCGGCGCTGCACGGCGGGATCGAGAACCCCGACAACGTCTACCGGATCGTTCCAATCTGTCCGCAGTCCCGTTACGTGCTGAAGGGCGTGCGTCACAGTCCGGCGCCGGCCCAGGTCACCTACGAACTGATGGATTCCATCCCCGGCCTGGACGGCCTCGGCGAGCAGGTGGCGCTGCTGATGGACCGCGACATGGTGGTCGCGCCGGACGGCGCCTTCACCATCACCCTCGACCCGGACGACGCCGATGGCCGACCAAACCACATCCGGACGACACCCGAGGCCCGCTGCCTGTTCGTGCGCGACACCCTCTCGGACTGGAGCACGCAGTCGGCCGACAGCCTGAGCATTGCGCGGGTGGCCGGACCCTACGCGCCCGAGCGCGGGGAGGCGGACCTGATCGCCGAGGCCGCCCGGCTGATCCCGCACTACGCCCGCTTCTGGCATCAGCTGCCGAAGACGTTCCGCCAGAAGATGGCGTTCAAGACCAACGCCTTCGACCCGCCCTATCCGCGCACCGGCGGCTGGGGCTTCATCGCCAACACCCACTTCGACATCGCCGACGACGAGGCGTTCGTGTTCACCACCGACCCGCGGACCGCGCCCTACCACGGGGTGCTGATCGCCAATCACTGGTGGATCGCCATGGACGCCGACCGCCGGTGCGGCGCCTTCAATCCTGCCCAGGCCAGGGCCGACCGCGACGGCCGGCTGACCTTCGTCATCGCCGCCCGGGATCCCGGCGCGTGGAACTGGCTGGACACCGGCGGCCTGCGCAGCGGCATCATCCAGGTCCGCTGGCAGGGCACGCCGCCGGAGATGACCGCCATGCCGGGCGTGATCAGCGATGGCGAGGTGGTCAAACTCGCCGACCTCAGGGCGAAACTGCCGCCCGAGACGGTCTGGCTGGACGCCGAGGGGCGCAGGGCCCAGCTTGCCGCCCGTCACGCCTCCTACAAACGACGCCTGAACGCGTCCTAGCGGTCAGGTCTGGGTGAAGTTCGGCCGGCGCTTCTCCATGGTCGAGGCGCGCTTTTCGGCGGCGTCGGCGGTGGCTTGGCTGGCCAGGACGGCGCGGGTCTCGAAGTCGATCGCGGCCTCCAGGCTGCCGGTCTCCTGCGACCGCCAGAGCGCCTCCTTGGTGAGCCAGATGCCGATCGGGCTGTTCACCGCAATGGCGTCGGCCAGTTTCAGCGCCTCGTCCTGCAAGCTCTCGTCCGGGACGGCGCGCAGCACCAGGCCGATGCGTTCGGCCTCGTCGGCCATGACCGGTCGCGCGGTCAGCAGGATCTCGGCGGCGCGCTGGGTCCCCACCGCGCGGGGCAGCATGTAGCTCATGCCGAGCTCGGTCCCGGTGGCGGCGTTGTGGATCACGTTGACGAACTTGGCCGACTGGGCCGCCAGGCAGACGTCGGCGGCCAGCGCCAGGGCGTAGCCGATGCCGGCCGCCGCGCCGTTCACGGCCGCGATGATCGGCTGCGGCATGGCGCGCATCAGGGGCGGGATCTGGCCCAGGACGCTCATGGTGTACTTGCCGGCCTGGATCCGGCCCAGGCCCGGCCGGACCCAGCTGGCGGCCCCGGCGCCGCGGGTGTCGTGGCCGGCGCAGAAGCCCCGCCCGGCGCCCGTGAGCACGATCACCCGCACGTCGGGGTCGTGGCGCAGCGACTGCAGCGCGGCGATCAGCGCCTCGTACATCTCGAAGGTGAAGGCGTTCAGGGCGTCCGGACGGTTCAGGGTCAGTCGCCGCACGCCGGTCGCCGGCGCGTCGATCAGGATGCTGGCCGCGGCGGGCTGGACGTCGTCGGACATAGAGGAGCTCCATTCACGCCGGTCGACCCTGACACGCGCCCGCGGGCCGTCAACCGAGGGGGCGAGACAACACGATCCGCGCCGCCTCGGCGAGGGCGGGCGGCGCGCCATCGCGGCTGCGATCCTCCCGACGGCGGAGAAAAAATGGCCGCGCCGTCTCGCCGGCGCGGCCAGTTCATAGGGAGGAAACGCCCCAGGAAGCGTCCCCTCCAGTTAGCCAACGAACGGTGGAATTCCTAGTGAGGAATTCGCGACGCCGCGGCTGACCACATATGCGATGCCCCCGCGGCCGATCAGGCCCGCGGCAGGCCCAAAGTCCGTTCGGCGATCACCGTCTTGATGACCTCGTTGGCGCCGCCGGCGATGGTCCAGGCGTAGCTCAGGAGGAAATCGTACATCCGGTTGCCGGTCTGATGCCCTCCGCCGGCGATGTTGGGCCGCAGCTTCTGGGCGTCCAGGCCGTCGATGCGCAGGCGCAGGTCGGTGTAGCGGCGCAGGAGCTCGGAGAACTGGATCTTGATCAGCGACGGCATCGCCGAGGCGCCGATCTCCGGATTGGCCTCGACGTCGGCCATCATCCGGCGGATCAGCAGGCGCAGGCCGGTCATCTGCCCGTGGCAAGCCATGTACTCGCGCCGCAGCTGGTCGTCCTTGAACCAGTCGGCCCGGCCCTCGCGGACCTCGGCCAGGTCGCGCTCGAAGGCGCGCGCCATGCGCTCGGAATGCTCGAAGATGATCAGGCCGCGCTCGGCCGACAGGGTGGACTGCGCGATCAACCAGCCCTCGTTCTCGGCGCCGATCAGGTTCGCGGCCGGGATCTCCACATTGTCGAGGAAGATCTCGCAGAACTCGGCCTGGCCGGTCGCCTGGCGGATCTTGCGCACCGTCACGCCTGGCGAGCGCATGTCGAGGATGAAGTAGGAGATCCCGGCGTGCTTCTTCGCGTCGGGATCGGTGCGGGCGAGCAGCAGGCAGTAGTCGGCGAAGAGGCCGTAGGACGACCACACCTTCTGGCCGTCCACCACATAGACGTCGCCGCAGCGAACCGCGCGCGTCCGCAGCGAGGCCAGGTCCGAGCCCGCGCCCGGCTCCGAGAAGCCCTGGCACCAGATTTCCCCGCGCTCCTTCACGCCGGTTAAGTACCGCTCGCGCTGGGCGGGCGAGCCGTGACCGAAGAGGGTCGCCGGCAGGTGGTAGAGGGAGATCGTGAAGAGGTCGGGGTTCGGCGCGTTGACCCGCGCGATCTCCTCGAAGATCACGGTCTGGTGGCGCAGGGAGAGGTCCGCGCCGCCCCAGTCGCGCGGCCAGTGCGGCGTCGCCAGGCCCACCTTGCGCATCTCGTCGAACCACTGGCGCTGGAAGGCGACGTAGGCCTCCTCGCCGGCGCCGGCCATGCGCGCGGTCCAGTCGGGCGGCGTCGTGGCCTCTAGCCAGGCGCGGACCTCGGCCCGGAAGGCGTCGAGGTCGTCGAGCCGGGCGAGGGGGGCGAACGTCGGATGCGGCGGAGAGGCGGTCAGGGTGCTCATCGCGCGCCTCTCACGCGGCCAGCAGCAGGGTCGCGGCGCGGTCCAGGTGCGAGCCCGTCCCGCCGTAGAGCGCCTGGTTCAGCTTGGCCCGCTTCAGGAACAGATGGGCGTCGTGCTCCCAGGTGAACCCGATGCCGCCGTGCAGCTGGACGGCGTCCTCCGCCACCTGCGCATAGACCTCGCAGGCATAGGCCTTGGCGACGAACGCCAGCGGCCGGCCCCCGGGATCGCCCTCCGCCCACAGCCGCACCGCCTCGGCGACGACGGCGGCCGAGGCCGCCATAGCCACCTTGTGGTCCGCGCAGCGGTGCTTGAGACCCTGGAAGGACCCGATCGGCTTGCCGAATTGCTGGCGGGTCTTCAGGTAGTCCAGCGTGCGCTCGAAAATGGCCTCGGCTCCGCCGACGGCGTCGCAGGCCAGCGCCAGCGCAGCCTCGATCGCGAGCGTCTCGCCGATCGCAGCGGCGTCCAGCAGGCGGTCCGCCGGCAGGCGCAGCTCGTCGAAGGTCGCGCGCGCCAGGTGTCGCGTCTGGTCCACCGTGCGCTCGAGGGCCAGGACCGCGCCATCCGTTGCGGGCTCCACGACCACATGGACGGCCGCGCCGGCCGCATCGCGCGCGCAAACCACCAGCAGGTCGGCTTCGGCGCCCTGCAACAGGTCCGTCGCGGCGCCGGAGAGGACAAAGTCCTGGCCGTCCCGCCGCAGCGTGGGTTGGCTAGCGCCGACCCTCCCCATCGGAGGTGAGACGGCGCAGATCCGCTCCCCGCCGGCGATCTGCGGCAGCCAGCGGTCGCGCTGCGCTTCGGACCCGCCCAGCGCGATGGCGCGCGCGGCCAGGGTGGCGCCCAGGTAGGGCACGACGGCAAGGGAGCGTCCCAGCTCCTCGAACACCACGGCCGTCTCAGCGACGCCCAGACCCAGGCCGCCCTGCGCCTCCGGGACCCCCAGCGCCAGCCAGCCGAGCTCGGACGCCGTGTCCCAGAGGGGCCGGTCGATCAGCGCGCCGTCGTCGAACAGCCGGTGCGTGCGGGCGCTGTCGGCCTCGCGCGCCAGCACGTCGCGCACGCCGTCGCGCAGCGTCTCCAGCTCGATGCCCGGATCGCTCATCCGCCGACCGCCCGTCGCCCGTCAGAAATGCACATCGCCGTCGAACTCCGGCTTGGTCTTGGAGACCATGGCTTCGACGGCGGCCTTGGCCTCGCCGCCACTGAAATTGACCATCTCGAAGGCCAGCGAGAGGTCGAAGACCGCCTGGTTCTGGCGCAGCCAGTGGTTCAGCACGTACTTCGTCATCCGCAACGCCGTGGGCGCCACGGCGGCGAGCTGGACGGCCACCTCGACGGCCTTGTCCTGCAGCTCGGAGGCGTCCACCGCCAGGGCCACCAGGTCGTTGCGCTCGGCCTCTTCGCCGGTCATCGAGGCGTTCGTCATCAGGAAATACTTGGCCTTGGCCATGCCGCAGAGCAGGGGCCAGATCATCGCGGCGTGGTCGCCCGGCGCGACCCCGATGCGCAGGTGGCCGTCCAGCAGCTTGGCCTGCTTGGCCGCGATCGGCACGTCGGCCAGGAGCGCGATGGCCAGCCCCGCGCCCACGGCCGGTCCGTTGATCGCCGACACGATGGGCTTGCGGGCGTTGATGATGCCGCTGACCAGCCGCTGCGCCCCGCTGAACCCCTTGGAGAAGGTCTGGGCCGGATCCAGCGGCGATTCCACCGGCATGGCGTCGAACGACCCGCCCGAACTGAAGGCGCGGCCGGCGCCGGTGACGATGGTCACCCGCGTCTCGGGATCGTCGTCGATCGCCGCCCAGAGCGTCTCCATCTGGTGGTGAGCGGCCGCGTCGAGCGCGTTCATCTTGTCCGGGTTGTTGATCGTCACCCGCAACACGTGCTGGGCGGGACGGTCGAACAGCAGGCGGTCGAAGGCGGCATATCGTTGTGTCATGACCGGCGCAGTAGATACCGAATGGTTCATCCGAGCACCCCGAAATCCCCCCGACGCCTCCCTCAGATCGCCAGCGCGATCCCCGGGGCGACAGGTGTTCCGGCCTGAAGAGAACCGTGTCCGCAGGGGCAGCCAAGCCGGCGGCCGAACCCTATCGCAGCCGCGATATGCCGGGCGCCGCGGACGAGCTTGGTCGTCACCGACTCCGGGCGGATGGTAAGCCAATCGCCAGCCACCAGAACGAAGGAGCGGCCCATGTTGGTCGAACTCACGACCCAAGACGGCGTCGCGGTCATCACCATCAACCGTCCGGAGCGCAAGAACGCCATCACCCTGGCCATGCGCACCGACATCGAGCACGCGTTCCTGAAGGCGCAGGACGACGACGAGGTCCGCGCCATCATCCTGACCGGGGCGGGGTCGGACTTCAGCGCCGGCGCCGACGTGGGCGAGATGGGCGGGGGCGGCGTGCGCGGCTCCCTCTATCGCATGCGCCACCTGCACCGGATGGCCCGAGCGGTCGCCGGGACCAACAAGCCGGTGATCGCCGCCGTGCAGGGCGTCTGCATCGGCATGTCCTGGGCGCTGGCGCTCGCCAGCGACATCGTGGTGGCGGCGGAGAACGCCCGCTTCCAGTTCGCCTTCCGCCACATCGGCCTGGCGCCCGACGGCGGCTCGGCCTTCCTGCTCACCCGTTACGTGCCGCTGCAGCGGGCCAAGGAGATCATGTACTCCGGCCGCTTCGTCAGCGGCGCCGAGGCGCGCGACCTGGGCCTGGCGCTCTACGCCCTGCCGCCCGAGGAGGTCATGGACAAGGCGTTGGAGCTGGCCCGCAGCTTCGCCAATGCGCCGACGATCGCGCTGTCGATGGCCAAGCGTCAGTTCGACGCCGCCGCGGCCCAGACCTACGACCAGGCGCTGGACTTCGAGGCCAACATCCAGCCGCTGATGACCATGACCGAGGATTTCAAGGAGGGCACGACCTCCTTCAAGGAGAAGCGCAAAGCCGCCTTCACCGGGAACTAGCGGTCGATGAGCGAGACGCGTCCCGACGAGGACTTCCGCCGGTTCCTGGCGGAGGGCCGTTTCATGATCCAGCGCTCGGCGGAGAGCGGCCGGCACGTCTTTTTCCCGCGCGTCGCCGAGCCGGGGACCGGCGCGCCGCTCGAGTGGGTCGAAGCGTCCGGCCGCGGCGTGGTCCACGCCACGACCGTGGTGCGCAAGAAGCCGCCCGAGCCCAGCTACAACGTGGCGATCATCGAGCTCGCGGAGGGCCCGCGGATGATGAGCCGGGTGGAGGGGATCGCACCCGAGGCGGTGGTGATCGGCATGGCGGTGACCGCCCGCATCGTCGAACAGGAGGGTGAGCCGGTGGTGGTGTTCGATCCCGCTGGAAGCCCGGCATGAGCGAGCGGTTTCCCCGCGGTCGCACGGCCATCGTCGGCGCCGCGACCTTCGGCCAGGGCCGCGCCCCGGGCTACGAGGCGTCGGACCTCGCCGCCGTCGCCAGCATCGCGGCGCTGAAGGAGGCGGGGCTCACCCCCGCCGACGTGGACGGGCTGTTCTTCTGCCACGGCGTGGACACCCTGGGCGGCCTCTCGTTCGCCCAGTACCTCGGCATCCATCCCAAGGTGGTCGACAACAACCGCCTCGGCGGCTCGGCCTTCCAGGCCTATGTCGAGACAGCCGCGTGGCTGCTGGACGCCGGCCTGATCGAGGTGGCCCTGATCGCCTACGGCAGCAACCAGGCCACGGCCGCCGGTAAGCTGGTCAACACCGTGCGGCCGATGACCTACGAGGCGCCCTACCGGCCGCTCAATCCCGTGAGCTCGTATGCGCTGGCCGCGGGCCGGCACATGCACGCGTTCGGCACCACCAAGGCTCAGCTGGGCGAGGTGGCCGTGGCCGCCCGCGCCTGGGCGCAACGCAATCCCGAGGCCTTCAAGCGCGATCCACTTAGCCTCGACGACTACCTGGGCTCGCGCCTGGTCTCCGATCCGTTGAGCGTCCTCGACTGTTGCCTGGTCACCGACGGCGGCGCGGCGGTGGTGATGACCCGGGCCGACCGGGCCAGGGACCTGGCGGCGACGCCGGCCTATGTGCTGGGCGCGGCGTCCGAGACCACGCACCGCGAGATCGCCTGGATGCCGGACCTCACCGTCACTGGCGCGGCGCGCTCCGGAGCCCGCGCCTACGCCCAGGCCGGGCTGGGGCCGGCGGAGGTGGACGTGGTGCAGGTCTATGACGCCTTCACCATCAACACGATCCTCTTTCTGGAGGACCTCGGCTTCTGCCCGAAGGGGGAGGGCGGCCGCTTCGTCGAAGGCGGCCGGATCGCCCCTGGCGGCGAGCTGCCGGTGAACACCAACGGGGGCGGCCTCTCCTGCGTCCATCCGGGGATGAACGGCCTCTTCGGGATCATCGAGGCGGTGCGCCAGGTCCGCGGCGAGGCGGGCAAGCGGCAAGTGGCGGGCGCCAAGGTGGGCCTGGCCCACGGCAACGGCGGCGTGCTCTCCAGCCAGGCGACCGTGATCCTCGGCGCGGCGGCATGACGGCTTTCGATCCCGGCCCGTACGTGGAGGCCGACGGCGCGCCGCGGCCCGGCGCCCCGCTGGGCATGCTGCTCACCGCCCAGGCCGCCCTGGATCCAGACCGCGCCGCGCTCACCGCCGACGGCGTCACCCTCAGCCGCGCCGAGCTCGAGGCCGCCGCGAACCGCCGGGCGCGCCAGCTCGCCGGCCTGGGCGTCGGGCCCGACGACGTGGTGGTCGTCGCCCTGCCCAACGGGCGCGAGTTCTACGAGACCGTATTGGCGACCTGGAAGCTGGGAGCCACGCCGGCGCACGTCTCCTATCGCCTGACCGAGCGCGAATTCGCCGACATCCTGGACCTGGCCCGGCCCAGGCTGGTGGCCGGCGGTCCGGCCGGCGTGGGCGCCCCCGACGCGGCGCGGCTGGCGGCCGGCGAGGGTCCGGACCCGAACCTGTCGGCGGAACCCCTGCCGCCCGCCGTGGCCCAGGCCTGGAAGATCTCCACGAGCGGCGGCAGCACGGGCCGGCCCAAGCTGGTGGTGGACCCGAACCCGGCGGTCTGGGGCGAGGAGAAGGTGGCTCTGCGGCGCGCGCCGGGAGCGACGATGGTGAACCCGGGGCCGCTCTATCACAGCGCCCCTTTCGGCCAGATGATCCCGGGCCTCTGCCAGGGCTGCCACGTCGTGGACATGGCCCGGTTCGACGCCGAGCGCTGGCTGGAGCTGGTCGACCGGCACCGCGCCGACTGGGCCTATCTGGTGCCCACCATGATGGCGCGGATCGCCCGCCTGCCGCTGGCGGTGCGGGACCGCTATGACGCCAGCTCGATCAAGACGCTGGTCCACATGGCCGCGCCTTGCCCGGATTGGGTGAAGGCCTTCTGGATCGACTACATCGGCGCCGATGCGGTCTGGGAGATCTACGGCGGCACCGAGCGCTTCGGCTCGACGGTGATCGGCGGGGCCGAGTGGTTGGCGCACCCCGGCTCGGTGGGTAGGCCGCGGCCCGGCATCGCGGTCGCGATCCTGGACGAGGCGGGCCAGCCGCTGCCGGCCGGCGAGGTCGGCGAAATCTATTTCCGGCGCGCCGGCGGCCCGGACTCCACCTTCCGCTACGTGGGGGCCGAAGCGCGGCGGCGGGACGATTGGGCGTCGTTCGGCGATCTCGGGCGGCTGGACGCCGACGGCTACCTCTACATCGCCGACCGGCGGACAGACATGATCGTGAGCGGCGGAGCGAACCTCTATCCGGCCGAGATCGAGGCGGCGCTCGACACCTGCCCGGGCGTGCTGGGCAGCGTGGTGGTGGGCCTGCCGGACGACGACCTGGGCCAGCGGCCGCATGCCGTGGTGCAGGTGGAGCCTGGCGCGCTGGCGACCATGCGCGAGGCCGAGATCCTGGCGCAGCTGAAGGCCCATCTGGCCATCACCAAGCACCCGCGCAGCGTGGAGTTCACCACCCGGCCGATCCGCGATGACGCCGGGAAGATCCGGCGTTCCGCCTG
>Ga0209257_1001404_pt1 | contig 28749 bp, 28 predicted proteins | sample AraplaCvi_mCL_r2_FD_184277 | JGI IMG/M metagenome (GOLD analysis project Ga0209257, IMG submission 184277) | Arabidopsis root microbial communities from North Carolina, USA - plate scrape MF_Cvi_mCL_r2 (SPAdes) (version 2) | ecosystem: Host-associated > Plants > Roots > Endosphere | place: USA...
CTCGCCGGGCTTGGAGACGGTGACGCCCAGGGTGCCCATGCTGGCCGAGACGTGGCCGGCGCGAGCGAACATCTGGCGGCAGAAGTTGGCGACCGAGGTCTTGCCGTTGGTGCCGGTCACCGCCACGCAGGTCTGCGGCTGGCGGCCCCAGAAGTTGGCGGCGGCCAGGGCATAGCCGCGGCGCGGGTCACGGCAGACGACGGTCGGCACGGAGAGGTTCAGGTCCTGGTCGGCGATCACCGCCGCAGCCCCCGCCTCCACCGCCTTGGCCGCGAAGGCCGCGCCATCGACCGAAGAACCCGGCAGGGCCGCGAACAGGAAGCCCGGCTTCACCTTGCGGCTGTCGGCCGTGACGCCGGTGATCTCCGGGTCGCTCCCGAGGTCGCGCTTCACCAGCTTGGTCAGGCGAACGCTCATTGCCCGTTGCCCATCTCTTCGACGGTGGGCTGCTCGACCGGGATCGCCTGGCCGACGTCGGCGCGGCGATGGACGCCGAGGAAGGGTGCGATGCGCTCGATCACCCGACCGGCCGCCGGGGCCGCCACCCAGCCGCCCGTGGAGTAGCCGGCGCTGCGCGCCGAGGCGTGCGGCTCGTCCAGCAGGATCAGTACGAAATAGCGCTTGGTGTCCGCCCCGCCCGTGGTGGGGAACACCGCGGCGAACGAGGAAACCTGGCGGCCGTGGTTGTAGCCGCGGATGGCGGGGTCGTACTTCTCGCCGGTGCCGGTCTTGCCGCCCACCGACAGGCCCGCGATGTTGGCCGACTTGCCGCTGCCGCCGGTGACGTTGGCGCGCATGATCGACAGCATCTGCAGCGAGGTGCGCTCGGACATGACCCGAGTACCCGTGACCTTCGCGCCCGGTTCCAGCTTGTGGATCGTCAGCGGGATCAAGTTTCCGCCGTTGAGCACGGCGCCATAGGCGCGTGCCAGGGCCAGCGGGGTCACGTTGATGCCGTGGCCGAACGAGGTGGAGGCCACCGCGTCGTCGTTCCACACCTTGGGCGTCAGCGGACGGGCCGTCTCGACCAGCTCCACCTTGGCGGGCTTCGTCAAGCCGAGGCCGTTGAAATACCGCTCCATCCGCTGCGGGCCGACACTCTCGGCCAGCTTGGCGGTGCCGATGTTGGACGAGTGCTGGAACACCTCGACCAAGGTCAGGACCTTCCGCGCGGCGTGGTAGTCGGTGATGGTCCGGTAGCCCAGCTTGTAGGGTGTGCGGGCGTCGAAGGTGCTCTCGGGCGTCGCCACGCCGGTGTCCAGGCCGATGGCGACGGTGAAGCCCTTGAAGGTCGACCCCATCTCATAGACCGTCGCCGCGGCGCGGTTGGTCTGGGCGTAGACTCCCGCCTTGCCGGGCTTGTTCGGATCGTACGCCGGCCAGCTGGTCATGCCCAGGATCTCGCCGGTGTGGACGTCGGTGACCAGGCCCACGGCGCCCTTCGGCGTGAACTCGGCCACGGCTTTGTAGAGTTCGTCCTCCAGCGCGCCCTGCACCCGCAGGTCGATGGAGAGCGGCACGGTCGAGCCGGCGCGGGCCGCGGCGCGGATGTCGTCGTTGAAGGCCGCCTCGGCGCCCGAGATCCCCTCGCCGCCGGCGTCCGAGAAGCCCACGATATGCGCCGCCGAGGTGCCCAGCGGATAGACGCGCCGCTGCTCGGGCTCGAAGCTGATGCCGGGCAGGCCCAACTGGTGGACGCGGTTGCGCTCCTGGGGCGTCAGGGCGCCCAGGACGAAGATGCGACGGTTGCCCCGCAGCGCCCGCTCCAGCCGCTCGGGCTCCAGGTTCGGCAGGATGCGCAGCAGGCTGCGGCGGGTCTCGGCCGTGTCCCAGATCTCGCGCGGGTCGATGTAGAGGCCGTAGTGCAGCAGGTCAGCGGCCAGCAGCATGCCGTTGCGGTCGACCAGGTCGGCGCGCGACGCCCCCAGTGAGGCCAGCGCCCCGCCGCCGCGCGCGTCCGAGAACAGCGCCGCCCGCGTGGCGCCGATCGCCAGCGTCAGGAAGCCCAGCGAGAACAGCGCCAGGACGAAGAAGATGCGCAGCCGCGTGTCGTCCTCGGCCTTGCCCGAGGCCCGCGCCCGCTCGAAGGCGTGCTCCAGGCCCCAGACGCGCTCGATCAGCCAGCGCGGCAGGCCCGAACGACCAAAGGCCTGGTGGCTCGCGGTCATCGCGGAACCCCGACCGGCGCGGGCGCGGCCGCCTGGGCCACGCGGACCGGATTGGCCTCGGCGGGCGGCGGCGGGGGCACGCCGGGAATGCTGTTGGAGCCGTCGACCAGCGCGGCCACGGCGGACACCGCCTTGGCCTTCTTCGGTGGCCCGGCGCGGGCCAGGTCGATGATCTGGTCGGGCGTGGCCTCGCGATGCGCCGTCACCGGCTCCATCTTCAGATAGGTCACCGACAGGCGCTCGAGGCGGCCGGGCTGCTCCAGGTGCGCCACCTCGGCCTGCAGCAGGCGGATGCGCGCCTTCTCGACCTTGATCTGGCGTTCGATCTTGGCGATCTCGGCGCGCTCGCGGCCGGCCATGGTCTTGGCCAGGTAGACGCCCAGGATGATGGTCACCAGCAGGCCGACGCCCACCAGGTCCACCAGGCGGAAGCCCCGCACGCGGCGCGTGAAGACGCTCATGCCGCAGCCCTCCAGGCCGGCGCGTCGGTGCGCACGGCCGCCCGCAGCTTCGCCGAGCGGGCGCGGGGGTTGGCCTTGGTCTCTTCCTCGGACGGCGACTGGGCGCCGTTGAACAGCAGGCGGAAGCTGGGCTCGGCGCCCTTCGCCACCGGCGGCGCATGGCGCGAGCCGCCCGGCGTGCGGCCCGCCCGCGTGCTCAGGAAGTTCTTCACGATCCGGTCTTCCAGCGAGTGGAAGGTCACGACGCAGAGCCGGCCGCCGGCCTTCAGCACCCGCTCGGCGGCGACCAGGCCGGCCTCGACCTCGTCCAGCTCCTCGTTCACGGCGATGCGCAGGCCCTGGAAGGTCCGCGTGGCCGGATGGATCTTCGCCCCGCGGACCTTCCAGAGCGCCTTCTCGACGAACTCGGCCAGCTCCAGGGTGCGGGTGAAAGGCTGCTCTTCGCGCCGGCGCACGATGGCGCGGGCCACCCGGCGGCTCTCGCGCTCCTCGCCGTAGACGAAGATGATCCGGGCCAGCTCCTCCTGCTCCAGCGTGTTGACCAGGTCGGCGGCAGTGGGGCCATCAGCGCCCATGCGCATGTCCAGCGGGCCGTCCTGCATGAACGAGAAGCCGCGCTGGGCCTCGTCGATCTGCATCGAGCTCACGCCGAGGTCGAGGGCCACGCCGTCAGCGTGACCCTCGCCCAGCACCGCGTCCATTTCCGAGAATCGCGCTTCCACCAGGCGGAAACGTTCTTCCGGAAATCCCGCGGCGAAGCGACGGACCGTAGGGTCGCGGTCAAAGGCCACGACCTTCGCTCCCGTCGCCAGGAAAGCGCGGGTGTAACCCCCCGCGCCGAAAGTGCCGTCCACCACGACGTCGCCGGGCCCGATGGCCAGGTTCTCGACGACCTCGTTCAGGAGGACAGAAACGTGTGGGGCGCCGCTCATGCCGCGCCCCCGAGGCGCGCGGCGCGCTGCCGCGTCCGCATGTCGGCCAGGCCGGTGCGCGCACGCTCGCGGTCGGCGGCGCGCTGGGCCCGGTAGGCGTCGCGCTCCCAGATCTCGAAGCGGTCGCGCAGGCCGACCACGGCGACCCAGTCGGTGATGCCGTACTGCTCGCAGAGCTGCTCGGGCAGGGTGATGCGGCCGGCCGTGTCGAACGACAGCTTCTGCATCTCGCCGAACACATTGCGCTCGATGGAGTCCCGCAGCTCGTCGCCGAATTCCAGCTCGTCGGCCATGGCGCCGTAGCGGTCGAACAGGGTCTGACCGCCGCCTTCGATGCAGTCGGAACGGATCGAGGGGAACACGAAGACGCCATCCGCCGGACCCGACAGCGCGGCGCGGTACTCCTGCGGCACAACGATGCGCCGCTTCGCGTCCAGCTGCTTTTCGAAGGTCGAGAGAAACATCTCTCCGGGCGTCCCCCACCTCTTCGTCGACCAGCCTGAGTCCGCGCCCCGACCCGCCACTCTGACCGACGAATTGCAATTGGGTTAACATGGGATCAGGTGGGTTTCAATGACACTCAATGACTATTTGGGCGAAAACAAAGGTGTCGCGTGGTCGCAGGATCGGCCGAAAACAGTTATCCACAGAACATACGTGGAACTAATAGTTAACGGCAGCGCTTCGACGGCCGCGTTACGGTCGAGCGTGCAAATGCGTCGCTTGTCGGAAGCTTAACGGCGGGCCGGCGGCGCCGCTTGCGGACGTGCGGATCAGACGGCCTGTAAGCCGGGTTCTGTGCCGCCCCTTGCGGGACGCGGCGGCCATTCCTCTGGACCGCCCCTCGCGGGACGGTTCTCGCGACCTACCCGGATCCCTCGGGCCGGCGACAGCCCTACCCCCCAGTATCCTTGCGGACTTGGCGGGCGCGGGATCCCTATTCGGTCTTGCTCCTGGCGGGGCTTGCCATGCGACCTCTGTTACCAGCGGCCCGGTGCGCTCTTACCGCACCCTTTCACCCTTACCTTCACCGAAGCGAAGGCGGTCTGCTCTCTGTGGCGCTATCCCTGGGGTCACCCCCGGCGGGCGTTACCCGCCGCCATGTCGTCGTGGAGCCCGGACTTTCCTCGACCCCCGAAGGGGCCGCGACCGCCCGGCCGTCTGATCCGCGGCGGAAAGTGATCGTTCAGCCCGGAAAGTCAACCGTCAGAGGAACTTGGCCATCGGCAGGTCATCCTCGTAGCTGCCGTCGGAGAGGCGGAAGCGGCGCAGGAAGCGCCCCTCCTGGACGAAGCCCACCTGCTCATAGAGCCGGATCGCATGGATCAGGCCGTGGCGGACGACCAGCTCCACGCGCTCGACGGGCGGGTCCAGGGTGCGCGCCGCCGCGAACAGGGCCTCGAACAGGCCGCGGCCCACGCCTCGCCCCTGGAAGTCCGGATGGGTCGCGATGGTCAGGTCCCAGAGCACATGCCGGAACTGGGCCGAGGGCATGCGCGGCGCCTTGATCAGGCCCGCCAGCCGTCCGTCGAGCCAGGCTCCGATCGCCACGCCTTCATCCAGCGCGCCCGAGACCGACGCCTCGATCCAGGGCAGATCCATCTCGTGCGGGAGCCGCCCCAGGCCGCCGGAGGCGGCCTGCATCAGCGCCAGCGCGGCCGGCGCGTCGGCCAGCGTCAGCGCCCTGTAGACGGCGCTCAAGAACCGAGCCTCAGCAGCGCGATGAGCCGCGCGCGGGTCTCGCCGTCGGCGATCCCGTCCACGCTCTCCGGCCGCCAGTGCCGCTGGAAGGCGCGGACCACCGCCGTGGTGTCGGCGTCGAACTTGCCGGACGGCGGCAAGTCGTAGCCCAGGCGCGTGAACCCCGCCTGCAGGGCGAAGACGGCGGCGCCCTCCTCCCCCTCGCCGATGGGATTGCCCGGCGCGGCGGGCGCCTCGGCCCAGAGACCGTGACCGGCCTCCGACAGGCGCTTCCAGGGGAACAGCTCGCCGGGGTCGTCCTTGCGCGCGGGCGCCACGTCGGAGTGGCCGACGATGTCGCGGTCCTCGATGGTCCAGCGGGTGCGGATGTCGGTGGTCAGGGCGATGACCGAAGCGACCTGCGCCTCGGGAAACGGCCGGTAGCCGAACTCGTGGCCCGGGTTGACGATCTCGATGCCGATGGAGTCGCCGTTCACATTGCGCCGCCCGCGCCAGTACGAGACGCCTGCATGCCAGGCGCGGCGCTCTTCCGGCACCAGGCGGAAGATCCGGCCGTCCTCCTCGACGACATAGTGCGACGAGACCCGCGCCTCGGGGTCGCGCAGGCGGGCGATCGCCTCCTCGCCCGTCTTCATCCCGGTGTAGTGCAGGACCAGGATGCTGGGGACGACCGTGCGCGGGTCGAAGTTCGGCGAGGGCGCCTCGATCACGTTCATTCGGCGCGGCTCCGTATCGCCAGCAGCATGGACATCACCTGGTTTCCCCTGAGCGCGATGATCAGTACGCCGGCCAGGGCGAGCACGCTGCCGATCGCCAGCCGCAGCCCGAACGGCTCGTGCAACACCGCGACGCCAAGACCGATTGTGGCCAGCGGCGTCACCAGGATCAACGCCGAGATCAGGTTGGCCTCGTAGCGCTGCAGCAGGGTGACATAGACGGTGTGCGCGCCCACCGAGACCACCATCGCCGAAAAGACCAGCGCGGCCCAGAAGGTCCAGCCTGCCGCGAAGGCGGCGTCCACCTGCCCCGGCTCCAGCCACGCCGACAGCAGCGCCATCGGCAAGACCGACACGAGCCCGACCCAGGCCTGGAAGGTGATCGGGCGCATGCCTTCGATCTGTTTGGTCAGCACGATGCCGACGCCCGCCATCAGCGTCGCGGCGGCCACGAGCAGCAGGCCGGCCGACAGCGTGAAGCCCGCCGGGTTCCACATGACCGTGAGCACGCCCGCGAAGGTCAGCGCGATGCCCAGGCCACGGCGCCAGCGGATCCGCTCGCCCAGGAAGATCACCGACAGGATCAGGGTGATCGGCATCCCCAGCTGCAGCACCACCGCTGCGGTCGAGGCCGTGGAATACTTGAGGCCCACGAACAACAGGCCGAAGTTGCCGCCGCCCATCAGGAAGGCGGTCAGCACCAACCGCCAGATCGGCCGCGGCGCCGGCCGCAGGAACGGGATCAGGGCGGCGGCCACAATGGCGAAGCGGGCGGCCGCATAGAACAGCGGCGGCACGTCGAGGTCGCTCACCACGTACTTCGAGAGGATGTTGTTGACCGCCCAGACCACGCACATGGCCATCAGCAGGCCAAAGTCGCGGAGGGCCATGAGGTGGGGTTAGGGCGCCATGCCCCTTTCCTGCAACCTCATGCCCTGAAGAAGGCCTCCAGGTCGGCGTTCAGCCGGTCCATGTGGGTGACGAACAGGCCGTGCGGCGCGCCGGCGTAGACCTTGAGCTCCGCGCCCCGGATCCCCGCCGCCAGCCGCTGACCGGTGATGGCGAGGGGGGCCGAGGCGTCCTTGTCGCCATGGATCACCAGAGTCGGCCGGTCGATCCTGGGCAGGTCGGGCCGCAGGTCCTTGCCGATCAGGGCCTTGAAGGTGGCGATGGCGACCGGAACCGGCGTCTCCAGCACCTGGTCGATCAGCCAGGCCTTCATGGCCGGCGAGGTCTCGGGCGTGAAGAACGGCGCCTCGTTGTCCATGGCCCACTTCGGGAAATCGGCCGCCCACTGACGCATCGTCTCCTGGTGATAGGCCATCGGCGCGCCGTAAGGATTGTCGGCCGTCTGCACCATGTAGGGCCCGACCGCCGCCACCAGGGCGACCTTCCGCACCTTCGCCGCGCCATGCCGGGCCAGGTAATGGACCACCTCGGCGCCGCCCATCGAATGGCCGACCAGAATCACGTCCCTCAGACCCAGGGTGTCGATCACCGCGGTCAGATCGTCCGCCAGGGTGTCCATGTCATAGCCGCGGCCGGGCGCGTCCGAACGCCCGTGGCCCCGCCGGTCGAACGCGATGCAGCGGAAGCCGCGGTCGGCCAGGTGCGCCACCTGATAGGCCCACATCTCGCTGGAGAGCGCCCAGCTCGCCGTGAACACCACCGGCTGGCCTTCGCCCCAGTCGCGGAAGAACAGCTTGGTCCCATCCTTGGCGTAGACGGCGGTGGGGCGGGGGGCCTGGGCTGCGGCGGGACGCGCGCCGCCGACCGCGGCCGCCACCGTGCCGGCGGCCAGACCCGAGGTGAGGATGTCGCGGCGGTTCATGAGTGATCTCCCTTGTTGGCGGGAGATGACCGCAAGGCGCGAGGCCGGTCGATTACGCGGGAGGTAATGCTCTGCCTCCCGCCGTATCGCGGTGGAGTCTATTTGCGGCGCGTGAACCGCAGCGCGGTGAGGGTCGGCGAAAACGCCACCACCTTGTTGTCCACCAGGCCCACGGCCTTGGCGGCGGCCATGACCTCGACGTCCTTCACCGTGGCCGCCTTGCCCTTTTTCGAGACGATCCACATCGCCCCGCCCTTGGCGAGCGCGGCGACCAGCCCCTCGACCTTGGCCAGCTCTTCCGCGCTGTCGGCGGCGTAGAACAGCAGGTCCAGCTCCGCGAGCTCGTTCACCGGCACGGCGCCCCGCTCCGCGAGCTCGGCGGTGAAGGTCTCGTCGGCGACTCCGATCACCGCGGTGCGCATGCCGGGCTTCACGCCGATCTTGTCGAGGCGGCCCTTGGGATTGAGGATCGCGTCGGCCCAGTTCGCAGCGGGCTTCTCGCCCAGGGCGAACCGCGCGCCGTCGGCCAGGACCAGGTCGACGCCCTCGGCCCGCACGCCTTTCAGCGCCTCGCCTTCCCAGACCCGCCGCTGGGCGCCCCGGAACAGCAGCTTCGGCGGCTCGTACTGCAGCCGGCCCTCGTCGGAGCCGTCGGCGAACCGTGCGGCGACCTGCGCATCTTTTCCCATGGCGAAGGTGTGGCCCGGCAGGGCCGTTCGGACAAGCCGCAGCGCACCATGGATGGCCGGGTCGAGCCCGGCCATGACGACGAGAGAGGCCCTAAGCCGCCTTGCCCAGCGACAGGAACTCGTAGCGGGCCAGGTGGTGGTCGACCGAGCCGAAGGCGCTTTCGATCATGGTGGCGCGCTTGAAGTAGTGGCCGATGGCCATTTCGTCGGTCATGCCCATGCCGCCGTGCAGCTGGATGGCGTTCTGGCCGACGAACTTGCAGGCCTTGCCGATCTGCACCTTGGCGGCCGAGGCGGCCTTGGCGCGCTCGGCGTCGTCGCCGACCTTGATGTTGGCCATGTAGGTCATCGAGATGGCCTGCTCGACGTTGATGAACATGTCGACCATCCGGTGCTGCAGCACCTGGAAGCTCGAGATCGGCTGGCCGAACTGCTTGCGCTGCTTGGTGTATTCCAGCGTGCCCTCGTGCAGCTTGCGCAGCACGCCGCAGGCTTCGGCGCAGGTGGCGGCGATGGCTTCGTCGACCACCTTCTCGACCAGCGGCAGGCCGTTGTCAGCCGGGCCGACCAACGCATCGGCGCCCAGCGCGACGTTCTCGAAATAGACCTCCGAGGCGCGGAAGCCGTCGACGGTCGGGTAGTCGCGGGTGCTCACGCCCTTGGCGTCCTTCGCCACGATGAACACCGAGATCCCCTGGGCGTCGCGCTCGCCGCCGGCGGTGCGGGCGGTGACGATGAAGTGGGTGGCGTAGGGCGCGCCGATCACCACGGACTTCTGGCCGTTGAGCGTCCAGCCGGCGCCGTCCTTCTTCGCCGTCGTGGTGACGGCGGCCAGGTTGTAGCGGCTCTGCGGTTCGGCCTGAGCGAAGGCGAAGATCGTCTTGCCCTCGATGATCCCGCCGATCAGGTCCGCCGCGCCGGCGTAGCCCGAGTGCTTCAGGAAGCCGCCGCCGATCACCACGGTGCCGAGGTAGGGCTCGACGACCAGCGCCTTACCGAACTCCTCCATCACGACCATGTTCTCGATCGGGCCGCCGCCCAGGCCGCCCAGCTCTTCCGAGAACGGCGCGCCCAGGATGCCCAGCTCCTCGGCGAAGGCCTTCCAGACCTCCGGCCGCCAGCCCGGCTCCTTGGAAACCACGGCCCGGCGCTTGTCGAAGTCGTAGTGGTCCGCCAGGTACGCCGCGACCGTGTCGCGCAGCATCGACTGTTCTTCGGTGAAGCTGAAATCCATCGGCGGGGCTTCCTCAAACGTTTGTTCGTCTACCGCATAGCGCGGCAGCTTCGGGCTGTCAGCTAGGCTTTCAGGACGAAATCAGAGGCCCAGCACCATCTTGGCGATGATGTTGCGCTGGATCTCGTTCGAGCCGCCGTAGATCGAGGTCTTCCGGCCGTTGAACATGTCGCCGGCCAGGCCCTTCGCGTAGTCCGGCCCCACGCCCGCGTTCGAGCCCGACAGGTCGCGCAGGAACGGCGCGCCGTAGTGGCCCACCGCCTCCAGCGCCAGCTCCTGCAGGCGCTGCTGGATCTCCGTGCCCTTGATCTTCAGGATCGAGCTTTCCGGGCCGGGGCCCTTGCCGCTCGACTCGCCGGCCAGCGTCCGCAGCTCGGTGAACTCCAACGCCGTCAGGTCGATCTCCAGCTCCGCCACCTTGCGGCGGAAGAAGGCGTCGGTCAGCAGGGCCGAGCCGGTGTCGGACCGCTCGGTGCCCGCGATCGAGCGCAGCTTCTCCAGGTTCCGCTTCGAGCGGGCCACGCCGGCGATGCCCGAGCGCTCGTGCGCCAGCAGCGCCTTGGCGCAGGTCCAGCCCTGGTTCTCGTGGAAGATGCGGTTCTCGACCGGCACCTTCACATTGTCGAGGAAGACGTCGTTGACCTCGTGCCCGCCTTCCAGGGTGATGATCGGGCGCACGGTGATGCCCGGCGTCTTCATGTCGATCAGCAGGAACGAGATGCCCGACTGCGGCTTGGCGTCGGGGTCGGTGCGGACCAGGAAGAAACCCCAGTCGGCGTACTGGCCCAGGGTCGTCCACGTCTTCTGGCCGTTGACGATGTAATATTCCTTGCCGTCGTCGGCGGTGACCCGCTCGGCCTTGCACTTCAGGCTGGCGAGGTCCGACCCCGCGCCCGGCTCGGAGTAGCCCTGGCACCACCAGACGTCGCCGTTGTAGATGCCCGGCAGGAACTTCTGCTTCTGCTCGTCGGTGCCGAACGTGTAGAGCACCGGCGCCAGCATCGACATGCCGAACGGCAGGATCGGCAGGCAGTCGGCGCGGGCGGTCTCTTCGGACCAGATGTACTTCTGGGTCGGCGTCCAGCCGGTGCCGCCAAGCTCCTTCGGCCAGCCCGGCGCGACCCAGCCCTTCTTGGCCAGCACCTTGTGCCAGAGCAGGTACTCGTCGCGGGTCAGCGGCCGGTGCTCGTCCTGCGCCTTGCGCAGCTCGGCCGGGTAGTTCTCCTTGATGAAGGCCCGGACCTCGTCGCGGAACGCGTTCTCTTCGGGGGTGAAGTCGAGGTTCATCAGGTCATCTCCCTGGGCGCGGCTTACGCCGTATCGGTTTGCCCGACCCTATACGCGCGGCCATGACGGGAGAAAAGATGACGCTAACGTCAACGTAAGCGGAACGCTACGGCAGGGCGAAGCGGATGGGGATGGGAACCCGTCGCCCCTCGGCGATGGAATCTGACGCGCCGCGCATATTCACCTTGTAGAGCTTGGAGATTGCGATGGCGGCCGAACCGAAGCCCATGCCCGCGGGCGTCTCCGAGACGACCCGACAGTCCACCATCGCCCCAGAACGTCCCACAGCGCAGTCCAGAAGAGCCTTGCCCGAAATCTCTTGGCGAGCCGCACGCTCAGGATGGTAGCGACGAATGTCCTCCGCAGAGGGCGTGCGAATCCAATCAGGCCGGAACGCGTCCACCACGACCGTCGGCGCCTGTGGAGAATCCCCGAACTGGGGCCTTGGACCGTCGGCAGCCAGCGCGAGGGCAACGAGAACTGATAGCATCGAACGCCTGCCTTTCTACCAACCGACTAGCTGCGGAAGGTCGGCGAGACGCTACCGCGTTCTAGCGGTCGCCGGACGAGACGATCGAGAACATGATCGGGATGCGGATGGTCCGGCCGGCGACGGCGCTGCCGTCCGGGGCGGTCGCGGACATCTTGAACAGCGGCGCCAGTTCCAGGGCCGCTATGCCGAACTCCAGGCCCACCGGGTCTTCGATCTGCACGTTGCAGGCCTCGAGCGCGCCCTCGGTCGCCACCTTGCATTCCAGGAGGACGGCGCCGCTCTTGCCGGCCTGAACCGCGGTGGGGGGATAGACGTTGGCGATGTCCTGGCCGGTGGGCGTGGCCACCCAGGTCACTTCCCTCAGATCGGGGGCCGGAGCCGCCGGGATCGCGGAGGCGGAGGACATGATGGCGGCGGCCAGGGCGATCAGATGGAGCATTTCGGTCCCTACGCTTTAGTTACCCAAGCGTTAAAGCAAGACCTGAGCCAACAGCCAAGCCGCCTTCCCTTCGCCCCAGAATTCCCGCACACCTCGGCCCCCACATGCCCCGCATCGTCACCTACAACGTCCATCGCTGCGTCGGAAATGACCGGCGGCTCGATGTGGCGCGCGTGGCGGCGGTGCTGGCCAGGCTCAATCCCGACATCGTGGCGCTGCAGGAGTTGGACGTGGGCCGACGGCGGACGGGCGGCGTCGACCAGGCCCACGAGATCGCCCGCCAGCTCGACATGGCCTGCCACTTCCACGCCGCCCTGCAGGTGGAGGAGGAGCGCTACGGCGACGCGATCCTCACCGCCTATCCCGAGCGGCTGGTGAAGGTGGGTCCCCTGCCCGGCTACCCCCGCATGCGCGCGCTGGAGCCGCGCGGCGCCCTGTGGGTCGAGGTGGAGATCGACGGGCGGCCGGTGCAGATCATCAACACTCACCTGGGACTGGTGCCCCGCGAGCAGCAGATCCAGGCCGCCCACCTCGCCGGCCCGGGATGGCTGGAGCACCCCGACTGCCGCTGGCCGACGATCCTGCTGGGCGACTTCAACGCCACGGCCAGCTCGATCGTCTACCGCACCCTGACCCAGCACCTGAAGCCCGCCCGCCGGCTGGCGGCGCACAAACAGCCCACCTCGACCTTCCCCTCACCGCTGCCGGTGCTGCGCATCGACCATCTGTTCGTCAGCCCGGGGATCGAGGTGCAGGACGTGAGCGCGCCCTTCGACCCGCTGACCCGCGTGGCGTCCGACCACCTGCCGCTCGTGATGGACTTCGACCTGCGCTAGCGAGCGCCCTCTCTCCTCATCCATAGGGGGAGGAGAGATGTTCACGGCCCCTGACTAGCGGATCGCGAGCGCGCGGGCTTCGGCGAACAACCGCTCGCGGCGCCGGCCCAGTCGCCAGGAGTCCTCCGGGCCCGCGGGGTCGCCCAGGTGCAGGGCGGCGACCAGTTCGGCGAAGGGGTGGCTGCGCGACGGATCCACCTCGCGCAGGCGGCCCTCGCGGTTCAGGGCGTCGATGGCCTGGACCAGTCCGCCGCGCTCAACGCGCGCCTTGGCCACGGCGTCGCCCGTGTAACCGATGAAGTGGCCCACCAGCCGGTTCAGCAGAGCCGCCGCCTGCTGGCGCGCCTCGTCGCCCTCGCATTCCACCGCCAGCTCGATCTCAGTGTCGAAGCCGAACGAGCGGTTGTTGAGATTGGCCGAACCCACCCGGACGATGCGGTCGTCGAAGATGCTTGTCTTGGAGTGGACGATGATCTTCGATCCCCCCGTGGTGACCGGATAGAGCGCCCGGAAGCGGCCGAACACGTCGGCGGCCCGCAGCCGCCAGACCATCGCGCCACGAGCATTGTCCATGGTCAGCCGGTCGAACCAGCTGGGCGCCTGGCCCGTAGTCACCAGCACTACCTGCGGACCATCGGGCTCGGCCAGCCGCCGGGCCAGCGCCTCGGTGATCACCGGCGAGGTGAAATACTGGTTCTCGAGATAGATCGTCTCGCGGGCCTCGGCGATGCAGGTCAGCGCCAGGTGGCGGAGCTCCTCGACGGACGGCTGGTTCCGCCACGGGGGCGTGGTCCGCACGATGGACACCCGCGCGCCGGTCAGGTGCGGCGGCACATGGTCGGGCCAGGGGTCGCCGCCGGCGTCCTCCGGCGGGATCAGGACCTGGCCGTGGACCCCGCAACGCCAGCGCTCGCGGAAATGGTCGCCCAGCGCGCGGGCCGCGTCGCCGTCCACCATCATCATCACCTCGTGCCGCGGCGCATGGCACTCCTGGTCCGGCATGATCCGGCGCTGGTCGTCCTCCAGGTGGCCGGCGGTGTCCCAGCGGTCGATGGCGATGTCGCCGCCGCCGCAGAAGGCTAGGCGGTCGTCGATCACCACCACCTTCTGGTGATGGCAGGCGCCGAAGGGCACCTGGTCGTCCAGGCGGAACTTGACCGGCGTGCCCTCGAACCATTTGCGCGCCTTGTGCGGAAAAAACTCCTGCGTCGCCGCGATCGGCAGGGCCGACTTCCAGATCAGCAGGCGGATGTCGACCTCGGGCCGGTCCCGGGCCAGGCGCAGCAGCACGTGGCCCACCTCGTCCGGATCGTCGGGGCCGTCGTAGCCGTCAGGGAACAGGCGGGTGCGCGGATCGAAGCCCCAGCCCAGGATCAGGACCGAGCGGCGGGCCTTCTGCATCGCCTCGTAGAGCGCCGTGAAATAGGCCTCGGTGTCGACGAGAAAGGCGATGCGGTCGGCCCCCTCGGTGCGCCAGCAGGTCTCGCCGGGGATCAGCACACTCATCCACGCCCTCGCCACGACCACCCAGCCTCAAAGCCTATGGCCTAGCTCGGGTTCCGGGCAAAGCATGGGCGGCGGGAAAGAAAGAAGGCGCGCCGGCTTTCGCTGGCGCGCGGCCAAGCAAAAGGAAGGCGCGCCAGCATTCGCTGGCGCGCCCGGCTGAAAGGCCTGAGTTGGGCTTGGGATCTATTGCTTGGCGACGTCGGAGGCCTGGTTCAGATAGGCTTGGCACGAGGTGGTGAGCTCGGTGGTCAGCCGCTCCTTGCGGTCGGTGCTCTTGGCCTCCCGGCGGGCGCGCTGGAACTCCTCGTCGCCGCGGCTGATGATGTAGCTGGCCCGCGCGCCGCGCTGGGCCTTGATGAAGCTGTTGAGGGCGGCGGGATCGACCACGCCGTCGATGCTGGTGGCCAGGCCCTTGCAGCGGTTGGCCTTCAGATAGTCGACGTCCGTGATCTTTTCGCCCGCCGAAGCAGCGCCCGCGGCGAAGGTGGCGGCGACCAGCGCGATGACTGCAAACTTCATGAAAACTTCTCCCTCAGAACCTGCGACGATGCTGCTCGCGGGACGGGGTCAACTCAAATGAACAAGCGGCAATGTTCAGTATTCGCGGATTAATATTCAGTCATGATACGCGAATGTTACGCTTCGGATAAATTTCTTGTAATAAGCCGGTCGCCCACGTCACAAGGCGACATGGCCAAGCTGGAACCGAAAATGGACGCCGACGGCGTCAACGCCCTCCTCCGCCGCGTCTTCCCCGGCATGAACCAGGCCGAGACGCGCGACCGGCTGGCGGCCCAGGCCAGCGTCACCTACGCTATCCCCGCATGACGATTTCTCAGGAACGAACGGGACCGCCCGCCCCGATCAAGACGCCCTGCATCAAGGTGTGCGTGGTGGATGGCGAGAGCGGCCTCTGCCTGGGCTGTTTCCGGCGCCTCAACGAGGTGGCCGCGTGGGCCCGGCTCACCGACGACGAGCGCGACCGCATCCTGGCGGAGCTGCCCGACCGCCGCAGCCTGGTCCGCCCGGAGAAGCTTGCGCTGTTCTGACGCAGAAATTCACCAACGTGAAACCCTGCCTGTTCACCGCTTCAAAACCCAACCAGAGGTAGCTTCCACCTAACAAGACAGGCCGGAACGGCCGCTTTCTTAGGTGATTGAGGTGTCTTCCTTCGGCAAGCTCGCCATCGTTGCGGGGGTGTCGGCGCTGGTCAGCGCTTGCGCCGTAACAGCGATCAGCCCCCAGCCGCTGCGCATCGCGCGGCTGGAGGCGGAAGGCTTTGCTTCCGGCCCGCCGAAGCCGGGGTCCGGCGCGGTGGCCAAGGCCGCCGACGGCCACTTCTGGGCCGACGCCCAGGTCAGCGACGCGCAAGGCGCCGCCCAGAACGTCCACTTCCTCGTCGACACCGGCGCCACCGCCGTGGCCTTGACGCCGGAAGACGCCGAGAAGCTCGGCATCAAGCCCGCCGATCTGAAATACGGCCACAACGTCACCACCGCCGGCGGCAACGCCAAGGCGGCCGCCGTGACCCTGGCCTCGATCTCGATCAACGGCGCCAAGCTGGAGAACGTGCAGGCGCTGGTCGTCTCGGACGGCCTCGACGTCTCCCTGCTCGGGATGAGCTACCTAGGCCGCCTCACCCGCTTCGAAGCCACGCGCGACACGCTCCGCTTCGAGCCCTAGAGCCTTCTTGTCCGCTTCAGGCCTCGCCTGAAGCGGGCTCGACTCCTTACATTGAGAGGGCGACGGGCGCCGGAACCGGTATCCGCTTCCGGCTGTCGCCCTCTCGCACCGCGGCCAACGCCCGGTCGATGACCTCCAGGCCGGCGCCCGGCTTCACGCCTTCCACCGTCAGGATCCGCCGCCACGCCCGCGCGCCGGGCTGGCCGTGAAACAACCCCAGCATGTGCCGGGTCATGGCCGCCAGGTGCGTGCCGCGCGCCAGTTCCGACGACACGTAGTCCTTGTAGGCCTCGACCGCCGCGTAGGGATCGACCACCTCGCCTTCCCCGAAGATCCGCGCGTCCGCCTCCGCCAGGATCGCGGGCGTGTGATAGGCGGCCCGGCCCAGCATCACCCCGTCCACGTGCTTCAGGTGCTCCTCGGCCTCGTCCAGTGACGCGACGCCGCCGTTGATGACGATCGTCAGGTCCGGCCGCTCGCGCTTCAGCCGCCACACGAGCGGATAGTTCAGCGGCGGGACGTCGCGGTTCTCCTTCGGCGACAGGCCCTTCAGCAGGGCCTTGCGGGCATGGACCACGAACAGCTTCACACCGGCCTGGGCGCTGAGGTCCACCAGGCGGAACAGGCTCTCCTCAGGATCCTGGTCGTCGACGCCGATGCGGCACTTCACCGTCACCGGGACCTTCACCGCCGCCGCGATGGCCGCCATGCACTCCGCGACCAGCTCCGGCTCTTGCATCAGGCAGGCGCCGAAGCGGCCTGACTGCACCCGGTCGGACGGGCAGCCGACGTTCAGGTTGATCTCGTCGTAGCCCTCGGCCTCGCCAATCCGCGCCGCCTGCGCCAGGTCGGCCGGTTCGGACCCGCCCAGCTGCAGCGCCACCGGATACTCCACCTCGCTGAACGCCAGCAGCCGCGCGCGGTCGCCATGCAGCACCGCGCCCGTGGTCAGCATCTCCGTGTAGAGCAGGCTGCGCGCCGTCAGCATCCGGTGGAGGACCCGGCAATGCCGGTCGGTCCAGTCCATCATCGGGGCAACACTGAGCAAATGACGGTGTTGGTTCAATAGCTTGTACTTATGATGCAAGATTCTGGATGAGCTGCCGCCCGCGCCAATCTACGACGATTGCTTTCCATTTCGAAAGCTCGAGGCGTCAGCGCTGACCGCGACCTATCGCCGGCTGCGGCGCGAAGCGGGCCACCAGGTCGTAGGCTTCGCCCGGGAAGGTCAGGCGGACATGGGTGATCCGGTCGTCGCCGCGCCACGTCTGCCGCTCCAGGACCAGGCAGGCGGCCGTCGGCTCGATCCCCAGCACGGCGGCAGTCGCCTTCGGGACGTTGGCCGCGCTGATCCGGTGCTCCGCCTCGGTCCAGGGCACGTGTCCGAGCAGCCAGCTCCCGGGCGCCGTGAGGGCGAAGTCGACCTCGGCGGCCTCGGGAACCGCCTCGAGATTGATCAGCCGCTCCTCCAGGGCGAACGGCCGGCCGCTGGCCCGATGCAGGCAGCGCAGCACGAGCACCTCGGCCGGCGCATCCAGCCCCAGCGCCTCGACCTCGTGGCGGCTGGCGATCCGGGTCCTGCGCGAGAGGAGGCCGTAGCCATAGGGCTCGCCGCGCGCCGTGACCTCGGCGGGGATGTCGGGGATGTCCAGCACGACGGAATGGATGCGGGGGCGGGATACGAAAGAGCCCGCGCCACGCCGCCGCACGATGAGTCCGGACTCGGCGAGCGGCGCCAGGGCCTTGTTCACCGTCATGCGCGAGCAGCCGTACTCGGCCATGAGTTCATGCTCGAACGGGATGCGGTGACCGGGCGGCCAGGCGCCCGAGAGGATGCGAGCCGAGATGTCGCCGCGGATCCGCTTATGCAGCGTCGCGTCGTTGAGATCGGTCATGCGGTGAGACGGCTCATGGCGAAACAGTGTGGGGCTATGCTTCCGCCACAGCCGCGGTGACGTCCACCTTCGACCCGGCGGGTCGCGCCTAGACCGCGTCCTTCGAGACGGCCTGCGGTTCGCGCCGGGCGACGGATTTCCGCGCGCGGCGGCGGGCCGAAAGGCGTTCCAGCGGGTCGATGACCCAGGCGAAGTCCCCCCGACGGAAGCTGCGGAACAGCAGGATCAGGCCGCTCAGCGCCAGCCAGGCCGCGCCGCTCCCCACCGTCACGATGAGCGGGTGGTTGAAGCTCTGGCGCTCCTGGTAGTCCATGATGTGCAGCATCCAGGCGATGTCCCAGAAACGCCAGGTGTCGTTCTTTGCGCCCAGGATCTCGCCGGTCGCGGCCGAGACCAGCAGGGTCGTACGGTCCTTGTCCGCGAACTCCACCCGCCAGACCGGCAGGGCCACGTCGCGGGTCTCGAGCGTCGGGCGGTCCACCCGCTCGACCGAGCGCATCGGCTCCGCGCCGCTGTAGCGCGCCACTGCAAGCACCTTGGCCTTCGCCGCGTCGATCGGGATCGGCGTGCCCCGCGTCGCGTCGAGCACCTGCACGCCGGCGGCCGTCGTCACCTCATAGACATAGGTGTCGAGCAGCGGCTTCAGCTGCAGCTTCAGGATGGGGGCCCCGACCTGCTCGGAGACCGCCGCGAGCGACAGAGGCGCGGCGGGCGCTTCGATCCGGGCGACCGGCAGGATCGCGTGTTCGGCGGAGACCTCGTGATGATCGAGCAGCGCCATCGTCGCGCCGCTCACGGCCCAGAGCAGGAACTGCAGGCCGAGGACCAGGCCGAACCATTTGTGAAGCCAGCGGATCAGGAACATGGGCGGGCCTCAGGCGGCGGCTTTGCGCACGCGGCGCTTGCGGCGGAAGCTGTAGAGCAGGAGCCAGCCGCCGGTGGCGGCCGTGGTCACGGCCATCCAGGTGAAGACCCGGATCAGCGGGTTGTTCACGTCCTGGCGGTCGTCGTAGTCCATGATGTGGAACATCCACACGAAATCGAAGGTCCGCCACAGGTCGTGGCGGCGCGTCACCAGTTCGCCGGTGAAGGGCGAGATGTAGAAGGTCGGCCGCCAGGCGCCTTCGAACTCGACGCGCCACAGCGGCATGGGGCGGGTCTGCACCTCCAGCGGCGCCTTGGTCAGAAGTTCGGCGCTGACCACCTGGCCGTCCTCGGCGAACAGGGCCTTGGCGCGGGCGCGCGCCTGGGCCTCGGTCAGCGGCGACAGCTTGGCGCCGGTGCGCGCGTCGAACAGCGCCTTCCCGCCGTCCGCCTCGACGATGTAGACGGGCTCGCCCAACTGCCGTTCGAGACGCGCGGAGCGCAGCCCGGGCGCGAGATGCTGCAGGTGCCCCGGCTCCACGAGGCCCGTCATGTCGACCGGCACGCTCGGCAGCGCCTTCACCAGCCGGTCGCCGTGGATGATGTCGATGTGGACGGCGGTCATGTAGAGGCCGCTGAGGGTCCAGAACACGGCCTGGATGGCCACCGCGAGGGCGAGCCATTTGTGGGTCTTCCGGGCGAAGGCGGGCCAGCGCATGCGTCGTCTCGAACCTGGTTGACGGACGCCGGCTGGGCGTGGGGTCCCAGCCGACGCCCTCCGGGGGGCGGCTTAGAAAGTGTACTGCAGCCGCACGTAGCCCCGGCGACCGAGCAGGTCGTAGGTCGTGGTGTCGGTGTTGGCGTCGGTCCAGCTCTGAATGAACGGCGCGTCCTTGTCGAAGACGTTGTCCACGCCGACGGCGATGCTGGCCTTCTCGCTGATCCGGTATGACGCCTGCACGAAGTGGTAGAAGACATTCGACGTGCGCGAGCCGATCGCGGTCGACGCGGCGTTGAAGTCCTTCGCCTTGCCGATCATCTGGACCGACCAAGTGGCGCTCCAGTCGACGTCCGACAGGCTGAAGGCCGCGTTCGAGCGCCAGTGCGGATACCCGCCGTTGCCGCCGCCGATGCGGCCGTCGAAGACGATCGGGGCCGCACCGAGGAACGGGGTGATCTCGTACTTGGCGAGGTAGGTCGTGTTCCAGTCGAGGTCGGCGCGCAGGCCGCGGAGGTCGAACCCGTAGCGCACCCCGAAGTCGACGCCCTTCATCACTTCCTTGCCGGCGTTGGTCGGCTGCGAGGACAGGAAATTGACCTCCCCGGTCAGCGCGCTGCGGCGGAAGTTGTCCGGCGTGCAGAACGGGTGCGAGAGGTTCGGGCTGGCGTAGCAGACCGAGAGCTTGGTCGACCCCGGGATGTTGCGGATGGCGTCTTTGATCTTGATGTCGAAGTAGTCGACCGTCACCGACAGGCCCGGCGCGAAGGTCGGCTGGAACACCGCCCCCAGGGTCAGGTTCTTGGACGTCTCGGGCTGCAGGTTCTGGTTGCCGCCGACCGTGGTCAGGACCGTGTTGCCCAGTTGCACGTAGCCGGCCGGCACGCCCGACGCCCGGCAGTTGGCCACCAGCGTGGCGTTGGTGCTGGTGGAATAGCGGCTGCACGGGTCGGTGGTGGTCAGGTTGCCCTCGGCGACGCCGCCGAACAGCTCCGGCACGCTGGGGATCCGGAAGCCGGTGCCGTAGGTGGCCCGCAGGCGGGCGCCCGGGACGACCGTCCAGTCGAGGCCCAGCTTGTAGGTCCAGTTGTCGCCGAACAGGTTGTAGTCGGAGTAGCGCACGGCGGCGTTGAGCTCGAGACGCTCGACCATCGGCATGTCCGCCAGCAGCGGCGCCGACAGTTCGGCATAGGCTTCCTTGGTCTTCACCTGACCGCGGATGGGCTGCTGCTGGTTGGTGTTGGCGATGCCCAGCACCGTCAGCGCGTCCGGGTTCCGGAAGCCCACCTCGTCGCGGTAGACCGCGCCCGCCGCGACGGCGAGCGGGCCGGCCGGAAGCTGGAACAGCGTGCCGGTGATGTCGGCCGTGATGCTCTTCTGCTCGTTGCCGCCGTGGTCGCGGGTGGTGGCCAGGATGTAGTTCAGCACCTGGGGCGTCAGGTCGCCGGCGCCCAGGTAGTCGCCGCAGGGCGCCGTCGTCGTGGCGCCGGGAAGGCAGGCGGCCAGGGTCTCGCCCACGCGCTGCAGGTTGGCGATGTTGGTGGAGCCGTCGACGCCCGTGGTCTTGCCCCAGTTGCCGGCCACCTCCCAGGTCCAGTCGCCAGCGAACTTGCCGCGCAGGCCGCCGACCAGCCGCCAGGTGTCGGTATCCTGGAAGAACTGGCGGGGGCCGGGTTCCGCCAGGCGGCGCTGGATCAGGGTGATCTGCTGGCCGGTGGGGTTGGTGCGGTTGTTCGCCGGGATGACCAGGTTCCGCAGCGTGCCGGGCGTGGCGATCTGATGGCTCTCGCGGTTCGTGAACATGAACTCGCCGAACAGCTCCACCTGGTCGGTCAGGTCGTAGTCGCCGAACACGCCGACGCTGATCCGCTCGATCGCGCTGACCGCGTTCAGGAACGGGTTGGAGTTGAAGTTGTGCTTCGCCGCGCTGTACGGCTCGAAGAAGGCGCCGTTCCCGCCCGGCGTCTGGTTGAAGTTGATCTGCTGGCCGTTCGGCAGCACGGCGCGGCCGCCGATGGTCGAGGCGCTGCCGACGCAGACCAGCTGGCCGCCCACCTCACCCAGGCCGCAAGGCTCGCGGTCGGCCATGTTGACGGGCTTGGTCTTCTGGTAGTTCACCGCCGCGGTGAAGCCGCCGCGATCGCCGCGCAGGCCCCATAGCAGGTCTGCGGTGAACTCCTCGCCGTCGCCTTCGTCGGTGACGCCGTACTTGCCCGTGACCTGCACGCCCTCGAAGTCGTTGCGGGTGATGATGTTGACCACGCCGGCCACAGCGTCGGCGCCGTAGATGGCCGATGCGCCGTCCTTCAGCACGTCGATGCGGCCGATGATGGCGGCGGGGATGGTGTTGAGGTCGACGGCGCTGTTGGCGCCCGTGCCGCCGTACACCACGCGGCGGCCGTTCAGCAGCACCAGGGTGCGGTTGATGCCCATGCCGCGCAGGTTCACCTGGGCCGTGCCGTAACCGTTTCCGGTCCAGTAGGCGTTGGTCTGGCCGCCGGCGTTACCGGCCGATGCGGGCAGGCGCTGCAGCAGCGTCTCGACATTGGCCACGCCGGTGCGGGCAATGGCTTCCTCGGTCACGACCGTGGCCGGGCCGACGCCGGCGATGTCCGTGCGCTTGATCCGGCTGCCGGTGACGATGACCTCGTCGACGGCCGAACCGTCCGCCTCGGCGGCGAACCCCGCGCCGCCCATCATCGCCATCGAGGCGCAGGCGCTCGCGAACAGGAGACGCTTGGAAATCTGGTTCATGACTACCCCCGATGGCCCCGACTCCGCCGCCCCATTCCGGGTCCGGCGCGTTTGACGTGGCGAACTTCTCCGGTCCGGCCGCCAGGGGTGTCAATCCATGTATATACATATGAGAAGGCCGCGCCCGGGAATGAAATTGCGGAGTTTCCGCGCACTTGCGCGTACGCCCGAACTCCGAGCCCGTAGTCCCGAAACAAAATGCCCTATTCCACGGACCAACCCGCCAGAACTTGGCTTTCTTGAATCTGTCAAATAAAAGTCAGCTGACGCGGCGTAAGCCAACTTTATAGACAGCTGGTACCCGAGAATAACATGCCCATGTTTGGCAAGGTTCACCCTGCGCGGGTGGAACTGATGCCATACTCGCCATTTCGTTGCGTATAAGTCTACCGCACGATGCCGCGAAACCTTCCCATGATTGGAATCTGTGAGGGCGTCGTATTGTGATCCTCCGCGCGGAATTTTGGGGGGAACCCGCTTGACCTTCCCATGATGGGAAGCCCCACCTGTGGCGCGCGTTGACGTTCCGGAGACCGCGCCATGCCCGAAGCCACCCTCATGCCGATCGAGATCCCTGTGCGCGGGATGACCTGCGCAAGCTGCGTCGGCCGCGTGGAAAGGGCGATCGCCGCCGTCCCCGGCGTGGCCCGGTCCAGCGTCAACCTGGCCGCCGAGCGCGCCCACGTGGAGCTTATGCCTGGAGGAGACGCCGGGGCCGTGGCGGACGCCATCCGCGGCGCCGGCTATGAGCCTCTGACGCGCGACGTGGAACTGAAGATCGAAGGCATGACCTGCGCCAGCTGCGTGGGCCGGGTCGAACGCGCCCTGGCCAGCCAGCCGGGCGTGCTGTCCGCCGAAGTGAACCTCGCCACCGAGCGAGCTCGGGTGCGGCGCCTGGAGGGCGGCGCCGACACCGCGGACCTGATCCGCGCGGTCGCGGCGGCGGGCTACGGCGCCGAGCCGGCAGGCCAGCCGAGCGCGGGCCTCGCGGATCGCGAGCAGGAAGCCCGTGCGACGGAGATCGCCGGCCTGAAGCGGTCCGTTGCGGTCGCCGGCCTGGCCACGGCGCCGCTGTTCCTGATCGAGATGGCGCGCCACTTCGTGCCCGGGGCGCACCACTGGCTCGCGTCCACGATCGGCGAGCAGCCGTGGCGGTTGGCCAGCTTCGCGCTCGCCGCCCTGGTGCTCTTCGGCCCCGGCTTTCGCTTCTATCGCAAGGGCGTTCCGAACCTTCTGCGTCGGACGCCGGACATGAACTCCCTGGTGGTGCTGGGCGCCACGGCGGCCTTCGCCTACTCGGCCGTGGCCACCTTCGCGCCCGGCCTGCTGCCGGCGGACGCCGACCAGGTCTACTACGAAGCCGCGGCCGTCATCGTCACCCTGATCCTGCTCGGCCGGCTGTTCGAGGCCCAGGCCAAGGGGCGGACCAGCGAGGCGATCCGCCGGCTGATGACCCTGCAGCCGAAGACCGCCCGCGTGCTGCGCGACGGCCGCGAGCTGGAGGTCCCGGTCTCGGAGGTCATCGTCGGCGACCTGGTCGACGTGCGGCCCGGCGAGCGCGTCGCGGTCGATGGCGAGGTCGCCGAGGGCCAGTCCTTCGTCGACGAGTCGATGATCACCGGCGAACCCATCCCCGCGGAGAAACGATCCGGCGACACCGTGGTGGGCGGCACGATCAACAAGAGCGGAGCTTTCCGCTTCCGCGCCGCCAAGGTCGGCGCCGACACCCTGCTGGCGCAGATCGTCCGTATGGTGGAGACCGCGCAGAGCGCGAAGCTGCCGATCCAGGCGGTCGTGGACCGGATCACCGGCTGGTTCGTGCCGGCGGTCATCGCCGCGGCCGTCGCCACCTTCGCCGCCTGGCTGGCGTTCGGCCCCAGCCCGGCCCTGAGTTTCGCCCTGGTCAACGCCGTAGCCGTGCTGATCATCGCCTGCCCCTGCGCCATGGGCCTGGCCACGCCCACCTCGATCATGGTGGCGACCGGCAAGGCCGCTGAACTCGGGATCCTCTTCCGTCGCGGCGAAGCCTTGCAGGCACTGGGCGGCGTCCGCGTCGTCGCCTTCGACAAGACCGGGACCCTCACCCTCGGAAAGCCCGCGCTGACCGACTTGGTCCCGGCCAATGGCTTCACGGCGGACGAGGCCCTGCGGCTCGCCGCCGCCGTGGAGGCCCGCTCCGAACATCCTATCGCCGCGGCGATCGTCGAAGCGGCGGGCGAGAAGGGCCTGGCGGCGGGTCCGGCTGAGGGCTTCGAGGCTGTCCCGGGGTTCGGCGCCCAGGCGCGCGTCGACGGGCGCTTGGTGCAGGTCGGGGCCGACCGGTTCATGGCGCGCCTGGGGATTCCGCTCTCGGACCTCGGCACCGAGGCGGAGGAGCTGGCGGCGGCCGCGAAGACGCCCCTGTTCGTCGCCGTGGAGGGTCGGCTCGCTGCCGTCGTGGCGGTTTCCGACCCGATCAAGCCGACGACGCCCGCGGCGCTGGCCGCCCTGCATGCCGCCGGCCTGAAGGTGGCGATGATCACCGGCGACAACACCCGCACCGCCCGCGCGGTCGCCGACGCCCTGGGCCTCGACGAGGTGGTCGCCGGTGTGCTGCCGGACGGCAAGGTGGCGGCGCTGGAGGCGCTCGGGTCCCGCTACGGCCGCGTTGCGTTCGTGGGCGACGGCGTGAACGACGCGCCTGCCCTCGCCGCGGCCCACGTCGGCGTGGCCATGGGCGCCGGCTCGGACATCGCCATCGATAGCGCCGACGTGGTGCTGATGCGCGGCGATCTGCGCGGCGTGGCCACCGCGCTCGCGCTGTCCCGGGCGACCCTGGCCAACATCCATCAGAACCTGGCCTGGGCCTTCGGCTACAATGTGCTGCTGATCCCGCTGGCCGCCGGCGTCCTCTACCCGGCCCTCGGCTGGCAGCTCTCGCCGATGATCGCCGCCGGGGCCATGGCCCTTTCCAGCATCAGCGTGCTGGCGAACGCGCTCCGGCTGCGGGGCTTCCGCCCTGCGGCCGACTAGCGACCGTCAGAACCAGGCGCGGAGGCCGACTACGGCGCGGGTGTCCTCGACATCCTCGCCGCTGGCGCGGGCGAAGTCGGCCGTGTCGCCGATCTTCCGCGACCAGACCACGCCCACATAGGGTGCAAACTCGCGGCGGATCTCGTAGCGCAGCCGCAGGCCGACCTCGGCGTCGGACAACCCGGAACCGACGCCGCGCCGCCGGTCGCTTTCCGCGGCGAAGTTCAACTCGGCGCGGGGCTGGAGCACGAGCCTCTGGGTCAGCCGGTAGTCGGTGCTGCCCTCCAGCCGGGCGGACAGGTGTCCCTTTTCCGACAGGAACAGCGCGCCCTCGGCCTCGAACCAGTACGGGAACAGGGTCTCCAAGCCGACCGTCGCATAGGTCCGCGATGGGCCCGGTTCGAAATCGTGGCGCACGCCGGCCTGCAGGTCCGTGTAGGGGCCGATCGGCCGCGAATAGAGCGCCTGGACTTCGGCGTCCTCGACGCCGTGGGCGCGTGCCCCCTCGCCTTCCGACTTGAGGACGAAGCGGTGCTCGTCGCCTCCGAACCAGGCCTCGCCTTCCCACTGGTAGCCGCGCGACCCCAGGCTGGCCTCGGCCAGGTTGAGCATCATCTGCGACACCCGCCCGCCGCCGTGCTCGAGGCGCAGCACGCCGCGCGACCGTTCCATGGCGGCCGAGCCATAGAGCGCGTCCGCCGCCGGCTGGGTCGGAAGCGCGGGAGGGGGCGCATCGCCGACCGGCAGGTCGGATCCGAGGGGCGAACTCGCGGCCGGCCTGGGCATCTGGTGACCCGCATGCGGATCGGCCGGCGCCGGCGCCATGACGTGACCCGCGTGGCGATCGGGCGCCGGCTGGGCGGCCGGCATCGCATGCCCGGCGTGCGGATCGGGCGTCTGGGCCATGGCGGATCCGGCGAGCGCGGCCGGCGCAAGGGCGAGGAGCAGGAGGCGGTTCACGCGGCGGCTCCGTCGAGGGGCCGCACGACGAACACCTGAAACATGCCGGCATGCATGTGGTAGAGCATGTGGCAGTGAAAGGCCCAGTCGCCGGCCTCCCCGGTGACGTCGAAGGTCACCTTCCCTCCTGGCAGGACATTGACGGTGTGCTTGCGCGGCATGTGGCCGACGGGTCCATGCACGAGGTCGAAGAAGTGCCCGTGCATGTGGATCGGGTGGGTCATCATGGTGTCGTTGACCAGGGTCACCCGCACCCGTTCCCCCGTCCGCAGGGCGTAAGGCTTCGGCTTCTCGCTGAACTTCCGGCCGTCGAAGCCCCAGGTGAACCGCTCCATGTTGCCGGTGAGCCGGATTTCCATCGCACGCGACGGGGCGCGGGTGTCCGGGTTCGGCTCCAGGGCGATCAGATCCTTGTAGACGAGCACGCGGTGGCCGACGCTCTCCAGCCCCTGACCCGGTTCGCCGGTGCGGTCCGTGGGGCTCGGCGCGATCGTCTGCACGCCCGGCCCCAGCTTGATCTGCGGCGCGTTCAGGGGATCGCGCATGGACATCTGCATGCCGCCCATGTCGCCCATCTCATCGGACCCGCGCACCCGTGGCGGCGCCATGCCGGGCGCCGGAGCGGCGGCGGCATGGCCCATGGCGGCGTGATCCACTCCGGGCGCCGCCGCGCCGCCGTGGCCGGCGTGCATCGACATGTCCATGCCCATGTCCTTCATCGTTCCGAGCGGGCGCTCGCGCAGCGGCGGGACCTCCGCGCTCATGCCGGGCCGGGGCGCCAGGGTGGCGCGGCCCATGCCCGAGCGGTCGACGGCTTCCGACACGATGGTGAAGGCGCGGTCTTCCGTCGGCTGGACGATCACGTCGTAGGTCTCGGCGTTGCCGATCTGGAACTCGTCCACCTCCACCGGCCGCACGTTCTGGCCGTCGGACGCCACCACGGTCAGCTTCAGGCCGGGGATGCGCACGTTGAAGATCGTCTGGGCCGCGGCGTTGATGAATCGCAACCGCACCCGCTCGCCCGGCGTGAACAGGGCCGTCCAGTTGTCTTTCGGACCGTGGCCGTTGATCAGGAATTTGTACGCCGCCCCGGTGACGTCGGAGATGTCGGTGGGGTCCATGAGCATCTTGGCCCACTCCATCCGCTCCTGCAGCGTCTGGTCCCTGCCCGCCAGCAGGCCGGCGATGGTCTGCTTCTGGTAGTTGAATATCCCGCCCTGCTGCTTGAGCTTCCGGAAGATCTGGTGCGGGTGAAGGAGGCTGAAGTCCGAGAGCACCACCACGTGCTCGCGGTCGTAGGCCACGGGATCCGGACCGGCGGGATCGATCACGATCGGGCCGAAGTGGCCCATCGGCTCCTGCAGGCCCGAGTGGCTGTGATACCAGTAGGTGCCGCTCTGCCGGACGGGGAACTCGTAGACGAAGGTCTGGCCCGGAGGGATGCCCGGGAAACTCACGCCCGGCACGCCGTCCATGGCGAACGGCACCAGAAGTCCGTGCCAGTGGATCGACGTCTCTTCGTCCAGCGTGTTCGTCACCGACAGGCGGACGTTCTGGCCTTCCTTCAGCCGGATCAGCGGAGCCGGGACCGTGCCGTTGACGGTCACCGCATGGCTCTCGCGGCCGTCCACCTTCAGGGCGCCATGGCCCACCGTGAGCTTGATGTCCTCCCCGGACAGCGTGGCCAGGGTCGAGAGGCCGGGTGTGGCGCTCTGCGCCCATCCGGGGAACAGCGCGGCGGCAGCCAGGCCGCCACCCACCACGCTCGCGCCGCGCAACAGCTGACGGCGACTGACATCACTCTGCATCATGGGTCCCGGAAACAGATCGGCGGCGGCCGCGGAGGTCTGCTCCGATATACGCATCGGCGCCCGCCGGCCCCTCACACAAAAGCAGCTTCCGCCAGACGGCCGGCATGAGGGGTGTGGCGCGCCGAGGCGTATTCCCATGGACGGTCCGCCGCGCTGGCGGCGGGCGATGTGTTCCAGGAGTCTGACATGAAGTTCGCCCTCGTCCTCGCCGGCGCCCTCGCCATCGCCGCGCCCGCCGCAGCCCAGCACGAAGGCCATGGCGCCCCGGCCGCGAGCCCCGCGGAGGGCACGATCCAGGGGGTTGGCACGGTGAAGGCGGTCAACGCCAAGGCCGGCACGATCACCCTGCATCACGGCCCGATCGCGGCGCTCAAGTGGCCCGCCATGACCATGACGTTCAAGGCCGCGCCGGACGTGATCCAGGCGGCCAAGGCCGGCAAGTCCGTCACCTTCACGCTGAACGCCGCGGGCGACGAGATCCTGTCGCTCCGCTAGCGGCAAGGCCGCGGGAGGTCAGCCGCCGAAGCGGCTTCCCGCGGCGCTCCAGCGGGCGGCGACCGCGGGTCGCGGATCGCCCTTTTCCAGGTCCGCCAGGATCGGGCAGTCGGGGCGATCGTCCCCCGCGCAGGAGCCGGAGAGATGGCGCAAGGCGTCGGCCATCGCCTGCATCTCCGAGATGCGCCCCTCGAGCTCCGCGACGTGCTCCTCGGCGATCGCCTTCACGTCCCGGCTGGGCCGCGTGCGGTCGCGCCACAGGGA
>Ga0209257_1001405_pt1 | contig 28723 bp, 28 predicted proteins | sample AraplaCvi_mCL_r2_FD_184277 | JGI IMG/M metagenome (GOLD analysis project Ga0209257, IMG submission 184277) | Arabidopsis root microbial communities from North Carolina, USA - plate scrape MF_Cvi_mCL_r2 (SPAdes) (version 2) | ecosystem: Host-associated > Plants > Roots > Endosphere | place: USA...
GACGAGCTGGCGCGCAAGCGCGAGACCGATCCCGCCCGACGCCGTTCCCGCCTGCTGCCCCTTGGTCACCGCCGTCACCGCCTCGGGAATGCCGGGACCATTGTCCGACACGATGATGTCGACCCCGCGCGCATCGCCCGCGGCATGGAGCAGCACGCGCCCGCCGGTCCGGCGCGTCGGGACCGTGTAGCGGACCGCATTGTCGAGCAGCCCCGCGACAAGCCGCGACAGGCGGGGAGCATCGCCGGCAATCTTGCCGAGATCGGGCGCCAGATTGCCGACCAGCTCGACCTTCTCGCCATCCGCAAGCAGTTTGGCGTCGGCGAGAGCGCCTTCGAGCAGTGCGCGGACGTCGACGGGTTCGCGTTCGACCGCCAGCGTCCCCGCCTCGCCCTGCGCGAGGTCGAGCACATTGTCGATCTGGCGCCCCAGCACCGCAACCGAATCCATGATCGCGTCAACATAGGCGCGCTGCTGGTCGCCGAGCTTGCCGGCATAACCTGCCTGCAACATCTCGCCGAACCCGCCGATCGAGGTCAGCGGCGTGCGGAGTTCATAGCTCATCCGTGACAGGAAGGCGGTTTTGACCTGGTCGGCCGCCTCGAGCGCCTCGTTGCGTTCGCGCAGCGCGCCTTCCATTTTCCGGCTCGGCGTGATGTCGAGCATGATGAGCAGCGCATTCCCGTCGGGCAGCGGGATCGACGCGAAATCGAAATAACGCCCGTCGGCGAAACCGATTTCGCCGCCGCGCTGTTGCCGTTCCAATGTCGCGGCGCGGATGACTTCCTGCACGACGCTGATCTGGTTCGGTTTGACCAGCCGGTCGGCGAGGCCGCCCATCAGCGCATCGACGCGCGGATGGGCGGCAAGCGTCCCCTCGTCGATGCCCCACAACCGGCGGAAGCGCTGGTTCCACAGGTGCAGCCGTCCGTCGGGCGCGAACACCGCGATCGCCTCGAAAAGATTGTCGAAGGTCGCGGTGCGGACGCGGAGCAGCGTGTCGCGCGCGCCCGCGAGTTGCACCTGCTCGGTCTTGTCCTCGGCGATCAGCAGCATGCCGCCGTCGGGGGTCGGCTGGGCGACGACGTGGAGATGCGTGCCGTCGCGGAGCAGCCAGTCCTCTTCGCTCGCCCCCGGCTGGGCGAACCAGTCGACATGCGCCTGCCGCCATTCGGGATAGTTGCGCACTTCGGGTGTCCGCCCGCCCTCGCGCCACGCGTCGAGCAGGCGTGCGAAGGGTGCCGCCTCGGCCACCTCGTCGGCCTCGATCCCGAACAGGCGGCGGAACGGCAGATTGGCGAAGCTCAAACCCTGGTCGGGGCCGAATTGCGCAACCGCCGCCGACAACCGGTCGAGCAGTTCGCGCTGGGTATCGACGAAGCGGCGGTGCGCGCCGCGTTCGCTTTCGAGCTCCTGAATGTCGATCGCATAGCCTGCAATGCCGATCGTCCGGCCGCCCTCGGGGGCCAGCGGCACGTCGACGACGCGCATGATCCGCCGCTCGCCCTCGATCGTCACCGGGATGGTGCGGACCTGCGCCGATCCGGCGGCGCGCGCATCATCGGCGGCTTCGGCCGCGCTCACGCCCGCGACCGTTTCGCACAGCTCGATTCCACCATCGATCACCGCGGTAGCACTCTTGGCCTCGACCGCGCGGACATAGGCCTTGTTGACGAGCGCGAGCGCCAAGTGCGTATCGCGGAACCACATCGGGAAAGGCGCCGCCTCGATCAGCCCCGACAAGGCCTCGAACGCCGCCATCGCTTCGTCGCGTTCGCTGCGTGCGTGGGCCAGCGCCTGCTGCCCGTCGGTCGCATCGCTCAGCCAAAGCAGTACGCCACCCGGCCCGCCGACCGCTTGCGGCGCCGCAGCACCGTGGATGATGATCGTGCGATTGCTGCCCTCGGGCCGCAGGCTCAGCGTGAAGGGTTTGGCGCCGCGCTGCGCGCCGAGGATCGCCTGCCGCAGCGCATCATGCCCCTGCGCGTCCAGCCCGCTGCCGAGTCCGCGCAGCTCGTCGAAATTGCGCGGTCCGCGCTCCAGCCCCAGCCAGCGCCCGAGCCGCTCGCTTGCCTCGATCCGCCAGTCGGCGCGGACGATCACGGGAAGCTGCGGCGACGCCTCGACAAGGCTCGCCAGCCGTTCGGCCTGCCCCGCGACGAACGCCGATCGCCGCTGCATCGCGATCCCGCGCACGGTCGCCCATAGTCCGGCGAGCAGCCACAGCGCGGCGAAAAGGCCGAGGGCGAACAAAAGGGTCGGGGAAAGCGAACCGCTCATCCCGTCTTATGCCCTCGCTTGTCCGGATGTCCCGCGCGCATGATCGCTTGCCCTAAAGGCGATAGAGTCATGTTTCAATCGCATGTCACAGCGAAACGGCGCGTCCCATCCTCCGATGGGCGCGCCGTCCACAATTTTGTTCGCCGTCAGGCGGCGAAATCAGTATCGATAATGGTCGGGCTTGAAAGGCCCTTCGACCGGCACGCCGATATAATCGGCCTGCTTCTGGCTCAGCTGGCTCAGCTTCACGCCCAGCTTTTCGAGGTGCAGCGCCGCGACCTTCTCGTCGAGATGCTTGGGCAGGACATACACGTCGTTCTTATACTGCTCGCTGCGCGTCCACAGTTCGATTTGCGCGAGCGTCTGGTTGGTGAAGCTCGCCGACATCACGAACGACGGGTGGCCGGTCGCATTGCCGAGGTTCACCAGACGGCCCTTCGACAGGATGATGATCTGCTTGCCGTCGGGGAATTCGACGAGGTCGACCTGCGGCTTCACTTCGGTCCACTTGTAGTTGGCGAGCGCCGCGATCTGGATCTCGCTGTCGAAGTGGCCGATGTTGCAGACAATCGCCATATTCTTCATCGCCGCCATATGTTCGGCGGTGATCACGTCGGCGTTGCCGGTCGCGGTGACGAATATGTCCGAACGCTTGACGGCTTCGTCCATCGTCACGACCTCGAAACCTTCCATCGCCGCCTGCAGCGCGCAGATCGGGTCGATTTCGGTGACGAGAACGCGCGCGCCGCCGTTACGGAGCGACTGGGCCGAACCCTTGCCGACGTCGCCGAAGCCGGCGACGGTCGCGACCTTGCCCGCGAGCATTACGTCGGTGCCGCGGCGGATCGCGTCGACGAGCGACTCTTTACAGCCATAGAGATTGTCGAACTTCGACTTGGTGACGCTGTCGTTGACGTTGATCGCGGGGAAGGGCAGTTCGCCCTTCTTGGCGATGTGGTACAGGCGGTGAACGCCGGTCGTCGTTTCTTCCGACACGCCCTTGATCGCCTTGACCGTCTTGGTCAGATAACCGGGGTTTGCCGCAACGAACGCCTTCAGCGCGCGCTGCATTTCGATCTCTTCTTCATTCTCGGGCGCCGGCATCGTTTCGCCGGCTTCGAGCTTCGCGCCCCACAGCGCGAACATCGTGGCGTCGCCGCCGTCGTCGAGGATCAGGTTGCACGTCGTGCCGTCTTCGACGCCCCAGTCGAAGATGCGGCCGACATAGTCCCAATAATCGGCGAGGCTCTCGCCCTTCACCGCGAACACGGGAACGCCCGACGCGGCGATCGCGGCGGCAGCATGGTCTTGCGTCGAGAAGATGTTGCACGTTGCCCAGCGGACTTCGGCGCCGAGCGCGGTCAGCGTCTCGATCAGCACCGCGGTCTGGATCGTCATGTGCAGCGAACCGGTGATGCGCGCGCCCTTCAGCGGCTGCGCGGCGCCGAACTCGCTGCGCAGCGCCATCAGGCCCGGCATCTCGGTTTCGGCGATGTTGATTTCCTTGCGCCCGAAATCGGCGAGGCTGATGTCGGCAACGACGTAATCGCGGGCGTCGGCGGCGATAGTGGCCACGGGGGATTCTCCATTTTTGGCAATACGACCGCAGGCGAGCGGCCACGAAATTATCGTGCGCGCCCTAGCCGAAATGCCACCGCCGATCAAATATAAACTTTTCTTTATATCGCGTTCGAAGCACCGATCGTCAGGGTGTCCGAACAGGCGAATCGGCGGCGCGAAAATGCACCGCCCGCGAAAATAATTTTCACGCGCTTCAATTGTGACAATCGGAAGGTCCCGATTGTGACATAGAGTCGCAAAAGCCAAGATTCTGAAAAATCTGACTTATAATGCGCCGTGCGTTTAGCTTAATGGCTGTTTATGACAACAGTGTTACAACGCCCGCAAAACATTGACAATTTTCCGTATGCACGAGAAAATCGGCGAAAGTTTTCGGGGAGATACCAGAGATGAAAAAAATTCTGCTGCCGCTCGCTGCCCTCGCCTTTGCGAGCCCCGCCGCAGCGCAATCGATCGTCGTCGTCACCGCACCGCAGGCCGATGAGTCGGTGCTGCCGGTCGCTTACACCGAACTCAAGGCCGGCGAGAATCAAGCGGCGGTCGACAAGCTGACGGGCGAAACGCGGCTCGACAAGCGCGACCCGTCGCGCCTCATCAATCTTGGCACCGCCTACGCTCGCCTGGGTCGCACCGCCGAAGCCGCCGCCGCCTATGACTCGGCGATCGGCAGCCCCATCCGCTATGACGTCGAACTCGCGAACGGCGACTATGTCGACTCGCGCTGGGCCGCGCGCACCGCGCTGGCCAATCTGAAACAGGGCCGCCCACTCCTTGCGCTCGCGCGCTAAGCGTTCAGGCCTCTCCGCCTTCGGTCACCAGCAAGCGGGCGTCCACTCCCGCTTCGGCGAACGCCGCCTGCCAACGTTCGGCGGGCGGCGTTTCGAATAACAGGCCGTCGCTGCCCGGCGTGACGTGCCAGCCGTGGCGAACCATTTCGCCCTCGAGCTGACCCGGCGACCATCCCGCATAACCCAGCGCGACCAGCCAGCGCGACGGGCCGCGCCCTTCGCCGATCGCGCGCAATATGTCGTGCGAACTCGACACCATCCAGCGATCGCCGACCTGCACCGCTTCCTGCCCGCCCCAGTCGAGGCTGTGGAGCACGAAACCGCGCGACGGCTCGACGGGTCCGCCAAGGAATACCGGCTGATCGAGCGTCGCGGTATGTTCGATTTCGAGCTGGTCGAGCACCGCGCCGACGGTCATCCCGTCGATCGGATCGTCGATGCCGATTCCCATCGCGCCCTCTTCGTCATGGCTGATCATCGCGATCACGGCATGTTCGAACCGGGGGTCGCCAATTCCGGGCAGCGCGAGCAGCAGCTGGCCGGTGAACCAGGTGGGGTCTGTGTCCATATGTGACACCATGCCTCCTCGCGGCGACGTGGTCCAGCCCTTCGATCAATTCGCCCGCCGCGCTTGACTTGGCCACCGGCGCATCCAATGTCACCGCCACCAAAAAATCCCCTCAATGAAAGGATGCCGACCATGACGATCCAGACCGGAGACAAGCTGCCCGACGCCACCTTCGTAAAGGTCACCGAAAGCGGCCCCGAACAGGTCAACACCGCCGACTATTTCAAGGGCCGCCGCGTCGCCCTCTTCTCGGTGCCGGGCGCCTTCACTCCGACCTGCTCGGCGAAGCACTTGCCGGGCTATGTCGACAAGGCCGGCGAACTCATGGCCAAGGGCGTCGACGAAATCGTCTGCACCGCGGTCAACGACGCCTTCGTCATGGGCGCGTGGGGCAAGAGCGCCGGCGCGAACGAAAGCGTCACGATGCTCGCCGACGGCAATGGCGATTTCGCCGAAGCGGTCGGTCTCACCATGGACGGCAAAGCGTTCGGCATGGGCAAGCGCGGCCAGCGCTTCTCGATGATCGTTAACGATGGCGTCGTCGAGCAGCTTAACGTAGAAGCGCCGGGCGAATTCAAGGTATCGAGCGCCGATCATATGCTCGAACAACTGTAAACAGGACGGTTTTTTAGCAAGATGATCTTCGCGGAACTGTGGCTTTAGGGCCACAGTTCCCAACTATTATCGTCCGGCGGACGGTTTCCTCTCATCCAAGTCGTTTTCCAAGCGTTGCAGACGCGGCTGCAACAAAAGGCAGCCGGCCGCACAGGCCCGAAAACGACAGGAGGAGAGAATTATGAAGGGATATCAGCATTTCGCCCGGTCCGGAGCGGCGAGTATCGCCGTCGCGGTCGCGCTTGCGAACGCCGCCCCCGGCCACGCCCAGCAGGTGGCGCCGCCGCAGGACAGTGCGGCCGAAAATTCGGGGGACATGATCGTCGTCACCGGCTCGCGCATTCGCCGCGATCCGCTCGATCAGGATGCGCCGATCACCTATGTCGGGCAGGAAGATATCGCCAAGACCGGCCTCGCATCGGTCAACGACGTGCTCCAGCGCCTGCCGAGTTCGGGCGGCGGCCTCAACAGCAAGTTCAACAATAGCGGCAACCTCGGCAACCCACCCGACGGCGGCGGTGTCGGTGCGGGCGCGGCAGAAATCGACCTGCGCTACCTCGGCTCGCGCCGCGTGCTCGTGCTCGTCGACGGCATACGCTATGTGAACGGCGCTTCGGCGAGCGGCGTGCCCGGCTCGACCGACCTCAACTCGATCCCCGAAAGCGCGATCGAGCGCATCGAAGTGCTGCAGGACGGCGCCTCGGCGATCTACGGTTCGGACGCGATCGCCGGCGTCGTCAACATCATCACCAAGCGCAGCCAGGAGGGCCTCCGCGCCAGCGCGCAGGTCGGCGGCTATGGCCAGGGCGACGGCTTTACCAAGAGCGCGCAGGTCAGCTGGGGCAACGGCCGCGGCCCGACGCAGATCGTCGTCGGCGCCAACTATGTCCAGCAGGACGGCGTCTTTGCGGGTAGCCGGGATATTTCGCGCTTTCCCGCGCCCTATTCGAACACCTGCCTCGACGGCGGCTGCTCGGGCTTCGTGCCGCTCGGACGCTTTGCGGTGTTCGGCAACGACCTGACGCTGCGCGGTCCGGTGATCGGACGCAACCCCGTCTATAATGCGGGCAATCCGACCGATCCGGCGAGCGATTTCAAGGCGTTCGGCGATGCCGACCGCTTCAATTTCGGCCCGTTCAACTATCTGCAGATTCCGGTCGAACGCTATGGCGCCTTCGTCAACGCGCGGCAGGAACTGTCCGACAGCATCAACTTCTCGGTCCGCGGGATCTGGAACCAGCGCAAGTCGAAGAACCAGGCCGCACCGTTGCCCTTCGGCTTCGGCGTCGCCGCGGGGCTGACGCCGGTGCTCGACGCGATCACCGTCGATGCGACCAACCCGTTCAACCCGTTCGGAGTGACGCTCGACGCGACCAACACCGACTTCGTCTATCGCCGTTTCGTCGAGGGCGGCCCGCGCCGCTTCAACCAGACGGTGACCACCGTCTATGGCGTCGCGACGCTCGACGGCGATTTCGATGTCGGCGGCGGCAAATGGTATTGGGACGTCAACGCCGCCTATGGTCGGAACAAGGCCAAGCAGACGATGTACGGCAACATCAATTCGGATCGCCTGCGCCGCGCGCTCGGCCCGGTCGCCGATTGCACCGGCGAATGCGTGCCGTTCAACATCTTCGGCGGGGTCGGATCGATTACCCAGCCGATGCTCGACTATGTCATGTTCACCCAGCGCGACCGCAGCCGCCAGTCGACCTTCAGCGCCTCGGCGAACCTGACCGGCAGCCTGTTCGAGCTTCCCGGCGGGCCGCTCGGCGTCGCGGTCGGGGTCGAATATCGCAAGCTGAAAGGCAGCTTCGATCCCGATCCGATTGTTGCCGCGGGGTTCAGCTCGGACATTCCGGCGCTGCCGACGCGCGGCAGCTATAATGTCAAGGAAGCCTATGCCGAACTCAGCGCCCCGGTGCTGTCCGACATCCCCTTCATCGACCTGCTCGAATTCACCGGCGCAGTGCGCTGGTCGGACTATTCGACCTCGGGCTCGACAACGACGCTGAAGGGCGGCGTCAACTGGAAGCCGGTCCAGGACCTGCGCCTCCGCGCCTCCTATGCCGAGGGGTTCCGCGCGCCGTCGATCGGCGAATTGTTCGGCACCCAGTCGCGTTTCGATCAGTCGATCAACGATCCCTGCTCGACCTCAACCACCGCGGGCCAGAACTGGAACAACAACACGACGATCCGGGCCAATTGCATCGCGCAAGGCGTTCCGGCGGCGGGTTATGCGCAGGCCAATCCGCAAATCTCGGTGCTCGTCGGTGGCAATCAGGATCTGTCGGCCGAAAGCTCGCGCAGCTGGATCTTCGGCGGCGTCTATAGTCCCAGCTTCATCCCCGGCCTGTCGATCGAGGGCAATTATTACGACATCAAGATCAAGGGCGCGATCCAGGCGGTCAATGCCGAGATCACGCTCGGCCAGTGCGTCGCGCAGAATGATGCCGACGCCTGCGCCTTGGTCACCCGCGCGCCGGGCGGCGGGCAGCTGACCTTCATCGAGGGTCTGCTCCAGAATATCGCCGGCATCCGCACCCAGGGGATCGACGCCAACCTGACCTACCGGACGCAGAAGACGTCCGCCGGCCGGTTCGGCTTCACCTGGAACAACACGATCCTCACCCGCTACGACGTGATCGTGCCGACCGCCGACGGCCAGCTCGTCGTCAGCCGCGAAGGGACCGAACAGGGCAGCCCCAGCCAGGCCTTCCCGAAATGGAAATCGGTCGGCATCCTCGACTGGGACGGCACCTCGATCGGCGCGACGCTGACCGGCCGCTATGTTTCGGCGATCAAGGAACCGCTGGCGAACGACAACAAGCTGAAGGCGCGCTTCTACACCGACTTCCAGCTGCGCTGGTTCCCGGCGGAAGATCCCGAGGCGTTCGGCTTCGCGCTCGGCGTGAACAATCTGTTCAACGTCAAGGCGCCGGGGTGCATCAGCTGCGATATCAATAATTTCGATCCGACAGCCTACGACCTGCCGGGCCGCTATTATTACGTCCGCGCCAGCTTCAAGATGTAACAAAGGGGCGGCGGCGCGGCCCGAAAGGCCGCGCCGCCATCATTTCGGGTCACCCTTCCCTTTTGTCACATTTTCGTGCAACAGCGACGCGATGACATCCAACGCATCGCAAGAAACCACCGACCCCACCGCGCTCGTCGACGACATCATCGCCGAACTTCAAACGCGCTTCCGCACGTCGGTCTCCAACCTCAAATCCGCCATCGCCGACTATGTCCGCGACCGCACCCTGCCGCCGGCCGATGCCGCGGCGACCGGCCTGTTCGACTATCCGGCGATCCGCCTCGTCACCACGGGCGAACAGCGCGAGGGGCAGAAGGGACATAATCTCGCCTTCGGCCGCTTCGAGCGCGCGGGCGAGTTCGTCACCACCGTGACGCGCCCCGACCTCTTCGCCGATTATCTCCGCGATCAGCTCACGCTGCTCGCGCGCCATTATGACATCGAATTGTCGGTGACGCGCACCGGGCAGCAAATCCCCTTCCCCTATGTACTCGACGCCAGCGACGGGTCGGACATGGGCGGCGTCACGCCGCTCGAACTCGCGCGCCACTTCCCGACCACCGAGCTCGCCGACATCGGCGATGAGCTTGCCGACGGCCTGTTCGGGCAGGATCCCGCCGCGGCGCAGCCGCTCGCGCTGTTCGACGCGCTGCGTACCGACTTCAGCCTCGCGCGCCTCCGCCACTACACCGGCACCGCGCCCGAGCATTTTCAACGCTACATCCTGTTCACCAACTATCACCGCTATGTCGACGAATTCGTCGCCTGGGCGGGCGCGCAGGTCGGCCAGGGCCGCTACACCGCGCTCGCGGGCGCCGCGGGGCTTTATGTGGACCAGCCCGGCGTCAACGCCAGCGCGCTCGTCGCCGACAGCGCATGGCGGCGCCACCAGATGCCCGCCTACCACCTGATCGCGCCCGACGGCGGCGGCATCACCCTCGTCAACATCGGCGTCGGCCCGTCGAACGCCAAGACGATCTGCGACCATCTCGCGGTGCTGCGCCCCGAAGCGTGGCTGATGATCGGCCACTGCGGCGGCCTCCGCCCCAGCCAGCGCATCGGCGACTATGTGCTCGCGCACGCCTATCTTCGCGACGATCATATCCTCGACGCGGTGCTCCCGGTCGCCATTCCGATCCCGCCGATCGCCGAAGTGCAGGTCGCGCTCGCGACCGCCGCCGAAACGGTGTCGGGCGCGACCGGCGCCGACCTCAAGAAACGCATGCGAACCGGCACCGTCGTCACCACCGACGACCGCAATTGGGAGCTGCGCTACACCGACAGCGCGCTGCGCTTCTCGCAGTCGCGCGCGATCGGCATCGACATGGAAAGCGCCACGATCGCCGCGCAGGGTTATCGCTTCCGCGTCCCCTACGGCACCCTGCTCTGCGTCAGCGACAAGCCGCTCCACGGCGAGCTCAAGCTGCCCGGACAGGCGAACCGCTTCTACGAGGAAGCGATCGCCGCGCATCTCCAGATCGGCATCCGCGCGTGCGAGACGATGCGCGACGAGGGCGCCAAGCTCCACAGCCGGAAATTGCGCGCCTTCAACGAGCCGCCGTTCCGTTGACGCGGTCGCGATCGGTCCTGGGCCGGGTCGCGATCGTCACCGGCGCGGCGAGCGGCATGGGCCGCGCAACCGCGCTGCTGCTGGCGAGCGAAGGCGCAAAGGTCGCGATCACCGATCTCGACCTCGCAGCCTGCGAAGCCGTCGCCGCCGAGGCGGGCGCGAATGCCAAGGCCTTCGCGCTCGACGTCGCCGACGGCGAAGCGATCAAGGCCACCGTTGCCGCCATCGCCGCCCATTTCGGCGGCATCGACATATTGATCAACAACGCCGGTGTCTCCAGCTTCGCGCCGCTCGACGCCGGGGATGAATATGAGGCGATCTGGCACCGCGCGCTCGCGGTGATGCTCACCGCGCATCAGCGCATGGTCCGCGCCGCGCTGCCTTTCCTGCGCAAGAGCGACGCCGCCCGCATCGTCAACATCGCCTCGACCGAGGGCCTCGGCGCGACCCCCGGCGACACGCCCTATGTCGCGGCCAAATCGGGCGTCGTCGGCCTCACCCGCGGCCTCGCGGTCGATCTCGGCAAGGATGGCATCACGGTCAACTGCATCTGCCCCGGCCCGATCCGCACCGGCATGACCGACAAGGTGCCCGACGAGGACAAGGCGATCTTCGCACGGCGCCGCACCGCGCTCCGCCGCTATGGCGAGCCCGAAGAGGTCGCGCATATGACGCTCAGCCTCGTCCTGCCCGCGGCGAGCTATATCACCGGCGCGGTGATCCCCGTCGACGGCGGGCTGATGGCGCGGAATGCGTGAGTGACAGCTTAGGGGTGGGAAGCGGACCAACCACCCTTGGTTAGATGATCTCGTTATTGATATGAAACAACTGGATCTTTTCGACGCTTTCGCCGCGGAAAGATATTATCATCCCGCCCCTTGGCGCCTTAGTAAAGCTCAGCACAGGTTGCCGGAGCGCCAATCTCTGTAACTCCGATCTCTGGTAAAGGTCGGAACCCCCAGCACGATTGTCTCCCCACGACGACGGGTTGAGGACATAGCCGGCTTTTTCCGCCGCCTCGATGGCCTCAACCTTTGAGGCACCGATTCCGATGCCCATGACTCTTCCATCCGATAGGATTCGGAGAAATTGAACAAGAGAGGTTGAAAACTCGCCGCACGTTGAGGATCAATCCTGCCCATTGCCTTCGTGTCGACGATGTGAGGTAAGGCGATCACCAGTGCGCCGATGCTGAAGGCGGAGACGAAAAAAACCGAGATCCAACGCTTCATAGGGATATCATAGCGCGATTACGAACGTCCGCAATCGGTCGAAACCTGCCATCGTCGAATTCATTGCGCTTCGACCGATTGTTTGAAGCGCGCCAGCCGCGCACTTGCGGCGGCAGCATGCGGGCCGATCCAGCGGTCGTGAATGTCCTGAATGGGAATGGCGTTGAGATGGTTCCAGCGCTCGCGGCCTCGGCGCTCGGCGATCACCAGCCCCGCATCCTCCAGCACCTTCAGATGCTGCATCACCGTACAGCGGTCGATATCGGCAAAATGGCTGCACAGCGCGCCGGTCGTTAGCGGCTGGTCCTTCAGATCGTCCAATATCTGCCGCCGGATCGGCGAGGCGAGCGCCTTGAAAGTTGCGTCGAACCGGTCGTGAATTGACATGTTATAAAAATATAACATAATGAGGTGTCACTCAAGTGGAGAATCGACATGGAATTGAAATTCAGGGTCGCGGCGCGGATCGCGAAGCCGGTGCACGAGGTGTTCGAGGCGGTCGCGGATCCCGCAAAGCTGTCCAACTATTTCACGACCGGCGGCGCGAAGGGGCGGCTGGAGACCGGCGCGACAGTGACATGGGATTTCCACGACTTTCCGGGCGCCTTCCCCGTCTATGTGATCGATGTCGTTCACGACGAGCGGATCGTGCTCGAATGGCAGGCGAGCGAAGGCGAGGCGCCCAATGTCGAGGGCGGCGAGCTGAAGGATGCCGATTATCGTACGCGCGTGACGATGAGCTTCAAGGCGCTCGACGATGGCCGCACATTGGTCGAGATCGCCGAAGAAAGGTGGCGCGAGAATCAGGGCGCGCTCGGTGCTTCGTACGGCAATTGTCAGGGCTGGTCGCAGATGCTGTGCGCGCTCAAGGCGTGGATCGAGCACGGGATCAACCTGCGCGAGGGCATGTACAAATAGCGCCCGCTAGTCGGGATATTCCATTCTGAGCGGGCGGGTTCCGATCGGCGCGCCGGTGTTGGCGTCGACGACGACCGGGCGCACGGCCTCGCCGGTCTCGACATCGAGATGGCGGCTGAGCGCGCCCGCGCCATTATATTTCCGCCCCCACGCACCGATCGCCATCAGGATCGGCAGGAAGTCGCGCCCCGCATTGGTGAGCAGATATTCGTCGCGCGGCGGCCGCTGGCTGTAGCGGCGCTTTTCGACAAGGCCCGCCTCGGCGAGCGCGGCCAGGCGCCGCGACAATATGTTCGGCGCGATGCAGAGGCTGGTGCGCAGTTGCTCGTAGCGCGTCAGTCCGCGCTCGACGTCGCGCAAGATCAGCATGCTCCAGCGGTCGCCGACGCGGGTCAGGCCGCGGTCGACGGGGCAGGTACCAAAATTATTTTCATCGCCAGTCATTGAACTCATATGGGGCAGTCACTATCATTTTGCAAGTGACCCTATGGAGGGCCGCCTGCAAAGGAGAATGACAATGACGATTCCCACTGGAACGGCCCTGATCACGGGTGCTTCGACCGGCCTTGGCGCCGTTTATGCCGATCGTCTCGCGAAGCGCGGGCACGACCTGGTCCTTGTCGCGCGCAACGGCGCGCAGATGGAGGAACTCGCCGCAAAGCTGCGCGCCGAAACCGGCGTGGCGGTCGACGTGATCGCGGCCGACTTGACCAAAAGCGATGACGTGACGCGCATCGAGCAGCGGCTGATCGACGATACTGCGATCACCCTGTTCGTGAACAATGCCGGCATGTCGCTGAACGGCGGTACGCTGGAGAATAGCGCCGCCGAGATCGAGACGATCATCGCACTCAATATCACCGCCGCGGCGCGGCTCGCGATTGCGGCGGGCAAGGCGTTCGGCGCGCGCGGCAAGGGCGCGATCGTCAACATCGCGTCGGTCCTCGCGCTGGCGCCGGAGACGTTCGAAGGCGTATACAGCGGATCGAAGGCGTTCCTGCTCAACCTCAGCCACGCGCTCGCGACGACCGGCCGCGAAAAGGGCTTCCACGTCCAGGCGGTGCTCCCCGGCGCGACGCGCACCGAAATCTGGGAGCGGTCGGGCAAGGATGTGGATGCCTTTCCGGCCGAGATGGTGATGAGCGCGGGCGACCTTGTCGACGCGGCGTTGCTTGGGCTGGATCGCGGCGAGGAAGTGACGATCCCGCCGCTCGCCGACGAAGGCCAGTGGAAGGAATATCATGTCGCGCGGCTCGCGATGGGGCCGAATCTGTCGAAGCGCGATCTGGCGCCGCGCTATCGGGTGAGCGAAGCGGTTTGAGGTTTCGGGAGGGCGCATCTCGACTGGAGGGCGTCCTCTCATTCCTCGTCATCCCGGACTTGATCCGGGATCCAGGGCGGCGCCGAAGTAATGGCCCCCGGATCAAGTCCGGGGTGACGAAATTTGGGGATCGGCGCTTTGTCGGCCGTTGCGCGTACCTTGCCCAAACCCACCGCCATGCCCTATCGCGCTGCCATGGCGACGAAGAAGGACAGTCCCGGACATAGCACGCGCGAGAAGCTGATCGACGCGGCGTTCCGCGTGGTCGCGCGCGACGGGCTGGCCGATACCAATGTTAAGTCGATCGCGGCCGAGGCGGGGGTCAATCCCGGCCTGCTCCATTATCATTTCGCCAGCAAGGACGCGCTGATCGAGGCGGCGATCGAGAGTGCGACGGCGCGCTATATGGCCGAGATCGACGCGTTGATCGAAGCGACCCCTCGCGGAGAGCTGTTCGATGCCTATGTCGCCTTCGCGGCGGCGACGCTCGAAGCCAATCGCGACCTCTTCCGCGTCCGGCTGGCGCTCGGCGCGCGCGCGATGAACGATGCGCGGCTCGCCGAATGGCTGGAGACGGGGAATGCCGCGGTGCGTAGCCGGCTGGCGACGATCTTCGCCGCAGGGGCGGGGCGTACCGCGCCAGACGACAGTGACCGGCTGCGCGCGCGCATGACCAAGGCGGCGTTCGAGGGCATGATGCTGTCGTGGCTGACGCAGCCCGATTTCCCGATGCGCGACGCGCTGGGCGAATGGGCCGCGGCTATGCGCGCGGGCCTGCGGTAAGGCGAATACTCCTGCTTTGATAATGTGAGCCCTTGCAACGCATCGCGCCGATAGCTATTTGGTTGGTCAACCAACCAACATGAGGGCAGGCGAAGATGCACATAGTGATGACGGGCGCGACGTCGGGGTTCGGGGCCAATGCGGCCGAGCGCCTGGCGGCGAGCGGCCACAAGCTGACGATCGGGGCGCGGCGTCCCGAGGCGGTGGACGTGGCGTGGCGCGCCGAGGCACTGTCGCTCGACCTCGACGATTTCGCGTCGGTCGACCGCTTCGCCGAGGCGGTGGCCAAGGGGCCGGCGATCGATGCGCTGGTGCTCAATGCAGGATTGCAGACTTCGAAGCTGGAGACGGGCGCCGAGGGGTTTGAACGGACCTTTGCGGTCAACCAGCTGGCGCATTTCCGATTAATTCTCCGCCTGCTGCCGCATCTCGCGCCCGGCGCGCGCGTAATCCTCACGGGCAGCGGCACCCACGATCCCGAGGAAAAGACGATGGTGACGCCGCCCGCGCACGCCAATGCCGAATGGCTGGCACATCCGGATCGCGATCCGACGCTGCCGAAGAAGGATCAGGCGCAGGCGTTCCGCGCTTACAGTTCGTCGAAGCTCGCCAATATCATGACCGCGCGCGAACTGGGGCGCCGCCGCTCCGATCTCGCCGCGATGAGCTTCGATCCCGGCTATGTGCCGTGGACCGGGCTGGCGCGGTCGAGCGGGAAGATCCTGTCGTCGCTGGTCAGCCTGATCCTGCCGCTGACGATGAAGCGCGACCGCAAGAGCACGATCGCGCTGTCGGGCGAACATCTCGCGGCGCTGGCGGCGGCGCCGGCCTATGCCGAGGCGCATGGCGATTACTGGTCGGTGCGCAATCCGGCACTGGTACGGATTGAGCCGTCGGCGATGGCGCGCGACGATGCAGCGTGCGCGAAGCTGTGGGAGGATTGTGCGGGGTTGTTGGGGTTGGAGCGGTAACGAAGGGAAGGTCCGCTAACGACCGTTAGTTGCCAATCGAAATGTGCACCCCGGCGACAGCCGGGGTGCACGAGGGACAGCTCCCCACCCCAATGCGGGCATTCCCACCAGCCGTCCAAAAACAAAGGGCCGGGGATCACTCCCCGGCCCTTCTGCTGTTTGCCCAAGGGCGGTTCACCAACCGGTCGGTTTGCCCTTGTTCTGCGCGTCGAGCCATTTCTTCAAAGGCGCGAAATAATCGGCCATCGCCTTGCCCGACATTTCGCGGCTTCCGGTGAAGGCCTGCAGCGCGTCGGGCCACGGCTTCGACGCGCCCATCTCGAGCATCGCGTTGAGCTTCGCACCGACTTCCTTGTTGCCGTAGAAGGAGCAGCGGTGGAGCGGGCCCTTCCACCCGGCCTGCTTGCACGCCGCCTGATAGAATTGGAACTGCAGCACGCGCGCGAGGAAGTAGCGGGTGTAGGGCGTGTTGCCCGGAATGTGGAATTTCGCGCCCGCGTCGAACGCATTCGCCGGCCGCTCACCCGGCGGGACGATGCCCTGATATTGCGTGCGCAGCTCGGTCCATTTCTTGTTGTAGTCGGCGGGCTGGATCGAGCCGTCGAAAACGCCCCAGCGCCAGCGATCGACGAGCAGGCCGAAGGGCAGGAACGCGACCTTGTCCATCGCCTGGCGGAGCAGCAGGCCGATGTCCTTGTCGGCGCTCGGCACCTTCGCCTTGTCGAGCAGGCCAATGTCGACGAGGTACTGCGGCGTGATCGACAGCGCGACAAAATCGCCGATCGCCTCGTGGAAGCCGTCGTTCGCACCGTTGAGGTAGAGAAACGGCTGCTTGTTATAGGCGCGCTGGTAATAATTGTGGCCGAGTTCGTGGTGGATCGTGATGAAGTCGTCGGCATTCACCTTGATGCACATCTTGATGCGGATATCGTCCTTGTTGTCGACGTCCCATGCGGAGGCGTGGCACACGACTTCGCGGTCGGCGGGCTTCAGGAACTGGCTGCGTTTCCAGAAGGTTTCGGGCAGCGGCGCCATGCCGAGCGACGAGTAGAAATTCTCGCCCGCCTTGACCATGTCGAGGGGCTTCTTGCCCTGCGCAGTGAGCAGATCGCCAATGTCGTAGCCGAGGTCGCCAGTTCCCGCAGGCGCAACGAGCGGATAGATATTGCCCCATTCCTGCGCCCACATATTGCCGAGCAGGTCGGCACGGATTGGCCCGGTCTTGGGCTGTACCGCATCGCCATATTTCTCGTTCAGCTTCGAGCGGACATAGGTGTGAAGCGCCATGTAGAGCGGCTTCATGTCGTTCCAGATCTGCTCGGTGACCTTGGCGAACTCCTCGGGCGGCATGTCGTAGCCCGAACGCCACATCGCGCCGGTGTCGGCGAAACCCAACTCCTTCGCGCCGGCATTCGCGATGCCGACCATCTTGGCATAGTCGTCCTTCATCGGCGCGCCGACCTTGTCGTGCCAGCTCGTCCACATCTCGGCGAATTGCGCGGGCGTGTTCTTGAGATCGCCCATTTCGGCCTCGATGTCCGAACCCGAGATTTCCTTGCCATTCAGCGTGCCGCGGCCCTTGCCGTACTGCGATTGCAGGTCGGTCGCGATCGTGTTGAGCTCGGTCGCCGCGCCCGGCGTCGTCGGCGCGGGCAGCACGATGCCGGTGCGCAAGATGTCGAGCTTGCGCTTGGTGTCGGCGCTGAGGCCGGCGACATCCTTATATTTTGCGGCTTCGAGCGCATATTTGACCGATTTTTCGGTGCCGACCGCATTGATCCGCGACGCCATCGCATCGGTGTCTTCGGTCAGATAGGTGCTGTTGACCCAGTTCACCTGGCTCGCCTCGACCGTATAGTCGAACAGGTCCTTTTCAACCGACGCGATAAAGGCGTCGGCGTCGGCGGCCGTCGGCGCGGCCTGAGCAAAAGCGGGGGTCGCGACCGCGAGCGACAGGGCAAGCGACAGCGTCGAAATCATGGCTTTCATGGGGTGCGTCCTCTGGAATGTTATCGCAGCGCTCTTTGGCGCATAGGAACAGCTAGGCGCTTGGCGCGAGTCCGGTCAAGCGGTCAGGAAGGCGGCGATCGCCTCGCCGAGTTCGGGCTGGGTGACGCTCGACATGTGCGTGCCGGGGATCGTCGCCAGCCGCGCGTCGGGCAACGCCGCGACCAGTTCCTCGGCCGACCCATTGTCCTGATCCTGCTCGCCGCACACGATGAGAGTCGGCATCGTCAGCGCCGCGAGCATTTCGGGGGTCGTGTCGGTGAAGCTGTCCAGCAAATGCCCCGCCGCGATGCGGTCAACCTTCATCGTCTTCATAAATTGGATCGACAGCCAGGTGTCGTCGCCGCGCTTTGCCGTCTCATATTCGGCGATCACGCGCTTGAAGAATTTCCCGCGCCGCTGCCAGCCCGCGAGCCCGGCAAGACCCATGCCACCGAGGATCAGTCGCTGCGGCTTCATCCCCGCGACCACCGCGCGCGCGCTCGTCCGTGCACCGAGGGAAAAGCCACCAAGGTCGAAGTCTTCGAGGTCGAGATGCGCGACCAGATCCTGCAAATCATGCACCAGCACGTCGGCCGGATAATGCTCCTCCTTATGCGGCGCATCGCTCGATCCGTGGACGCGCAGGTCGGGCATGATGACGCGATAGCCCTCGGCCGCCACGCGCGCCGCGGTACCGAACTTGATCCAGTTGACCTCGGCGTTCGAAAACAGACCGTGAAGCAGGAAGAGAGGGCGCCCTTCGCCCATCTCGCGCCACGCCAGTCGCACGCCGTCGCGCGCCTCGAAATATTGGAGTTCGATTGTCATGAGCGGCGCTATGCTCTCTTCATGCCTGCTTCGGCAAGCGCCGATCAGCGCGGACGCAGCCCCTTTTTCTCCATCCGCCACTTCGCCATTTCGATGCGGTCCTGCCCGAAAAAGGGCTCGCCGTCGAACACGAGGGTCGGCACGCCCCAATGGCCCGCGATCTCGAGCGCGACCTGGTTCGCGGCGATTTCATTGTCGAGCGCCTCGGCCTCGGCGACCGCCTCGGCGTCGAGCTCGGCCAGATCGAGGTCGGCCCGCCGCGCGGCCCCCGCCAGATGATCGCCGAGATGCCAGTCCTGCGCGCCGCCCCAGATCAGCTGCGCCGCCTCATGGGCAAAGGCGAGGCTCCTGCCGCGGCGCGAGGCCGCCTGCCCGAGCCGCGTCAGGCGATAGATATAAGGCTGCTCGGCGGCGATCGCGCGCGTCGCCATGTCCTGCACGATCGGGTCGGGACGCGGGGGGCCAAAAGGGATGCCATGGAATTGCGCAACGCGGATCATGTCGCGCACGGTGTAGCTCAACCAGTTAGGGTGGTTGCGCTCGAAGAAATCGGGCTGGCGAACCGCCAGCGGATAGACCGGGCGCAGGTTGATCGTCACGTCATGGCTCGCGGCGAGCGCGCGATAACGGCCGATAGCGAGATAGCTGTACGGCGAGCGGAAGGACCAGAAGAGGTCGGCGGTCAAACTCATGACGTCATCCTGCCGCAAGGATTTGCAGGCGGCAAGAGCGTGGTCAAGTGATTGAACCGATGTGGAACTTGTCGATCGTTGCGCATATCGCGGAGGTGATTGAATATAGTAGCAATTGCTATTATATCGTAGGACATGAGTGAAACGATCGGATTCCTGCTGAACGACAGCGCGCGCCTGTTCCGGCGGTCGTTCAACGCGCGCACGAAGGACAGTGGGATCACCGCGCTGCAATGGCGGCTGATCACCTATCTGAAACGCCATGAAGGGATCAGGCAGGGCCCGCTCGCCGAGCTGATCGAGGTCGAGCCGATCACGCTGTCGCGGATGGTCGACCGGCTGGTCGAGGCCGAGCTGGTCGAACGCCGCGCCGATCCTGCCGACCGCCGTGCGTGGCAGCTTTACCTGACGCCGCGCGCAGTCGAACTGCTGAACGGGATGCGCCCGATCGCCGACGCGCTGACCGCCGAAGCGATCGAAGGATTGAGCCCCGCCGAAGTCGACCAGCTCACCGACCTCGTCGAGCGCGTCCGCGCCAACCTCTCCCGCCGCATATGCCAAAAAGAAAAAGAGACCGCCTGATGGACCAGCTCTCCCCATCCCGCCCGAAAGCCGAAAACGCGACCCCACCCAAGGCGGCGCCGAAGGCCGATCCGTTGCCCGCACCCGTGGCCGACGCCGCGCCCAAGGCGAGCTGGCGCACGCGCATGCTGATGTTCGGCCTGCCTGCGCTGCTGATCGCGGGCGGTGCCGGCTGGTGGCTGACGAGCGGCGGGTCGGTGTCGACCGACAATGCCTATGTCCAGATGGACAAGGTCTCGGTCGCCGCCGAAGTCGGCGGACGGATTACCGAAGTCACGGTGCGCGACGGCCAGCAGGTCGCAAAGGGCCAGCTGCTGTTCCGGATCGACGGCGAACCCTATGCGCTGACCGTCGCGCAGGCGACCGCGGCGATCGATGCCGCCGAGGTCGAGGTCGGCAATCTGTCGGCGAGCGCGAACACGTCGAATGTCGACATCGCCGCGGCACGGGAGGACGTCAAATTTGCGCAGGTAACTTTCGACCGGCAGGCGGCGCTGATGGAAAAGGGCTTCACGACGAAGGCCGCCTATGATGCATCGCGCCACGCGCTCAGCCAAGCACGCGAGAGCGTACGTCAGGCCGAAGCCGCTGCCGCGGAAGCCCGCACCAAACTTGCCGGCGGCCCGTCGAGCGGGATCAACCCGCAGGTCGAAGCGGCGCGCGTCCAGCGATCGCAGGCCGAGGTGAACCTTGGCCGCACAACCGTTCGCGCGCCGAGCGCGGGACGCATCGCGCAGTCGGACCGGCTGCAGGTCGGGCAAATGATGGTCGCCGGGCTTCCGGCGGTCACGCTCGTCGACACCGCACATCCGTGGGTCGAGGCCAATTTCAAGGAGACCGACCTCGCCGATATGCGCGTCGGCCAGCGCGCCGAAATCAGCTTTGACGCCTATCCGGGCGTCAAGGTGCGCGGCCATGTGCTGACGATCGGCGCGGGCACCGGCAGCGAATTTTCGGTGCTGCCGGCGCAGAATGCCACCGGCAACTGGGTCAAGGTGACGCAGCGCGTGCCGGTGCGCATCGCCTTCGACGAAAAGCCCGCGCGCGACATGATCGCGGGGCTGTCGGCCGACGTCCGGGTGTTCACAAAGTAAAGTCCCGTGGCGAGCAACGCCCTCCCCCGCCGTCCGTCCGCCGCGGCGCTCCCCGACGACGACAGCATCCCGCTGCACGAACGTGTGCGCTATCGCGGACTGCTGACCGTCGCCGTCATGGGCGCGTCGATCATGCAGATCCTCGACACGACGATCGCCAATGTCGCGATCCCGCATATGCAGTCGGCGCTTGGCGCGACGAGCGAGACGGTGACGTGGGTGTTGACCAGCTATATCCTCGCCTCGGCCGTCGCGATGCCGATCACCGGCTGGCTCGCCGACCGCATCGGGCGGCGCGAATTGTTCATGGCCGCGGTCGTCGGTTTCATCATCGCATCGATGGCGTGCGGCGCCGCTCAATCGCTCGAACAGATGGTGGTCTTTCGCTTTTTGCAAGGCGTGAGCGCCGCCTTTATCGGGCCGCTGTCGCAATCGGTGATGCTCGACATTAATCCACCCGAGCGCCACGCGCGCGCGATGTCGATATGGGGCATGGGAATCATGATCGGGCCGATCCTGGGGCCGATATTGGGCGGCTGGCTGACCGAGAGCGTCAATTGGCGCTGGGTCTTTTACGTCAACCTGCCCGTCGGGCTGATCACGCTCGGAATGATGTGGGCGCTGCTGCCCAAGACAAAAAGCGTCACGCGGCGCTTCGACCTGTTCGGTTTCTCGATGCTCGCGTTGGGGCTTGCAGCGCTCCAGCTGATGCTCGACCGCGGGGCTCATCAGGACTGGTTCGACAGCATCGAAATCTGGATCGAGCTGGCGGTCGCGGTCTCGTGCCTTTGGATGTTCGTCGTCCATATGTTCACCGCGCGTGCGCCCTTGTTCAGCCGCGCGATGCTCGCCGACCGGAACCTCGTGACCGCGATGGGGTTCATGATCGTGATCGGCGTCGTGATGTTCGCGTCGATGGCGCTGCTGCCCCCGATGCTGCAGAATCTGTTCGGCTGGCCGGTGATCGACACCGGCGTCGCGCTCGCGCTGCGCGGGATCGGCATCCTCGCCAGCATGTGGGTCGCGGGGCAATTGCTCGGCAAGATCGACGCACGCTGGATGGTCGGCACCGGGCTGCTCATCGCCGCTTATTCGCTCTGGCAGATGAGCCACTGGTCGCTCGAAATGGGGATGCAGCCGGTGATCATCAGCGGGCTGGTGCAGGGGCTGGGCATGGGGCTGATCTTCATCCCGCTCAACACCATGGCGTTCGCGACGATCCAGCCGCAATATCGCACCGACGGATCGAGCCTGCTCAACCTGTTCCGCAGCATCGGCGCGTCGGTCGGCATTTCCGTGGTCACCACCCTGCTCGGCGCGAATATCCAGACGAGCCATGAGGATCTGGCAGCGCATGTCACCAACAGCTCGGTCGCGCTGCTCGACCCGTCGACCGCCGACCGGTTCGGCATCGCGGGCGACACAGCGATGGCGATGGTCAATGCCGAGATCAACCGGCAGGCGGCGATGGTCGCCTATATCGACGATTTCTGGCTGATGATGTGGGTGACGCTGGCGTCGGTGCCGCTGGTGCTGCTGCTACGCCCGCCGAAACCGGGCGGGCCTAAGGCGTCGGCGGCGGATATGGGGCATTAACGGGAGTGGCGGCTTTGGGGGTGGTGAACTGCCGTTTCCTTCTTTCGTCATCCCGGACTTGATCCGGGATCCATCGCGGCGCTGAAGTCATGGACCCCGGATCAAGTCCGGGGTGACGATGGTTGATAGGCTGCGCCCGATCGAGATCGCCGCCGCGGAGCGGCTGTCTTGGCCGCCAAGCGTTCCGTTAGCCGATCTTTGATGCGAACCGACTGGAGCGCCGCGCCGAACATGCTAAGGGCATCCTATGCTTCACATGCACGGCCGCGCCGGCACCGTCCAGATCGATGGTGTCAAATATGACTGGGAACTCCTGAGCGAGCCCCAACTGTCCTCTTCCGAAGGCTGGATGGGCATGAGGGTCGCCTTGCGCCAGAGAGATATGCCACGCGAAGCCGTGCTGGAATTTCCGACGCCAAAGCGCCTGCTGAAAGGATTGCCGAAAGGGCGTTCGCACATCAACGACGCGATAGCGTCGCGAGGGGTGCGAGCGGCATTGTCGGCAGGATGGGACCCGGCTTCTCGCGGCAAGCCGACGGTCTTCATGGTTGATGCCGACGGCCACTAAGCGGAAGATGAGGGCTTATTTTAATCGCCCAACCAATCGGTTGTGATCGCTCCCCTATGCCCCTCCGGCGCCAGCGCGGCGCGCAGGGCATCCAGCAGAGGCGGCAGCGCCTGCGTGAAGGCGTAGGGCGGGTTGACGATAAAAAGGCCCGCGCCATTATAGATGTCGGGCTGATCGCGATCGTACAACCAATGCTCCACCACCAGAAACTTCGGGATGCCGAGCTTACGTAGCTGCGCCTTCCACCGCACATGCGTGGCGCGGTCTTTCAGCGGATACCAGATCACCGTCACGCCATGCGCCCATTTGCGGGTAGCCGCCGCGAGGGTGACAGTGATGCGTTCGCGTTCATCGGTCTGCTCGTACGGCGGGTCGACGACCACCACGCCGCGCGCGGTGCGGGGCGGCAGCACCGCCAGCCAAAGCTCATAGGCGTCGCGCTGATGCACGGCAGCCGATGTGTCGCGCATCGCGTCGCGCAGGGCATAGACGTCTTCGGGATGTTTCTCGTTCAGGATCAGAAAGTCCTGCGGACGCAGAAGCTGCGCCAAGAAGCGCGGCGATCCGGGGTAGAGGCGCGGCTCGTCGCCGGCATTTACCGTCTGCACGGCTGCGCGATAGTCGTCCAGCAAGGGATTCGTGTCGGCAAAGGCGCGCCCTACGCCTTGTGCAGCTTCACCAGTGCGTTGCGCCTCATCGCCGCCAAGGTCGTACAGGCCGCAACCGGCATGGGTGTCGATCAGGGTGAGCGGGCTCTCTTTAAGCTGCAGCGCCCGCACTAGGGCGATCAGCAGGCTGTGCTTTACGACATCGGCGCTGTTGCCGGCATGAAAGCTATGGCGATAATTCATTGCAATTCAATATCCTGGCGATCTGCCTTTATACCAACGGCTGGGCCCGGAAGCCGAGCGCGAGGCGATGGAAGCAACCAATGTGATGCCCGTATAGAGTCGGGCGGAAACCTTCAAAGCATCCTGCGCCAAGCCTCTAGCTCGCGTTAGCGATCGTCACCAGAGGCGGAGGCACAGGCCTCCGGTCCGCATGGGATCGGTCGAAAGCAGCCACTCAGCCCGCCCGACTCGCCATCGCCAGCCGCATGAACTCCGCGGGGTCGGCATTTTCGATGAAGACCGGCACCGCCGGGTCGATCGCGATCCAGCCGCGTTTCCGGCTGGTCCACATATGCGCAAAAGGTTCGAGCCCCGACGGATCGTCGAGGGTGCCGGCGCGTACGATCGTCATCGCGGGATAGACGGTGTTCGCGCTGCACACGCGGCTGAAACAGTCGGGGCAATGCTGGTTGGTGGTCGTGCCGCCTGACGCGCGCTCGGTCGAAAAGGGCACGCTGCGCCCCGTCAGCGTCAACGTATCGGTCGATACGATCAACTGATCGGCAAAGGCGCTCGCGGTCGATTTCTGGCAATCGAGGCAGTGGCAGCAATAGTTGAGCAGCGGCCCGTCGTGCTCGAAGCGGTAACGCAATTGGCCGCAGCGGCAGCCGCCGATGAATTCGGTCGCCATATCAGCGGAAGAAGCAGTTGGTGCCCGCGAACAGCGCGTCGATCTTCGCCGCATCGCCGGGGGCAGCGAACATGCCGCCGATGACATTGTCGCCGGTGCCGATGCTGAATTCCTCACCCAGCGTGCTGTCCTCGAGATCGACGATCGTTACCGATTCGGCGGCCTTGGCGCGCGTCGTGCCAATGCCGATGCCGCTCATCGTCGAGTAAGTGTTCGCACCGGGTTCGTTGCCCAGGAACCAGCCGGCGAATTTACCGTCCTGAAAATTGAGCGTCATCGCGTCGTAGCGCGTGAATTCCATCGAGCCCGCGCCGCATTCGGCGTTGGTGCTGCGGTCGTCTTCCTTGCCCGCGACATTGGCAAGCGCGGCCTCCGCCTGCGCGCGCGGGACGCCGAAGGCGAGCAGGCTGGTTTTGCCGCTGGTCTTGTCAACGAAGCGCAGCCCCTCCCCATCAAGGCTGACCGCGGTGGTCGCGGCGCTCGGGCCGTCGGCCTTCGCCTCGGGCACCGCCGGCGCGACGGGATCGGCATCGGCCGGGGCCTTGTCCGCAGCGGGTTTGCACGCGGCGAGCAGGCCGATCATCGCGAGGGTTATGAACTTGCGCATGCCTATCTCCTGTCGCGGCGCGGGATTGCCAGCACCAATATCGTACCGAGGGTCGCGAGCGCCATATCCTTTTGCGCGTCCCAGATGTCGCCCTGCTGCCCATTGTAACGGTCGGCGGTTTCGCCCGCCGCGACGATGGTGAGCAGCCATTCGAAGATTTCATAGAGGCAGGATATCGCCAAAACCCAGCCGAGCACGGTTAATGCCGCGCCGCGCGGGCCGAGGCCGCCCCAGCGCCGTGCGATCTCGGCAACGGGGATCACCGACAGCGCACCGAAGGCGAAATGAACGAGGCGGTCATAATGGTTGCGCGTCCAGCCGAAGGCGTCGGAGAGGGTCGTGCCGGTCAGTGCGCGCGTCCAGTCGTCATAGGGGACGTTGCTGTAAGCATAACGCCCGCCGAGCGTGTGGAGTGCCATGAAGGCGACGATGCACGCGACCGATGCGGTCGACAGCGGCCAGCGGCGGAGCAGCCAGGGCGATGCGACGATCAAAAGCATCGTCGGGATATGCTGGAGCAGCGCGATCTCGGGATAGGGCTGGTCGATCTGCGCGACGAGCAGCAGCACAAGCAGCAGCCCCGTCAGGCGGCGCTGCGCGGGCGGGGCGGCGGCGCTCACCAGCGCAGCGACATGCAGCTGAGCCCCGCGTCGATATGCGCGATCTGGTCGGTCGGCAGCGGACGGATTTCGATGCCGCGCTCGCCAAGCAGCGCGTGCGTTGCGGGCCAGCGGTCGCCGACGAGCACGGTGTCGCGGATGCGCAGGATGTTCGCCGCAGGCTCTTCGCATGGCGGGGTCGTCACGACCTCCAGCCCGGCGAACTGCGGGCAGTCGGCGAGCGCGGGGACGGCGAGGATCGTGTGCGCGTCGATCAGCCCGCAGCCGGTCTTGAAGTGGAGGACGCCAGGCGGCGTTTCGGCGATCTCGGCGCGGTAGCCGAGCTTGCCGAGCAGGCCCGCGAGTTCTTCGGCGCCGGTGCGGTCGGTGCGCGCCGAAAGGCCGATGATCACACGGTCGGCAAGACGCAATATGTCGCCGCCGTCGGCGTAGCCGGGGCCAGTCATTTCGAGGAGACGTTTGTGGTGCGCCGCGAGGGGCTCGCGGATATGCGCGACCTCGCCCGCGCGGCTCGGTGCGCCGGGGCGGAGCAGGATCGCGCCCTTGGGAAAGGTCAGCGCGACATCTTCGGTGAACAGCGCATCGGGGAAGTCATCAAGAGGTTCGAGGACTTCGACCGCGAGGCCAAGCGCGCGCAGCGTCGCGACATAGGCCTCATGCTCGGCGACGAGGCCGTAGAAATCGGGGTCGGGGCCGCCGTCGGCGCGGATGCCCTTGACCGCCGAACGCGCGGGCGCGCGGCAAAGGGCACGGGTGAAGGCATAGGGACTGGTCATGCCAGCGGCATAGCTTGAATGACTGGATATCGCCAAGTCGATCCTCCCTGTGCCGCAGGCATGGGGAGGTGGCAGCCTCGAAGAGGCTGACGGAGGGGCTTTGGCGCTGCCGTTGAAGCCCCTCCACCACCGCTACGCGGCGGTCCCCCTCCCCATCGCTTCGCGACAGGGAGGATTAGTTTCAGCCCTTCTTGAGGTGGCGGCGGCCGAGCAGTTCGGCGATCTGCACCGCGTTCAGCGCCGCGCCCTTGCGGAGGTTGTCGCTGACGCACCAGAGGTTGAGGCCGTTTTCGACCGTCGGGTCCTCGCGGACACGGCTGACGAAGGTCGCGAAATCGCCGACGCATTCGACGGGCGTGATGTAGCCGCCGTCCTCGCGCTTGTCGTGGAGCACGACGCCGGGCGCTTCGCGCAGGATGCGCTGTGCGTCCTCAGCCGACAGTTCGTCTTCCATCTCGATGTTGATCGCTTCGGAATGGCCGACGAAGACGGGAACGCGGACGCAGGTTGCGGTGACCTTGATCTTCGGATCGAGAATCTTCTTGGTCTCGACGACCATCTTCCACTCTTCCTTGGTCGATCCGTCGTCGAGGAATTTGTCGATGTGCGGGATGACGTTGAAGGCGATCTGCTTGGTGAACTTCTGCACGTCCTTTTCGTCGCCGACAAAGATCTGACGCGTCTGGTTCCACAGCTCGTCCATGCCCGACTTGCCCGCGCCGCTGACCGACTGATAGGTCGAGACGACGACGCGCTTGATCTTGGCGGCGTCGTGGAGCGGCTTGAGCGCGACGACCATCTGCGCGGTCGAGCAGTTCGGGTTCGCGATGATGTTGCGCTTTTTATAGCCGTCGATCGCGTCGGGGTTCACCTCGGGCACGATCAGCGGCACATCGGGGTCCATGCGGTAGAGCGACGAGTTGTCGATCACGACGCAGCCGGCCGCAGCGGCCTTCGGCGCGTGGATCGCGGTCGCGTCGCTGCCGATCGCGAAGATCGCCATATCCCAGCCGGACCAGTCGAAATTCTCGATATTCTGGCACTTCACAGTTTTACCGGTATCGCCGATTTCGATCTCGTCGCCCTGGCTGCGCGACGATGCGACCGCCGCCAGTTCGTCGTAGGGAAATTCGCGCTCGGCGAGAATGGCGAGCACTTCGCGCCCGACATTGCCCGTGGCTCCGGCGACAACGATACGATAACCCATTACTTCAACTCCTCAGTGCAAATACTCGGTTGAAAACGTTACGATATTCAGACTTTCCAGCGGAAATGGCCGGTCAGCTTATGCTTGAACAGCGCATCCTCCTCGCGCGTCCCGCCACCGATATTGTGGAGGACGAGCGGCACGCCGGTTGTGTCCTTGCGGTCGGACACGATGCCGGTGTGCGGCAGCCGGCCGCCGACCATCTGGGTGAAGATGTCGCCCGGGCGCCAGTCGGCGGGATCGTCGGTGACGGGGAGCGACGCCCCGTGCCGCCGCCAATAGGTCGCGAGATTGGGCACGCGGCGATGGTCGATATTGCGGTCGGGGCGGCCGAGCCGCCAGTTTTTCGGATAAGCTCCAAAATTGGCGCGCATGTCGGCGTTTACAAGGGCCTGCAGATCGGCGCCGAGCGCATCGCGAAAGGCTCGGATGACGACGTCGGTGCACACCCCCTTCGCGCGGTCGACGTCACCGTTCGGGAAGGCAAGGGCCGTGTAAGCCGGATCATAGCGTAGCGTAACACCAACCTGCCGCCGCGCCGCGCTCACCAGCCGCTGCCCATTGGTGAGCGCCATCGCTTCGCCCGACACGCCGAACGCCAGCACCGCGCCAAGGAAGGCACGCCGCGTTGGCTGAAACGGGAGGACGGACGCTTGCATCAAATTCGCTTTGCCCAAAAGAAAACGACCGGCTCTGCCTGTTGGCGGAACCGGTCGTTTTTGAAAGCTGTTTCGGCTTTGTAGAGGAGAAGCTCTCCTTAGCCTTCGCCGGCTTCCGACCGGTATTCGCGGCGCTCCGCAATACGCGCCGATTTACCAGTGCGGCCACGAAGATAGTAAAGCTTCGCACGACGCACGGCACCCTTACGGATGACGGTAATGCTGTCGATGTTGGGCGAATAGAGCGGGAACACGCGCTCGACACCTTCGCCGAACGACATTTTGCGCACGGTGAAGTTGGAGCCCATGCCCTTGTTCGA
>Ga0209257_1001406_pt1 | contig 28716 bp, 30 predicted proteins | sample AraplaCvi_mCL_r2_FD_184277 | JGI IMG/M metagenome (GOLD analysis project Ga0209257, IMG submission 184277) | Arabidopsis root microbial communities from North Carolina, USA - plate scrape MF_Cvi_mCL_r2 (SPAdes) (version 2) | ecosystem: Host-associated > Plants > Roots > Endosphere | place: USA...
GGGCCCGCAAGGTCGCGAGAAAACGGCACATGGCAAGAAAATATTTCGGTACGGACGGAATCCGCGGTGCGACCAACGTCGCGCCGATGACCGCGGCGATGGCGATGAAGGTCGGCATGGCGGCCGGCGCGCATTTCCGCCGGGGCGATCATCGCCACCGCGTGGTGATCGGCAAGGACACGCGGCTCTCGGGCTATATGCTCGAAAATGCGCTGGTCGCGGGCTTCACTTCGGTGGGCATGGACGTGGTGCTGCTCGGGCCGATGCCGACGCCGGCAGTGGCGATGCTCACCCATTCGATGCGCGCCGACATGGGCGTGATGATCTCGGCCAGCCACAACCCCTATGCCGACAACGGCATCAAGCTGTTCGGTCCGGACGGCTTCAAGCTCTCCGACGCGGACGAGCTGGCGATCGAGGCGCTGATCGATGGCGAGGTGCCGCTCGCCCAGTCGGCCGATATCGGCCGCGCCCGCCGCGTCGAGGATGCGCGCGGCCGCTACATCCATTTCGCCAAGTCGACCTTCCCCGAGGAGCTGACGCTCGACGGCCTCAAGATCGTCGTCGATTGCGCCAATGGCGCGGCGTACCAGGTCGCTCCCTCGGCGCTGTGGGAGCTGGGCGCCGAAGTGATCGCGATCGGCGTGACCCCGAACGGCAAGAACATCAATGACGGCGTCGGCTCCACTGCGCCGGGCACCCTGTGCGAGACCGTGGTCGCCTCCGGCGCGCATATCGGCATCGCGCTGGACGGAGACGCCGACCGGCTGATCGTGGTCGACGAGCAGGGCAAGGTCGTCGATGGTGACCAGCTGATGGCGACGATCGCCGGCGGCTGGGCGCGCCAGGGCCGGCTCGCGGGCGGCGGCCTCGTCGCCACCGTCATGTCGAACCTCGGGCTCGAGCGGCACCTCTCGGCGCAGGGCCTCGGCCTGATCCGCACCGCGGTGGGTGATCGCTATGTCCTCGAGAAGATGCGCTCCTCCGGCTATAATGTCGGCGGCGAGCAGTCGGGCCACATCATCCTGTCCGATTATGCCACCACCGGTGACGGCCTCGTCGCCTCGCTCCAGGTGCTGGCCGAGCTGGTCCGCGCCGGTGCGCCGGCCAGCGAAGTGCTCCACCGCTTCGATCCGCTGCCCCAGCTGCTCAAGAATGTCCGCTTCAAGGGCGGCAAGCCGCTCGACGATCCACGGGTCAAGGACGTGATCGCCGCGGCCGAGGCCGAGCTGGACGGCAAGGGCCGCCTCGTCATCCGCGCCTCGGGCACCGAGCCGGTGATCCGCGTGATGGCCGAGGGCGACGACAAGGCGCAGGTGGAAATGGTGGTCGACCGGATCTGCGGCGTGGTCGCGGAGGTCGCGGCATGAGCGAACGGCTGCGTTCGGCCGTTTCGGTCGGCGTGGCGGGCGCGCTCGGAGCCTGGTTCGCGAATTTCGGCCGGCTGGCCGGCGGCGGGATGTCGGCGCTCGAAGGCCTCTCACATTCAGTGGCCGTCGCCGTGATCGCGGGCGGGCTGTGGTTCCTCTATGATATGATACGGAAACGCGCTGATGCTTGAGATGCGCCCCGATTGCGAACGCTGCGGCGCCGATCTGCCGGCGGACGAGGGTGGCGCGTTCATTTGTTCGTTCGAGTGCACTTATTGCGCGGACTGCGCCGATGCGCTCGACGAACGCTGCCCCAATTGCGGCGGCGAACTGTTGGACCGGCCGGCGCGGGTCGGTAAGGCGCTGGCGAGCAACCCGGCCTCCACGGAGCGCCGGTTCAAGGGTTAACTCCAGGGGTTGAGGCACATGACTCCTCGCATCCTCATCATCGCCGGTTCGGATTCCGGCGGCGGCGCGGGCATCCAGGCGGACATCAAGACCGTCACCATGCTCGGTGGCCATGCAATGACCGCGATCACGGCGATCACCGCGCAGAACACGCTCGGCGTCAGCGGCGTCCATCCGGTGCCCACCGAGATGGTGATCGCGCAGATCGAGGCCTGCGTCGCCGATATCGGGGTCGACGCGGTCAAGATCGGCATGATCGGCTCGGCCCGTACCGCGCTGGCGGTGGCGGAGAAGCTCGCCGAACTGCCCGGCGTGCCGGTGGTGTTCGATCCCGTCATGGTCGCGACCAGCGGCGCCACCCTCGCCGACGACGCCACCATCGCCGCGTTCGAGCGGCTGATGGACCGCGCCACCGTGGTCACCCCCAACATCCCCGAGCTTGCCGCGCTCGGCGGCGATGCCCGCGCGCTGGTCGCCGCGCATCGCTGCGCCGTGCTGGTGAAGGGCGGCCATGCCGAGGGGCCGGTGGTCACCGACCGGCTCTATTCCGCCGATCCCGAGGACCCGCCCGAGATCGAGTGGAGTAATCCGCGCATCGATACCGACAACACCCATGGCACCGGCTGTACTTTATCCTCGGCGATCGCCTGCGGCCTGGCGGTCGAATGGGACCTGCCCGAGGCGGTCCGCCGCGCCCGCCGCTTCGTCCGCATCGCGATGCTGGAGGCGCCGGGGCTCGGCCGCGGCCATGGCCCGATGGGGCACCAGGCGGTGCGGCTCGATCTCAACATGAGCTTCTTCGAGCCGATGCTGAACCAGGTCACCGTGCCGGCCACCGATCTGGCGGCGAGCGAGCGCTTCTACCGGCTGCTCGGCCTCACCCAGGTCGTCCGCGCCAGCCCCCGCTATGCCCGCTTCGAGACCGAGGGCGGCGCGACCTTCTCGATCGCCACCGATCCCGGCTACACCGCGCCGGTCGTCTATTTCGAATGCGGCGACCTCGACGTCACCGTCGCCTATCTCCAGCAGCAGGGCGTGCAGTTCGAGCAGGATCCCAGGGACGAGAATTGGGGCTGGCGCGAGGCGCGGCTGCGCGATCCGGCCGGCAATGCGGTTCGTCTCTATCAGGCTGGCGAGATGCGCCGCTATCCGCCATGGCGGGTCGGCGATGCTTAAATCCGGGCCTGACCTCAAGTTCGAGCGGAAATACGGAAAGCTGCACAATGGCCCGGTGGCCGGAGTGGACGAGGCGGGCCGCGGCCCGCTCGCCGGGCCGGTCGTTGCCGCCGCCGTGGTGCTCGATCCGAAATGCATTCCCGAGGGCATCGACGATTCCAAGGCGCTGACGTCGGGCAAGCGTGAGCGGCTTTGCGCCGAGATCCTCGCCTGTGCCAAGGTCGGCATCGGCATCTGCTCGGTCGAGGAGATCGACACGCTCAACATCTTCTGGGCGACGATGCTGGCGATGACCCGTGCGGTCGCCGCGCTGGAGCTGGCGCCCGCCTTCGTGCTGGTCGACGGTAATCGCTGCCCGGACTGGAGCCACCAGAGCCACGCCGTGGTCGGCGGCGACGCGCTCTGCCTGTCGATCGCCGCCGCCTCGATCGTCGCCAAGCATAACCGCGATTCGATGATGATCGCGCTGGATGCGCTCCATCCCGGCTATGGCTGGGCGAGCAACAAGGGCTATGGCGCCAAGGTGCACCAGGAAGCGCTGCGCACGCTCGGCCCCACGCCGCACCACCGCAAGAGCTTCGCGCCGGTCGCCCAGGCGCATTTCGATTTCGGGATGCCGGTGGCGGAATAGAAACGACCGGGGCGAACCCCGGCCGTTCCCTTGTTCGGCTCAGGCCGAATATTCGTAGACGATCACGATGCCATTGGCGCCGGGACCGCTGTTTCGCGCCCCGCTGCTGGCAATGGAGCTCGCGCCGCCTCCGCCGGCGCCCGGCGCGAGGCCGCTGAGGCCCGCTCCGTTGCCGCCGCCCGAGCCGCCGCCACCAAAGGGCGAGCCGCCGCCATTGCCGCCTACCACCGCGGTCAGGCCGAGCACGAAACCATGGTGGCCGGGATTGCCCGCGGTATTCACCAGGTTGCCGCCGGTCGAGGCCGGTCCGGCATCCGAGCCGCCGACGACGATGCCCGGCGTGGTCGCGAAGCCGGGCATGCCGCCCAGGCCGCCGGGTGCGGTGACCAGCGCGCCGAAGGTCGAGGCGGTGCCGGCATTACCCCGCGATGCGGCGGAGGTCGCGGCGCCGCCCGCGCCCACGGTCACCGACAGGCCGGTGAAGCCGGTGGTGAGGCGTGCCCGGGCATAGGAGCCCGAGCTGCCGCCGCTGCCGGCCGAGCCCTGGCTGCCCGACGTCGCCGCGCAGCCGCCGCCCGCGCCACCGCCGCCGACCAGCTCGACCACGACCGAGGTCGTGCCGGCGCTCGGCGTATAGGTCCCGCTGCTGGCGAAGGTCTGGATGCCGAGCAGGCCGCCTGCAGCGCCGGCGCCGCCGCCAGCGGGGATGCGCTCATCCTTGATCCGCGCATTGGTGATCGCGGTCATGCCGGGATCGAGCCGCAGCTGCGCCACCGGCAGCTGGCCGGCCGGGAGGGCGGGCGGGACGGGATTGGCTGCCTCGGTGCCCGCGGTGACCGTGAGCAGCCCGGTGGTCGGGCTGATCGTCACCCGGTCGATACGCGGGCTGGCGGCAGGCGGCGCGATCGTCGTGCTGGTCTGCGCCTTCACCTCGAGCGGCGCGCCGGCCACGAGCAGCGCGCCAGCGTCGATCGACACCACCATCGACGGCGGGGCGGTCTCGTGCGGGGCGAACGCGGCGGCCAGCCGGGCCAGCACGGTCAGGTCGCCGTTCAGCGTCGGAAAGGGAGAGCCGGTGTTCGGCTGGTTGAAATCGATGCTGCCGTAAGTGTGTACGGTCATGAGGATACTCCAATGAACATGAACCACATGCCGGGCGATCCGTCGGGGGCGCCTCCCGTCCGAATCACTCAACGTTCATGATATGTTCTTCGATTTCCTACATGTCACGGGAAATCGCGGTGCGCGAGCGACGTCGATAGGCGGACATCCACGGGCCGCGATTCACCGGCCTGTGCGCCTGTGATTCGGCCGGCGGGCACCGGTCGCGTCGTCCCGTCGATTGAATCGCAGGCTGGGCGCGGAATGAGTCTTTTTCGTCACACCCCATATCTAGTGCCTGTGGATAACTTCTTGACTCAGCATGTGGATAAGTTCGCTCGCCGTTCCACAAGTTAACGGAATCGCAGGTTTTTTCGTTAACTAATCTCCGCTTGACGGATGGCCGTTCGCCGACAGAAACCGCCTCTCCAACAAGGGGAAAGAGGTTAATGGGGGTTCTCGAAAAGGGCAGACTCAAGCCGGCGACGGTGCGTAACTGGGTCGACGTATTGCCCTACGACACGATCCTGCAGCAGGACTGCATCGAGGCGATGCGGGCGCTGCCGGCAAAGTCGATCGACTGCATCTTCGCCGATCCGCCCTACAATCTGCAGCTCGGTGGCGACCTCAATCGTCCGGACGGCAGCGCCGTCGACGCGGTCACCGACGAATGGGACAAGTTCGACAGCCTGGCCGCCTATGACGCGTTCACCCGCGAATGGCTGGCCGAGGCGCGCCGCATCCTGAAGGACGACGGCACGATCTGGGTGATCGGCAGCTATCACAACATCTTCAAGGTCGGCTCGGCGATCCAGGACCTGGGCTTCTGGATCCTCAACGACATCATCTGGCGCAAGGCCAACCCGATGCCCAATTTCAAGGGCACGCGGTTCACCAATGCGCACGAGACGCTGATCTGGGCGAGCACCGGCGAGAAGGCGAAATACACCTTCAACTATCGCTCGATGAAGACGCTCAACGACGAGATCCAGATGCGCTCGGATTGGGAATTCCCGATCTGCGGCGGCCAGGAGCGGCTGAAGAAGGGCGGCACCAAGGTCCACCCGACCCAGAAGCCCGAAGCCCTGCTCTACCGGATCATGCTCGCCTCGACCAAGCCGGGCGACGTCGTGCTCGACCCGTTCTTCGGCACCGGCACCACCGGCGCGGTCGCCAAGCGTCTCGGCCGCCGCTGGATCGGCATCGAGCGCGAGACCGCCTATGTCGAGGCGGCGAACGAGCGCATCGCGGCAGCGCTGCCGCTCGACGAATCGGCGCTGAAGACGATGCAGGCGCCCAAGAGCCAGCCGCGCGTCGCCTTCGGCCAGCTGGTCGAGAACGGCTTCCTGAAGCCCGGTACCGTGCTGACCGACGGCAAGCGCCGCTGGAAGGCCGTGGTCGGCGCGGACGGCTCGCTCACCTGCGATGGCCAGGCCGGCTCGATCCACAAGCTCGGCGCGACGCTGCAGAACGCGCCGTCGTGCAATGGCTGGACCTTCTGGAACTATGAAGCCGCCGACGGCCTCAAGCCGATCGACGCGCTCCGCCAGAACTACCTGCTGGCGACCCAGCCGTAATTGAGATCAAGGGGAGCGCACCGTCGTTCCCCACTGCCTCCACCGTCACCCCGGCCTTGTGCCGGGGTCCACCGTGAGGCGGGCATCGAACAAGAGGCTCTACTGTCCGTCCGGGAGGCCTGGTGGACCCCGGCACAAGGCCGGGGTGACGACAAGGGCGAAGCGCCCGCAACGCCACTTTCCGCTTCCAATGTTGGATTTCGTCTGAGACGGTTTTCCGCATGGCCAGCCGCTCTCTCCGCACTTTCCGCATCAGGCCGTCCGGTGGGACGGGAAGCCTCGCGCGCGTGGATGTCGTGACTTTTGTGACTTTCCGCGGCGCATGACCCTCGATCTCCCCCTGTCCGCGCGGCTCTATCTCCGCCCTGTCCAGCTCGCCGATTCGCCCGTGGACCGCGACGGCGAGGTCGTCCGGCTCGCCGGTGGCCTCAACTGGTGCTCGGCTTTCGAGCTGATCGCCCGCGAGGGCGGCAAGCGCATCTTCCAGCGCACCATCCCGGTTGCCGATCTGCCCGGCGATCCCCGCATCGCCGCGATCCTCCAGCGCATCACCGCGCCGCGCGCGCCGCTGAAGCTCGGAGAACGTATCGTCCGGCTCGACCAGCCCCAGGTGATGGCGATCCTGAATCGCACGCCCGACAGCTTCTCCGATTCACGTGCGCTCCGCGAGGATGTCGATGCCGCGGCGAGCGCGGGCGTGGACATGGCAGCGGCCGGCGCGGCGATCCTCGACATTGGCGGCGAATCGACCCGGCCGGGTGCCGCCGAGGTCTGGGAGGGCGAGGAGATCGAGCGCGTCGTGCCGGTGATCCGCAAGCTCGCCGCCGGCGGCGCGGCGATCTCGATCGACACGCGCCGCGCCGCGGTGATGGCCGCCTCGCTCCAGGCCGGCGCGCACCTGGTCAACGACGTCGCGGCCCTGCTCTACGATCCCCAGGCGCTCGACGTGGTGGTCAAGGCCGGCTGCCCGGTCGCGCTGATGCATTCGCCCGAGCCCCAAAAGGGTCCGCATGGCGGCGATGGCTATGCCGATGTGCTGCTCGACGTGTACGACTGGCTCGAGAAGCGCGTCGAAGACGTCGTCGCGGCGGGCGTCGACCGGTCGAAGATCCTGGTCGATCCGGGCATCGGCTTCGGCAAATCGCTCCAGGACAATCTCGCGCTGATCAACGGGCTGGCGCTGTTCCATGGCCTGGGCTGTGCGATCCTGCTCGGCGCCAGCCGCAAGCGGATGATCGGGGCCCTGTCGAACGAGGCGCCGGCCGACCAGCGGCTCGGCGGCAGCCTAGCGATCGCGCTCAAGGGTGCCGATGCCGGGGCGCAACTCATCCGTGTTCATGATGTATTCGAGACGGTTCAGGCGTTGAGGGTCTGGCGGGGCCTGCGCGATTCGGCGCTGGTCGCCCGCTAGAGAAACGGAGAAGAGTATATGCGTCTCGCTTTCGCCCTTGCCCTGATTGCCGCTCCTACCGCCGCGCTGGCTCAGGAGCCGGGCCCGCAGGATGCCCGCGATACGGTCCAGGCCTATTATGCCGCGATCGAGCGCGGCGATTTCCGCACCGCCTATGGCCTGTGGGACCGGGGCGGCCAGGCGAGCGGCAAGAGCTTCGCCAGCTTCCGCCAGGGCTTTGCATCGACGGCGCACAGCCGGGTCGAGACGCGCAATCCGGGGCGCGAGGATGCCGGGATGAGCCAGCGCTGGATCACCGTGCCGGTCGATGTCTACGCCACGCTCAAGAACGGCAAGCGCCAGCATTTCCGCGGGTCCTACACGCTCCACCGCGTGGTGCCGGGGGTGAGCGCCAACCGCGCCGATACGCGCTGGCATCTGTCCAGCGCCAAGCTGGTCGCGGTCCGCTGAGCGTGCTTGCAATGTAGGATTTCGTCTGGTGGTCTCGGGCGGCTGGTCCTTGGGTCGGCCGCTCTTTGAAACCGTCGGGGAAGTCTAGAACCAGCCCTCGGCCTCGAGCCCCGGTGCCTGGGCACGGGCGACCGGCGCCTCGATCCCGCCGGCGAGCTGCAGGCGGACATTGCGTCCCTCGCGGCGCACGCCCTGCACGGCGTCGCGAGCGACCCACCAGCTGCGGTGGACCAGCGCGCCGGGCAGTCCGTCGAGCTCGGCCACCGCGTCGCGCATCCGCATCAGCAGCAGGGTCGATCCCTGCGCGGTGTGCACGCGGACATAATGGTCCTCCATCTCCAGCGCGATCGGCGCGGCGCGGAGATGCGGGGGCAGGCGCTCGATCAGCCGGGGCATGCCGGGCTCGACGGGTTCGGCCGCCGGCTCCGGCTCGGCTGCGGGTTGGGCCAGATGCCGCTGCCGGGCGAACCAGAACAGCGCGCAGACCAGCGCTCCCATGACCAGCACGTTGCAATAATGGGCGAGCGCCTGTTCCAGTGTCAGCCAGCGGGGTGGGTGCCAGACGAAGTTGGCGATCCACACCACCGCGCTCATCGGCAGGGTGACGACCAGGCAGGCCGCCGCCCAGAGCGCCGGCTCGGGCAGTTGGAGCCGCGGGGCGAGCGCCGCCATGCCGCGCATCGCCGGGAAATAAAGGAAATAGCCGGCATAGCTCATCGCCAGCCAGTAGAGCAGCCGCAGCTCGAACGGCGCGGCAAAGCTGCCGAACGGGCCGACCAGGGCCAGCACCAGCCCCACGCCGAAGATGATCGCGCAGTCGATCAGGATTCGCCGTGCACCGCTCACTCGTCCGTCGTCCCCCGTCCCGTTCGCGCTTCGCCAAATGGCAGCGCCCAGCGCGCCGCCGTCCGTCCACGCAGCAGCCGGTCCGGCCACGCAGCCGCGATTGCGGCGGATCGGCCCGGCGCCATCCTGACCTCGCCAATAGCGTCGGGAGGCAAGCAATGGCCAGTCATGCAGTTGTTCGGGAAGCGGCGGCGATCGATCTGTCACGGGTCGCCAAGGGGATCATGTTCGTCGCGGCGGGGGCGCTGACCGGGGCAACCGGCTATGCGGTGGCGCGGGTCCTGCTCGGCCTGACCCCGGCGACCTACGAGATCCGCCAGGTCGCAATCGCCGTCCATCTGGCCACGGTGCTGCCGGCGATCCCGCTCGGCCTGTGGGTGCTGCTGTCGCGCAAGGGCGATGCGACGCACCGCATGCTTGGCCGGATCTGGGCGGTGCTGATGGTGGTCGGCGCGGGATCGGCGCTGTTCATCCGCCACCTCAACCACGGCCAGTTCAGCTGGCTGCACCTGTTCGTGCCGATCGTGTTCTTCACGCTCTACCGCGCCATCCGCCAGGCCCGGGCAGGCCAGATCGCGGCGCACAAGGTCAATATGTGGCGGCTCTATGCGCTGGCGCTGCTGCTGCCGGGCATGTTCGCCTTCCTGCCCGGCCGGCTGCTCTGGCAATGGCTGATGGTCTAGAGGAGGCCCGCCCTGCGCCGTGCCGCGGGCCGCGCCAGGTCGCGCGCCGCATCCCGCCCGATCCAGCGGGCCGCAGGGGCGGAGGAGCCGGCGAGCCGCTCGGCCAGTTCGCTGGCCGCGGCATGCAGCGCGGGATTGCGCATGCCGATCCCGCGCAGTGCCCAGCTCACCCCCTTCTTGACGAAGTTGCGTTCGTCGATCGCCGCGGCTTCGACCAGCGGCAGCGCCTCGAGGAATGGCGCATCGGGCAGCTTCCTGGCATGCAGCGCCAGCCCGGCGAGCAGGGCGAAGGCGGCGCGGCGCACGAACTCGCGTTCGTCCCCGGCCCAGCGATGGACGGCCCCCCAGGCGAGCGGGCTCTTGTCGAACAGGTCGAAACACGCGGTGTCGCAGGTCGCCCAATTGTCGAACCCCGCCGCCCAGCGGTCCATCCCCCCGGCGGTGAGCAATTTGGGCTCGCCGACGAAGCAGGCGAGCAGCCGCGCTTCGTACACCCCGGCATCCCAGAGCGCTTCGGCCAACGTCTGGTCGCGGCCCAGCCCTTTGGCGATGCCGCGGATCGTGCCGACCCGGATGCCGATCACCCGGTCGGCAGTGGCGATGCCGAATCGCGCCATGCCTTCGGCCACGCCCGGTTCGGCGGCGCGTTCGAGTTCGGCAAGGGCCTCGGCCAGGGTTGCCATGGCCAGGAGGCTAGGCTCAGGCGGCGGTCTGGTCGATCCCCAGCTCGCCGAGCTTGCGGTAGAGCGTCGAGCGGCCGATCCCCAGCCGCCGGGCAACCTCGGTCATCCGGCCGCGATAATGGCCGATGGCGAGGCGGATCACATCGGCTTCGATCTCGTCCAGCGCGCGCAGGTTGCCATCGGGCCGGAACAGGGTGACGCCGGCATTGTTCGCGCCCGGCGCCTGCTGGCCATTGCCTGTCGGGCGGCCAGCGGCGAGCTGGGCGATCTGCGGGAAGTCGAGGCGGGTCAGCCCGTCGCCGTCGCAGAGCACCGCCGCGCGGAACAGCGCGTTCTGGAGCTGGCGGACATTGCCCGGCCAGTCATAGCTGCCGAGCAGCTGTAGTGCGTCGTCGGTGATGCCCAGCTCGCGCAGGCCCGGCTGCTCGGCGATGCGAGCCAGCAGGTGCCGGGCGAGCGCCGGGATGTCGCCGGTGCGTTCGCGAAGCGGCGGGATCGTCACCTGGACGACGTTGAGGCGGTAATAGAGGTCCTCGCGGAAGCGCCCGGCCTCGACTTCGGCCTGCAGCGTCTTGTTGGTCGCGGCGATCACCCGGACATCGACTTCACGGGCATGGCGCGCGCCGAGCGGCTGGATCTCGCCCGACTGGAGCACCCGCAGCAGCTTCACCTGCGCATCGAGCGGCATCTCGCCGACTTCGTCGAGGAACAAGGTGCCGCCATCGGCTTCAGCGAATCGGCCAATCTTGCGCTCGAACGCGCCGGTGAACGCGCCCTTCTCGTGGCCGAACAGCTCGCTTTCGACCAGATTGGCGGGGATCGCGCCGCAATTGACGCAGACCATGTCCTTCTTGCTGCGCGGCGAAGCGGCGTGGATCGCCTCGGCGACCACTTCCTTGCCGACGCCGCTCTCGCCCTCGATCAGGACGGGGACACGGGCGCGGGCGGCCTTGGCGGCAATGGCGAGGGCCGCGCGGAACTGCGGTGCGCTGCCGACGATCTCGTCGAAGGCGAGCGGGGCGGAAAGCTTTTCGGTCAGCGGGCGCAGTTCGCCCGCGGTCTTGCCACCCACGGCCGCCTCGAGCGCGGCGAGCAGGCGCTCGGCGGCGAGCGGCTTCACCAGGAAGTCGGTCGCGCCGGCGCGCATCGCGTTCACTGCATTGGCGACCGATCCGTTGGCGGTGAGCATCAGGATCGGCAGTTGCGGCCGCCGGGTGCGCAGCTCGGCGATCAGGCCCGCCGCATCGGCGTCGGGCGAGCTATGGTCGAGCAGGATCGCGTCGAGCGCCATCCCGTCAGGTGTGCCCAGCGTGGCGATGCCGGTCTCGGCCTCGCTCGCGAAGATGGTGCGCCAGCCGCGGCGTGCGGCGATGGCCGCGACGAGGCGGCGTTGTGCCGGCTCGTCGTCGATCAGCATCAGGAGGCGCTGGCCGTTGCGCGTCATCGCTCTTTGTGTCCCCAATGTCCCGTTTCAGGTCGTCCGTTCTAAAGCAGATGGGTAAAGGCGGGCTTAAGCTTGCCGAAGTCGCACCGGGGTTGAGGGACTGCGCGCGGGGAGCTAACATCCCTTCACAAAGTTTCAGGGGAGAGACGAATGGCTGACACCGGTGACAATGCCGCGCAGCTCAAGGCGCATGAGCAGACGTGGAACGGTTTCAAGGCGATGATGACCTGGGGCACGGTGGGCGTGGCTCTGGTCGCGGCCCTCGTCGTCTTCCTGATCTCCGCCAAGTGAAGATCGCCGTATTGAAGGAGGCCGCCGCCGGCGAGCGGCGCGTCTCCGCGACTCCGGAAACGGTGAAGAAGTTCGTCGGCCTCGGCGCGCAGGTGTCGGTAGAGGCGGGGGCGGGTGACACCGCCTCGATCGCCGACCAGGCCTATGCGGATGCTGGCGCCACCGTCGGCGCAAGGGGCGATGTCCTCAAGGATGCGGACATCGTGCTCGGTGTGCAGGGTCCCGACCCGGCGAGTCTTGCCGGCGCCAAGCCGGGTGCCTGGATCGTCGCGGGGCTCAACCCCTTCGGTGAGCGCGCCCGGGTCGATGCCTATGCCTCGGCCGGGTTCGAGGCGCTGGCGATGGAGTTCATGCCGCGAATCACCCGTGCGCAGTCGATGGATATCCTCTCGTCCCAGTCGAACCTGTCCGGCTACAAGGCGGTGCTCGACGCGGCGGCCGAATATGGCCGCGCCTTCCCGATGATGATGACTGCGGCAGGCACCGTCTCCGCGGCCAAGGTCTTCGTGATGGGCGTGGGCGTCGCTGGCCTCCAGGCGATCGCCACCGCGCGGCGCCTCGGTGCCCAGGTTTCGGCGACCGACGTGCGTGCCGCGACCAAGGAGCAGATCCTGTCGCTCGGCGCCAAGCCGATCTTCGTCGAGGCGGTGAAGGGCATCGAGGGCGAAGGCACCGGCGGCTATGCCACCGAGATGAGCGACGAGTACAAGGCCGCCCAGGCCGAACTGGTCTCGTCGCACATCGCCAAGCAGGACATCGTGATCACCACCGCGCTGATTCCCGGCCGGCCCGCGCCGCGCCTGATCAGCGACGCGCAGATCGCGACGATGAAGCCGGGCAGCGTGATCGTCGACCTCGCGGTCGAGGCGGGCGGCAATGTCGAGGGCGCGGTTGCCGGCGAGATCGTCGAGAAGCACGGGGTGAAGATCGTCGGGCACCGGAACGTGCCCTCGCGTCTCGCCGCCGACAGCTCGGCCCTGTTCGCGCGCAATCTGTTCAACTTCCTCTCCGCCTTCTGGGACAAGGAGCAGGGAAAACCGATTCTCGATGAGGAGATCGGCAATGCCATCCGCCTGACCCAGGGCGGCAAGGTGGTGAACGAGAGGCTGCTTTAAAATTCCTCCCCGGAACGGGGAGGGGGACCGCCGAAGGCGGTGGAGGGGGAGTGCGGCAGATGCTGAGGCCCGAAGTTTCCGCCGCCCGCAAATTGAGGCGGGAGATGTCGCTGCCCGAGGGGCTGCTCTGGCGGGCGCTTCGAGGAGAGAAGACGGGGGTCAAGTTTCGCCGGCAGCATCCGGTGGGCCCCTATGTGGTTGATTTCTATTGTCGAGCGGCCTCGCTTGTCGTGGAAGTGGACGGCGAGGCGCATGAACGTGGTGACCGGCCGCAGCGTGACATGCTGCGGGACCGGTTTTTGGAAGAGAACGGGTACAGGGTGACCCGGGTGAATGCGGCAGAGGTCCTCCGGGATCTGGACGCGGTCGTTACCTCGATCGTCGCCCTCGCGGCACTCCCCCACCACCATGCTTCGCATGGTCCCCCTCCCCGTTCCGGGGAGGAATAGTTTGGACTTCATCTCGATCCTGTCGATCTTCGTACTGGCCTGCTTCGTCGGCTATTACGTTGTCTGGTCGGTCACGCCGGCCCTGCACACGCCGCTGATGGCGGTGACCAACGCCATTTCCTCGGTGATCATCGTCGGTGCGCTGATCGCGTCGGCCGCATCGGGCGCGGAAGTCGCCAAGTGGCTCGGCCTGGTCGCCGTGGCGCTCGCATCCGTGAACATCTTCGGCGGCTTCGCCGTCACCGAGCGCATGCTCGCCATGTACAAGAAGAAGGGCTGAGCCGATGCACGAGGGGGCACCTGTCAATCCGTGGGTGGCGCTGGCCTATCTGGTCGCCGGCATCTGTTTCATCCTCGCGCTGCGCGGGCTTTCCAGCCCGGCGAGCAGCCGGCGGGGCAACCGGCTCGGCATGCTCGGCATGGCGATCGCGGTGGTTACCACCTTGATCACGCACGAGATTGCCAGCCCGATCGAGCTGGGCGCGGCGATCGCGATCGGCGGCGTGATCGGCTTCGTCACCGCGCGGCGGATCGCGATGACCGCGATGCCGCAGCTCGTCGCCGCCTTCCACTCGCTGGTCGGCATGGCGGCGGTGCTGGTCGCGGCCGCGGCCTTCCTGAACCCGGGCGCCTTCGGCATCCTGGGCCCGGACGGCGAGATCCTCAGCATCAGCCGGATCGAGATGGGGCTGGGCGTCGCGATCGGCGCGATCACCTTCTCCGGCTCTGTGATCGCCTTCCTCAAACTCAACGGCAACATGTCTGGCAAGCCGATCCTGCTGCCCGGGCGGCATGTGATCAACCTGGGCGTCATTGCCGGCATCCTCGGGCTGATCGCCTATTTCGTTACCGACCAGAGCCCCTGGGTGTTCTGGACCGTCACCGCGCTCAGCTTCGTCATCGGCTTCCTGCTGATCGTGCCGATCGGCGGCGCGGACATGCCGGTGGTCGTCTCGATGCTCAATTCCTATTCGGGCTGGGCCGCCGCGGCGATGGGCTTCACGCTGCACAACACGGCGATGATCGTCACCGGCGCGCTGGTCGGATCGTCGGGCGCGATCCTCAGCTACATCATGTGCCGCGCGATGAACCGCAGCTTCATCAGCGTGATCGCGGGCGGGTTCGGTGCCGTCGCCGATGCCGGCGGCAGTGGTGCAGCGATCGACCGTCCGTGGAAGCGCGGCTCGGCCGAGGACGCGGCCTTCCTGATGAGCCAGGCCGAGCAGGTCATCATCGTGCCGGGTTACGGCATGGCGGTCGCCCAGGCACAGCATGCGCTGCGCGAGATGGCCGACAAGCTCAAGGAGCATGGCGTGCGCGTGAAATACGCGATCCATCCGGTCGCGGGGCGCATGCCGGGCCATATGAACGTGCTGCTCGCCGAAGCGAACGTGCCCTATGACGAGGTGTTCGAGCTGGAGGACATCAATAGCGAGTTCGCCCAGACCGACGTCGCCTTCGTCATCGGCGCGAATGACGTGACCAACCCGGCGGCGAAGACCGACAAGTCCTCGCCGATCTATGGCATGCCAGTGCTCGATGTCGAAAAAGCCAAGACGGTGCTTTTCATCAAGCGCTCGATGGGCGGCGTGGGCTATGCCGGCGTGGACAACGAGCTGTTCTACCGCGACAACACCATGATGCTGCTCGCGGACGCCAAGAAGATGGTCGAGGAGATCGTGAAGAGCCTCGATTGACGCTGGCAGACTGGGCGAACGGGGGGAAATCGAATGGCGAGCGTGGGTGCGATTCTGGGGGGTGCGTTCGGGCTGTTGCGCGATCGCCCCGCTTCGGTGGTGATCTGGGCGGTCACCTATTGCGTCGGCGCGCTGGCCATATCGCTGGTCATGGGCCTGCTGATGTACGGCACGATGATGCCGACCCTGGTGGATACGAATGCGGCGGTCTCGGGCTTTGCGGCATCGACGTTCAGCCTGTTCCTGCTCCTCAACCTGTGCCTGTTGTTCCTCGTAGTCGTCCTGATGAACGCGGTGTTCCGCGCGATGTTGCGGCCGGAAGAGGGCGGCTTCGCCTTCCTTCGGGTCGGCATGGACGAGTTCCGCATGTTCGGGCTGGTGATTCTCGTCGTCCTCGGGCTCTTCGTGGCGGTGTTCCTCGGTGAGCTGCTGTTGCTGCTCGCGATTGCGGTGCTCGGCTTCGCACTGGGGCAGAGCGTGGTTACCATGGTGCTCTCGTTCCTGCTCGGCCTCGCCTTCCTCTGCGCGGTGATCTGGGTGGAGGTGCGCATTTCGCTGATCTTCCCGCTCAGTTTCCACCGCCGCCGGATGAGCTTCGATGCTGCCTGGGATCTGACGCGAGGCCGTTTCTGGCTGCTCTCCGCCTGCTATTTCCTGGTCGGCCTGATCTTCGTCGTCGCCGGCGTCATCGTCATGTCGTTCGTGATGGGCGACTATGTCGCTGCACTGCTCGCCGCCAATGGCGATCGCGAGCAGACGCGGGCGGCGGCCCAGGCATTCGCCGCGCAGCAGCTGGCGATGCCGCTCGTCACCAGGCTCCTGTTCGGCGTGGTCGGCGCGGTGTTCTTCGCAGTCGGCCTGGCGCTTGGGCCGGGCCTGCTCGCCAGCGCGACGCGCGAGCTTCTCGGCGATCCGAGCGAAGCTGCGGTATTTGCAGCCGAATCCGACGGATCAGTCGTGGACTGATCCGGAACGGGCGGGCAATGATTCTCCCGCCCGTCCGGGTCGCGCCATAAGCTCCGAAACGGGGCGGATCGAGCAATCCGTTCCGGAGGTTGGGCCTCTCCGGGAACATGACCCGAGAAGGCAATGGCGAACCTTTCCGCGGCTCCCGAGCTGGTTGGCGCTCCCTATGATCTGGCTGCCAACGCGCTGCTGATCACCGGTGTGGCGCGAACCGAGGTGATCGAGACGCTCACCGCCGCCGGAATCCGGGTGCGGGAGGTGGCCGATATCGCCACGGCGCCTGCCTTGCTCGATGGCCCGGCGCTCGATCTGGTGCTGCTCGACGCACGCGGCGCCGCCGAGACCGAGCTGGCCAGGCTATTGGACATGCTGGGCGACGCGCTTGCCGGGCCGGCGCTGGTGGCGATCTTTTCCGACGGCCAGATCGACCTCGCCGGGCCGCTGATCGGCAAGCCGCGGACCCAGCTGCTCTGCGATCCCGGCGCCACCGAGCTGCTCGGCGCGCTGCTTCGGGCCCGGGCGGAGAATGAAGGCGCGCCGCGGAGCCGCTGGACCGACATCACGCGCGACACCGAAGTCGCGCGCCTGCGCCGCCTCAACGAAGAGGTTGCGCGCATCGCCGATGCACTTGCCCGGCTCACCCGAGGCGAACTGGCCGAGGAGGAAGAGATCGAGCGCGGCAGCATCCGCGCGCCCGAGATGATGTATCGCGGTGCCGACGAGCCGCTGCCGGACATCTCGGCGGGCGAGATCCGCGCGGTGATCCGGGCGCGCCGGCTCCGTGGCCAGTATTTCGCGACCGAGCTGTTCGCCGATCCCGCCTGGGACATGCTCCTCGATCTGTTCGCGGCCAGCCTCGAACGGCAGCGAGTCTCGGTATCGAGCCTGTGCATCGCCGCCGCCGTGCCGCCCACCACGGCGCTGCGGTGGATCGGCACGATGCACGAGGCCGGACTGTTCGGGCGCCAGGCCGATCCCGGCGACCGGCGCCGCGCCTATATCGTGCTGAGCGAAAAGGCGGTGCAGGGCATGCGCGCCTATGTCGGGGCGATCCGCCGTGCGGGGCTCGGTCTCGTCTGAGGGCTTGCCCTGAGGCCAAGGCTTTGGCATCGGACGCAAACTGGCATTGCCAGGGCGCTTAGCTCAGTTGGTAGAGCATCTCGTTTACACCGAGAGGGTCGGCGGTTCGAGCCCGTCAGCGCCCACCATTCCCAAGATCTCTGTCAGGCGGCTCTCAGGTAGCTGGGGCGAGCGGGAAATACCGGGAGGCCGGTTAACCATTGGGTGGTGATCTTCGATCACTGTGGGACCATGCGCCTCGCGACGATCACCAACTGGGCCTATGGTGCCACGCTTGTCCTGACCCTGGCGTCGGGCACGACCATGATATTGGCGTCCAACGCGCAGAATGGCGAGCGTGAGGCGGTGGAGCAGCGCTATCGGCTCGACCGGGCCACCTCGGCTCTCGGTTCCGAAGTCTTCGCCCTCAGCGACCATGCTCGGCAATATCTGAACAGCGACGATCCCACCTATCGTATCCTGTATGAGCACGATCTGGCCGCGCTGACGGCCGTGGAAGGGCGGATATCGCATCTCCGCGACGTCGGGGCGAAGGCCGAGGAACTCAAGGTGCTGAAACAGGCGATCGACTGGGCTGATGCGCTGCATGACGAGCAGCGCGCGGCGCTCGTTGCGCACGGCCGGGGGGACGAGACCACCGCCCGCAAGATCCTGTTCGGTGCCGAATATGAACGCGAACTCGATCGCGCCCGCTCCGCGATCGAGCGCTTTCAGGGCCTGCTCGACGAACGGACCGAAGCGCAGGTCGCGATAGCGGAGCAAGCGGCGAAAGCGTGGAAGACGGCGTCGGAAGTGGCGCTCGGGATCACCGGCCTGCTCTTCCTGTGTGTCCTGTTCTTCGTCTTCCGCCAGCGTGTGCTCAAGCCGGTCGTCCGTCTCAGCGATGTCGTCAATCGGCTTGCCGCGCAGGACTATGGAGCCGAGCCGCCCAATCTCAGCCAGATCGACGAGATCGGCGACATGGCGCAGGCGATCCGTATCTTCCGCGAGAATGGACTGGAACGCCAGCGCCTCGAGCAGGAACGCGACGTCGATAAGCGTTTGCGCGATCTCCTGTCGCGCATGACCCAGCGCATGCAGGGCTGTGATTCGATCGCGGGCCTGACCGAAGTCGTCCGGCGTTTCGTGCCCGAGATCGCGCCCGAGCTGGCCGGGCGACTCTATCTGCTCGACACCGCCCGCAACGCGCTGGTCGAAGCGTGCAACTGGGGAGGTCCGGCGCGATCGTGCAACGAGTTCGCGCCCTCGGCCTGTTGGGCACTCCGCCGCGGCGCACCGCATCGTCCCGCGGGCGCATCCATCGACGTGCCTTGCGACCATCTCGATCTCGCCGACGACGAGCACTGCGATACGTTGTGCCTGCCGCTCGTTGCGCATGGCGAGCGTTTCGGGCTGCTCTATTTCGAGCCGGGGCAGGGCGATGATGCCTGGTCCACCGCTGAGATCTATCTGACCATGCTGGCGGAGAATGTCGGCCTGGCCGTGGCCAATCTGCGGCTGCGCGAGCAGCTGCGCGCGATGGCCATGGGAGATGCCCTCACCGGTCTCGCGAACCGGCGCCACCTCGATATGACCCTGGCCGTGGTGCTCGCCGATGCGGCGCGGCAGCAGCAGCCGGTGACCTGCCTGATGGCGGACGTCGATCGCTTCAAGGGGTTCAACGATCGCTTCGGGCATGATGCGGGCGATCTGGTGCTTCGCGAGGTGGGCACGGTGCTCCGCGGCGCCGTGCGCGACGCCGAACTGGCCTTCCGCTATGGCGGGGAAGAGTTTCTCGTCCTGCTTCCGGGGCTTTCCGCCGATCAGGCATTGGCGCGGGCGGAGCAGATACGGCAACGGGTCGGCGCACTCGAGCTCGCGCATGAGGGGCATTCCCTCGGCAATGTCAGCCTGTCCATCGGCTTGGCGACGACGCCGCAGCATTGCCCGCCGGACCGGCTGGTGGCGGCCGCGGACTCGGCTTTGCTTCGAGCCAAGTCCGCCGGGCGCGACCGCGTGGAGGTCGCCGCGTCGCGATCGCAACAAAGCGCCGCTTGAGCCAGAATCAGGTGTGGCGCAGTCGCGCTTGCCGCAACCATCAGCGCACCAGAATTCAAGCGCGTTCCGACGTCGCTAAGGTCCAGCAATGATTTGTTACAATTGTGGGGTGGTCGATCAGGCAGAGTCATACTGACCTGCATCTATAATATCCTCGTAGAATTCGAGGATCATGATACATGATAGATACTCTGAACAACTGGCATCTCTCGAAGAAGATGCTCGTCGCATTCGCGGTCATCGGCCTGACGATGAGCTGTATCGCCGGCGCTGGTATTTTCGTCATGTCCCAGCTCAGCACGATCGCGAGCCGCCATGTCGAGCGCGGCATCGTGGGTACCGAGACGCTGGGCAAACTCGTCTCGGGCTTGCGCGAACACCGCATCATCATCTGGTCCCAGATGAATGCATCGTCCGCACAGGAAGAAGCCAGATATGACCAGCGCTATGTCGCGAACCGGAAGCTGATCGGCGACGCTGTGCAGGCGTATCGCCCGCTTGCCGGCGAGCTCTCGCCCCAGCTCGATGCGCTCGAGGCGAAGGTCGAGAATCTCGAGAAGCTCAACGCGCGGATCTTCTCGGCGCGCCGTGGCCAAGGCGTGGCGGCTGCCCTGCCGATCGTGAAGGGCGAGGGCCGTGATGCTTCGAATGCCGCGATCGAGGGCGCCGAGGCGCTGATCAATGCGCATCACTTGCGCGCACAGACCAACGACCATCTCGGGCGCCGCTTCGCGACCACGGCCTTCTGGTGCGTGATCGTCCTTTCCGTGCTCGGGCTGGGCGCATTGTTCGGCATATGGCGCCTGATCGCCCGGACCGTCTCCGTGCCGATGGTGGAGCTTAGCCAGGTCACCACGCGCCTTGCCGAAGGCGGCGAGGCGGAAGTTCCGCACCGTCGGCGTGCGGACGAACTGGGTGACGTCGCACGGGCAGTCGAGCGGTTCCGCGCCGCGGCGGTCGAACGCGCGGAGGCGGACGCGCGGGCCGCGGCTGCGCAGCAGGTCGTGACCTCCACCCTGCGGGATGGTCTGTCCGCGCTCAGCAAGGGCGACCTGACCGCCGAAATCCATACGGCCTATCCCGAAGGCTATGCGGAATTGAAGACGAACTTCAACGAGGCGCTGGCGAGCCTGCGCGGACTGATCGGCTCGGTGGCCGACAGTACGGTGGCGATCCGGACGGGCTCGACCGAGATCGCTCAGGCCTCGGAAGACCTGGCGCGCCGGACCGAAGCCAATGCGGCGAGCCTCGAAGAGACGTCTGCCGCCATCACGCAGATGGACGGCCGCCTGAAAGCGGCGGCGGACGCGGCGGGGCGCACGGTGGTCCGTGCGGACGAAGCCATCGCCACGGTCCAGGGCGGACGGGGAGTCGCGGATGAGGCGATGCAGGCGATGACGCGCGTCAGCGAGAGCGCCAAGGGCATCGACAGCGTGATCGAGGGCTTGGACAAGATCGCATTCCAGACCCGCGTCCTGGCCATGAACGCCGCAGTCGAGGCCGGGCGTGCCGGGGAGGCCGGCCGCGGCTTTGCGGTGGTCGCCGACCTGGTCTCGGCGCTGGCCATGCGCGCCGAAGAGGAAGCGGGCCGTGCCCGCGAGCAGCTCACCGCGACTCAGTCGGACATCATCGAAGCCGTGACGATGGTCGAAAGAGTCGATGGTGCCCTGGCCGACATTTCGGGTCAGGTCGGCGAGGTCCACATGCTGCTCGGGCAGATGGCGGCGGACAATCAGGCGCAATCGACCGCGATCGCCGAGATCAATGTCGCGGTCGGAACGATGGACCAGTCCACCCAGCAGAACGCCGCGATGGTGGAGGAAACCTCGGCGGCCGCCCGCAACTTGTCGGGCGAAGTCGCCCAGCTCGCCGAACAGGCGGCGCGGTTCGACATCGGGAAAGCGTCGCCCGGCGCTCGCCCGGTGTCCGCCCGGAGACCCGTCATGGGCAACGCCGCCGGCACGGCCCCGGCCAGGCAGTTGCCGCGGTCGATTTCGGCGCTTGCTGTTCAGGACGACTGGCAGAGCTTCTGAGGGCTGCGCGCGCTTTTGGACGCGCACCGCGCGTTCCGAAAGATCAGCCCGCCGAGGTACTGTCGCCGCGTGCGATCCAGTCCCAAGTTCGATGTGAATGGCAGAGTGCGCGGGATGCGCTCCTCCGCCATTCATGCGTCAGCGTGTCAGAGCGGCTCAGTTTGCGGTGAAGGCTGGGGCCCCTGCGCTGTTGTACTTCACCGTGATGTAGGAATTGTCGCACACGTTGATGCCGGTCCACACGCCCTCGCTGCTGTCGGCGAAGCTCAGTTTCACGTCGTACTTGCAGCCTGCCCCCTTGTCGAAATGGACCGTCATCCGCGCGCCCGGCTTCACCGTGGCATCTGCCTTCTTGAACTCGGGATCGACTTTGTTCGGCTGCCAGGTGGTGGTGCCCGTCGGCGCGATCTCGACTGTCTTGATCGCCTTGCCGCTATTGTTGATCAGCACGAAATCCCAGTCGTCCGCCATTGCCGGTGCTGCGATGACGATTGCGGCAGCTGCCGCCAGACCCAGTTTCAGCATGGTATGCCCCTCCTGCTTTTGCCAGGCAGACTGCGCCTGTCCGCTGCGCTCCGCAAGGTGATTCAGAGGGCGCGGACCAGACGGATCGCCACGGCGATCCAGGGCGGATCGGTGATCACTTGCTGGCGTGCGCCGGCCCCCAATGGAAGCAGATGGAGCCGGTCGCCCTCGCGTCCGATCAGCCGCCCGAACAGGAAGCGCCCGGCCGGGCGGGGGACGAGCACATCGCGGTTGAGCGCGGCCGCAAATCCCTCGGGTGCCAGCGTATTGCACCAGATTTCATCGCCGGCGCGGTAGTCGCCGACCCCCGTCACCACGGTCACCGCGACCATGCCGGGCTCGGCGTGCGGCGGCACCACCGCGGCGGTCCGGCGCGGGGCCTGGGCGCCGGTGCTTTCGAGTAGCGCCGCGACGGGAATCTCGGGCCGCTCGGGAAGCTTGACCAGATCGGCGGCGTCCACCCCAAGCGCCGCGGCGATGCGATTGAGCCAGCCGACCGAGACGGTGCGCGTGCCCATCTCCAGCCGGCCAATCGTCTGCGCCGTGGTTGGCGGCACACAGCGCGCCGCGACTTCCTCCAGCGTGAGCCCCTTGGCGCGGCGTACCTCGCGGATTGCAGTGATCATGGGCGCGTTTCTCTAACCAAATCGGTTTCCCTCTTTCCTACAATCGTGCCGGCGTGGCAAGCCTTGCGAATCGGAACAAAAGGAGATCATCGATGCGCGCACTGGTTGAGCGGACGATCGAGGACATTGGCGGCGTCCAGCGCCGTGTCATGGTGAACCTGGCCGAATCGCCGATGGCGTGGCTCGCGTCGCGGGGGCATGTGAGCACGCGTCAGCTCGAGGCAGGGGAAAGGCTGCGTAGTGACTATGAGGCCGCGGCGCTGGGGCCGCGCGTCACCATGCGCTGGGATGCCTCGCCGGTAGCGCGGACGCCGGGCGGCGTGTCGGAGCGACTCGACCCGACCCTCGCCCAGGTCGCGGCGCGCCGGCGATTCGATGGCGCGGTAGCAGCGGCGGGACCGGGCCTGATCGACATATTGTGGCGGGTGGTCTGTGCCGGGGAGGGGCTTGGGCCGGCGGAGAAGGCGCTGGGCTGGCCGAGCCGGGCAGGCAAGCTGGTGCTGTGCTTCGCGCTCGACCGGGTTGCGGATTTCTACGGGCTCAAATGACCGGCTCTGCTTCAGGGGCGGAAGCCTTGCCAACGAACCCGGGGCCTTCGCCCCGGGATCAGCGATTCGACACGGCGCAGTTCTTGTTCCAGAAAGGCCACGCGCCGCAGCACGATATAAAAGGCCGCAGCCGCGCCCAGTGCGACAAGGAGCGTGAGAGCAATCGCGCGCATCCTCTTCGCACAGCGGAGCGCACCTGTCGCGCATAACCCGGTTGCCCCGTGCAATCGATCGGATAGCCTTTGCCAAAGCCTAGGAGAGGTTGGCATGATCGTGTTTGGTTCGACGCTTTCGCCTTATGTGCGGAAGGTCATGGTGTTCGGCGCCGAAAAGGGCCTGGATCTCGAACTGCAGGCCGCCGGCATGGGCCGCGGCAGCCCGGATTTCATGGCGGCGAGCCCGTTCGGCAAGATGCCCGGCTTCAAGGACGGAGACTTCCTGATTTCCGACAGCTCGGCGATCGTCGCCTATCTCGACGCCAAATATCCCCAGCCCAGCCTGATCCCCACCGAACCGCGTGCCCGGGCGCGCACGATCTGGTTCGACGAGCTTGCCGACACGATCATGATGGCCGCTGGCGGCGCGATCTTTGGCCAACGCTTCGTGCGCCCGCGCGTGCTCAAGATGGAGTGCGACCATGATGCGGCCGATGCCGCCGAGCGCGACCTGATGCCGCCGATCCTCGCCTATCTGGAAAGCGCGATTCCCGAGAGCGGCTTCCTGGTCGAGGACCGGCTGACGCTCGCCGACATCGCAGTGGCCAGCCCGCTCGCCACCCTGGGGTGTATCGGCGTGACGGTGGATCCGGCGACCTATCCGCGCCTGGCCGCCTGGGTGGCGTCGATGCATGCCCGGCCCAGCTTCGCCACGATCATCGCGCGTGACAGGGCGGCGGTCGATGCGATGGGCGGCGCCGTTTCGCGCGAAGCGGTCGCCGGCTAGCCAGCCGGGCCGCATGCGCCTAGATGGGCGCCATGCGGTTCGCCTTCATCAAGTGCCATGGCTCGGGGAACGACTTTCCCCTGATCGACGCGCGCGCGCTCGACCTGTCCGATGCGGACTGGGCGGGCGTCGCGCGCGCGCTGGCGGACCGCACGGGTCCGGTTGGCGGCGACGGGCTGTTGCTGCTCACCGCGGGCGACGATGCCGGGCATGATTTCGGCATGCGCATGTTCAATTCCGACGGCTCGGAGGCGGAGACCTGCCTCAACGGCCTGCGCTGCACCGCCCGGCTTGGTTTCGAGCTGCTCGGTACCGATCATGCCCGGGTGCGGCTCAAGACGAGCAGCGCCGAAGTGGCGCGTGCCGAACCGCTCGCGCCGGGCGTGGTGACGATCCGCGAGACGGCCGGCCCGGCCTCGACCCGCACCGCCGATGTCGGCCTGCGCATCGACGCGGAAGAGGTCGTCGACGCGGTCATTCCCGGCCTGCCGAGCCCGCGCGCCTTCACGGCGATCGCGATGCCGAACCCGCATCTCGTCACATTCGTCGAATCGGTTGACGAAGCCGAATTGGTCGCGCTGGGCGATTGGTGCGAGGCCGGCCCGGCGCTGATCCCGGCGCGTGCGAACGTTTCCTTCGTCGAAGTGCGCGGGAAGGATCTCTTCGTGCGGACCTATGAGCGCGGCGTGGGCCTGACGAACAGTTGCGGCAGCGCCATGGCCTCCTCGGTCTATGCCGCCGGCCGCACCGGGCGGGTGCCCTTCGGCACGGTGATGAAGGTGTTCAACAAGGGCGGGCTGGTGATGGGATCGTCCGATGCCGCCGGCATGGTCACGATCCGCGGTAACGCGACCTTCCTCTACGACGCCAGCATCGAGGCGGATCCGGTAACGGCCACTGCCGAGCTGCCGCTGGTCCATGCCCGGCGCGAGGATGAAGCCGAGGCCTGGGCCGCGGCGATCCCGGCCTAGCCGCCGACATAGCCGGCGAGATTCGCCAGCGAGGACTTCAGTCCCTGGAGATGATCCTGCTTGCGGATTCCCTGCGGCACGTCCTCGCAGGTGATCGCGACGCGAGTGCCGCCCTCGGCCGGCTCGAAGCTCCAGGTCATCCGCATCGTGCCGGCAAAGGCCGGGTCCTCCGCGTCGAACACCGCCGTCTGGACGATCAGCCGGCCCGGCTTCAGCGTGACGAAGCGCGTCTCGACGACATCTTCATGGTCGGACGTCTTGCCCGCCGCGTCCTGCCCGGGCTCGTCATAGCGCAGCGCCATCCGATAGCCGCCGCCCGGCCGTGCATCGAAGGCGAGCATCTCGCCGGTCATGCCTTCGGGCGGCAGCCAGCGCACCAGTGCCTCGGCGTCGATGAAGGCAGCGTAGACCTTGCTCGCCGGCGCCTTGATCAGCCGTGACGCGCGATCGGTACGCGAGACCGTCCTCACCCGAACTCGACCGCCTCGAAGCGCACCGGCCGGCCGATCGCCCGATGGGCGAGCTCGGCTTCCCACATCACCCGGTGGCCGCGCACGATCGTGCCGATCGGCTTGCCAGTCAGCTGCATGCCGGTGAAGGGCGACCAGCCGCAGCGCGACGCGAGCCAGCTCTCCTCGATCGTCCAGCGCGCCTTGAGGTCGACCACGGTGAAGTCGGCATCATAGCCGACCGCGATGCGGCCCTTGCCGGCGATTCCGAAGATGCGCTGCGGTCCGGCGCTCGTCAGGTCGATCACGCGCTGCAGCGTGGTGCGGCCTTCGGCGACATGGTTGAGCATCAGCGGCAACAGCGTCTGAACGCCGGGCATGCCGCTGGGGCTGTCGGGATAGGGCTTGGCCTTTTCCTCGCGCGTGTGCGGCGCATGGTCGGAGCCGAGCACATCGGGCACGCCCTGGTTGAGCCAGTGCCACAGCCCGGCGCGATGTGCGGCCGAGCGGATCGGCGGGTTCATCTGCGCGAAGGTGCCGATCGTCGGATAGGCTTCCTCGCCCGCCAGCGTCAGATGCTGCGGCGTGACTTCGCAGGTCGCGATGTCCTTGTTCTGGCCCAGCACTTCCAGTTCGGCCGGGGTCGTCACGTGGAGGACATGGATCCGCCGCCGTGCCGCGCGTGCGAGTCCCAGGATGCGGCGGGTCGCCAGCATCGCGCTCTCGTCGTCGCGCCAAACCGGATGGCTCGAAGGGTCGCCCGGCACGCGCTCGCCGAGCCGATCCTGCATGCGGAACTCGTCCTCGGCATGGATCGCCACCCGGCGATGGCCCGAGGCGAGCACGCGCGCCAGATTCGCATCATCGGAGACCAGCAGGTCGCCGGTGGAGGCACCCATGAAAATCTTCACGCCGGCCGTACCCGGCAGCCGCTCCAGCTCGGCGAGATGCTCGGCATTGTTGTTGGTCGCGCCGACGTAAAAGGCGTGATCGCACCACATCCGGTCGCGCGCGCGGGCGAGCTTGTCCTGCACCGCCTCGGCCGAATCGGTATTGGGCTTGGTGTTCGGCATCTCGAACACCGCGGTGACGCCGCCCAGAACAGCAGCGCGGGCGCCGCTCTCCAGATCTTCCTTGGCTTCGAGGCCGGGCTCGCGGAAATGCACTTGGCTGTCGATCACCCCGGGCAGCACGTCGAGCCCGGTGCAGTCGATGGTCTCGCCCGCTTCCAGCGAGCCGCCGATCGCGACGATACGTCCGTCCCGGATGCCGACATCGGTTTCGGCAGGACCGGAGGGCAGATGCACGCGCCCGCCCTTGAGCTTCAGATCGACATTCATAACCGCGCCTCTTCCGTCGCCCCCGGCCACCCCCTACCTGTTCGGAATGAGCGATACCAGCACCTGGCTAGATGACCGCGCCCTGATCCGCATTTCAGGCGAAGACGTTCGGGGATTTCTCCAGGGACTGGTGACACAGGATCTGGCGCTGGTCACTGCGGAAACGCCGCAATGGGCGGCGCTGCTCACCCCTCAGGGCAAGGCGCTGTTCGATTTCCTGCTCTGGGCGGATGGCGACGCGATCCTCGTGGACTGCGAGGCAGCCCAGCGGGAGGCCCTGATCCGGCGCCTGACGATCTACCGCCTGCGCCGCGCGATCACGATCGAAGCAGTCGAAGGCGGGGTACATTGGTCGCCCGAGCCGGGGCAGGGCATTCCCGATCCGCGCCTCGCCGCGCTTGGCTATCGCTGGCTTGGGCCTGCTTCGGGAGGGATTGCGACAGGCTGGCGCGCGCATCGTTTGCGGCTCGGCGTCACCGAGGGCGTGGAGGAGCTCGGCCAGGACAAGACACTGTGGCTCGAATGCAACGCCGCGGAGTTGAATGGTGTCAGTTATGCCAAGGGTTGCTATGTCGGCCAGGAGAACACGGCGCGCATGCATTATCGCGCCAAGGTCAATCGCCGCCTGGTCGTCATGCCGATCGGAGAAGCCGGCGATCGAACCCGGGTCAGCTATCCCGAACTCGGCCTGATGGTGGAGCTTCGCCGGGTCGAGGCGCTCGGCGACGCGCTGGTGCCGGAATGGCTGGCGAATGCCCTGGCGGAAACGCCGGCCTAGCGCTGCAGCGCGTCCAGCCAGGCCAGGATCCGAGCCTGGGCAATTGGTTCGAATGCCAGTTCGTGCCCATAGCCTGGCACCAGCTCGAGGTCGGCCTGTGGTGCCGCGACCGCGAGTGCGCGGGCATGGGATGCGGGGATGAGTGTGTCGGCAGTGCCGTGCAGCACCAGAACAGGTGCCCTGATCTGCGCCAGCTTGCTCAGATTGTCGTAGCGGTCACGCAGCAGCAGCTTGACCGGCAGCCACGGATAGTGGCCGGCGGCGACATCCGGCAGGCTGGTGAAGCCCGAGACCAGCACAAGGCCCGCGATCGGTTGTTCCGTCGCCAATTGGGTCGCGATGCCGGAACCCAGCGAATTGCCGATCAGGATGCGCTGGTTCGCGGGCACACCATGCGCGTCCAGCCAGGTCAGCGCCGCGCGACCGTCGGCATAGAGGCCCTGTTCGCTCGGCGTGCCGGGGTTGCCGCGATAGCCGCGATACTCGACCAGCAGCAGCCCGTTGCCGCGCTGGCCCAGCGATGCGGTCGCCAGAGCCGATTCCTCGATCCCGCTGCCATTGCCGTGGAAGAAGACGAGGGTCGGATGGCCGGGTGCGGCAGCGCGATAGGCGGCGTGGAGGCGGAAGCCGTCGCGGGTGACAAGCGTGGCCGGGGAAAAACCGGGAGGAACGTCGGCGGGATTGATGCCGGCCGCCTTCGGCGCCGGATAGATGAGCGCGCGCTGGGCAAGGGCGAGCGAAACCAGCGCGATGAGATAGAGGGCAGCGAATATCGCCAGCACTGCCAATGCCATCCGTATCACCGTCGATTTCCGTCCTGCCTCGAGCCGCCCAAAGAAAAAGGGAGGCCGGTTTCCCGACCTCCCCAATTCTGTCAGTCCCTTGGGACCGGTCTGGCTTAGTTGCCCGAACCCGGACCGTAGGTGACTTCCACGCGGCGGTTCTGCAGCTCGCGGACGCCGTCGGCGGTCTCGACGCGCGGCTTGCTCTCACCGAAGGCTTCGGTCGAGATCGCGCCGGCACCGATGCCACGGGCGGTCAGGTAAGCCTTCACCGAGTCAGCACGACGCTGCGAGAGACCAACGTTGT
>Ga0209257_1001409_pt1 | contig 28685 bp, 25 predicted proteins | sample AraplaCvi_mCL_r2_FD_184277 | JGI IMG/M metagenome (GOLD analysis project Ga0209257, IMG submission 184277) | Arabidopsis root microbial communities from North Carolina, USA - plate scrape MF_Cvi_mCL_r2 (SPAdes) (version 2) | ecosystem: Host-associated > Plants > Roots > Endosphere | place: USA...
TGGAATAGCGCGGCTGGCGCGCCTTGTCGCCCTTCGGGTTCACCACGCGGTGCGTCGTGGACGGATACACGTGGTTGGTCAGGCGCTGCAGCATGTCGCCGATGTTGACCACGATGGTGTCGGCGTTCGCGGTGAACGGCACCCACTCGCCCTTGCGCGAGAGCACTTCCAGGCCCTCGGCACTGGCGCCGACCAGCAGCGTGATGAGGTTGATGTCCTCATGCGCGCCGGCGCGGACATTGGGAACGTCGTCGGCGGTGATCGGCGGATAGTGGATCGGACGCAGGATCGAGTTGCCCGAGTTGGTCTTGTCGGCGAAGTACGTCTCCGGCAGGCCGATGTGCAGGGCAAGCGCGCTCAGCACGCGCGAACCCAGCTGGTCCAGCGACTGGTACAGGCCGTAGGCAATCTCGCGGAACTCGGGGATTTCCTCCGGCCACAGGTTCGGCGGCATGACGTCGGCGTACTTCGAATCGCGCGCGATCTCGCGGCCGACGTGCCAGAACTCCTTCAGGTCGAAGTGCTTGGAATCCTTCGCCGTTTCCACGCCGAAGGGCGTGTAGCCGCGCGCGCCGCCGCTGCCGGGCACGTTGTATTTGCGCTTCACCTCGTCGGGCAGCGCGAAGAAGCGCTTGAACACGTCGTAGGCGGTGTCGATCTGCGCGTCGGAGATGTCGTGGCCACGGATGCCGCAGAACCCCCACTCGCGGTACGCCGCGCCGAGTTCGGCGACGAAGGCCTCGCGATCGGCCGGGCTGGCGGGATCGCTGAAGCGGCGAATGTCGAGGGTCGGGATGCGATTCACGGCGGTTCCTGTGCGGCGGGTAGATGGGGGGCGCACATGATAGCGCTCGCGGGTGGACGTCCGACGCGGCCAGCCTGCGCGACAGTTTCAGCCGGGATGCCTTTCCGCATGGGGCCGGACCCCACGGGCTCCGCGATAATGGCGGGCTTTTTCCCCCACCCCCACCTCCCCCACCGGACGAATGGAAGACGTCACCCTCCCCCTGCGCGAGCGGGCGCTCGCGTGGCTGACCGGGCTGATCCTGGTCAATGCCGCACTCGCCTGCCTCATCACCCTAAGCAACATTCCCCTGACCGAAGGCGATCGCTGGCATTCGGCGTTGTTCCTGCTATTGGCCCTGCCCGGCCACTTCATCTTCTTCGGCACGCTGGTCGCATTGCCGGCGTATCTGCTGGGCCGCATCGTCCGCGACCCGCGCTGGATGATCGGCGCCGCGGTGCTGCTGCAGACGTTGTGGCTGTGCCTGCTGCTGGCCGACGCGAAGGTATTCGCGCTCTATCGCTTCCACCTCAATGCGATGGTCGCGAACATGATTTTCGGCGGCGCGCTGCAGGACCAGGTCACCTTCTCGGCGAAGATGTGGGCGCTGATCGCCCTTGGCGCGGGCACATTGCTCGCGGCGGAAATCATCGTTTCGCGGATGTGGTGGCAGGCGCTGCGGCGCCGCCCGGCGCTGCTGCGGATCCGTGCGACCTGGTGGGTCGCCGTCGGACTGTTCCTCGCTAGCCAGGGCATGGCGGCGTATTCGGATGCCCGTGGCGATCGCGCGGTGATGTCGCAGCTGACGTACATCCCGTGGGCGCAGCCGATCACGTTGAAGAACGCGCTTCACCGGTTCGGCGTGCAGACCGCGCCGGCCACCGGACTGCCCGAGGCGGGCGACCGCCTGGGCTACCCACGTCGTGCCCCGCAATGCGCCGCGTCGCCTTCCATGAACGTGCTGGTGATCCTGGTCGAATCGCTGCGCCATGACGTGCTCGATCCGGCGGTGATGCCGAACACCTGGCGTTACGCGCAGGACGCGCAGTGGTTCCAGAACCACTACAGCACCGGCAACGCGACGCGCTTCGGCCTGTTCGGGCTGATGTACGGCCTGCCCGGCGGCTATTGGCAGGCGATGCTGGCGCAGCAGCGCGGGCCGGTGATGATCGACCGCATGCTCGCCGACCGTTACGCGATGCACATATACGGCAGCGCGCCGCTGTACAGCCCGGAGTTCGACCGCACGGTGTTTTCGAAGGTGCGCGACCGCATCGTCATCGGGCCGCCGAAAGCGAAAAGCGCCGAACGCGACCGGTACGTGGTGTCGCGCATGCAGGCCGACATCCGCAACCACCCGAAGGGGCAGCCGTTCTTCGGCTTCGTCTTCCTGGATTCGCCGCACGCGCCATATCACCTGCCGGCGGGATACAAGTCGCCGTTCCAGCCGATGGCGCAGGACGTGAACTTCCTCAACCTCGGCCCGGATCACGACCCGACGCCGGAATTCAATCGCTACCGTGCGGCCGTGCATTACAGCGACGAACTGATCGGACAGTTGCTGCGCACGCTCGAGAAGAGCCCGCTGGCCGCCAACACCGTCGTACTCATCACCGGCGACCACGGCGAGGAGTTCAACGACCTGCGCAAGAACTACTGGGGCCACAACGGCAACTTCTCGGACTACCAGCTGCGCACGCCATTCGTTCTGCACTGGCCCGGCAAGCCCGCGCGACGCGTGGATGCGGAGACCTCGCACCAGGATTTCGTGCCGACGGTGATGCGCCATGCGCTGGGTTGCGAAAGCGACAGCGCCGATTATTCGACCGGCCTGGACCTGTTCGGCGAACTGCCGCGCAAGCGCCCGCTGCTGGTGGAAAGCTGGTCGCGGCGCGGCATCCGCGATGGCGCGCTGATCTACCTGTTCGACAACTTCGGTTCGGCGACCGTGGTGGATCGCAACTACGAACCGGTTCCGGATGCCGAAGTGTCGGCCGATGCGGTACGCGAGTCGTGGGAGATGCTGACGCGGTTCCAGAAGCGGTAACGGCGCGTCGCGTACTGCAAACCTCTCCCGCTTGACGGGAGAAGGTTTCGCCGGTTCGAAGAACTCGAATTACGCTGCGGCGGTGACCGCGGCGGCGAGCTTGTCGAGGGTGTCCTGCATCAGCGCGGCGTCGTCGGCTTCGACCGTGACGCGCACGACGGGTTCGGTGCCCGAAGGACGCAGGAACGCGCGCCCGCGGCCGGCAACGGCCTGCTCTGCCTGCGCGAGTGCGGCCTTCACCGACTCGGCTTCGGCCGGCTTCGAACCGGCGGCGAAGCGCACGTTTACCGTCTTCTGCGGCACTTTGCGGAAATCGCCCAGCGCCTCGCGCAGCGAGATGCCGCGACGCTTCAGCACTTCCAGCACCTGCAGCGCGCTGACAATGCCGTCGCCGGTGTTGGCGCGGTCCAGGCAGAGCATGTGGCCCGACGTTTCGCCGCCGAGCACGCCACCATGGCTGACGAGTTGCTGGTGCACGTAGCGATCGCCGACCTTTGCGCGGATGAAGCCGATGCCGCGTTCGGCGAAGGCGCGCTCCAGCGCGTAATTGGTCATCAGCGTGCCGACGACCGGACCGCGCAGGCGGCCGGACTGCTGCCAGTCGGTCGCCATCACGTACAGCAGGTCGTCGCCGTCGCAGACAACGCCGTTGCCGTCGACGAACAGCACGCGGTCGCCGTCTCCGTCGAACGCGATGCCGATGTCGGCGCCGGTCGCGCGCAGGTGCTGTACGAGCGTGTCCGGATGTGTCGAACCGACACCGTCGTTGATGTTGATGCCGTTGGGATCAACGCCGATGGCATCGACGCGCGCGCCAAGTTCGCGCAACACGAGCGGACCGAGCTGGTACGTCGCGCCGTTCGCGCAATCCATCGCGATGCGCAGGCCGCCGAGGTCGAAGCCCTTCGGCACCGAGCCCTTGCAATGCTCGATGTAGCGGCCCAGCGCATCGCGCGTGCGCACGGCCTTGCCGAGCTGTTCGGACGGCACGGTGCGGAACGGGTGATCGAGTGCGGCTTCGATCGCCAGTTCGGTGGCGTCGTCGAGCTTCTCGCCTTCGGCGGAGAAGAACTTGATGCCGTTGTCGTGGTGCGGGTTGTGCGAGGCGGAAATGACGATGCCGCCATCGGCCCGCATCGAGTGCGTGAGGTGCGCGACGGCGGGCGTCGGCATCGGGCCCATCAGCTGCACGTCCACGCCGGCGGCGACCAGGCCGGCTTCGAGCGCGGCTTCGAACATGTAGTTCGAGATGCGCGTGTCCTTGCCGATGATCACGACCGGATTGCGCCAGTCGCGGCGCGGCAACGCGTGGCCGTAGGCATTGCCCAGGCGCAGGACGAAGTCGGCCGAGATCGGCCCTTCGCCCACACGCCCGCGGATGCCGTCAGTGCCGAAGTACCGCCGACTCACGCATTGCCTCCGTTGACCACCAGCTCGTCTGCCGGCGGCTGCGGCTGCTTCATCATCAGCGCGAACAGCGTGGAGAGACGGTCGCGCAGTTCGCGGCGGTCGCAGATCTGGTCGAGCGCGCCGTGGTCGAGCAGGAATTCCGAGCGCTGGAAACCTTCCGGCAGCGTTTCGCGCACGGTCTGTTCGATCACGCGCGGGCCGGCGAAGCCGATGAGTGCTTCGGGTTCGGCGAGGTTGAGGTCGCCCAGCATCGCGAAGGACGCCGACACGCCGCCGGTGGTCGGGTGCGTCATGACCGAGATGAAAGGCAGGCCGCGCGCGCGCATGCGGGCGAGCGCCGCCGACGTCTTGGCCATCTGCATCAGCGAGAACAGGCTTTCCTGCATGCGCGCGCCGCCGGTGGCGGTGAAGCAGACCATCGGGCAGCCGAGTTCGACGGCGCGTTCGGCTGCGCGAGTGAAGCGCTCACCGACAACCGAACCCATCGAGCCGCCCATGAAGGCGAAGTCGAACGCGACGGCGACCAGCGGGCGCTGCTTGAGCGTGCCTTCCATCGCGATCAGCGCGTCGCGCTCGCCGGTGGACTTCTGCGCGGCCTTGATGCGGTCGCCGTAACGCTTCTGGTCCTTGAACTTCAGCACGTCGGTCGGGCCGAGTTCGGCGGCGATCTCGCGCGTGCTGCCTTCATCCAGCAGCGCGGTCAGGCGGACCCGGGCGCGGATGGCCATGTGGAAGTTGCACTTCGGACACACCTCGAGGTTTTCCTCGAGTTCGGGGCGGTAGAGCACCGCGCCGCATCGGTCGCACTTTTCCCACAGGCCTTCGGGCACGCTGCGGCGCTTGGCGGCGCCGGTTTCGGTGCGGATGCCCGAGGGCATGAGTTTCTTGAGCCAGGACATGCGTTGAGAGTATTCCCGTTCAGGCGTGAAGAATGCCGGAGCGGGCCCCGGCCGAAGCGGGGGAGTGTAGCGCAGTGGACGTCAGCCTCCGCCGCCCCGCTCACGCCGGATCGGCAGCGCCAGGAAGCCCGTCCAGCGCGGCTCGCAGCGGGGCCAGGAACATGCGGGCCTGTATGGCCGCGCCGTCAGCGTCGGAGGCATCGGCCAGCGCTCCAACCAGTGCACTGCCGACGACGACGCCTTCGGCCTCGCGCGCCATGGCCGCCGCGCTCGCCGCGTCCTTGATGCCGAAGCCGGCGACCACGGGCACGCGGCTTCGCTGCCGGATGGCGTGCAGGCGCTCGCCCGCCGCACCGGTGTCGAGCCGGTCCGCACCAGTGACGCCGGCGAAGCTCACGTAGTAGAGGTAGCCCTGCGCGTCGTCGCAGAGGCGCTGCATGCGTTCGTCGGTCGTGGTCGGCGAGGCCAGCAGGATCAGGGCGAAGCCGTGTGCCGCGAAGGCGCGGCGGAACTCGTCGGATTCCTCCGGTGGCAGGTCCACCAGCAACACGCCATCCACGCCGGCTTCGACCGCTTCGCGGGCGAACCGCTCGGCACCGCGGATCTCGACCGGGTTGAGGTAGCCCATCAGCACCACGGGCGTGTCCGCGTCGCGTTCGCGAAAACGGCGCACGGTGTCGAATACGAACGACAAGCCCGCCCCGCGAGACAACGCACGCTCGGAACTGCGCTGGATCGTCGGGCCATCCGCCATCGGGTCGGAGAACGGCACGCCCAGTTCGATGACATCCGCGCCCGCGTCAACCAGCGCATGCATCACCGGCACGGTGGCTTCCAGCGAAGGATCGCCGGCGGTGACGAACGGGATCAGCGCCTTCCGACGATCGGAGCGCAACTGGGTGAAGCGTCGGTCGATTCGATTCATGGCGATGCCGTGGTCCGTGCCGTGGTCATGGCGCGTGGTTGTGGAGCGAGCAGCCTCTCAAGAGGAAGGTCCGGAAGGCGTGGGATGGGAGGGAGGGAGATCCCGCCGCTTTCCCGACCTTCCCCTTGAGAGGCCGCTTACAGGCCGGCCGAGATGAAGCCGGCCGTTTGAGCGCTAGAGCGATATTCCTTCGCGCGCGGCGATGGTGTGCACGTCCTTGTCGCCGCGCCCGGACAGGTTGCACAGCACGATCGCGTCCGACGACAGGTCGCGCGCAATCTTCATGGCTTGTGCGATGGCATGGCTGGACTCCAGCGCCGGCAGGATGCCTTCGGTGCGCGACAACTGATGGAACGCCGACAGCGCTTCGGCATCGGTGACGCCAACGTAGTCCGCGCGACCGGTGTCCTTGAGGAAGGCGTGCTCCGGCCCGACGCCCGGATAGTCCAGGCCTGCCGACACCGAATGCGTTTCGATGATCTGCCCGTCGTCGTCGCAGAGCACGTAGGTGCGATTGCCGTGCAGCACGCCCGGACGACCGGCGGCGAGCGATGCCGCGTGATGGCCGGTCGCGATGCCCTCGCCCGCCGCTTCTGCGCCGACGAGCCGCACATCGGCGTCGTTGAGGAAGGCGTGGAAGATGCCAATGGCGTTGCTGCCGCCGCCGACGCAGGCGGTAACAGCGTCCGGCAGGCGGCCGTACTCGGCCAGCATCTGCGCACGCGCCTCGCGGCCGACGATGGCGTTGAAGTCGCGCACCATACGCGGATACGGATCGGGACCCGCGACCGTGCCGATGATGTAGAAGGTGTCGCGCACGTTGGTGACCCAGTCGCGCATCGCTTCGTTGAGCGCGTCCTTCAGCGTCGCCGAGCCGCTGGTCACCGGCACGACGGTCGCGCCCAGCAGTTTCATGCGGTAGACGTTGATCTTCTGGCGCTCGATGTCGGTCGCGCCCATGTAGACCACGCACTCCAGTCCGAGCCGCGCGGCGACCGTCGCGCTGGCGACGCCATGCTGGCCCGCGCCGGTCTCGGCGATGATCCGGGTCTTGCCCATGCGGCTGGCGAGCAATGCCTGGCCGATGGTGTTGTTGATCTTGTGCGCGCCGGTGTGGTTCAGGTCCTCGCGCTTGAGCAGGATGCGCGCCCCGCCCACTTCGCGGCTCAGCCGTTCGGCGAAATAGATGGGACTGGGCCGGCCGACGTAATGCGCCAGGTCGGCATCGAAGGCGGCGTTGAAAGCCGGATCGACCCGCGCGGCGTCATAGGCGGCGGCCAGTTCCTCCAGCGGTCCCATCAGGGTCTCGGCGACGAAACGTCCGCCGTAACGGCCGAAGTGGCCGGCGGCATCGGGGAAGGCATGGAAGTCGGGGCGGGACATGCGGTGACTTTAGCGAACGACAACCGCCGGGAACATGCATAAAATCGGATCGTTCTGTCAGAAAACCTCACAGGTTTGCATGAGCCGAGACCTACCCCCGCTCAACGCCCTGCGCGCCTTCGAGGCCGTGGCACGGCTGGACAGCGTCAGCCGCGCGGCGGACGAGCTGCACGTCACCCACGGCGCGGTCAGCCGGCACTTGAAATCGCTGGAAGTGGCCCTGGGCGCCGCGCTCTTCGTCCGCGAAGGCCGCGGGCTGGCGCTCACGCCCGCGGGCCGTCGGCTGCACGAGTCCGCCGACGGCGCGTTCGCCCTGCTCCGCCAGGGCTGGAGCGACCTGCGCCGCCGCCCGCAGCAGGCGCCGCTGGTGCTCGGCTGTCCCGGCAGCGTGCTGGCGCGATGGATGATTCCGCGTCTCGACCGCCTCGCCCGGGAGCGGCCCGAGCTGACCCTGCACCTTGCCGCCAGCGAGAACACGCCCGACGCCGCCCTCACCGGGCTCGACGCCGCGCTGCTTATCGACCAGGCGCCATGGCCGGGCGACTGGCAGGTGCACGAGCTCGCCCCCGAGCGCATCGGCCCGGTCGTCAGCCCACGCTTCGCCGGATTCGAACGTCTGCACGACGCCGCGCCGGACGCGCTCACGCACGAAGCGCTCCTGCACACGCAATCGCGTCCGCAGGCGTGGGAGGACTGGGCGCGCCGGAACGGACTGGACGCCGACGCGCTGCGCATGGGCACAGGCTTCCCGCACCTGTACTACCTGCTGGAAGCGGCGAATGCGGGCCTGGGCGTGGCGATCGCGCCGGAGCCACTGGTGGCGGAGGACCTCGCCGCAGGGCGGCTCGTTGCGCCGTGGGGATTCGTCGAGACGCAGGCGCGATGGGTGCTGGTCACGCGGCGGCGCACGGACGATCCACGGGTCGCGATGTTGGCGACGTGGTTGCGTGGGGACCTCGCCGTCGGCTGATGTCCGGTGTGCCGCGGCGGAAGGCATCCGGGCCTGGATCCCGGCCTTCGCCGGGATGACGGTTACTTCGATGGCCGTTACTTCGATGAAAGCGCTTGCTTCGGTGATCGCTACTTCGATGAGGGCGAACTACGGCGACGAAGCATCCGCCCGCCGCACTTCCTCGACGAAGCGCCGCATCTTCGCGGCATCCTTCTCGCCCGGCGCCGATTCGATGCCACTGGAGACATCCACGCCCCACGGGCGTACGGCGCGCACGGCCTCGAAAACGTTGTCCGGATGCAGCCCGCCGGCGAGCAGGAACGACCGGCCCGAATCGCGCGGAATCCGCGACCAGTCGAAGCGATGTCCGGTTCCGCCGGCGCCACCGGCGGCGTGGCTGTCGAGCAGCAGCGCGAAGGCATCCGGATGACGCGACAACGCGTCCGGCGCCACATCGCCACCCATCGCGATCGCCTTGAGATACGGCACGCCGAACGAACGGCAGAACGCTTCATCCTCGTTTCCGTGGAACTGCAGCAGCGTCGGCCGCACGTCGTCGATCACGCGCCGCACAAGCGCCGCATCGTTGTCCATGAAGAGCGCGACGACGTCGACCCCTTCCGCGACCTGCGCACGCAGCGCGCGCGCCTGCTCGACTTCCAGCCGCCGCGAACTGCGCTGCGCGAACACCAGGCCGATCGCGTCGACGCGCAGTTCGCACGCCAGCGCGATGTCCTGCGCGCGCGTCATGCCGCAGAACTTGATGCGCGTGTGCGCGGAGGCGTTCACAGCGTGACTTCCTCCGGCAGGTTCCATTCGCCCGGATAACGTGGACCGAGGAAGACCAGCCCGGTCGGCGGCGCCGTCGGACCGGCGACCGTCCGGTCGCGCGTTTCCAGCAGTTCGGCGATCCAGCGTTCGGGTTTTTCGCCGCTGCCGACCATCAACAGGCTGCCGACGATATTGCGCACCATGTGGTGCAGGAAGGCGTTCGCCTGCACTTCCACTTCGACGACGTCGCCGGTGCGCGTCACGCGGATGTCCTGCAGATCGCGCCACGCATGCGGCGACTGGCAATGCACCGTGCGGAAGGAAGAGAAGTCGTTCTCGCCGAGCAGCGCCTGCGCGGCGCGATGCATGGCGTCGGCATCGAGCGGACGGCGTTCCCAGCTCAGGTATTGCCGGCCGAGCGCGGCGCGCACGGGACGGTTGAGGATGCGATAGCGATAGCGGCGCGCACGCGCGGAGAAACGCGCGTGGAAATCGTGCGCGACCGGACGGCACCAGCGGATCGCGATCGACGGCGGCAGCCGGCTGGTGACGCCGAGCATCCAGCTGCGCGGATCGCGCACGGCGTGGCTGTCGAAATGCACGACCTGGCATTGCGCATGCACGCCAGCATCGGTGCGTCCGGCGCAGATCGTTTCCACCGGATGGCCGGCGACGAAGGAGATCGCGAATTCCAGCGCGGCCTGCAGCGTCTGTTCGCCCTCGCGCTCGGGTTCGCCGTGCTTGCTCAGCCGCTGCCAGCCGCTGAAGCCGTTGCCGTCGTATTCGACGCCCAGGGCGAAGCGGTTCGTTGGGGCGATGTCGGTGGCGGCTTCGGCGGGGGTATTCACGGGGAAAAGGTTTGCGTTCCGGCCTGGGCCGGAGTCGGGGGTTCGTGCGGCATCGTGCTTTGCGGTGTGGGCGATGGCAAATCGCGCTCTGTAGAACTGCAGCGCCGTGCGACTGCGGCGATCTGCGTCGTTGCCGCTTCGTTGCCCCTCACCCCAACCCCTCTCCCGTCGGAAGAGGGGCTCAGGATTCCGGGCTCAGCCCAGATCCTGCAGCATCCGCGACGCGGCCTGGCGCGCGGCGAGGTCGCCGTTGATCACGACTTCGCTCAGCAACTGGCGTGCGCTTTCCCGGTCGCCCAGGTCGATGTAGGCGCGGGCGAGTTCCAGTCGCTCCTGGCCGGGCTGCGTGGCGAGCGTCGGTTCGACGTGGCCGCGACGACCGTTGCCGTTGGCCGCGATGTGCCAGGCCGGGGCGATGGGAGCCGTCGGCGCGGCGGGCGTCGCGGGGCGCGCCGGCGCCTGCGGTTGCGGCGTCAGCTCGAATGCCGGCTCTTCCCGCGCTGGCTCGGCTCGCACACGTTCTTCCTGCGCGGGCGGCTCGACGAGGGTTTCCGGTTCTTCGTACGCCTCGATATCCGGACCCGCCGCGAACGCGTCCGCGATGGACGGCGTCGTGGCGGCGGAGTCGGACGGTGCGCGGAACGCCGCCTTGCCCGGACGACGTCCCCACCACCAGCCACCCAGCAGCGCCAGCAGCAGCGCACCGCCACCGATGACCCACGGCAGCGCGGAGCCGGATTGCCCGGCGTCCGCCTGATCGTTGGTCTTGGCCACGCGCTGCTGCGCGGCGGCCAGTTCGCTGTCCTTCATCGCGATGAGCTGTTGCTGCTGCTTCTGCAGCTGTTCCAGTTCCGCGACGCGGCTCTTGAGTTCCTGGACCTCGGCCTCGCGGGCGGCGACCGTTTCCTGGGTCTGTTGAAGTTCCTGACGCAGCATCTGACCCTCGCCACCGGACTGGATGCCGGACTGGTTGCCCGCCTGGGCGCCACGTGCGGCTTCCGGCGGAACGATTTCGAGGCGGGCATCGGCCGATGCCGTGCCGCCCGCCGTTGCGTTGTTGCCCTGCGCACCGCCGACCGGCACCGCCGCCGCGGAAGCCGCCGCGCCTTCCAGCGCAGGCTGTGGCACCGCGCGACGCGCATCGCGCCACTGCTGCACATGCTGCGCGACCAGACGCCGCGCTTCGGCCGAATCGACGCTGGCGAGCTCGTCGCCCTGCGGGACGTCGAGCACCGCGCCGGCCCTCAGCAGGTTGATGTTTCCGTCAATGAAGGCGTCGGGATTGGCGCGCAGCAGCGCGATCATCGCCTGGTCGAGGCTGGCCTGGCCTTCCATCCGGCCGGCGATTTCCGACAGCGTGTCGCCGCGGCGCACGGTGTAGTCGCCCGACAGTTCGCGCGAGACCGGCGCCACCGGCGCGCGCGGCGGCGTGGCGACGGCGACCTGCTGCTGCGGTTCGGGCTGCGGCTGCGGCGCGGCCGGGATCGCGTTATCAACGGCCGCGTTGTCGGCCGCGGCGTTTTCCTCGCGGGCGATCGACTGTTCGATCTCTTCCTCGGGCGTCGTCGCAGGCGGCGCCTCGGCGGTCGCCGGCGTGGCGGACTCGGGCTCGCGTTCGATGATGTTGGGTTCGGAGACGACCGTCTCCTCGATCGCCGGCTGCATCGGCGCCGACACGGTGCGCGGCGCGTCGACCAGCGCCGCGTATTCGCGCACCAGTCGGCCCTGGCCCCAGTCGACCGACACCAGGAAGGTCAGCAGCGGCTCGTTGACCGGCTGGGCGGTGGTGACGCGGATGACCGGTCGGCCAGCCGCATCCAGCGCGGAGGTGAACTGCAGTTCGGCGACCACGCCCATCGGCGGCTGCAGGCCCACGCGCGCGAAGACCATCGGCGAGGCGAGCTCGGCCTGGAGGTTCTCGAGTTCCGCCGGGTCGTTCGAAATGATCGGGATCTCGGCCAGGAACGGCTGTCCGATGCGCGACTTGACCTCGATCTGGCCAAGGCCCAGCGCGGAAGCGGCGCCCGTGGCCAATGCCAGCGCCACTCCGAGCGCGGTGCGCACGTAGCGTCTGGCTAAACTTTGTCTGGCAACTTGTTGTTTCACTTCGGATCCCTGCCCTGCCCCCGGCGCGACTCTAAGCCCTCGCCGGGGGCGGGAGCAATGAAAACCGCTGCCGGATGCGACTGCGGCGGCGGATTGGGCATTGTCGCAGGGTGGCGGGGGCAATCGCCGTGGGTCGGAAGCACCGCCTTCCCTGCTCGTCGGGAATAACAGGTTGGAAGGGCGCGAGCTCTTGGCTCCTCCCCTGCCTGCAGGGTCGAGGCGCGACAGCGCGGAGTTCTCGCCGCGTTGCGGCTTCGCCCCCTCCCCAACCCTCCCCTGCATGCAGGGGAGGGAGCACGCCAGTCTTTCGGACTGGCGTTCGAGGCTTCAACACTGGACGGCCAGGCGTCAGCCGCGTTCGGCCAGCACCAGTTCGGCCAGCTGCACGGCATTCAGTGCGGCGCCCTTGCGGATGTTGTCCGACACGATCCACAGGTTGACGCCGCGCGGGTGCGAGAAGTCGTCGCGGATGCGGCCGACGTACACCGGGTCGGTGCCCGACGCGTGCGTCACCGGGGTCGGATATCCACCGGCCTTCGGCTCGTCCACCACTTCCACGCCGGGCGCGGTCTGCAGCAGCGCGCGCACTTCACTGGCGCTGATCTTCTCGCGGGTCTCGACGTTGACCGCTTCGGAATGCCCGAAGAACACCGGCACGCGCACCGCGGTGGGGTTCACCTGGATGCTGTCGTCGCCGAGGATCTTGCGCGTCTCCCACACCAGCTTCATTTCTTCCTTGGTGTAGCCGTTGTCCTGGAAGTCGTCGATGTGCGGGATCAGGTTGAAGGCGATCTGCACCGGGAAACGCTCCGGCTGCGGGTCCTGGAAGCTCAGCAGCGCGGCCGTCTGGCGACCCAGTTCCTCCAGCGCCGAGCGTCCACCGCCCGACACCGACTGATACGTCGCCACGTTGATGCGCTCGATGCCCACCTTGCGGTGGATCGGCGCCAGCGCGACCAGCATCTGCATGGTCGAGCAGTTCGGGTTGGCGATGATCCCGCGCGGGCGGTTCTTCGCCGCTTCCGGGTTCACTTCCGACACCACCAGCGGCACGTCGTCGTCGTAACGGAAGGCCGAGGAGTTATCGATCACCACGGCGCCCGCCGCGGCGAACTTCGGCGCGTATTGCTTCGACACGCCGCCGCCCGCGGAGAACAGCGCGATGTCGATGCCGGTCGGATCGAACGTCGCCAGGTCCTCCACCACGATTTTTTTCGCGCCGAACTCGATTTTCTCGCCGGCCGAACGCTCGCTGGCCAGCAGGTGCAAGTTGCCAATGGGGAATTTCCGCTCGGCGAGGATGCGCAGCATCGCTTCGCCCACGGCGCCGGTTGCACCGACGATGGCTACATTGCAGGAGTTCTTGGCGTTCATTGGTTCCTTCTTCGTGGTCAGGGGGGTGACGCTGGGATACCGCCGGAACCCTTCCGGCGGGTGGTGCGGATTCGATCGTCAGCCGGGCGTGCCCGCGGCCCCGGCGTTGCGGCGGCGCAGGTCGTTGATGGCCTCCGGAGACAGCCACAGTACCGCATCCAGGTACTGCTGGATCACCGCGAGCACCGACTCTCGAGGGCCCTGCCGCCATTCGGGCGAACCATAGAAGGCGTCCTGCTGGGCGTTCAGATCCGCGAGGTCGTCGTAGGCGCGGATCAGGTAGTACGCGTCTTCCTTGTGCAGCGACGGTCCGAAGCTGACCACGTCGTGGCCGGCGGCGCGCAACAGCGGCACGGCGGCGTCCACGAAGGCGCGGTGGAACGTCAGCAGCGTGCCGGGCGCAAGCTGGTAGGTGCGGATCTGGATGAGGCGCTGCATGGCGGGAACCGGGCGTGGGCGGCGTTCGCGACGAGGGGATTATCCGACGGCGCGGCGAAGACGACGTGTGCCGTCGTCAGGTCGACGTGCCCGGTTTTCGGTCTTTCACGTCGGCAGAGGGGCTCAACGCATCGGCATTCACCGGCGTCGGCGGATCGCCCGCGCGCGGGCCGAAGCCGAGCGCCGCGATCAGGTTTTCCACCGCCAGCGACACCATCGCGCGGCGCGTGGCCAGGCTGCCGCTGGCGATATGCGGCGTCAGCACGACATTGCGCAGCGCGAGCAGGCGCGGATTGATCGCCGGCTCGCCTTCGTACACATCGAGCCCAGCCGCCGCCAGCCGGCCGCTTTCGAGCGCGTCGGCCAGCGCGTCCTCGTCGACGATGCCGCCGCGCGCGATGTTGGTCAGCGTCGCGGTCGGTTTCATCTTCGCGATGGCGGCTGCGTCGACGAGGTGATGCACCGCCGGCGAATACGGCAGCACGAGGACGAGATGGTCGGCCTGTTCGAAGAGCGTGTCGGAATCGACGTATCCGGCGCGGCATTCGAGCTCGGTTTCCGCCGGCAGGCGCGAACGGTTGTGGTACAGCACGCGCATGCGGAAACCCGACGCGCGTTTCGCGATGCCCTGCCCGATCCGCCCCATGCCGAGGATGCCCAGCGTCGCGCCGTGGATGTCGCCGCCGAGCATCGTCTCGAAGCTCCACTGCCGCCACTGGCCGTCGCGCAGCCAGCGCTCGGCTTCGGTGATGCGGCGCGCGGCGGCCATCATCAGCGCGAAACCGAAGTCCGCCGTCGTTTCGGTCAACACGTCGGGCGTGTTGGTGACGAGGATGCCGGCGTGCGTGAGCGCGGGCACGTCGAGGTTGTTGTAGCCCACGCCGACGTTGGCGATGGCGCGAAGGCGCGGTGCGTTGGCGATCTCCGCCGCGCCGATGCGATCGTTGAGCGTGACCAGCGCGCCGTCGCACGAGGCGAGCATCGCGCCGATCTCGTCCTGCGCATGCTTGCCGACAGCGGCCGCTTCGATCACCTCGAAGTGTTCGCGCAGCCGGCCGATGACATCGCCGAACAGCGGCTGCGACACCCAGACGCGTGGGCGAGTCTCAGGCATCGAGCTGACCAGGAATGCGCGGCGTCACCTCGCCCACGTCGCCGCACTGCGCACGATGGCGCAGCGCCTGGTCCATCAGCACCAGCGCGACCATCGCTTCGCAGATCGGCGTCGCGCGAATGCCGACGCACGGATCGTGGCGCCCGGTGGTGATCACTTCGGCGACGTTGCCGTGCGTGTCGAGGCTGTCGATCGGCAGGCGCAGGCTGGACGTCGGCTTGAAGGCGACCGAGCAGCGCACCGGCTGCCCGGAGCTGATGCCACCAAGGATGCCGCCGGCGTGGTTGCTGGCGAAGCCCAGCGGCGTCATCTGGTCGCGATGCTCGCTGCCTCGCGAAGCGACGACGCCGAAACCGTCGCCGATTTCCACTCCCTTCACCGCGTTGATGCTCATCAGCGCGCTGGCGAGTTCGCCGTCGAGCTTTCCGTAGATCGGCTCGCCCCAGCCGGGCGGCACGTTGGTCGCGACCACGTCCACGCGGGCGCCGACGGAATCGCCGGACTTGCGCAGCGCATCCATGTACAGCTCAAGCTCCGTCACCTGGCGCGTGTCGGGCCAGAAGAACGGGTTGTTCTCGACGGCGGAAAGATCGAACCCGTGCGGGACGATCTCGCCGATCTGCGACAGCCAGCCCTGCACCTGCACGCCGAAACGGTCGGCGAGCCACTTCTTGGCGATGACGCCCGCGGCCACGCGCATCGTCGTCTCGCGCGCGGAAGAGCGACCGCCGCCGCGCGGATCGCGAATGCCGTATTTCTGCCAGTAGGTGTAGTCCGCGTGCCCCGGGCGGAACTGCTCGGCGATCTTCGCGTAGTCCTTGCTGCGCTGGTCGGTGTTGCGGATCAGCAGCGCGATGGGCGTGCCGGTGGTGACGCCTTCGTACACGCCGCTGAGGATTTCGACGTCGTCGGCCTCGTGCCGCTGCGAGGTGTGGCGCGTGCGGCCGGTGGCGCGGCGCTCCAGATCGTGGCGGAAGTCGGCAGGCGCGATGGCGATGCCAGGCGGGCAACCATCGACCACGCAGCCGATGGCCGGGCCGTGGCTTTCGCCGAAAGTGGTGACAGTGAGGAGTTTGCCGAAGCTGTTGCTGGACACGTGGGAGCCCGACGGATGCGGGCATTCACTTTAGCAACCTGCGTTGGTTGCTGCTGGAACCAGCGGATGGTGCGTGTGGGTGGTTGCGCGGGCACCGTTCGACGCTTCGAAGGACGTCGTCATTCCAGCACTGAACAAGCCCGTCACCCCGATAAGCCCGTCATCCCCATAAGGTCGTCATCCCGGCGAAGGCCGGGATCCAGGCCGATTGCGTAGCGGGTCGCCGAAGATCGTCATCCCAGCGAAAGCTGGGATCCATTTTGCTTCTGCCGGAAGGCGCGCACGTCAAAGGCAAGATGGATCCCAGCTTTCGCTGGGATGACGGTGAGGCGGGTGCGAAGGTGATGGCCTGGATCGCGGCCTTCGCTGGGATGACGGTGAGGCGGGTGCGAGGGTGATGGCCTGGATCCCGGCCTTCGCCGGGATGACGGTGATCTCAGCTTGCTTCTGCCGGAAGGCGCGCACGTCAAACTCAAGATGGATCCCAGCTTTCGCTGGGATGACGGTGAGGCGGTGCGAGGGTGATGGCCTGGATCCCGGCCTTCGCCGGGATGACGGCTATTTGATTGCACCGGCTATTTCGCGGGTCGCCTTCGGCGGGATGACCGCGCTCTCAGCGCGCGTCCGCCAGCGCCTTGATCTTCGCGTGATGCTCGACCAGGTCGGCGCGTTCGACCACGAAGATGCCCATCTGGCCGACCTTGAATTCCACCCACGCCATCGGCAGCTCCGGCAGCAGGCGGACCAGCGCGTTCTCGGCCTCGCCGACTTCGCAGATCAGCAGGCCGTTCTCGGTCAGGTGGTCCGGCGCGTCGCGCAGGATCTTCAGCGCGAGGTCCAGGCCGTCGTCGCCGGCGCGCAGGCCCAGTTCGGGCTCGTGCGAATACTCCTTCGGCAGCGCGTCGGTTTCGTCGTTGGTGACGTACGGCGGGTTGGTGACGATGAGGTCGTACACTTGGCCCTGCAGCTGGTTGAACAGGTCCGACTTGCGCAGCGTGACGTTGTCGGCGTGCAGGCGTTCCTTGTTTTCCTGCGCGAGCGAGAGCGCCTCGTCGTTGATGTCCACGCCGTCCACCTGCCAGTGCGGGTGGTAGTGCGCGGTCGCAATCGCGATGCAGCCCGAACCGGTGCACAGGTCGAGCACGCGCTCCACTTCGCGACCGCCCAGCCACGGCTCGTAGCTGTGCGGGATGAGTTCGGCGATCGGCGAGCGCGGCACCAGCGCGCGGCGGTCGCTCTTGAAGCTCAGGCCGGCGAACCACGCCTCGCCCGTCAGGTACGCCGCGGGCAGTCGCTCGTCGATGCGACGTTCGAACAGCGCCAGCACCTTCGCCTGCTCGGCCGCGGTCACGCGCGAGGCGCCGTACACCGGGCTCAGGTCGTGCGGCAGGTGCAAGGCGTGCAGGACCAGCTGCGTTGCTTCGTCCAGCGCGTTGTCGTAGCTGTGGCCGAAAGTGAGGCCGGCCTCGTTGAAGCGGCTGCCGCCATAACGGATCAGGTCGATGATCGAGACCTGCTCGAACGTGACGGAAGTGGGGGTCGCGGAGCCGTTCATGGCGGGGCCTTTCGAAGGGGGCGACGATTATACGGGCGCCGGCCCGGTATCATGCCCGCGCCCAGTACCGGGCGCGATTCGAAGCCGCCATGTTCAGCCGCACCACGGTCTACATCCTGATCGCCGCCCTCGCCGCCGCCCTCGGCCTGTGGGCCGCGCAGCACTTCTTCGCGCCCTCGCAGCGCTCCACGCTGCCGCAGACGCGCGCCGTCCGCCTGTTCGAGCCGGCGCGCACGCTGCCGGCCTTCACGCTGCGCCAGTCGGACGGCACGCCGCTGGTGCCGGGCGAACTGAAGGGCCACTGGACCCTCGTCTTCCTCGGCTTCACGCATTGCCCGGACGTGTGCCCGACCACGCTGGCCGAGATGGCCAAGGCGCAGAAGCAGTGGGCTGCGCTGCCGGAAACCACGCGCCCGCGCGTGCTGTTCGTGTCGGTCGATCCCGAGCGCGATACGCCCGACCGCATCGGCGAATACGCCCACGCCTTCCACCGCGACACGATCGCCGCCACCGCGGACATCCCGGCGCTGGAGCAGTTCGCCAAGTCGCTGAGCATGGTCTTCGCCAAGGTGCCGGCGCCGGAAGGCGTTCGCGCCGACCAGTACAGCGTCGACCACAGCGCCTCGATGGCGGTGCTCGACCCGCAGGGCCGCATGGCCGGCATCGCGCAGCCGCCGTTCGATCCGGCCGCGATCGCCGCCGACATGACGGCGCTGACGCAGGCGAGCTTTGCCGCGGCAACGCCGAAGCACGAGTGACCGGCAAGAAGAACGGCAGGCCCCGTCGTTCCGCCCCATCCGACTCGTGCCCCTGCACGAGCCCATCACGCCAGCACGTCAACGTAAGCACTCCATGAGCCTCGTCACCGCACTCACCTACGTCCTGCCGCACCGACTGCTGTCGTCGATGGCCCGCGCGCTCGCGTACTCGGACAACCCGCGCCTGAAGCAGTGGCTCATCGACACGGTGACGCGCCGGTTCGGCGTGAACCTCGCCGAAGCCGCGCAGCCCGATCCGACGAAATACCCGACGTTCAATGCCTTCTTCACGCGTGCGCTGAAGCCCGGCGCGCGCGTGGCCGACCCCGACCCGCGTTCGCTGCTGATGCCCGCCGACGGCCACGTCAGCCAGTGCGGGCCGATCGAGGACGGCCGCATCTTCCAGGCGAAGGGCCAGTCGTTCACCGCCGCCGAACTGCTCGGCGACGCGGCCGACGCCGTTCCCTTCAACGACGGCCTGTTCGCGACGGTGTACCTCTCGCCGCGCGACTACCACCGCGTGCACATGCCCTGGGGCGGCCGCCTGCGCGAAACCGTGCACGTGCCGGGCCGCCTGTTCAGCGTGGGCACCGCGGCGGTGGCGAACGTGCCGCGACTGTTCGCGCGCAACGAGCGCCTGGTGTGCCACTTCGACACCGAGTTCGGTCCGATGGCGATGGTGATGGTCGGCGCGCTGCTGGTGTCGGGCGTGGAAACGGTGTGGAGCGGCGAGGAAATCCCCGCCTACGGCGACCGCATCAACCGCAAGGACTGGCGCGCGGAGAACATCACGCTGGACCGCTTCGCCGAGATGGCGCGGTTCAATTACGGCTCGACCGTCATCGTCCTGCTGCCGCGCGGCGTGGCGACGCTGGATCCATCGCTGGGTGCCGAATCGCCGGTGCGGCTCGGGCAGAAGCTGGGCACGCGCGTCGGTTGAGGGGATGCGGTCATCCCCGCGCAGGCGGGGATCCAGCAGTGTCGACCCGTCCCTCCGAAGAGCGTGACCTTCCGGATGGATTCCCGCCTTCGCGGGAATGACAGCTAAGGGCGTTCCGAGATCGGCACCGACCGCGCCAGGCCCCACTGCGCCAGCCAGTAACTCGCCAGCACCGCGAGCGACGCCGCCGCGAATGGCGCGACGAACTTGTCCCACGCCAGCAGCGCATCGGACAGCACGAAGCACGCCCCGCCCCACGCGCCGGACATCGCGACGCCATCGCGTCGTCGCCACCACACCGCAAGCGCCTGCGCGGCCATGATCGCGAGCACGACGACGTAGACGATCACCGGCACGCGCAGCTCGCCGGGCAATCCGGGCCACAACTGCGACAGCACCAGGCCGGCGACGATCGCGTACACCGCGAACGGCCAGCGCGCGGCGAACAGCCGTTCGCGCTGGCGAAGCGCCAGCAGATACGCCACGTGCGCGAGAAGGAAGCTCGCCAGCCCCGCGACGAACGCATCGACCGGCAACATCAGGAAGACGTCGCCCGCCGTCGAAAGCGCGAGTCCGACGAGCAGCCACCATCGATAGCGCGGCAACGCGGACGGCGTGCGCCACACCATCGCCGCGATCAGCAGCGTCGTCAGCGGCTTGAAGAGCCAGTGCAGCCAAGGCATCGCCGGCCAGTACGCGCCGGCGATCGCGAGCACGGCGCTGACGGTCACGAAGGCGGCCGTCGCCACCGTCGTGCGCGTCACAGCGCGAGCCGTCGTTGCCATTGCAGAGGCACGTGGATGCGTTTGTTCCAGTCGCCGTCCCAGTCCACCGCCAGGCCTGCGATGCGCAGGGCCTCGGCGATGCGCTGGCCGACCGCGAGGGCAGGGGCTTCGCCGCCCTCGGTGGCGCCGTAGTTGAGCCACAAGCCGCCGCCTTCGACGGCGCGCTCGGTGTCCTGCATGTGGAAGAAGGCGTAGCCGTGGACGGGGCCGCCGCGTTCGAGCGTCGCGTCGATCTCGTCACCGATCTCCGCCACGCCGCAGGTGCCGCAGCAGGTGAAATTCTGGCGACACACCACGCCCTGCGTTTCGAGCGCGGCGAACGCCTGCTCGAGGCGGTCGTGGTCGGTCAGCGGCGGCCAGGCGGCCGATTCGTGGTGGTAGGTCGCGGTTTCGTCTTCGAGGATGCGCCGTGCATGCGCGCGCAGGACGTCTTCGCCATGTGGCTGGAGTTCCAGCACTTCCAGCGCGTTGTCCACGATGGCGTCGGCGTCGACGTAGCCACCACGAAGGTCGCGGGCGATGTAGCCGCGCAGTTCGTCCAGTTGTTCTTCCAGCTTCGGCGCACCGTACGACGGCTTCGCGTCACCCCGCCGGAACAGACTCACGATCTTCCGCCAGACCATGCCCCACCCCCTGCGTCCCTGTGGTGGGGTGCAGCATGTCTGGTCCGGCGGCGCGACTCAACCGTCGCAGGCGGCGAGCTTGAGCTTCTGGCCCGGCTTGATCGCGAAACGCGGCGCCTTGAGCTTGTTGGCCTTGGCCAGGTCGCCCGTGTCGCACTGGAACTTCTGGGCGATGGCGGTCAGGGTCTCGCCGCGCTTGACCGTGTAGGTCGAGGGCTTGGACGGCTTGGCGGGCTTGCTCTTCACCGGGGCGACCGCGGTGGCTCCCGCGCTGCCGACGCCGGCGCTTTCGGCTTCGTACACCGCGTCCTCGGCCCGCACCGGCGTCACCGGGCCGGTGCGCACGATGGCCGACGACGCATCGCTCATCACCAGCGTGTGCGCCAGCTCGGCACGCTGGCCCTGCGTGCAGTAGCGGCCGTAGAGGCCGGCGATTTTGGTGGTGGCCGCGAGCGTCGTGCCGGTCGGCAGGTACTGGTCGGCCTGGTAGCGCGGGTTGAGGTTGCGCAGCGCGCGCATGAAGCCCTCGCGCGTGCCGCCGTTACCCAGGCAGATGGTGAGTTCGTAGATCGAGCTCGGCTTGACCAGGCGAAGCGAGGCCGGGCGCGCATCCACGCGCGGCATCGTCAGGCCGTATTCCTTCGGATGCAGGAACAGCCACGCCGCGGCGATGACCATCGGCACGTAGTCGCGGGTTTCGGCCGGGAACTGGTTGTAGACCGACTCGTCCCAGAAATTGCGCCCGCCGGTGGTGTTGTACACGCGCTGCGCACGGCCTTCGCCGCCGTTGTAGGCCGCAAGCGAGAGTTCGATGCTGCGATTGAGCGTGCCCAGGCGTTCGTTGAAATACTCCGCCGCGGCGGCCGCGGAGGCGCGCGCGTCGTAGCGCGTGTCGAAACCCGAGCCGTCTTCACCCAGGCCGAAGCGGCGGCCCGTGCCGTACATGAACTGCATCGGCCCGGCCGCGCCGGCGCGCGAGGTCGAATGCACGCGGCCGTTGGATTCCTTCGCCATCACGCCGAACAGCAGCGCTTCGGGCAGGCCAGCGCGCTGGAACTGCGGCCACATCGTCTGGCGCAGGTACTGGTAGTTCTCGAAGCTGTCGATCAGCGACGGGCGCATGTCGGTGAGCCAGCGACGGATGCCGGCCTGCACCGCCGGGTTGTACTGGACCATCTTCACGAACTGCTGGCCGTCGGCGCTGAGCAGCGCCGCGGCGCGCGCGGCTTCGGGCACGTCGGCGGTGATGCTGCCGGCGCCTTCGTCCTCGTTGTCCTCGGGCACTTCGTCGCCCGAGGCCAGGTCGGCGTTCTGCTTCAGCAGGCGCTTGTACGCGGCGAGCATGGTTGTGGGCGAGCAACCCTTCTGCTTCACGCAGGCGGCAAGCACGTCTTCCATGTCCTCCAGCGCGCCATCGACATCGGTGCGGCCGGCCGGATCGGCATTGCCGATCTTCACCAGTCCCGCGCGATATCGCGCTTCGGCGGCCTGCATGCGCGTATTGAGCGCGTCCACCGCGGCCTGGTCGCGCTTGGAAATCGCGTGGGCCTGCGGCATTGCGGCGAGGAGAGCCAGCGCAAGCAGCGCGGCGGAAGAACGGGCGATCACATGCATGGACAGCGGACTGCGTCGAAGCCGGGGGCAACGCAGGGTATCCGCCCGCGAGCAAGCAGGACAAGCCGGAATGCTCCGAATTGTCGGGATGAACGGCGGCCCCGGCTGCAATTCCGCAAGTTTCGCAAGATGAACACGGTCGGCCGTTGCCGCGCCTAGAATCGCCCCAACGAACCGCCGCCTCCCCTTCGCGCACATCCCCCGAGATCGCCATGGACCCCATCCTGCTTGGCAAGGCCGTCACCACACCGCAATCGCTGCCCGAGACCCAGGGGCACGTGTTCCTGCAGCCCAGGTTCGGCAACCGCCACGGCCTGGTCGCCGGCGCCACCGGTACCGGCAAGACGGTCACGCTGATGACGCTGGCCGAAGGGTTCTCGCGACTGGGCGTGCCGGTGTTCCTGGCCGACGTGAAGGGCGATGTCGCAGGCCTGGCCGTCGCCGGCACCGCGAACGAGAAGCTGCAATCGCGCGTGGCGGAAATCGGCCTGCCCGGCTACGCGAACGAAGCCAGCCCCGTGGTGTTCTGGGATTTGTTCGGCAAGCTGGGCCATCCCGTTCGCACCACGGTGAGCGAGATGGGCCCGACCCTGCTTGCGCGCGTGCTCGAACTCAACGACACGCAATCGGGCGTGCTCGACATCGTCTTCAAGCTCGCCGACGACCGCGGCCTGCTGCTGCTCGACCTGGAAGACCTGCGCGCCCTGCTCGGCCTGGTCGCGGACGAACGCAAGGACATCTCGACCAGCTACGGGCTGGTCAGCGCGCAGTCGATCGGCGCGATCCAGCGCTCGCTGCTGCGGCTGGAACAGGAAGGCGGCGAGTTGTTCTTCGGCGAACCGGCGCTGGAACTGGCCGACCTGATGCGCACCACGACTGACGGCCGCGGCGTGGTCAACATCCTCGCGTCGGAGCAACTGGTGCTGAAGCCGCGCCTGTACTCGAGCTTCCTGCTGTGGCTGCTGTCGGAACTGTTCGAATCGCTGCCGGAAGTGGGCGACCTCGACAAACCCAAGCTGGTTTTCGTCTTCGACGAAGCGCACCTGCTGTTCGACGACGCGCCGCCGGCTTTGCAGCAGCGCGTCGAACAGGTCGTGCGGCTGATCCGCTCCAAGGGCGTGGGCGTGTATTTCTGCTCGCAGTTTCCCGACGACGTGCCCGACAACATCCTCGGCCAGCTTGGCAACCGCGTGCAGCACGCGCTGCGTGCGTTCACGCCGCGCGACCAGAAGGCGGTGAAGACGGCGGCGGAAACCTTCGTGCCGAATCCGGCGCTCGATGTCGCCAAGACGATCTCCCAGCTCGGCACGGGCGAAGCCCTGGTGTCCACGTTGCAGGACAAGGGCGTGCCGATGCCGGTGGAGAAGACGCTGGTCGCGCCGCCGCGCTGCCGCATGGGCGCGATCACGCAGGACGAGCGCCAGCAGGTCCGCAACACCAGTCCGGTCGGGCACAAATACGACGAGCGCGTGGATCGCGAATCGGCGTCGGAGATGCTCGCCACGCGCGCGGAAACCGCGACGCAGCAGAGCAAGGCGCCGCCCGCGCGGTCGCGCGCGCAGGACGAGGCGCAGGACAGCGGCTTCGGCCAGGCCGTCAAGGACGCGGTGTTCGGCACGAAACGTCGTCAGGGCATGGTAGAGACGATGGCCAAGCAGGCGTCGCGAACGGTCGGCAACCGCATCGGCCAGCAGATCGTGCGCGGGTTGCTGGGCAGCATTTTCGGCGGCACGCGGCGTTGATGCGCCTCGTGGCCCAATCCCACATCCCCGCAAGGAACACCCCATGTCGAAGTCCGTCGTGAACGCACGAACCGTTCTTCTCGCCGCGCTGGTCGTTGCCGCGCTCTCGGCCTGCAAGCCGCAGGCGCCGGCCGAACAGACTCCGGTTGAACCGTCCGCGACAGCGGCCCAGCCCGAAGCCGTGGCGCCGGCCGCACCCGCCGCTGATGCGCTCCCGTCCGCACAGGGCGCGCCGTTCGACACGAAGGCCTTCGCCGGCACGTTCACCGGAACCCTGCCCTGCGCCGACTGTCCCGGCATCGACACGCGCCTGGTGCTCGCCGCCGACGGCACATACACGATCACCGAGTCCTACCAGGAGCGTTCGGCGCCGGAACTCAAGGGCGACGGCACGTGGACCGCGGAAGAGAACAACCAGCGCCTGCGGCTGGATCCGAACAGCAAGTCCGACAACGACCGCCTCTTCGCGATCCTCTCGAACAACGAGATCCGCCAGCTGGACATGTCGGGCCGCCCAATCCAGAGCGAGCTGCCCTACAACCTCAAGCGTTCGTCGCAGTAGCTGTTTCCCCTCCCCCTGCGTGCAGGGGGAGGTTGGGAGGGGGTGTGAGGCGCGCCGGCGCCGAACTCGCCGCGATGCGGCTTCGCAACTCCTCCCCAACCCTCCCCTGCTCGCAGGGGAGGGAGTTCGGCAGCCGCTTGATGGGCCACGCCAATTGACCGCCGGAAGGAGCCTTCCGCGTTGGTCCATGCGTGCTCGGGCCGGGGACCCACGCGCAGCGTGTCGACATCGCGGCCGGAGGCGCCGACACGCCCCCGGTCCGGCCGATGCGCCGCCACGGCGCTGGAGAGTCGCCATGTCCCCCCATGCTTCCCGCCTGTTCGTCGCCGTCCTGGCCTGCACAGCTGGCCTGAGTGCCGGTGCGCCTGCATTCGCGCAGGAGCTGCCGCGCTCCGTCGTGTCCATCTACCGGCCCGCGCCCGGCAAGCAGCTCGATTTCCTGAAGTGGATGGCGGCACGCGATGCCGTCGCGACCGAGGCGGGTGTCGCGCCGTCGCAGTGGTACGCGCACATCAGTGGCGACAGCTGGGACTTCGTCGTCATCAGCCCCGACCTCGACGACGCCACCTCGGACAAGATCGATGCGCTGGAACGCAAGCGCGGGTTGAAGGTCGGCCCCGCGGCGGGACTGGAATTCCGCCAGGTGATGGCTTCGCACACCGACACGCTCGCCGCCGGCCCGACGACGGCTGCGGCGCTGATCGAGCGCGCGACCAAGCCATGAGCGCTTGAGCGCCAGCGGCGACTCTGAGATAACGGCGTCCCCCTGCAGTCAACGGCGTGTTTCGCCGCAATCGCATGTCCCGCTGGCGCCCCCCTGGCGAAAAAAGCACCGCATTGATCACCCGCGCCGGCCACGACCGCCTCAAGGCCGAGCTGGACGACCTGTGGCGCGTGAAGCGACCGGAAGTCGTCAAGGCGCTCGCCGCCGCCGCGGCCGAAGGCGATCGCTCGGAGAACGCCGAGTACACCTATCGCAAGAAGCAGCTCGGCGAAATCGACCGGCGCGTGCGTTACCTCTCCAAGCGCGTGCCGGCGCTGCGCGTGGTGGACACCGTGCCCAGCGATCCCGACGCGGTTTTCTTCGGCGCGCGCGTGGAAATTGAAAACGTCGCCAGCGGTGAAACACAGCGCTATCGCATCGTCGGCCCAGATGAAACGGACGCGAAGACCGGCGCGATCAGCATCGACTCACCGCTGGCGCGCGCGATGCTCAAGAAACGCCTCGACGATGAATTCGAAGCGATGCTGCCCGGCGGCGCGGCGCGCTTCGTGATCGCCGAGGTTGCCTACGGCGATGCCGACGCCTGACGGCATCGTCCTGCGCGAGGCGACGGCCGACGATGCCGGCGCGATCAGTGCACTGGTCATCGCGCTGATGCAGCGATGGATCGCACCGGACTGCACGGAAGCAGGCGTCGCGCGGCTGCTGGATTCCATGGCGCCGGCCAGAGTGGAGGAACGCTTGCACGAAGGCCATCGCCATGTCGTCGCCGAACTGGACGGCCGCATCGTCGGCGTCGCCGTGCTGCGCCTGCCGTCCCACCTCTACCACCTGTTCGTGGCCGACGACATGCAGCAACGCGGCCTCGCCCGCCGTTTGTGGAATGCCGTGCGCACCAGCGCCGCGGCGGATGCGCCGGTGACGGTGAACGCCGCGCTCCGTGCGGTCGATGCGTATCTCCGCCTGGGGTTCGAAGTGGCGGGGCCTGTTCGATCCGAACACGGGATCCGCTCCCTTCCGATGCGCTCCGCGCCGCGCTGACGCCTTCCATCCCAGCACTTGCGGTAGCGTGTGCGCATGGACCCGGACGACCTCAAGGCCCTGCTGACGGCCATCGCCATCGGACTGCTCATCGGCGTGGTGCGCGAACGCCACCACCGCGAGGGCGGCGCGATCGTCGCCGGCATCCGCACGCACGCGATGGTGGCGACCGCGGCCGCAGTCGCGGCGGCCATCGGTCCCGCGGTGCTGGTCGCCGTCGTCCTGGCGGTCGGCGCGCTCACGGTGGCCGCCTACCTGCGCACGCGAAACGACGATCCGGGCCTGACGGGCGAGATGGCGCTGCTGGTCACCGCGATGCTGGCAGCGCTGACGCACATCCACACGGCCGTCGCCGCCGGCCTCGGCGTCATCAGCGCGACGTTGCTGTTCGCCAAGCAGCCGCTGCGCCGTTTCGCGCGCGACATCGTCGGCGAACGCGAGGTGCAGGACGCTTTGCTGCTGGCCGCGTCGGCCCTGGTGATCCTGCCGCTGCTTCCGGACGAACCCGTCGACCCCTGGGGCGTGCTGGTTCCGTCGAAGTTGTGGAAGCTCGTCGTGCTCGTGATGGCGGTGGGCATGCTCGGGCATGTCGCGCTGCGTGCGGTCGGCGCGCGATGGGGGCTGCCGGTGGCGGGCTTCTTCTCGGGGTTCGCCTCGTCGACCGCGGCGGTGGCGGGCTTCGGCCAGCGTTCGCGCGAGACGGCCGCGGTGACCGCGGCCGCCGCGTCGGCGGCGTTGCTGTCGAACCTCGCGTCGTTGTTGTTGCTGATGGGCATCCTTGCCACTGCAGCACCGGCGCTGTTGCAAGCGAGCGCCTGGCCACTGGTGGCTGCGGCAAGCGTGCCCACGTTGATGGCGGCGATCGGACTGCGACGCCAGGACGATGCCACGGCGTTGCCGGAAGAACCGCAAGCACGCGCATTCAAATTGAGCCACGGCCTGCTGCTGGCGCTGGTGATCGCCGTCGTGCTGGTCGTTTCGGCATGGCTGCGCAGCGTGTTCGGCGATATGGGCGCGCTGGCGACGGCGATGCTGGTCGCGCTGGCGGAACTGCATGCGGCAGCAGCCAGCATCGCGCAGTTGTCCGCCGCCGGCGGGCTGACGATGGTGCATGCGCAGTGGGGCATCGCGGCGCTGCTCGTGTCGAGCGCGATCGCCAAGACCGTGGTCGCCTTCGCCAGCGGAAACCGGCGCTATGCGATGTGGGTAGGCGCGGGCCTGGTCGGGATGGCGATAGCGTGCGCCGCCACGACTGCGCTGGTGACGGCGGCGGGCTGACGCCCGCTCTTGAAGCTGTCATCCCCGTGAAGGCGGGGATCCATCCGTGCGACGCATCGCGCTCGTCGGACGCACTACGGGTGCGGAGCCATGGATTCCCGCCTTCGCGGGAATGACGGCTTCAAAGGGTCGCTGCCATCGCCGCCAAGGCGGGCATTGACGACCTCAATCCTCGAAGGGCACTTCGCCGAACAGGTCGTGCTCGTCGCTGCCCATGATCTCCACGTCGACGAACTCGCCCGGCTTCACGCCGGCCATGAAGCCGTTCTGGATCTGCACCAGGCCGTCGATCTCCGGCGCGTCGTACATCGTGCGCGCGATCGCCAGTTCGCCGTCGAGCGCATCGACGATGCAGCGCTGCGTGGTGCCGACCTTCGCTTCGAGCTTCGCGGCGGAAATCTCCGCCTGCTTCTCCATGAATCGCGCCAGGCGCTCCTGCTTCACTTCTTCCGGGATCGCATCGGGCAGCGCGTTGGCCGTGGCGCCGTCGACCGGCGAATAGGCGAACGCACCGACGCGGTCCAGCTGCGCTTCGTCGAGGAAATCCAGCAGTTCCTCGAACTCGGCTTCCGTTTCGCCGGGGAAACCGACGATGAAGGTCGAACGGATCGCGATGTCCGGCGCGATCGAACGCCAGCGCTGGATGCGTTCTAGCGTCTTGTCCACCGCGCCGGGGCGCTTCATCAGCTTGAGCACGCGCGGGCTGGCGTGCTGGAACGGGATGTCCAGGTACGGCAGCAGCTTGCCTTCCGCCATCAGCGGAATGATGTCGTCCACGTGCGGATACGGATACACGTAGTGCAGGCGCGTCCAGATGCCCAGTTCCGACAGCCCTTCGCACAGCGCCTTCATGCGCGTCTGGTAGGACTTGCCGCGCCATTCGTGCGAGGCGTACTTCACGTCGACGCCGTAGACC
>Ga0209257_1001410_pt1 | contig 28667 bp, 24 predicted proteins | sample AraplaCvi_mCL_r2_FD_184277 | JGI IMG/M metagenome (GOLD analysis project Ga0209257, IMG submission 184277) | Arabidopsis root microbial communities from North Carolina, USA - plate scrape MF_Cvi_mCL_r2 (SPAdes) (version 2) | ecosystem: Host-associated > Plants > Roots > Endosphere | place: USA...
CCATCTCCCTGGCGAGCGCCGGCCTGTGAAAGATCTTCTCGTCGCTGTGGACGATCTCGCGGCTCTCAGGACGGGCAGCGCCGCGAATGCGGTCAAGCAGATGACGAATGACTTGCAGCATGGGACACCTTGTCTTTTCAGGCCGCAGCCTCATCGCATCCGGCACCTGAAAGGGCGTCGTGCTGCGCATCCTGTGAAGCACACCGCGTCACCTCGACAGGCGGCCGCTCGAGCAGCCACCTCGCGAACTGGCTCTCTTCCAACGCATACGGTCCATCGCCGCACCAAACGAGTTTCGCCTCGCAGAGCCGATCCAGCGCCTCCTGGATGGTGTCGTCCGTCAGCTGTGGCCGTTGGTCGTCCGGCAGGACCGACAACATGGCTTTCAGGCGGCGCCTCGCGTCGGGGAACATCGGCGTGAAATCAACGCCGTCCTCCGCGAGCAGGCGCAGCACGGCCTGCTCCAGGGGCCTGAGCCGCTGAAGGCGGACAAACAGCATGCGCTTCTCCAGATCGATCTGCTCGCGCGCCAGACACAAGAGCATCTGCTCCTGCATCTCGCCACTCTGCGGTCCCATCGCGGCCACGCCGCGGCATGCCTTGTGGAAGGCCTCGGGACGCCGCAGACAGATCTCGAAGGCCCGGGCCATCACCGTCAATACCGGCTCGAATTGCGGGCCGTGGTTGCGGCGCGCCCAGGACAGATAGTCGTCGTCGCCGAGCGTTGGCAGCACCTCCAGCGGTGCCAGATAGAACGCCTGATGCTTGTCGCTGACCAGGCATTCGATCTTCTCGTTGTGAGAGCCTGTGGCCAGGAAACGGAACATCACCTGATCGCGGCCATTGAGCTGGTCCCGCGCCGACTTCAGCATGTAGAGCAGGTCGCGCCCGTGCTCCGTGGTCTGCGTCTGCTGGACCTCGTCGAGGATGAGCACCACCGGCTTCCCTGATCGCTTGGCGAGCCGCTCCAAGGACTGGAACAGGGAGAGCCGCTGACTGCCCTCCTGACTCGATACCTCGATCTCCACACCCGGCGCCTTCAGCCGCGACAGGCGCAACCGTCGAAGCAGTCCACCGCTCGCGGCTTCACACGCCGCCAAGGCTTGCTCGACGAGCCCCTCGACGACAGCCCCGGGGTCTTCCTTTCGCCGCTCCCAGAGATCCACATACAACACCAGGGCTCCATGCCTGGCCTCGATCGCTGGCTTGAGGTCGTGCTGAATGAAGGTGCTCTTGCCCGTGCGCCGCGGCGCTGTGAGAAACATGCCCGAGTCGTAGAAATCGGACATCAGATCGGCGGCGAGCCGCCGAGCCAGCTCGGGACGATGAAAGATCCGGCCAGCGGATTGGCACCGCTGCTCGGAGACGGGGCCGGATCGGCCCATGAAGCGGGCGACAACGCGTTGGACAAGCTGCAGCATGAATACCCTCCAGCAACCGGCCTCACGCCGCCTTCACGGCGCGTCGATCGGTGGCGAACAAGGTCGACAGTTCCATCTCCAGCAGCCAGTCGACGTGGCGGGCGTCCTCGATCACGTAGATCCGGCAATGCCACAGCAGCTCGAGCTGCTCGAGCCGGGCCAGCGTCGCCTCCACGCCCTGCATGCTGAAGTCGGGCTGCATCGCCGTCTCGCCCATCAGCGACAGCAGCTGCATCACCCGTTCGTGGGAGCCCGAGAAATGGGGAGCGAATTGAGGGCCCCGCTCGGCCTTGAGATGGAGAAAGGCCGTGGCCAGCGGACCGGCCGCGATGAGCTTCTCGGCGAAGACCTTCTTCTCGTTCGCCAGCCACCGGTCCACCTGCTCGACCAGCATCCGCTCCGCCTCCCCCGCATCGATCGCCGCGATCGCGCGCACGCTGTTGCAGACCTCGATGAAGTCCTCCACGCGGTGGAACAGCCGATCGAACGACGCGCCCATCACCGCCAGGCTCGGGCGCTCGCCGTGCTCCCAGAGCCCGCTTTGCCAGTGGAGGAAGTCCTCCCCCATCACCGGCAGGGACCGCGTCCTTGCGCAGAGGAAGGGCTCGCGCTTCTCGCGCACCATGTGCTCGAGCTTGTGCGCGTGCGAGCCCGTGGCCAGGAAGCGGAAGCCGGGACCGGGCGTCAGCAGCAAGGCATCGCGCGCCGCCTTCAGGCCATGCAGCGCCACCCGCCCGAGTTCCGTCGTCTGACAGCGATGCGCCTCGTCCAGCAGCAGCACGACGCGCTTGCCGGTCACCCGGGTCAAGTTCTGCAGCGAGGTCGTGAGCGACTCCACCTGCCCCGCGTTGATCCGCTCCAGGCTGATCTCGACGCCGCAGAGCCGGAATCCCTTCAGGCCGATGCGGCGGGCCAGACGGACACCCCAGCCGTCGAAGGCGTCGAGCGCCATCCCCACCGCGCGATAGATCGCGACGCCGGGATCCAGCTTCTGGTCATCCCACAGATCCACGTAGAGGACGAAGGCGCCGTGCTCGTCCCTCAGCGCGGCGGCCAGTTCCCCGCGAACGAAGGTCGTCTTGCCGGTACGGCGCGGTCCCGTCAGGAACAGCCCTGACTTGAAGCTCTCGGACATCAGCTGAGCGGCCATCGACGACGCGAGCGCGGGGCGATGGAACAGGTGCGCAGCCCCGCTCGGCGAGCGCTGCGAAAACTCTTGAACTTGCGGCATGGAACACCTCCAGGCCACAGATTCTTCGCCCGCTGGACGACTCCAAAAACGAACGACCGTGCTGAAACGGGGTCAGTCGTTGCGCGTTGCCGACGAAATGGCGAACTATCTTTTGGGGGATGACTTGCCGTCAGACAACCGCCGCCGGCCCACCCATGCGCGCGTTGCGCATCATCCTGGCCGCGAACATCGTCACCGACGCCCCCCACGGCGTGTAGCGCGGCAGCTGGAACGGGTCGGTGCCCGGACGCGCCACGCCAGCGGCCGTGCTGACCGCCGCCTCGAAACCCAGTTCGCGCAACATGGCCGCATGGCCCGCGTCGTAGTCGCGCACCGGCCGTCCGTTCGGATAGGCGAAGCTGCGCACCGGCCGGCCCAGCAGCGCCTGCAGCCGGTCCCTGCCCTGCGCCACCTGCGCGCGCGCGCCCTCCGGCGTCAGCGTCGTCAGCACGGTGTGGTCGACGGTGTGGCCGCCGATCTCGTGACCCGCGTCGGCCAGCTGCCGCAGCTGCGCATCGGTGAGCATCAGGTCGTCCGGCATCGCGCCGACCGGCTGCGCCGCCAGCATGCGCCGCAGCTGCGCCTCGCGTTCATCCGGCGCCAAATACTTCAGTTGCACCTGCAGCGCGGTCACCGCCTTCAAGCGCTCCTCCACCGTTCCGGCCGGATGCACGCCCATGCCCGCCGCCGAGAGATCCAGCACCGGCCCCGGCGCCAGCCGCACGAACTCGATCACCGTGTCGCTGAACATGCGGCCGCCGTTCAGGTAGCCCGTCGCGACGAATACCGTCGCACGCGCGCCGTGCCGCGCCAGGATCGGATGCGCCACCGTCCAGTTGTCCGCGTAGCCATCGTCGAAGGTGATGCAGGCCGCGCGCCGCGGCAGACGGCGCTCGCGCAGCGCGGCTGCGGCGTCGCTCACCGTCATCAGCTCGAAGTGCTTCGCGAGGAACGCGACCTGCGCCTCGAACAGCGCGGCGTCGATCTCGCCCGGACGCAGCGGGTCGGGCGACGGCAGCACGCGGTGGTAGATCAGGATGCTCAGCGCCGGCTCCCCGCGCGGCCAGCCCAGCAGGCTCAGCGAAGCCAGCATCACGCCCCCTCCCAGTACGGCGAGTGCACGTCACGCGGCGCCTGGCCCGAGGCGATCGCGGCCTGCTGACGCTCGGCCATCGCCGCGGCGACGACGCGGTTCAGCACCACCACGATCAGCACCAGGTAGTACGGCAGGTCGAAATACACCAGGCTCAGGAAGGCCCCGCCGGTCGCGTAGCCGATCAGCCCCACCTGGCACATCGCCGACAGGTCGCGCGCCCATTGCAGGTCCGCCGCGCCCTTGCTGGCCTTGATCGTCGCGCTGGCCAATCGCCAGGTCATCGCGAAGATGCCCACGAACAGGAACAGCCCCATGAAGCCGTGCTCGCCCAGCGCCTGGAAGTAGATGCTGTGCGCGGTCAGCGGGATCGACGGATCGGGCGCGTACTTGGCGAAGGCCGCCGGCCCCGCCACCGTGAAGCCGCCGCCGAACGGGAACAGGTCCAGCGCCATCCGCCACGCCGTCTGCCACGCATTGATGCGGCCCAGCGCCGACGCGTCCTGGTCGTAGGTCTTGATCGTGTTCATGCGCTCGGTCCAGCTGTCCGGCATGAACACGAAGATCAGCGGCAGCGCCACCAGCACCACCAGCGCCAGCGGCAGCTTGTTGCGGCTCTTCATCCACATGAAAAAGGACATCGCCACGATCGCCAGGAAGGCGCCGCGCGACTGCGAGCCCACCGCCGAGGCCATGCACAGCACCATCGCCACCACCGCCAGGTAGCGCTGCCAGCGCTTGTCCGCCTGCAGCTGCAGGTAGCGGATCAGCGGCACCGTCATGATGGTGGCCAGCGCCAGCGAGTTGTTGTCCTCGATGAACGAGCCCTCCGGCCCCCAGACCCGCGCGCTGCCGCCCGACAGCACGGTGAACACGCCGCCCTTGATCCCGTAATAGCCGATCGAGATCACCAGCACCAGCACCAGCAGGTCCAGGTCGCGCCGGCGCTGCACCACCAGCAGGGAGACCAGCACCATCAGCAGCACCTTGAAGGCGCGCGAGTAGTAGTGCATCTCCTTGTCGGGATAGAACGAGAACAGCAAGGGCGACACGCCGATCCACAGGATCCAGATGGCCAGCAGCACGGTCACCGCGTTGACCGGGAACCGCACCAGCTTGTCCCGGTGCAGCAGCAGGCTCATGAACAGCGCCAGCGCGATCACCATCGACCACGGCGCGTCATGCGCGAAGCCATAGGCCAGCCGGTGCGGGTTCATCACCCCCATCCAGACCCAGCCCAGCACGCCCCACATCGGGTCCTTGAAGGTCTTGTAGATCAGGGCCAGGAACAGGCCCAGGATGAGGAGGTCACGCATGACGCAGCTCCGGCGACCGCCGCGCGGCCAGGATGCGGTGGAAGAGCGCGAGCTGGCCCTGCGTGGTCGCGTCCCAGCTGAACTGCTCGGCATAGCGGCGCGTCGCGGCGCGGTCGCGCGGCGCCGCGCGCAGCCGGCGCACCGCCTCGGCCACGCCGGCCGCGCTGCGCTCGGGCATCAGCTCGCCGGCCTCCGGGCGCGCGACGACTTCCGGCGTGCCCCAGACATTCGAGGCCGCCACCGGCGTGCCGCAGGCCATCGCCTCCAGCAGCACGTTGGCCCAGCCCTCGCGGCTCGAGGCGAGCACCAGCGCATCCACGCCGACATAGACCTCGCGCAGGCGCGCCTGCGCCAGCGCGCCGAGGAAGCGCACCCGCCCCGTCACGCCCAGCGACTCCGCCAGCCGGCGCAGCGCGCCCTCCTCCGGTCCGGCGCCGGCGATCAGCAGGTCGACATCGGGCAGCTCGGCCAGCGCGCCGATGACCAGTTCATGGCCCTTGCGCTCGATCAGGTGCCCCACCGAGGCGAGCGTGAAGCGGCCCGGCGCGAGTTGCAGCGCGGCGCGCGCCTCGTCGCGGCCCGCGGGATGGAAGAGCGTCAGGTCCACGCCATTGCGCAGCGCGGTCACCTTCGCGGCATCGGCGCCCAGCCCGACCAGCTCATCCTTGAGCGCTTCGCAGACGGTGATCATCGCGTCGGCCTGATCGGCCGCGCGCAGGATCAGCTTGCGCGGAAAGGCGTACGCCGGGATCAGGTTGATGTCGGTGCCGCGCGCGGTGATCACCAGCGGCTTGCCCAGCGCCTTGGCCACGAAGGCCGCGGCCACGCCATCCGGATAGAAGTAGTGCGCGTCGATCAGGTCGAAGTCATGGCCCTGCGCCTGCACCCGCTTCGCCGCTCGCAGGAAGGTCCAGGCCAGCGTGTAGGGCGCGCTGCTCATGCCGACCTTGGGCAGTCGGATGAAGCGCGGATGCTCGACCTCCAGGCCGTTGCGCGACTCGCGCGTCGGCGTGGCGGCGAACTGGCCGTACTCGCCGAATCGCTCGCCCTTGAGCGGGAACCAGGGCACCGGCGCGATCACGCGCGATTCGGCCTGGCCCGACGCCACCAGGTGGCGCAGGCGCGTCTCCACGAAGATGCCGTGGCTGGGCATCACCGCGCTCGGATACAGCGTCGAGAAAGTCAGCAGCTTCAGCACGCTCAGACCCTCGCGTCGTTGGGCTTGGCGCCGCCGCTCACGCCGCGGCCGGCGCGCAGCGACTGGCCCAGCGCGACCACGCGCTCGGCATTGCCGTGCCAGGTCAGATGCAGCCGGCCGACGGTGGCGCGGGCGCCCTGCCCCAATCGATCGCGCAGCGCGGCGTCCGACGACAGACGCGCCAGACGCGCTTCCAGCGCGCCCGCCTCGGCGGGATCGAAGAGCAGCGCGTTCACGCCGTCGTCCAGCACTTCCTCGATGTTGGGCGTGCTCGGCGCGACGATGGCCTTGCCCAGCGCCAGGTACTCGAAGAGCTTGAGCGGCGACGCGTAGGCCACCACCGCGGGCTGCAGCGCGATGTCGAAGGCGGCCACATGGGCGGGCACCTCGTCGCGCGAGACCACGCCGGTGAAACGCACCCGCTCGCCGAGCGCGAGCCCGGCGGCCAACTGCTCCAGGTTGGCGCGCTCGGGGCCGTCGCCGACGATCAGCAGCCGCGCGTTCGCCGGCGCCGCGCCGGTGGCCATCCAGCGGATCACCTTGTCCATGCCGTGCCAGTCGCGCACGAAGCCGGTGAAGCCCAGCACCAGCGCGCCATCCCAGCCCAGCGCGCGCTTGGCCGCGCCGGGCGAGGGGGCGGCGTCGAAGTGCGCCTCGTTGATGCCATTGGGGATCACGGCCATGCGCTCCAGCGGCACGCCGCGCGCGGCGATCATCGATCCCAGCACCCGGGTCACCGGCAGCACCGCATCGGCACCGCGCCAGACCGTGTCCTCGGCCCAGCGCGCGACGCGCGGCAACGCCAGACCGCCAAACCTGGCGCGCTCGTCCACCAGCGGCGCGTTCACCTCCAGCAGCAGCGGCAGACCGAGCCGCTTCTTCAGCATCAGCCCGCTGAGCAGGTAGAGGTTGTAGCGCTCATAGATCAGATCGGGCTGGAACTCGCGCGCCGCGGCGGCCAGACGGCGATAAGCCACCAGCGAGTAGGCCAGCTCCAGCAGCTCGTAGACGAACTTGGGCAGCCTGGCGCGCAGGCGATGCACCCAGCCGGCGTCGTCACCCATCCTGGACTTCTCTTCCGGCGCCGATTCGCCGCCCGGCGCGACGACGCGCACCTCGTGACCGAGCGCGCGCAGCGAGCCGATCATTTCCTCGATATGAACCGCTTGGCCGTCCTTGGATGCGGTGCGATGGTGATAGAGGATCTTCATCCGATGCTCGGGGAACGTCAGGCGGCTTCGCGCAGCGAGGCGGCGCCCATCACGTTGCGCAGGAAGGCGTCATACATCAGCAGCGTCCACAGCGGCGTGCTGTGGTCGCGCGAGCCGTTCTCGTGCTGCTCGACCATCGCGCCCACGGCCTTGAGGTCGAACATGCCGGAGTCCGCCAGCGGTCCGCCCAGCAGCGCGCCCCGCACGCGCTGGCGCAGCGGCCCGCGGAACCAGCGCGCCAGCGGCACGGCGAAGCCCATCTTGGGCCGGTAGAGCACGTCGTTCGGGAGATGCGGCTCAAGCGTCTTCTTGAACAGGTACTTGCCCTCGCCGCCGCGCAGCTTCAGGTGGGACGGCAGCGTCGCGAGCCACTCGACCAGCGGATGGTCCATCAGCGGCTCACGCACCTCCAGCGAGTGCGCCATCGACGCGCGGTCCACCTTGGTGTTGATGTCGCCGACCAGGTAGGTCTGCAGGTCGATGTACTGGATCAGCGCCAGCGGATCGTCGGTGCCAGCGCGCTCGGCATGCTGCAGGAACAGCTCGCGCGCGTTGTAGCCGCCAAGCTCCGACTTGAAGCGCGCGCTGTACAGCGGCAGGCGCTCGTTGTCGCGGATCACGGACATGGTGTGGAAGTAGGCCTCCACCGAATTGCGCGCCAGCGCCTGGAAGGTCGTCTTGGCGCGGAACACGCGCGGCGCCCAGTCCGCCTTCGGATAGAGCCGGCCCAGCGTGCCGAACAGCGGCTTGCGCAGCCCCAGCGGCAGGCTGGCGCGCATGCGCTCCTCCATCATGTGCAGCTTGTAGCGGCGGTAGCCGCCAAAGCTCTCGTCGCCGCCGTCGCCCGACAGCGCCACCGTCACATGCTTGCGCGCGAGCTGGCAGACGCGGTAGGTCGGGATGGCGGAGCTGTCGGCATAGGGCTCGTCGTAGAGCCGCGCCAGCGTGTCGATCAAGTCGAAGTCGTCGCTCTGGACCATCTCCACGTGGTGATCGGTCTGGTAGCGGTCGGCGACCATCTGCGCGAACTCGGACTCGTTGTACTGCGGATCGTCGAAGGACATCGAGCAGGTCTTGACCGGGCCATTGGTTTCGCCGGCCATCATCGCGACCACCGCGCTGGAGTCCACGCCGCCCGACAGGAAGGCGCCCAGCGGCACCTCGGAGATCAGGCGCAGCTTGACCGCCTCGCGCAGGCGGCGCGTCAGCTCCTCCTGCGCCTGGACCTCGTCGATCCTGTTGTCCGTGGTGAAGCGAACGTCCCAGTAGCGGCGCGGCTGGCCCAGCCCCTCGCCGCGCCGGATCACCAGGGTGTGCGCCGGCGGCAACTTCAGCGCCTGGCGGAAGATGGTGCGCGGCTCGGCGACGTAGCCCAGCGCGAAATACTCCTCGACCGCCTGCGGCACGATGTCTCGCTTCATCGCCGGGTGCGCGAGCAGCGCCTTGAGCTCCGAACCGAAGACCAGCGTGCCGTCGTCCAGCAGCGCGTAGAACATCGGCTTCACGCCGAGCCGGTCACGCGCCATGAAGAGCTGGTCGCGCGCCCGGTCCCACAGCACGAAGGCGAACATGCCGCGCAGCTTGTGCACGCAGTCCTCGCCCCAGGCCGACCAGGCGTGGACGATGGCCTCGGTGTCGCTCTTGGTCTGGAACACGTAGCCCAGCGCGGTCAGCTCGTCGGTGAGCTGCTGGTAGTTGTAGATCTCGCCGTTGAAGACGATGCCCACCGAATGGTCCGCGTTGAACAGCGGCTGCTGGCCGGTGGCGATGTCGATGATCGACAGCCGGCGGTGGCCGAAGGCCAGCCCGGGCTGCAGATGGATCGAGCCCTCGTCGGGGCCGCGGTGGTGCAGCGAGTCGTTGATGCGATGCATCAGCGCGCCATCGAAGTCGCGCCGCCCCCGGGTGTCGAAGAGTCCGCTGATTCCGCACATGCTCGTTCCCCTGCCTATCCCTCAGTCGTTCTTGTCGGCGCCGGCACGGTGGCCGCGCAGCGTGTCATACAGCCCCTGGTAGCGGGCGACCATGGCGCGCATGCTGAAGTCGCGTTCGACGCGCGCGCGGCCGGCCTCGCCCATCGCCGCTGCCCGCGCCGGATCGCGCGCCAGCGCCAGCAGCGCCGCGGCCATCGCCTCGGGCGCGGCGGGCGGCACCAGCAGGCCGCTCTCATCGCGTGTGACCAGGTCCGCGTTGCCGCCGACCTCGGTCGCGACCACCGGCAGCCCGCTGGCCATCGCCTCCAGGATGGTGTTGGAGATGCCCTCCGCCAGCGACGGCAGCGCGAAGACATGCAGGCCGCGCATCACGGCCGGCACATCGGTGCGCTCGCCCGGCAGCCAGGCCAGCGCGCTCAGGCCCGCCTCGTCGATCAGCGCCTGGCACTGCGCCCGCAACGGGCCGTCGCCGATCAGCACGAGGCGCGCGCGCTCGCGCAGCTCCGGGGCCGCGCCGATCATTGCGATGAAGGCGCGCGTCAGCATCAGCTGGTCCTTGACCGGCGCCATGCGGCCCACGGTGCCGATCAGCCAGTGCGCGGCCGGATCGAAGGGGCAGCCGGGAATGGGCTCGGCGCGCTGACGCTGGAAGCGCTGCGTGTCGACGCCATTGACGAACTGGCTCACGCGCGCCGGCGGCACGCCGACCGGGCCGGTGAGGTACTCGCCCAGGTCGCGCGACAGCGCGATGTAGTGCGAGACGAAGGGCTTGTAGAAGCGGCGCACGCGCTGGTAGGCGCGGTTGCGGCCGTCCAGGTCGCCGACGTCGCGGCCATGCTCGCCGTGGATGCGCACCGGCACGCGCGCGGCCCAGGCCGGCAGCTGCACCTCCAGCGCCGCCAGATTGCGGCTGTGCACGATCGCGGGCTTGAGCGTGCGGAACAAGCGGTACAGCTTCGGGTAGAGCCAGAAGCCCTGCCCCGGCGGCTTGTTCAGCGCATAGCACGCGACGTCGTCGCGCTGCAGCCGCTTGCGGAAGTCGGTGACCTCGGTCAGCGCGACGATCGCATGCCGGTAGTCCTTCGCCGGCATGTGGTTGATCAGGTTCACCACGCCGTTCTCGAGACCGCCGGTGTCGAAGCGGTACATCACGTGCAGCACCAGCGGCCGCTCGTCCGCCGCGGCCATCGCGCGCTCGACGCTCATGCCGGCGCTCATCGCGAGCCTCCCGCGGACGCGCCGCGCTGGCCGGCATCGCGCACGTGACGCAGTTCGGCGTCGATCGCGGCCCAGTGCTGGCGCAGGAAGGCATCGAGCCGGCGCGGCGCCTGCTCGTCGGCATCGGTGTAGACCAGCACCAGCGCGGCGTCGTCGCCCTGCCCGCGCAGCCGCTCCAGCGCGCTCCAGACGCGCGCGCGCCAGGCGCTGGTCATCGGCCGGCCGTTGATCCAGTAGACATGCCACATCAGCATGCGGGGCGCGCTCACCACGTCCAGCGAGGACGCGCGCACCTGCGTGGTCAGCACCGGGATCGGCGCGGCGGCGCGGCCGTCGGGGCCCGCCGGCACGACGTCCGCCATGCCGCGTCCGGTCACGGCCCACTGCTTGTCTTCCGGCGACACGACCGCGTTGCTGGAACTCACCAGCTTGCGCTCGTAGTCCTGGCCGCGGAAGTACTGCAGGTGCAGGCCCACACGCGGCTGGCCGGCCGGCCCGGTGAACTGCTGATGGCGCGCGGCATTGGCGCCTTCGAAGTCGGGCGTCCAGGCGTCCGACGGCACGACCTGGTCCTGCCAGCCCGGCGCCGCGGCCACCGCGGGCAGCGTGTCGATCGGGGCCGAGTGGCCCTGGCGCAGCCAGGCGCCGGCCACCACGGGCAGCGCCACGGCCAGCAGCACGGCGACGGTGGCGCCCCAGCCCGTCGTGCCGACGGCGGACGCGGCGGTCTCGCGGGCCGGCGGCACCAGCGGCTGCTCCGGCTGGGCCCAGCGCGCGCCGATCAGGAACATCGCCATCATCACGAGGCCGAAGAACAGCCAGCCGTAGATCAGGTGGTCCACGCCCACCGCCAGCGTGTTGCCGGACAGATGGCCGATCATCACGATCAGGTAGGCGCGAGCCCAGTTCGCCACCAGCGGCAGCGCCAGCGCGAAGGCGATGAAACCGAGCCGGCGGCGCATCGAGTGGTAGCTGAGGTAGGCGTAGAGCGTACCCACCATCGCCGACGCGATCAGGTAGCGTACGCCGGAGCAGGCTTCGACGACCGACCACTGGCCGCTCGGGATGATGAACTGCAGCCCTTCCTGATAGACCGGCAGGCCGCTCAGACGCAGCGCGACGACGGTGAACCGGGCGGTCCAGTCCATCAGCTGCGGGAGCATGAATTCGCCGACCGGCACGCAGAAGAACAGGAAGCCCAGCGGGAAGGCCATCTCGCGCGCGATGCGCCAGCCCAGCACCGCCGGCACCAGCAGCACCAGCATGGCCACCAGCGTCAGCTGCGTGGCGGCGTTGATCGCGGCGAAGTCGGCGAACAGCCAGACCGCGCCCAGCGCGACGAGGGGCAGCGCCAGCCAGGCGACCGGGCGCGGCACCAGCGGCGCCACCAGCGCGCGGCGGCGCCACGCGAGCCACAGCGCGATCGGCGGCACCAGGAAGGCATGCGTGAAGGTGCCGGAGCGCCACCAGATGGTGACCATGCCGATCGCTGTCTGGCGGTACAGCAGCAGCAGCGCGATCGTCAGCAGGACCAGCACCGCGAGTGGGCGACGCCATGTGGTAGGAATGCCTCGCTCACGCAGCGCCGACGGGGTGGTTGCGCTCATATGAGCCCCTCGCCCGCGGCCAGCCGCGGCCGGTCCCCCAGGGGGACGCGAGCTTGCTTGGGGCGGCCCTGCGCTGCGCTCATGCCGCCCGCCCCTGCGGCGTCTCGCGCGGCAGGTAGCCGTCGAGCTTGGACAGATGCGCCTGCCAGCTGAACTGGCGCAGCACGCGCTCGCGGGCCTGCTGGCCGATCGCCTGGGCGCGGGCCGGCGCGCTGAGCAGCGCGTGGACGAGTTCGAGGTAGTCCGCGGCGCTGTCGGCCGAGAGCAGGTCCTGGCCGGCGAGCACGCCATCGGCGCCCAGCGCCTCGACGCAGGAGCGCGCCGCCACCACCGGGCGGCCCACCGCCATCGCCTCCAGGATCTTGTTCTGCACGCCACGCGCGAGCCGCAGCGGGGCGACCACCGCGGCCGCGTGTTGCAGGTAGGGCCGCACGTCCGGCACGGTGCCGGTCACGCGCACGCCCTCGCCCGCCAGCGCCAGCACCGACGGCGCCGGCGCGCGGCCGACGATGGTGAAGCGCAGCGTCGGCCAGCGCTGGCGCAGCTGCGGCAACACCTCGGCGGCGAACCATTGCACCGCGTCCACGTTGGGCCAGTAGTCCATCGCGCCAGTGAACACCAGCGGCAGCTCGTCGGCCTCGAAGGGGCTGGCCTGCTGCGGCAGCGGCGCGAAGTAGCCGCTGTCAACGCCATTGCCCAGCGCCTCGACGCGCGCGCCGGTGGCGGACAAGCGCTGGAACAGCGCCTTCTCGCCCTCGGTCACGAAGAAGGAGCAGCGCGCCTGCTCGGCGACGCGGCGCTCATAGGCCAGCAGCTCGCGGCCCTCGCGGCGATACAGCCAGGACATCGGCCAGCGATGCGCCTTGGCGTAGTCGGTCCACTTGGCCGAGTCCACGTCGACGAAGTCGATCAGCATCGGCACCGGACCGGCGATCGCGCGCAGCTGCTCGGCGTACTGCGCCATCGTCGACGAGAACACCACGATCGCGTCGAAGCGCTGCTCGCGCGCGATCCGGTCGATCCACTCGCGCATCGCGCGCTGGCGGTAGTACGGCAGGCTCAGCGCCTCGCCGGTGGCCAGGCCGCGCAGGCTCGCCACGCGCGCCAGCAACGGGTTCAGGTCGGCGGCGAAGAGCTCCTCGCACTGCGCGCGCAGCGCCGGCACATGGGGCCAGTCCTCGGCATCGTCGACGAAGGTGCCGAGCCAGACCTTGTGATGCGCGCTCAGGTGCTTGAGCAGGTGGTACGAGCGCAGCTTGTCGCCCTTGTTGGGCGGATACGGCAGGCGGTGGACGAGGTAGAGGATGTTGGCCATGGCCGTCCCTCAGCCCAGGCTGCGCACGATGTGCGGGCCCAGCCAGTTGGCCACCGAGATCGGCAGCCGGCGCCAGGTCTTGATCATCAGCTGGTACTTGGCGTTGCTCGGGTTGTTCTGCGGCACGGCCTCGCGCTTGTAGAGGCAGTACTCGTAGTGCAGCGGCGTGGGCTCGAAGCCCCAGTTCTTCTTGAACGCGTAGCTGCCCGTGCCCTGCTTGCTGCGGCCGTAGTCGAAGACCTTGAGCCCGCGACCGCAGGCGCGGCGCATCAGCTCCCAGTACTTGAAGTCGTTGGCCGCCAGGTCGCGCGCGGCGATGGCGTCGCCGGCGTAGTACGGCAGCACCTCGTCGCGGAAGTAGAAGCTCAGCACGCCGGACAGAGGCTCGCCCTGCTCGCTGCAGACGATCAGCACCTCGGCGGCGTCGCCGAACTCGTCCAGCAGCGCCTGGAAGTAGCGGCGCGGCATCGCCGGCGTGCCGTGACGATGGACGTTGTCGGCGTACAGCGCGAAGAAGCGGCCCGCGTCGCGGTCGATCTCCGCCTTCAGGTTGTGCTTGATGCCCTTGCGCACCATCGCGCGCTGCTTGCGCGGGATGGCCAGCATGTTGGCTTCCTCGTCCGGGAGGATCTCCTTGCGGAAGGTGACGTACAGGTCCTGATGCGGCCAGTCCTGATGGCGGCGCTGGGTGTTGCGCAGCTCCAGGTGCTCGACGCCGAGCCGGCGCGCCAGCGCCTGCGCCTCGTCCTCCAGCGCGCGCGCGGCCTCGTCCGAGACCGCGGCCACGCCCCCATAGACCGCGAAGGGCAGGCTCACCAGCGCGTGACCGAAGAGCCGGCTCTTGTTTTCCGCCAGCGGCAGCACGCCCTCGAGGACGCCATCGCGCTCGGCATAGAGGAAGTAGCCTTCGTGACCGAACTGCTTGCGGATGATCCGCTGCCAGGCGGCGAGATGGAAGAAGGTCGCCGACGGGCAGGCGCGCACGAACGCGTCCCAGCGCGCCGCGCCCTCGGCGTCCTTCAGCGCCAGGCGCTTGACCTGGACCGCGGGCGTCGCGGACGCGCTCATGCCGCCAGCCGCTCGGCGCCGCCGGGCGCCAGGAAGATCTCGTCCATCCGCCCCCAGGCGAAATCGCCCAGCAGCTGGTCGATGCGCGACTCGGTGCGGCCGATGTTCACGTAGTGCCGGAAGCGCGTCTTGGCATCGATGCCGGGGATGCGCGGCTGCTCCGGATCGATCTCCCAGGGATGGAAGTAGAAGACCGCGCTGCGGCCTTCGATGCGGTTGAAGCGCTCGATCATCCAGCGCGTCATGCCGTAGGGCAGCAGCCGGAACCAGCCGCCGCCGCTGCTCGGATAGTTCCTGCCGCGCCAGCGCAGCGTCGTCACCGGCACCTCGATCAGGCCCGGCCGCACCTCGTAGGCGAAACGCGGCGAATCCGGCATGCCGTAGTGGTCGTGCTGGATCGGATAGACGCTGGAGCTGTAGCGGTAGCCGCATTCGCGCAGCACGTCGAAGGCCCAGAGGTTGTCCTTGCCGATCGAGAAGCTCGGCGCGCGATAGCCCTTGACCGCGACGCCGCCCAGGTCCTCGAGCAGCGCCTTCGCGTCGCCCACATCCTTCAGGAACGCGGCGCGATCCAGGTCGCTGGCGCGCTCGTGGCCGAAGCCGTGGCTGGCCAGTTCATGGCCGCGCGCGACGATTTCGCGCACGATCGCCGGATAGCGCTGCGCGATCCAGCCCAGCGTGAAGAAGGTCGCCTTCACGCCGCGCGCGTCCAGCAGATCGAGGATGCGCGCCACGTTGCGCTCGACGCGGCATTCGCGCCGGTCCCAGTCGCCGCGCGCGATGTAGGGCGCGAAGGCGGAGACCTGGAAGTAGTCCTCGACGTCGATGCTCATCGCATTGCGGATCACCGCGCGGCTCGGGTTCATCGCATCGCTCCCACGAGTTTCTGCAGCAGCGCCAGCGTCTGCTGGTTGATCCGTTCCAGGCGCATCAGGCTGTCCTCGATGCGCTGCAGCCGCGCGTCCTGGCCGTCCAGCTTCATGCCGGCGAGCTCCTGCGCCAGCGCGCCCAGCTCACCATCCTGGCCCACGCGCGCGCGCAGCCGCGTCAGGTCCAGGTCGAGCTCGCCATCGCCGGCGTGGCCGTTCATGTGGCCGCTGGCATGCGCGTGGCCGTTGATCTCCGACCCGTGCACCGCCGGCGGCGGCGCCGAGGCCGATTCGCGCGACAGGTCCTGCACCACTTCCTCCACGTCGGCGGCGGTCAGGTGCGGGTTCTCATGCATGAAACCGAGCAGCAGCAGCCGGTCGCACAGCGTGTTGATGCGGCGCGGGATGCCGTGGCTGGCGCGGTGCAGCGCGGTGAAGGCGTCGGCGTCGAAGCTGGGCTTGCCGCTCGCCCCGGCGCACTTCAGGCGGTGCTCGATGTAGCGCTGCGTGTCCTCCTCGTCGAGCGGGCCGATGTGGCAGCTCGCCGCGATGCGCTGGCGGAACTGCTCCATCTCGGGCCGCTGCAGGATGGCGCGGAACTCCGGCTGCCCGACCAGGAAGGTCTGCACCAGCGACTGGTTGCCGAACTGGAAGTTGGACAGCATGCGCAGTTCCTCGACCGCGCGCGCGGTCAGGTTCTGCGCCTCGTCGACGATCAGCAGGCAGCGCTTGCCGCGGCTGGCCTCGCTGACGAAGAAGGCCTCCAGCGCCATCAGCAGCTCGCTCTTGGGCAGGTCCTTGACCCGCACGCCGAAGGCCGCGCCCACCAGGCGCAGCGTGTCCTCGGCATCCAGCTGCGTGGTGACGACATTGCCGATGACGACGTTGCTGCGGTTCAGGCTGTCGAGCAGTCCGCGCACCAGCGTCGTCTTGCCGGCGCCGATCTCGCCGGTGATGACGATGAAGCCGTCGCTGCGCAGCACGCCGTAGTCCAGGTAGGCCTTGGCGCGGCGATGCTGCTTGCTGCCGAAGTAGAAGCTGGGGTCGGGACTGAGCTGGAACGGCTTGCTGGCCAGCCCGTAGAAGGCCTCGTACATGGCGATGGGTGCGTGGATGCGTTAGAAGCGCTGCGACAGCGAGGCGTAGATCGCGTGCTCGCGATAGCCGGCGTTGCCGAGCGCGTTGTCATCGAACTTCGTGTACCGGACGCCGAAGCTGGCGTCGGCGCGCGGGCCCATCCGCATGACGACGCTGGCCAGCAGCGAGCTCATGTCGGTGGAGCCGACCTCGTCGCCGCTGGTGTGCTGGCGCGTGAGGCTGAGGCTGCCCGTGGTCAGCGGCGTGAAGCGGTAGCCCAGGCTGACCGAGGCGCCGCGCTGGGTCAGGCGGTTGGTCAGCGCCAGGTCGCCGCTGCCGGTGGGCGAGACGCCCAGGCGCCGGCTCAGGCTGTCGTTGGCGGCCAGCGTCGCGACCAGGCGCGGGCCGGTGTAGCCGATGGACAGGTCGGTGCGCCGCTGCAGCATCGCGGTGTTGGAGATGAAGCCGTTGCCGGTCAGCGCGTCGCCGTTCAGGCCCATCGCCGCCAGCACCGCCCGCACCAGCGCGTCGCGCTTGACCGGGTCGGGCTGCAGGCCCTGGAACTGCAGGTCCAGCAGCTGGTAGTTGGTGGCCTGGCCGCTGGGCGAGTCGTTGGTCTGCACGCTCTGCGAGCTCGACGCGCGCAGCGCGATCTGCTGCATGCGGTGCTCGATCGCCAGGTTGTGGCTGTTGCCGTAGCTGTGGTGCTGCCACTCGCCGTCGATGCGGGTGCGCGGCGTCGGCGTCCAGCGCGCGGTGACGCCGTAGATCGTCGAGGTCTCGGGGCCGAAGTAGTCGCTGCGCTCGCGGCCGGTGTTGACGCCCAGCATCCAGTCGATGTCCGGGATCCAGTACAGCGAGCCCACCACCGAGGTGGTGCGGTTGTCGACACCGGTCTGGTCGAAGTGCACGCGCTGCGTGCTCGCGCTCAGGCCCCAATTGAAGACCCGGCCCTGCGGACCCGACAGGTTCAGCGACAGCGTGCCCTGCTTGCTGTCGCCGCTGCTGGAGCCGCCCGCCACGCCATTGCCGCCGTCGCTGGAGCTGCGGATCAGCCCGGTGGCGCGCAGTTCGAAGCTGGCCATGCCGGCCAGGATGCCGCGCCAGTACGGCGAGACCTGCAGCGAGCGCACTTCGGTGCGGTTGGGGCTGTCGAGCTGGTTGTTGACGGTCTGCTGGCCGAAGGCCGAGATCGACTGCTGGCTGATGTTGCCGCGCACGTCGACGAACAGCGCCTGCGGCACGAGCTCGGCCAGCACGCGCGAGTTGAGCTGGTTCTGCACGCGGGCCGAGCGCTCGCTCTTCGTGTAGACCAGGCCGTCCAGCGTGTAGTCGAAGTTGCCGCGCACCGCGCCGCTGTTGCTGGCGATGGAAACGCCGGGCGAGATGGCCGTGATGAGGGCCTTGTCGCGGAAACCGCTGGGCGCGAGCTGCAGGTTGTCGGTCCAGGTCTCGGTGACGGCGATCCGGGGTTCGAGCGTCCAGCCCTTGCGGCCGTCACTGCCGCCACCGCCCTCACCCGTCTGCTGGCCGCGGGCCGGCGCGTGCGCCAGCGCGCCCAGCATCGCCAGCGCGGCGAGGCTCGGCAGGGACAACGGCCGGCGGCGGTGGACGAGGGCCCGCGTCATCGCCTCAAGCCCGATCCCGGCCGGCACCGGCCGCGGGGTGCGCGGCATCGCCTTGGCCATCGGCCTGGCCATAGCCATACCCGTAGCCGTAGCCATACCCGTAGCCATAGCCGTAGCCGCTGCTGCGCTTGTTGCTGGCCTGGTTGAGCAGCACCATCTTCAGCGGGCAGCTCTCGATCGCGCTGACCGCCTGCTGCACCGCGCTCTGCGGCGTGCGCTCGGCCTGCACGACGATGACGATCTGGCCCATGTGCGTGGCCAGCACCCGCGACTCGGTGGTGAGCAGCAGCGGCGGGCTGTCGAAGATGATGATCCGGTCCGGATAGCGCTGGGCCATGTCGTCCAGCAGCGCGCTCATCGCGTCGGAGGCCAGCAGCTCGGTGGCCCGCGCGTGCGGACGGCCCGAGGGCAGCAGCGTCAGCTTGTCGACGTTGGTCTTGAGCAGCACGCCGGCCATGTCGGCCTCCTTCTCCAGCACGTCGAGCAGGCCCGGGCCGGGCGGCAGGCCCAGCATGCGCAGCATCGACGGGCGGGCGACGTCGGCGTCCACCAGCATCACGGTGTTGTCGAACTCGGCCGCGATGGACATGGCCAGGTTCAGCGAGGTGAAGCTCTTGCCCTCGCCCGGCAGCGCGCTGGTCACCATGATCAGGTTGGCGTGCTTGAGCGAGCCGGCCCCGCGCGCCATCGCGTTGCGGATCAGCGGGCGCTTGATGTTGCGGTACTGGTCCGCCATCACGGTGCGCGGGGCGTTGGGCGTCAGGAAGCCCTGCGCGGCCAGCGCCTCCAGGTCCAGCTCGACGCGCTTGGACTGGGCCTCGCCGGAGCGCGCCACGGCCGGCGCGGACGGCAGCGGCACCACGGCGGGCGCGGCGGCCACGGGGGCCATCGCGGGCGCCGGGGCGGCCACCGGCGCCGGGCCGACGTCGACGCCGGCCTGCTTCAGTTGTTCCAGCCGCTGGGCGGCTTGTTCGATCAGGCTCGTCATGCGAAAACTCCCCTCACCCGGCCTGCCGGCTGATCCAGATGGCCATGCCGATCAGGCCGACCGCGTACAGGCTGACCAGGCTGCCCGAGGCCACGCCGAAACGCAGCAGGTCCACCTTCAGGCGGCGCCGGTCCTCGGGCGTCTCCTGGCGCGAGACCGCGCCCAGGATCGGCAGCTCCAGGCGATGGCGCAGCTCGTTGAGGTCGTGGAAGACCGGGCGGATCTGGCTCGCGGCGAAGGCGGTCAGCAGCCCGGCCAGCAGCGCCACGACCATGCCCGCGGCCAGCAGCATCAGCCGGTTCGGCGCCACCGGCTTGGGCGAGGCGCGCGGCGGATCGATGATGCGGAAATCGGCCACGCCCGAGGTGTTGTCCAGGTCGGTGGACAGCGCGGCGGACTCGCGGCGCTCGACCATCTCCTGGTAGTTCTTCTTGATGATGTCGTAGTCGCGGTTGAGCTGCGCGAACTCGGCCTCGAGCTGCGGCGCCAGCTTGATCGCGCCCTGCGCGGCGTTGTAGCGGGCGGCGTATTCGTCGACACGGGCGCGGATCTGCGCCACTTCGACCTCCTTGGTCGCCAGCACGCGCGCCAGCTCCTGGTTGGCCAGGCTGTCGTTGCGGCCGCCGGCGGCCGCGGGCTGCGCCAGCGCGGCCTTCTGCAGCTCGGCGACCTCGCGCTTGCGCTGCTCTTCCAGGTCCTTGATCTGGCGCCTGGTGTTGATCACGTCCGGATGCTGGTCGGTGTAGCGCTGCTGCAGCTGGTCCAGGCCGCGCTTGAGCTCGGCGATGCGGGCGTCGAGCTCGGGCGTCGCGAACTTCTGCGCGCTCTCCTGCAGCAGGCTGGACAGGCTGCCACCGGCGGCGCTGCGCTTGGTCTCCAGGTCGAGCTGGGCCTTGGCCGCGTCGCGGGCATTGACCGCCTCGCGCAGCTGCAGCCGCGCGGCCTCGAGCTGGTTGCTGGACTCGGCCAGCCGCGCCGCGGCGTCCTTGCCGTCGGCCTGCGTCAGCTGCAGGTTGCGCAGGCGGAATTCCTTGCGGCGCGCTTCCGCCTCCTCGAGCTTGGTCTCGTAGGTCTTGATCTGCTCGTTCAGGAAGGTCGCGGCGGTGGTGCTGTCCTTGCGGCTCGCGCCCAGGCTGGACTCCATGAAGATCGACAGCAGCGAGGCCACCACCTTCTTCGAGATCTCCGGCGAGGAGTCGCGGTACGACAGCAGATACAGGTTGTTGGCCGAGTTGCCGGCGGTCTGGATCGACAGGTTGCGCGTGACGCGATCGATCAGCGCCTCCTGCTCGGACTTGCTGGTGGCCTTGAGGTCCAGGTCGGCCATGCGCACCAGCTTCTCGACGTTGGGCCGGCTGATCAGCGTGCGGCTGAGCATGTTGACCTGCTGCTCGGTGTTGGTCAGCACGGCCATGCCGGACATCAGCGGCTTGAGGATGGACTGGGTGTCCACGTAGACGCGCGCGCTGGCCTCGTAGCGATCGGGCACGACGAACACCACGATGGCGGCGGCGATGCCCACCAGCCAGGCGGCGATCAACCCCGGCCAGCGGTAGCGCCACATCCGCTTGAACACGGCCATCAGTTGCGCGATCAGGGAATCCATGCGGCGGTCTCGGTTGCGCCGGCGTCGATGCCGGCTGGGCCCGGCGCGGAGCGGGCCGGTACTGCGGGAATCGGGTGCGCGGAGGCCGGCGCGGGAGCCTGCGGACGGCCGGGCGCGGCGCTCCGGGCGCGGGTCAGAAGAAGCTCTGCGGAATGATGAGGATGTCGCCCGGGCGCATTTCGACGTTGGCCGACACGTCGCCGCGGCGGATCAGGTCCTTCAGGCGCACCGAGTACTGCTTGTTGCCTTCGGCCGTGCGCAGGATGGTGGCGGAGTTGCCGGCCGCGAAATCGGTCAGGCCGCCGACGGCGATCATCACGTCCAGCAGCGTCATCTTCTGCTTGTAGGGCAGGAACTGCGGCTTGGCGGCCTCGCCGACGACGCGGATCTGCTCGCTGTACGGGCCGACGAAGCTGGTGACGATCACGGTGACGACCGGGTCGCGCACGTACTTGCCGAGCTGCTTCTCGATGTCGCGGGCGATCTCGACGGAGTTCTTGCCCTGCACCGGCAGTTCGTCGATCAGCGGGGCGGCGATCTTGCCGTCGGGACGCACGGGCACGGTCAGCGACAGCTCCGGGTTGCGCCACACGATGATGTTGAGGTTGTCGCCGGCGCCGACCACGTAGCTGTAGTCGGCCTGGGAGGCGGACACCGGCGCGGGCGGGTGGTTGCCGGTGGTCGAGCAGCCGGCCAGCGCGGTGGCCAGCGCCAGCAGCGCGGCCTGGGCCGCCTTCATGGAAGCGATCTTCAATCCAGTGTTCTTCAACATGTCCACCCCTGCAGGAAGCTGACCGGATTGCACCTCAGCGCGCGCGGGTGTGGAACCCCCTGGACTGAGGGCGATCCCTCCCTGACGTGATGGATTTCCGTGCTAGCGGCGCCACCCCGAAAACCTGCGCGACCCCGCATGAATCCGGGGAAACCCGCTTTCCGGCCGGTATTTATCCCGTCCTGATCCGGTTTTATCGTCCCTTGAGCACCGGCTTGATCAGCGCGATCAGCAGGCGCTGCAGCGGATGCGAGTTTCCCCAAGGCCGCCAGGTGTGTTTGAGCGTGCCGCGATAGGCGTCGAAGTGCATTCCCCAGGGCGCGGCGCGCAAAGGCCCGCGATTCAGCAGCAGCTTCAGCACATTCGTCCCCATGACGCCGGCGCACAACTCGCAGGCCATGACCGTCGAGGGACCGCGCCGCTCCTTGAAATTGACCGCCTCGGGCGCCACCAGATACTGCCGGCTGAGCATCGCCGGCGATACCCCGGCGATGAAGCGCGCATATTGCTCCTCATGGTCGCGGCCTTCGACCTGGAAATAGTCCTCGAAACTCATGCCGGTGGGGCTGAAGTACAGAAAGGCGGTACCCATCCCCAGAGGCGCGGCGGTCATCGCCGGGATGCCCAGTTCGCGGCAGCGCCGGAACACCTTGCGGCGCACCTCCAGCACGAAGAAATCGAGGCTGTCGATATACACGTCGACGCCTTTGAGAAACTCGTCCATGTTGGCGTCGTTGATGCCTTGGCGAAAAAGCCGGACGTCGCTTTCGGGGTTGATGTCGCGCACCATCTCGCCGACCACGTCGAGTTTGGGGCGACCCATCGTCGACATGAAGGCGGCGGCCTGCCGATTCATGTTGTGGACGTCGAATTCATCGAAGTCGGCGATATTGAAATTCGCCACACCGAGCCGCGCCATCGTCAGCGCATGCGAGCCGCCGACACCGCCCAGTCCCGCGATCGCGACGCGCGCCTTGCGCAATCGCTGCTGCTCGTCCTTCGTGATCCAGCCGATATTGCGCGAGAAGGCGCGGTCGTAATCGAAGGTGAAACCGGAAGGCGTGGCGCGGCTCATGGGGCTCCCTTTTGTCGTATTTCCTGCCAGCGGCGAGTATGCGCCCGCGCGATGACGGCCAGGCGGCGGGGAAGCTCGCTGGAGGGACGCGGGCGGCGGACGGCAGGTCCGTTCCGGGCCTGGGCGCGCCCCCGCGAATGTGGGGAAAGCCGCTGTCGAGAAACTTGACAAGGGACGCTGAAGATTCACGCCACCGAATGTCAAGTGCTTGATTTGAAAGGATGAAAGTGCGCTGGCACGCTCCTCGCTTTGAGGTCGGGCAAGAAGCCGGCACGTGCCGCTTCCTAACGTGCATCTGGCAAGACGCATCCTCAAGGAGAGACACATGTTCAAGCAAGCAAAGCTCGCACTGGCAGCCGCGGCGCTGACAGCGGCGACCTTGCCGGCGATGGCGGCCCCGCTGTACATCGACACCGGTCATGACTTCAACCTCGACCCCAACGGCCTGACCACCACCGCGGTGTTCGACCAGCTGGGCTACTCGGGCACGCTGGCCACCTCGATCTACCTGGGCTCGCCGGCCACGCCGGGCACCACGGTGATCGACACCAACATCCCGTCGGTGATGAACTCGTTCGGCTTCTCGGCCGGCAGCCACACGACGCTGAGCGGCGGCACCGCGAATTTCGCGTACCCGAACGCCCCGTCGCAGACCAACATCGACTCGCTGAACAACCCGCGTCCGGGCAATGACCTGAACGGCTTCACGGGCGGCGTGAGCTTCCCGCAGTACGGCGCCGGCAACGTCGGCGGTCTGGGCGGTGCCTGGGGCCTGACCTATCAGTATCAGATCACCGGCAAGACGGTGGACTCCAACGGCGACGGCGTGTCGGACTTCGTCCAGTACACCGGCGGCGTGTTCCACGTCTACTACCAGAGCGCCGCGACCGACCCGAACAACGGCAAGGAAGTCCTGCGTCTGGTGGTCACGGGTTCCGACATCCAGCTGACCAACCTGAATGTCAAGGGTTACGTCGACTACAGCTACGCGGCTGGCGATGCCTTCGTCCAGAACTTCTTCAGCTCCGGTGAAGGCCTGGGCACGCTGTACAGCAACTGGCTGAACAACAACATCTCGGTGAGCTGGATCCTGGACACCAACGTGGATCCCCCGATCCCGACCCCGGACCAGCTGTGGAACACCGGCTCGGGCCTGATCCGTCAGTCGACGCTGGACGGTTCGCTGGTGATCAACGTGCCGGAACCGGGCTCCCTGGCCCTGGCCGGTCTGGCCCTGGCCGGCCTGGGCTTCGCCCAGCGCCGCCGCAGCCAGCGCAAGTAATCCGGAACCCCTCCGGCCAAGGCCGCTCAGCGAAGGCTGAGCGGCCTTTTTCCTGGTTCACGCCAATCTCCGGGAAAGGCTGGCGAATCCCCATCCATCAATCGAAGCGCCTGACCCAGTTCAAGGTCTCGGCTCGCTTGTCGAGGTCCTTCGGCACTCGAAACAATCCCTCGTCGTAATCCTCGAATCGCACGGGCCGAGTGAAACGCGCCGCGAGCCGGTATTCCCCGGGGACGTCGTCGGCGTGCGTGTCCCCCAGCCGGGGCGTCGGCCCCGCCTGGATCACGACGCCCCCTTCATACGCGTGAACCGTGCACGCCGGCTCGAGCGCCTCGCGCATCGCCGCCAGGCCACCGAGCTGCGCCACGAGGCCGTCGCCCAATGCCGTCAGCCAGTTGACGGACTTGATCCGGTCATGGACGTCATCTACCTCCTGCATGAAGTCAATTCGGCTCGGGAAGTCGAATCCCGGGAAACGAGTCATCAACTGCAGTGCATACATGCTGTTCTGTGCCATGCCGGGGCAGACGATCAGCGAGAGGCCCGCCGACCCATGATCAGGGCGAAAGCGCGCGCACCAGTCCAGGAATCGTTCCCGCAGCAGTGCCGTGTGGAGTTCGCCGGAGGCTGCAGCCAACGGCATCGCTGCGCTGAAGACCGACGGCCGGGATGTCGTCGCGCGATTGACCAGCACGTTGGCCTGATAAGGGGGGACATCGTCATGCGGCAACACCAGATCAACATCGCCGAGCAAGGCTCCGGAGTAGCCCGTATCTGGCGGATCGCGCGCGATGTCCGCCTCAATGGCCGCGCGCGGATCTCCCTTGAATTTCTTGGCTCGCTTCGTGTTTCTCTGGAGGAACTCGTTGACCTGCCCTGGAAACATCGCCCAGACGTCGCTCAGGAAGTCTGCGGCTTGAGCCCGCAGCAGCGCACGATCGGCGTCCGGCAGGTAAAGCTCCGTGCCGAGCCCGAACTTCGCTGCCGGCCCCGCCTTGGGGTCGGCATAGGGCAGATGAATGCGGTCCAACACCGCGGCACCGCCGTTCGCCTGAACCAGTTGGGCAATGATGTCTGTGGTCATCATATTGATCGTCGAGTCGCGTGTTCGGAGTTTTCAGGGGATGGGCACGAGGTTGCGAGCCGGGAAAAGCCTCGACACCTCTGACACGATGAAGAAGGCCACGAGCGCTCCACCGGCGAGCTTGATGCCCGTTGACTGCTCCAAGGCCTTTCCAGACTTGTCGAGCATGCCTTCCTTCTTCTCGGCGGGTGCCGTCACCGGCACCGGCTGTTTTGGTGGATCGTCTCCGTCATTGCAATCGCATTTTTCCTCGACCCGGAACTCTTCAAAGTTGTCCCGCGAGCCGGTGAGCCTCTTCGCAATGTCGCGGTAATCACTGGCTGCTTCGTCCGACAGGCCATCCTTGCCAAACTTCATGTCGATGAACTTGGTTGGCCTTCGGTTCGCGTCCACGCGGACCACGTCCAGACGTCGCGAGTCAGGGCGGATGTAGTTGGAGCTCGGCCGGCCCGGGTCCGACTTGCTGCCGATCATGTCCCAGCCGGAGCCCCGGTCGTACGGCACTTCGCGCCATGTCTTCGCGTCAGGCCTGGGATAGCGGCCGTCGTAATGCGCCTCGTCGATCTTCTTGCGCACGCAGTCCTGGAAGGTCTGCCCCTGGGTCATGGATCCCTTCTGCGCCAGGCACTCGCACGCCATGCGGCAGAGCTCGTCGTAGAAGTCCTGATCCGACTGCGGCAGGTCGCGCTGTTCGAGCCCGGCCATGTTCACCGTGTTGCGGTGATTCATGAACATCTTGTCGGTCAGGCGGCAGGCCGGCTTGCCTTCGAAGAAGACGTCAAAGCTGTGGGTGATCCAGTCGGCCTCGGCCTTGTTGGTGCCGGAGGCGACGCCGCCCATGCTGCCGGCCTCGTCGTAGATGCTCTTGTGGAACTGGCTGCCGTACTTCGCGATGCTCATGTGGCCATCGGCGAAGACGCTGGTCGTGCCCTTGACCAGATCGCGTGAGCAGGCCTCGTTGCAATACGGCAGTAGCAACCCCTTGTCGGGCGTCTTGCAGACGTCCGGCAGCGTGTTGCGAGTGACGCCATCGCTGCCCTTGTGGCAGAGCGTCAGCCCATTGATGTTGATGCTTACCGCCATGCCTGCGCCTCCATCGGCAGATTGCCTCCGTTTCCTGCACTGGCCAGAAGCGCCGCGCCGCGAAGGGGATCGTCGGAGCTCGACAGCACGAGGCACCCCTGCGCGGTCGACAGTTTCGAGAGCTGGTACGCCGCCATGGCGAGGTTTGCCACACCGCTCGCGCCATGCAGGTCGCCACACGCCAGCGCCGGCGTGTGCCGCCTCCACCCCTCGCGCAGCTCAGGACCGAGACGCAGCGCCGTGAAGCCGAACTCATCCGCCCGATACGGCTCACCGTTCATGTCGGAGAAGAGCAGTCCGATCGGCGGACGGCCGCTTCCGGCCTGAGCGATCGCGTTTCGCGCGGCGGCCGAGAGCCCGGCGCCGACACAGGGACGCTCCCCGTGGCGATCCGTGGGCTCGAGGCCCGTCGAGCACCCCAGCACGCGAGCCGAGGGAGGCGCTGCAAGATTGGAGGCCTCGGATGTCCCCATCAGGGCCAGCGCCGCTGCCCCTTCCCCCGGCACGCGCCCATGCGCCAACGCACGAGGACCGGCAGGACGGTGCACGTGCGCGCCATGCAGCAGGTTCTGGGCATCCAGCCAGGCGAGCGATTCGGCGTCGGTGGCCGCATCCGTCGCCAGCACGACGGCAAGCGGCTGGACCTCGCCTGTGCGAAGCGACACCGCCCGGAGCGCATCCCGCGCCTGTTCGAGCGCCAGCAGCCCGGCCGCATGGCCGCCGCGGACCACGTTCACCTTGGACCACGGCCAGAGGTCCTGCGTCATCGCGTGCCGTATCGCGGCTGGCAGGTCCGCCGGCACGCCGTGCCGGTGCTCATCGGGCAGCACCAGCCACAGCCACCGCGGGCGATCCAGCAGCGACTCCCAATGCGGCGCGAGCGACGTTGTCAGCTGCGCGAGCGCGTGGCGCGCCAGCCAGCCCCAGCGCCGCGCATCAGGCCGGCCTTCGATACGACCGTCCGGATCGGGAAAGCTGCTCACCCGCGCAGGAACGCCCGCGCGATCCCGATAGCTCGGATGACGGCGCGTCAGACTCAACTGGGCGCGCAGCGCTGCATCAGCCAGGGCAATGGTCGGCCCCGACGGAAAGCAGCAGGAGGCCGCCAACAACCACAGAGGCAGTTCCGCGTTCATGCCGGTTCCTCGTCCATCCGTGACGTAGCGCGTGCGGTTGTCGACCTGCCACATGAGCGACGCTCAGTTCAGTTCGATCTGCCCGCCGACGATGCGGTTGACACCCTCCGCATCGCTCACGATGTACTCGCCTCGCAGGGCGATCTTGCCGTTCGGGTACAGGGTGATGCTGGACTTCCCACAGCGGATGGTGACTTGCTGACTCGCCTCGAAGACCAGTTCCTGCGGCATCGGCGCGGGCTCGGCGGTGCCGGGGTTGGAGGGTTTGGCGGCACCGGATGGCGCCTCGGGCCTGGCGGTCGAAAGGTCAACGGAAACGGTCACGGTGCGATCCTTCTGCGATGGGCAGGTCAGGCGGACAGCCCAGCCATCCAGGTCAATTGGCGAAAGGCTGGCGCGTCAGTGGGAAATGCCGGCCCTTGGTGGTGGTGTTGCAGGTGCTCGGCCGCCATCGGCCGCCACGGCAAGGGGCCGCGGCGCAATACTTCGCGCCACCCTGGCGGCCCCGCCGGCAGGCCGGCGAATCGCCGCTGCGTGCCGATGGCGTCGCCGTGGCTCGCCCACCAGGCCGCGAACGCTTCAGCATCCGGCCAGGGCAGATCGGCATCGATCTCGATAGCGGGAATCGCATCGGGGCTCGAATCATCTGAGCGGCGATCAGGACCTCGTCCGGACCAGCCGTCGCGACCTGGATGGGACCCTGTGATCAGGCTCGCCGCCGTACCCGCGGCACGCGCCAGTTCTTGATGGCGCATGGCGTGGATCAAGGTCGGCACGCCCGCAGGCTCGCCGAGCCAACCCAGCATCTGAACAGCCAGTCGAGGCGCTCGCGTGAGCAGATCGCGCAGCACTTCGCGCGCCGCATCGGGTTGGTGGAGACAAAGGACTTGAGCCGCGCGACTCGGCAGCTCGTTCGCATGATCACTCAACGCAAGGGTCAATGCTTGCAGCGTCGCGGATACCCGCGCGGCAAGTGCCTTGCCGTCCCGAGGCGCGAGCATGACGAGATAGCGCGCTGCCTGCAGGCGCACTGCGAGATCCGGATGCTCGAGCAGCGCTGCGAAACGGCCAGTGAGATCGCGGCGTCCGATTTCGCAGGCAAAGGCGATCGCCACGGGAAGGAGCCCGTCATCCCATGAAGACCTCGACAGCTCGACCAGCGCGGAATCCACCAATCGCGGCATGTCAAGGCGCCGGCGGCCTGCTAGCGGAAGTCGGCGCCGTGGGGGCAAGACCATGATCGCGTGGGCCAAGGCGCCGGAGGCAGGAGCCCAGGCAAGTGCGGCATCAAAGGCGTCAGCGTGCTCCGGGATCCCGACGCTGAGGTCGTGACAGGCGTTCAGCAGCCACGCTTCCTTGGAGACCACCGCATGCACGGTCAGAGGGAAGAGTTCGGCAAGTCGCAGCGGGTGCTTCAGCAAGCGATGCGCATGGTCGGTGACGTGACTCCCTGCT
>Ga0209257_1001412_pt1 | contig 28656 bp, 23 predicted proteins | sample AraplaCvi_mCL_r2_FD_184277 | JGI IMG/M metagenome (GOLD analysis project Ga0209257, IMG submission 184277) | Arabidopsis root microbial communities from North Carolina, USA - plate scrape MF_Cvi_mCL_r2 (SPAdes) (version 2) | ecosystem: Host-associated > Plants > Roots > Endosphere | place: USA...
ATCGAGCACGCGATCCTGCACCTGCTGTACTTCCGCTTCTACCACAAGCTCATGCGCGACCAGGGCCTGGTCAACAGCGATGAACCGGCGACCAACCTGCTGACGCAGGGCATGGTCATCGCCGAAACCTTCTATCGCGATCACGAGGACGGTTCGAAGGACTGGATCAATCCGGCCGACGTCGAAGTCATCCGTGACGAACGCGGCCGCATCATCGGCGCCACGCTGAAGGCGGACGGCAAGCCCGTCGTCATCGGCGGCACGGAGAAGATGTCGAAGTCGAAGAACAACGGCGTCGATCCGCAGCTGATGGTCGGCAAGTACGGCGCCGACACCGTGCGCCTGTTCTCGATGTTCGCCGCGCCGCCGGAGCAGTCGCTGGAGTGGAACGAGGCCGGCGTCGAAGGCATGGCGCGCTTCCTTCGCCGTTTCTGGCGCGAGGTACTCACGCACGTCTCGCAGCCGGATCATCCGGACGTCGCCACGCTGTTGAACGGCGGCGCGCAGCTGGATGCCGCGCAGAAGACGCTGCGTCGCCAGCTGCACGAGACGATCCAGAAGGTCGGTGACGATTACGGCCGTCGCCACAGCTTCAACACCGCGATCGCCGCGCTGATGGAGCTGTTGAACCACGTTTCGAAGTTCGACGACATGAGCGACGCCGGTCGCGCCGTGCGCCACGAAGTGCTGCAGGCGATGGTGCTGCTGCTCAACCCGGTCACGCCGCACGTCTGCCACGCGCTGTGGCAGGCGCTGGGTCACGCCGAAGCGCTGCTTGAGGACGTGCCGTTCCCGACCGCCGATTCCGCCGCGCTGACGCGCGACGCGGTGACGCTGGCGGTGCAGGTCAACGGCAAGCTGCGCGGCACGATCGAAGTGCCGGTGAGCCTGGACAAGGCCGAGATCGAACGCCTCGCGCTGGCCGAGCCGAACGTGGCCAAGTTCATGGAAGGGCTGACGGTGCGCAAGGTCATCGTCGTGCCCGGAAAGATCGTCAACGTCGTCGCGGGGTAACTTCCCGCTCATGTGCGCCCAATCAAACCGTCATCCCGGCGCAGGCCGGGATCCAGGCGAGGTGCGTATGAGGCGCGGCACGGCGGCTCTCCTGACAGGTTGATGGCCTGCATCCCGGCCTTCGCCGGGATGACGGGCTGTCTTCGCGCGAAGGCGCCGTGAATGAATGACGTCCGCCGCTCGCGGCTTGCCCGCGGTGGCGGCGTCCCCCAGACTTCCCGCATGACCCTTCGCTCCCTGCTCAAGCGCGCCATCCCCGTCGCCTTCGCGCTGGCCCTGTCGGCCTGCGGTTTCCACCTGCGCAGCGCGCTGGTGCTGCCGCCCGACCTCGGTCCGGTGCGCGTGGTGTCCGTCGACCGCTACAGCCCGCTGGCCGAATCGCTCGCGCAGGCGCTCACGCGCGCCGGTGCCGTGCCCGCCACCGAGCGGACCACCGACGCCACCGTCCTCGACCTGATGGCCGAGCAGTGGGGCGATCGCCCAATCAGCCTGGACGAACTCGGCCGCGCGCAGGAGTACTCGCTGCGCTACGCCGTCACGTTCGAGCTTCGCCGCCCCGACGGCACCGCCATCGTGCCGCGCCAGACCATCGAGCTGGCGCGCGATTACGTATCCAACCCCGTACAGGCCATCGGTACCGAAGGCGAGCGCGAGATCCTGCAGGGCGAAATGCGCCGGGAGATGGTCGCCTCCGTGCTGCGTCGCCTCGACGCGGTCGCGCGTCGCGCCACCGCGGCCGCCGCGGAAACGCCGGCCGCAGCAGCGCCGGCCGAACTGACGCCGCCGGCGACGTCGGATACGACCACGCCCTGATGGAACTGCGACCGGAGCAACTCGTCGCGCAGCTCGGCCTCGATCGGCCCGAGCCCGCGCCACTGCATCCGGCCTATCTGATCGCCGGCCCGGAACCACTGCGTGTGCTCGAAGCGGCCGATGCCGTGCGCACCGCCGCGCGTCGTGCAGGCATCGCCGAACGCGAGGTGTTCGAAGCCGAAGGCAACCAGCGCGAACCCGACTGGAACGCGCTGTCGGCCACGTTCCGCGCGCCGAGCCTGTTCGCCAGCCGCCGCCTGGTCGAACTGCGCCTGCCCACCGGCAAGCCGGGCAAGGAAGGTGCGGAAGTCATCGCCGATTTCTGCGCCGATCCGCCGCAGGACGTGACGCTGCTCATCACCGCCGGCGAATGGAGCAAGCAGCACGGTGGCAAGTGGAGCGAGGCGATCGGCCGCATCGGTCAGATCGCCATCGCGTGGCAGGTCAAGCCGCACGAACTCACCGACTGGATCGAAAAACGCCTGCGCGCGCGCGGCCTGCGTGCGAACCACGACGCCGTGCTGAGCCTGGCCGAACGCGTCGAAGGCAACCTGCTCGCGGCGGCGCAGGAAATCGACAAGCTCGCTCTCCTGTCCGATGGCGAGCCGCTCGATCGCGAGCGCATGGACGAACTCGTCGCCGATGCGGCGCGCTACGACGTCTTCCGCCTCGTCGACGCCACGATGAACGGGCAGGGCGCGCAGGTTTCGCGCATGCTCGCCGGCCTGCGTGCCGAAGGCGAGGCCGTGCCCGGCCTGCTGGGCATGATCGTGATGGAGCTGCAGCGCGCCGCCACGCTGGCGCGCGTGCAGGCACGCGGCGGCAATCTCGCGTCCGAGTTCAAGGCGCAGCGCATCTGGGATTCCAAGCAGCCGATGTACAAGCGCGCGCTGGCGCGCCATGCGTCGCCGCGCTGGGATGCGTTCGTCGCCGAAGCCGGTCGCGTGGACCGCATCGCCAAGGGCCGCATGCGCGTGGGCGAGGAGCCTGCCGACGCGTGGCTGGCGCTGGAGCGGCTGCTGCTGGCCGTCGCCGAACCGCGCGCGACGCGCCTGCTCACCGGCTGACGCACGCAGCGCATGACACTGCGCATCTATTACGGCGGAACCTTCGACCCGGTGCACGCGGGTCATCTTTCGGTCGCGTGCGAAGTGCGCGACGCGCTGGACGCACGCGTCTTCCTCGTGCCGGCGGCCGATCCGCCGCACAAGGACGCCACGCATGCCGATGCCGGTGCACGCGCGCGCATGCTCGACCTCGCCATCGCGGGCGAGCGGAACCTCAAGGTCGATCGTCGCGAACTGCACCGCGACGGGCCGTCGTACACCGTCGATACGCTGCGCGAACTGCGCGCCGAACTCGGGCCGGACGCGCCGCTGGTGTGGATGATCGGCGGCGATTCGCTGCTGCGCCTGCACACCTGGAACCGCTGGCGCGAGCTGTTCACGCTGGCGCACGTACTGGCGGTCGCGCGGCCGGGATCGCACCTGGAGCCGGCCGCGGTCGCGGCAGCCGCGCCGGAGGTGGAGGCCGAGATCGGGCCGCGCCGTCGCGACGCCCGGATGCTGAATAGCACCGCGGCGGGCGGCCTGGCCGTTTTCCCGCTGCGTCGTGAACGCCCGGAGTCCTCCACGGACCTCCGCCGCCGCATCGCTGCCGGCGAGCCGTGGGAAGCGGGGGTGGCGCCGCCGGTGGCCGAATACATCCGCCGGAATGCCCTGTACGGCGTCCGGGGCGTCACGCCGGCTTCGTTATAATCCCCGGGCACCGCAATCTTCCGATCAGAGAGTCATCGCCCCTTGAGTACCGAAGCGCAAGTCATCAAGACCCGCCTGCCCAACCCGCCGCCGCCGGTGGATCTCCTGCTCAAGACCGTGCATGCGGCCGTGGAAGAACTCAAGGCGCGCGATGTCACAGAGATCGATGTCCGCGGCAAGAGCAGCGTCACCGACTACATGGTCATCGCTTCGGGAACCTCGACCCGTCACGTGAAGTCGATCGCGAACGAAATCGTCAAGTTCGCCAAGAAGCTCGACGTCCAGCCGCTGGGCGTTGAAGGCGAGCGCGAAGCCGAATGGGTGCTCGTCGATCTGGGCGACGTCGTGGTCCACGTGATGCTACCGCGCGTGCGCGAGTTCTATGCGCTGGAGCGGTTGTGGACGGTCGGCGACCAGCCGCCGGGAGCAGAAGAGGACGAAGTGGAAACGAATGCGGCAGGGCGCTACTGAGGCGCTGCTTCGCATCGTCGAATGAAGAACGGCGCCGGAAGGCGCCGTTCTCGTTTGCAGCTTGTGGCACCGATCCTACAGATGCCCGCGCTCCCACGGCCCCGTGATCGCGACGGTGATTCCCGGCGTCTGGATGTTCACGAACAACGTGCGGCTCCACGGATCCCAGCACGCGCCGCAGAATTCGCTCTCGCGGTAATCGCCTTCGCCGATGGTCTTGCCGGCGTTCGCGATCTGCGTCGACGTCAGCTCGATGTTGTTCTTGCAGAAGTAGAACGACTCGCCCTGCCGCGTAAGGCCGATGAGGCGCGCGCCGGGACCGTACTGGTCGGGACTTTCGCCGCCGTCCTCGCACAGCAGCACGCCGCCGCGCGCGCTCACGGTGATGTTGTCGGGATTGTGCGCGGCCAGCTGGTGCCCGCTGACGAACAACGCGCGAATGCGCTGCGTCACCAGATCGAGCACCCACACCGCGCCGTTGCCGCGACCGCGACGGCCATCGGCATCCACGCCGGTGCTGGTGTCGACGATGAACATCTTCCCGTAGCTGTGCCAGATGCCTTCGCCGCGGCTCATGCGCAGCGCGCCGTCGGCCCAGGCCTGCGCGAACGTGCCGCTCAGCGTCTCGCCCGCGGAAATATCGGGAAAGCCCGCCGGCGCCGCGATGCTGTCCAGGTCCGGATCGGCGACATCGACCCACTCCAGCGCATATTCGTCGCCGATCTTCGCCACCGTCAGGTCCGCGTTGCGCTTGCCGCGAACGCGCGCGGCCTGCAGGCGGCCGCCGTGTTCGAGCGAACCGTAACGGCCGGCGCGATCGTTCGGGATGAAGCGATACAGGCCGGCCTTGTTCCGGTCGTCCTCGGTGAGATAGACGATGCCGGTGCGCGGATCGATCGCGACCGCTTCGTGACTGAATCGACCGAGCCCGACCAGCGGCCGGCCGCTGGTGCGTTCGGCATCGGAATGCACTTCGAACACGTAACCGTGTTTGCGACCGGTGCTTGAGGTCGCATCGGTCTTGATCTCCTCGCAGCTCAGCCACGTGCCCCACGGTGTCGGACCGCCGGCGCAGTTGACCAGCGTGCCGCCGAGGCTCGCCTCGCTGCTGTGCCATTCGCCGTTGCGATGCGTCAGCGTGGTCGTGCCGCCGCCGGCGCGCTGGCCGCCGCCGATGTCGCCGGTGTCGTACGTGCCCGGCGCGTTGATCGGCGTTGCGCCGCCACGTTCGTGATTTCGGATGAGGACCAGTTCGTGGCCTTGGCCGTGCCCGTGGCCACCGCGGTCCAAGCGGCCGCGACCGGGCTTGCGAACGGCGACCACCGCCATGCCGTCGTGGCGATCAGGGCAGGGCTGGCCGTCGCTCATGACATCGCCCGACCAGCCGAAGGACCGATAGCTGAAGCCACGTGGCAGCTGGAGCAGCGGAAGGCCGGTGCTGCGATCGGTTACGGGTGCGAGCGGGCCATAGCGGCCGGGAATCGGCGCCAGGCGGGTCGGATCGCCACCGGCGAGCGCCTGGCGCGTGTACAGCGCGCCAAGGCTGCCGATCGCACCAACGGCCATGGCGGCGGCGCCACCTTTGAGGACCTGGCGGCGGGAGGAACCCAATGCGTCCATCTGCATCTCCTGCGGGGCTGGGGGAATCTCGAATGCTGGGAGCGCGGCATGGCCGTTCGATGACACGGGCGCGTCAGCGACGCGGATCGTGACGGGGCGCGGTTACCATCTCACCGATGAAGGCGAAACCATGAAAGCCAAACTAGTCGCAGTGGGCGAACGCGCGCCGCGCTGGGTCGCCGAGGGCTTCGGCGAATACCAGAAGCGGCTGTCGCACTGGTTGCCGCTGGAACTGGTCGAAATCGAACCCGGCCTGCGCGGCAAGGGACGCGACGCCGTGCGCGCAACGCAGGACGAAGGCGCGCGCGTGATCGCATCATTGCCGAAGAACGCGCTCGTCGTGACGCTGGATGGACGCGGGAAGCCGTGGTCGTCGGAGCAACTCGCGCAACGCCTCGAACACTGGCGTGCACAGGGGCGCGACCTGGCGTTCCTCATCGGCGGACCCGAAGGCCACGCGCCGGACGTGATCGCGCGCGGCGACGAATCGTGGTCGCTCGGACCGCTCACGCTCCCGCACATGCTGGTGCGGCTGGTCGCTGCCGAGCAGCTGTATCGCGCAGCGGCGTTGCTGGCGAACCATCCTTACCATCGAGCCTGAGTTCACCGGGCCTCCGGAACGTATCGCGCCGGGTGCGCGATGGGCCCGTCAACCCATCGCGACACGCCGGCGATCCGTTCAATCCAGCCTGAATTCAACCGGCACGCGTCCGATGGCTTCGACCGCGCGTCCATCGCGCATCGCCGGCACGAACGTCCACTTCGACAACACGGTGCGACGTGCGGCCTGGTCGAGCACGCGGTGTCCGCTGCTGCGCACGATGCGCACGTCGATCGGACGACCGTCGACACCGACGAGGATTTCGAGTTCGACAACGCCCTTCAAACCGTTGCGCATTGCTTCGGCGGGATAGGGCGGCGGCGGTGAGCGCAATGCCTGCAGTTGCGCGCCCGAAGGCGGCATGGTGTCGATCGCCGGACCGGGGTCAGGCGCGATATCCACCGGTTCGATCGCGACATCACCGGGTTGCGGATCAACGATGGGCGTTTCAACTGGCACTACCTGCTGCGGCCGGCGCACGGGTTGGGTGGTCGCGGTCGGCGGGCGCGGCACGACCGGCATGGGCACCGGCGGTTCGACGATCTTCGGGCGCGGCGGCTGCCACAGGACAAGCACCGGATCCTTCGCGATTGACGGAAGGTTCGGTAGGCGGTCGGACAACGGTGCCAGCAGCAGGAGGATCAGGGCGACGTTGATGGCGATCGTGCCGGCAAACGCCGTGATGCGGCTGACGTCGAGCGGTTCGCGCGCGGGCGAGGGGAATCCAATCGCGTGTGCATGTGCCATGGCGCTGCCTCCTGTGGTGTGCACGGATGGCTAACGCGCGAAGGGCTGCGACGGTGTTGGGATCGATGCATCGGATCCACGCGAGACACGGGTGCATGAAAAGCAGAGGGCCCGCAATGCGGGCCCTCGTGGCAACAGCGATGACGGTTTTCAGTCCGGCTTCGGACCGCTTTCCGGTTCGCGATCCAGCCCACCGTCGTCCGGGTGGGGTTTCTTGTGTTGCTTCGGCTCGTGCGCATCCTCGTGATCGCGCGGTTCGGTTTCCGCGTATCCGGGGTTACGGCCGGACTTCGGATCGGAAGCAGGAGGAGCGGTCTTGCCGGACGCGTTGATGTGGAGCGGGGTCATGGTCAGTTACCGAGTTCGAACACCACGTCCAGATTGACCGACAGAACGTTTTCGCCCGGTGAGATCGGCGTGGATTCGGCGCGATCCATCGCCTTCATCGCCATCATCGGCATCGGGCGGGGCGGGGCGAAGCTGCCGCCTTCGCTGATGCTGACGATGCGACGCACTTTCTTGCCCAGCGTCTTGGCGTACATCTCGGCGCGGGCCTGGGCCTTCTCGATCGCGGAACGACGCGCTTCGTCGTAGGCGGCTTCCTTCTTGGCGTCGTCCAGGTCGAAGGTCGGGCCGTTGATCTGGTTGGCGCCGGTGGCGACCAGGGCGTCCATGATCTTCCCGAGTTTGGCGATGTCGCGAACGACGACGTTCACGTTGTTGATCGCCTGGTAGCCGGTGATCGTCGGCGGCTGGTTGTCGCCGTACTTGTACTGCGGATTGAGGTTCACGCCGCTGGTCTGCACGTCGCGTTCGGCGATGCCGGCGGCCCTGATCGCCGCGACCACCTTCGCCATCTGGTCGGCGTTGGCGCGCATGGCGGCGTTGGCGTCCGCGGCCTGCGTGACCACGCCGGTGGACAGCGTGGCGATGTCCGGCGCGCGGCGGGCTTCGGCCTGCGCCGACACGTTGAGCAGCGTGCCTTCGGTGGCGACGTAGGGCGTGGTCTGGGCGGGGCTCACGGCGGGGACGGCTCCGAGGGCGAGGACGGCGGCAAGGACGAGCGGACGCAGGGGGTTCATACGGGAAGAGACGCGGGACGCTTGGTGCATGACAACTCCTTGGGTTGGAAGGGCGCCGTCAAGCGACGGGCCCATCTTGAGCGGACCCATCTTGAACAAGGCGAAGGGTCTTGGCGATCCGGTGAACGATTCGTGAGCTTCGTCGGGGTTACCGATGACGCGCCACCCGGTGCCCCAGTCAGCGCGGGTTATGCTTCGCGACATGCTGTATCTCGCCTCCAAATCCCCACGTCGTCGCGAACTGCTGGGCCGGCTCCTGTCCGGCCGGCCGGGTGCAGGTTTCGGCCTGCTCGACATCGACATCCCCGAACACCCGCAGCCCGGCGAGCCGCCCGAGGACTACGTGCGCCGCGTCGCGCGCGAGAAGGCCGGCGCCGGCCTGCTGCACGTGGTCGGCAATCCGACGGCCGTCGTGCTCGGGTCCGACACCGAAGTCGTCCTCGGCGACGAGGTCTTCGGCAAACCCGTCGACGACGCCGACGCGGCCCGGATGCTGCACCGCCTGTCTGGCCGCACGCACCTGGTGATCTCGGCGGTCTCGCTGGTGTCGCCTGCGCGCGAGCGCCAGCTGGTGTCGAAGTCGGAGGTGACGTTCGCGGAACTGACCCCTGCGCAGATCGACGCCTACGTCGCCAGCGGCGAACCGCATGGCCGCGCCGGCGCGTACGCGATCCAGGGTCTTGCCGAAGCTTTCACCGTGCGGCTGTCCGGCAGCTATTCCGGCGTGATGGGCCTGCCGCTGTACGAGACGGCCACGCTGCTGCGCGAATTCGGACTGCTCGACGACCACGTCCCGGCTTCGGTCACGGCCAGCACCCTCGGGCACGTCAGCGGATGAAGGCGGAGGTTGCGATGCTGCGCGAACGCTGCCCGGACACTCCGAAGGACCCGAACCACAAGATCGCCATGGCCGAATCGATCCGCGTTTGTCCGTCTTCAACCGAGTCGAATGCCTACTTGAATCACTACCGGGGAGCCGCCGCATGAGCGAAGAGATCCTCGTCAACGTCACCCCGCGCGAAACGCGCGTCGCCGTCGTCGAAAACGGCATGCTGCAGGAGCTGCATATCGAACGCGGCTGGCGTCGCGGCGTGGTGGGCAACATCTACAAGGGCAAGGTGCAGCGCGTGATGCCCGGCATGCAGGCGGCGTTCGTCGACATCGGGCTGGAACGCGCGGCCTTCCTGCACGCAGCCGACATCGTCAAGCCGACGCCGGTAGCCGAAGGCGCGGGCGAAGGCGAGGAAGCGCCGCTTCCGCCCACGCCGACGCGGCCCATCGCCGAACTGCTGCGCGAAGGCCAGGAAATCGTCGTGCAGGTGGTGAAGGATCCCATCGGCAGCAAGGGTGCGCGGCTGACGACGCAGCTCAGCATTCCATCGCGTTATCTCGTGCTGCTGCCGCGCACGCGCGTTGTCGGCGTGTCGGCGCGCATCGAGGACGAAACCGAACGCGCGCGCCTGAAGACGCACATCACGTCGCTGGCGCCATCGAGCGACAGCCACGGCTACATCGTGCGCACCAACGCCGAAGGCCAGCCCGAAGAGCAGCTCGCCGAAGACGTCGCGTACCTGGGCCGCGTGTGGGGCCTGATCGAGGAGCGTGCGCGCAGCGCGAAAGTCGGCGAGCGCGTGTACGAAGACCTGAACCTGCCGCTGCGCGCCGTGCGCGACCTGATGCGCAAGGACGTCGAGAAGGTGCGCGTGGATTCACGCGAAACCTGCGAGCGCCTGCGCGTGTTCGCCGCGCAGTACATGCCGGGGCTCGACGAGAAGATCGAGCACTACACCGGCGCGCGTCCGATCTTCGACCTGTATGGAGTCGAGGACGAGATCCAGCGAGCGCTCGACAAGGAAGTGCCGCTGAAATCCGGTGGCTACCTGGTCATCGACCAGACCGAGGCGATGACGACGGTGGACATCAACACCGGTTCGTTCCTCGGCCAGCGCAACCTCGAGGAAACGGTGTACCGCACCAACCTCGAAGCCGCGCAGTCGGTGGCGCGCCAGCTGCGCCTGCGCAACCTGGGCGGCATCATCATCATCGACTTCATCGACATGACCGACTCCGAGCACAAGCGGCAGGTGCTGCGGCAGCTGGAGAAGTCGCTCGCGCGCGACCACGCCAAGACCACGGTGTACGAGTTCTCGCCGCTGGGCCTGGTGGAAATGACGCGCAAGCGCACCACCGAAAGCCTGGAGCGCCAGCTGTCCGAGCCCTGCCATGAATGCGGCGGTCGCGGCACGCTGAAGACGCCGGAAACGGTGACCTACGAAATCTTCCGCGACATCGTCCGCCAGGTGCGCCAGTTCGACGCGCCGCGGTTGATGGTGATCGCCTCGTCGAAGGTGGTCGCACGCATCACCGACGAGGAATCCGCGGCGGTGGCCGAACTGGAGGAATTCCTGGGCAAGTCGATCCGCTTCCAGGCGGACGACCAGTATGCGCAGGAGCAGTTCGATGTCGTGCTGCTCTGAGGGGGGCTGGAGCGCTGGTGCGGGGGCGGGGGATGAGTCAGTAACGCTGCGTTGGCGGAAACGGTTGGACAATGGCGTCCGCCGCGAGCATTCCCCGTCCGGCGCGTCCGCTCCGCCGGATCGCGCGGCCGGGCCGTTTTCCGCATTTCTCCTTCCGTGCCGTCTGGACCGTAGCTGACCGCCATGCCCACCCCGTTGCGCCGCCGCATGCGCATCGCCCGTCGCGGACTGGGCTATCTCGTCGCGCTCTCGCTGGTACTCGTCGCGTTGCTGCTGGCCATCGCCAGCCAGGTGCTGCCGCTGGCCGAGAGCAATCCGCAGCGCGTGGCCGCATGGCTGAGCGAGCGCGCCGGGCGCCCGGTGACGTTCGACCGCGTCGAAACCGACTGGACCCGTCGCGGTCCACTGCTGCGACTGGACAACCTGCGCATCGGCGCGGGCAAGCAGGCTTTCACCGTCGGCGATACGGAAATGCTCGTGTCCGTCTACGCCGGTTTGTTGCCCGGTCACGCGTTTTCCGAACTGCGCCTGCGCGGACTCGACCTGACGCTCGAACGCGCCGAAGACGGCCGCTGGCAGGTGCGCGGCCTGCCCGGGCAGGAGCAACCGCAGCAGACCGATCCGTTGTCCGCGCTGGAAGGCCTGGGCGAGCTGCAGATCATCGACGGCAAGATCACCGTGATCGCGCCGAACCTGGGCATCGATGCGCACGTGCCGCGCATCAACCTGCGCCTTCGCGTGGACGGTTCGCGCGTACGCGCCGGCGTTCGCGCATGGCCCAGCGTGAACGTCGCCGGTGCCGCATCCTCGCCGCTGGATACGGTGCTCGATTTCGACCGCGTGAAAGGCGACGGTCGCGCGTACATGGGCGCGCGCCGTGCGGACCTCGCCGCGTGGGCGCCGCTGCTGCAGATCGCCGGCGTCGGCAGCGAATCCGGCGAGGGCCGCGCCGAAGCCTGGGCCGAATTGCGCGATCACCGCATCACGCAGGTGACGGCCGACGTCGCGCTCGATCGCGTCGGCCTGCGCGGCGCACCGCTGGCCGGTGGCGCGGTGCCGCGCGTGCAGTTCGCGCGCGTGGCGGCACTCGCGCGCTGGCGCACGATCGATGGCGGCTGGCGCGCGGACGCGAAGACGCTGCGAATCGAAACCGGCAAGGAAGCGCAGAAGCTCGACGGCCTCGTCGTCGCCGGCGGCGCGCGGTACGCGCTGATCGCCGATCGCATCGATGCCGGCCCGCTGCTCACCGCCGCTTCGCTCAGCGATCGCCTCGACTCCGGCTTGCGCCTCTGGCTGCACAACACGCGTCCGCGCGTCTCGTTGCAGGACGTCGAAGTGACCGGCGTGCGCGGTGGCGCGCTGCGCGCGCAGGCGCGCATTGGCGCGTTCGGTTTCGATGCGGTGGGCAATGCGCCGGGTCTGAGCGGACTGGCCGGGCAGTTCCTCGGCGACGCGGACGGCTTCACGCTCGATGTCGATCCGGCGTCGCCGATGCGCTTCGACTGGCCGCGCGGTTTCGGCGTCGCGCACACGGTGTCGTTGCTGGGCTCGATCGGCGGCTGGCGAGAAGGCGCGGGCTGGCGCATCGGTACGTCCGACCTCGCGATCAAGGGACAGGGTTTCGGCGTGCATGCGCGCGGCGGCATGTGGTGGCAGGGCGACGGTTCGCGTCCGCGCATCGACATCGCCGCCGATATCGAGCAGGCGGAAGTGCCGGTGGCCAAGGGCTTCTGGATCCGCCACCTGATGGCGCCAAAAGTCGTGGCGTGGCTCGACTCCGCGCTTGTCGGAGGTCGCCTGCGCGATGGCCATGCCGTGGTCTCGGGCGATCTGGACGACTGGCCGTTCCGCGACCGCAACGGCCTGTTCGAAGCGACCGCGAAACTCGACGGCGCCGTCGTGAAATTCCAGCCGGAGTGGCCGGCGGTGGAAGGCCTCGACGCCGATGTGTCGTTCGTCGCCGACGGCTTCACGGTGAACGGCCATGGACGCATCGGGGGCGTGGCGATTCCGCAGATCCGCGCGGCCATCGACCACTACAAGGAGGGCGACTTGACCGTGCAGGCGGAGGGCGTCGCCGATGCGACGCACTTGCTGGACCTGCTTCGGCACAGTCCGCTGCAGAAGGAAAACGCCGACACGTTGAACAACGTTGTCGCCAGCGGTCCGGCGAAGGTCGGCTTCGAGATGGACATGCCGCTGCGTCCGCACCAGGAAACGTCGATCAGGGGCACCGTGCAGCTGGACAAGGCGAAGCTCGCCGATCCGCGCTGGAAGCTCGCATTCGAGCAGGTCAGCGGCAAGGCCGAGTACGCACGTGGCGGTTTCCGCGCGGAAGGCCTGAAGGTGCTGCACGAAGGCCAGCCGGGTTCGCTGTCGCTGCGCGCGGGCAATGATTTCGTGCGCGACAGGACCAACGTGTTCGAGGCCGGCCTCGACGCACAGATGTCGGTGAAGGAACTGCTCGACCGCGCGCCGGAAATGGCGTGGTTGAAGCCGCACGTCGACGGACGTTCGGCATGGACGATCGGCATGGCGATCCCCAAGGCCGCGCCGGGCAAGACCGCGCCGGCATTGCTGCAGTTGCAGACCAACCTGGTGGGCACCTCGCTCGCGTTGCCCGAGCCGTTGCGCAAGGGCGCCGGCGAATCGCTCGCCACGTCGGTGGAAACGCCCTTGCCGATGGGCAGCGGCGACATCCGCGTGAACCTGGGCAACGTCATCGCGGTACGCGCGCGCAGCACGAACGATGCAGCCGGCAAGAGCCAGACCGGCGTGCGGCTCGCGCTGGGGACCAATCGCGTCGAGGACGTGCCGCCCGTGCGCGGCCTGGTTGCGACGGGGCGCGCGGTGGAGCTCGATGCGATCGACTGGATCGCGCTGCTCGAAGGTGGTGGCGGTGGCGACGGCCTGGCGCTGCAACGCATCGACGTCACCGCGCAGAAGTTGAACCTGCTCGGCGGCGTGTTCCCCGATACGCACCTGGTCGTCGTGCCGGCCGCGAACGGCGCCACTGCCGTGCAGGCCGAAGGCGCGGCGCTGCAGGGCGCGGTGCTGATTCCCGCGGGCGACGGCGCGACCATCGCCGGTCGTTTCGACCGCATGTACTGGCGCGCACCGAAACGTCCTGCGCCGCCGGCCGGAATGCCGACGCCGCCACCGTCCGCGCCTTCGACGGACGACGCGTTCAATCCCGCGAAGATCCCGCCGCTGACCATCGACATCGCCGACCTGCGCGTGTCGGACGCGCGCCTGGGCGAAGCAAAGCTGCGCACGCTGCCGACCGCAACCGGCATGCGCATCGAGCAGGTGCAGATGCGCGCCGACAAGCAGCGCATCGATGCGAGCGGCGAGTGGAACGGACGCGGCGCATCTGCGCGCACGCAACTGGACGTGAAGATCGACAGCCAGGACCTGGGCAGCCTGCTCGCCGGTTTCGGCATGGGCCAGCAACTGGGCGGCGGCGTCGGCACGATGCATTTCGCCGCCGGCTGGGCGGGAAGCCCCGCGACGTTCAACGTCGCCTCGCTCGACGGCAGCCTGGAAGCGGACATCCGCGACGGCCGCCTGCTCGAAGTCGAACCCGGCGCCGGTCGCGTGCTCGGCCTGTTGAGTCTGGCCCAGCTCCCGCGCCGGTTGATGCTGGATTTCCGCGATTTCTTCAACAAGGGTTTCGCGTTCAACCGCGCCGGCGGAAAGGTGAACTTCACCGGCGGGATGGCGCGCAGCGACAACCTTTCCATCGACGGGCCGGCGGCGTCGATCGGCATCCGCGGTGCGGCGAACCTGCGCGCGCAGACCTTCGACCAGACCATTGAAGTGCGCCCGAAGGCCGGCAACCTGCTGACCGTCGCCGGCGCGCTGGCCGGAGGCCCGGTGGGCGCGGCGATCGGTGCGGCCGCGAACGCGGTGCTGCAGAAGCCCATCGGCGCGATGGCCTCGCGCACGTATCGCGTGACCGGGCCGTGGAAGGAGCCGAAGGTGGAAGTGGTGGGTGGGCAGTCGGGGCAGGCGAAAGCCGCCGAGTCGCCGCCTGAGGGGTGAGATGGCGCTGCTTGCGAGCCACGGGTTCGCGCGCGGCCGAACGCCCGGGCGCGCTGTGCGGGGGGCGGGGGATCCGTCGCTACAGAAGGTCGGCGCCTGAATCCGGCCCCGGCCTCACCCGTGAACCCGTTGCGTTGGCTCGTTGTGCCACCATCTCCTTCCTGACCTCCCGCCAGCCGCCGCCGGGGCCACCTCCCACGTGAGAGCCGCCGGCTGGACAGCCACATTCGCTGCACCTGGCTGCCGCGGCCGGCCATCGCTCCATTCCAGAGAATCCGCATGACCCTGCCCATCCAGATCGCCGAAAACCGCCTGCTGCTGCCCGCCGGGCTCGATGCGGTCGGCCTCGAACGCACCTTCGGCACGCTGCTCGGGCCGGGCGTGGATTTCGGCGACCTGTATTTCCAACATGCCCGCCGCGAGAGCTGGACGGTCGAGGACGGCATCGTCAAGGACGGCGCGCATTCGATCGAGCAGGGCGTCGGCGTGCGCGCCATCAGCGGCGAGAAGACGGGCTTTTCCTACTCGGACGAAATCAACACGCAGGCGCTGCTGACCGCGGCCAAGTCCGCGCGCGCCATCGCGCGCGACGGCTCGGTGCAGGCGCCGCACTCGCTGGTGCGCGGCGGCGGTCGCGAGCTCTACGTGCCTGAAGATCCTATCGACGGCTACGCGAACGAAGCCAAGGTCGAAGCGCTGCGTCGCGTCGACCGCATGCTGCGCGCCGCCGATCCGCGCGTGAAGCAGGTGATGGTGTCGCTGTCCGGTGGCGTCGACACGATCCTCGTCGCGCGCAGCGACGGCGTGCTCGCGGCTGACGTACGCCCGCTGGTGCGTCTGAACGTGCAGGTCATCGTCGAACACAACGGCCGTCGCGAGAGCGGCTATGCCGGCGGTGGCGGTCGTTACAGCTATTCCGAACTGCTCGATGGCGACAAGCCCGAGAAGCTCGCGCGCGAAGCGCTGCGCGTGGCGCTGGTGAACCTGGAAGCGGTCGATGCGCCGGCCGGCGTGATGCCGGTGGTGCTCGGTAATGGCTGGACGGGCGTGCTGCTGCACGAGGCCGTCGGGCACGGCCTGGAAGGCGACTTCAATCGAAAGGGTACGTCGACCTACGCCGGTCGCCTCGGCCAGCGCGTGGCATCGCCGGGCGTCACCATCGTCGACGACGGCACGCTGCCGGGACGTCGCGGTTCGCTCAACGTCGACGACGAAGGCACGCAGACCAACTGCACGACACTGATCGAGGACGGCGTCCTCGTCGGTTACATGCAGGACACGCTCAACGCGCGCCTGATGGGCATGGCGCCGACCGGCAACGGCCGTCGCGAATCCTTCGCGCACCTGCCGATGCCGCGCATGACCAACACCTACATGCTCGCCGGCACGCACGACCCGGAAGAGATGATCCGCTCGGTCAAGAAGGGCCTGTACGCGGTGAACTTCGGCGGAGGGCAGGTGGACATCACCAACGGCAAGTACGTGTTCTCGGCGACCGAGGCGTACCTCATCGAAGACGGAAAGATCACCGCACCGGTGAAGGGCGCCACGCTGATCGGCAACGGCCCGGAAACCATGCAGCGGGTGAAGATGATCGGCCACGACCTCGCGCTCGACGAAGGCGTCGGCGTGTGCGGCAAGGATGGCCAGAGCGTGCCCGTGGGCGTGGGCCAGCCGTCGCTGTTGATCGACCAGCTGACGGTGGGCGGTACGCAGGCGTGAGCCGCGCCCCCGGCACAATTCAGTCGTGTCAACGATGGTCGCGCCGCAGCGAGTTGCATCGATGAAGCGGCGGTTCTTTAAAATTCCCTGGGCACGCCACGCCTACCCGGGACCACGAACGCTTGCGTCATTCGTCGTCGCGCAGTGCTTCCGCTTCGTCGTCATCGCCCGCCGCGCCGCCGACGATCAACTCACGCAGCGCCCGGTACAGCTCGCGGAACGTGCGCGGCGGCTTGTTCTTGCGGCGTTCGTCCAGCGCGCTGCGCACCAGCGCGCGAAGGTGCTGGCGGTCGGCCGTCGGGTACTCGTCGAGCAGCTGGGCCAGCGCCGCATCGCCGTCGGTGAGCAGCCGTTCGCGCCACGCCTCGACGCGATGCATCGCCGCGACTTCACGTCGCGCGGCCTCGCCGTCTTCGTCCAGCGCGTCGCGGATCGCGTCCAGCACTTCGTCGTCTTCGCGACGCATCTGCTTGGCCAGGTAGGCCAGCTGGCGCTTGTGGGCGATGTTCGCGGTGATGCGCTTGCAGTCGCGGATGTGCGGCAGCAGCGAGTCGGGCACGGGCAATTTGGCCAGCTGGGCCTCGGTCAGGGCGACCAGTTTTTCGCCCAGCGCCAGCACTTCCAGCGCCTCGCGCCGGTTCTGGCTGCGACTGGGGCTCAGGAATTCGCCGGTTTCCTCGTCTCTACCGCGCATGACGCACCTGCTGCAAAAGAACTGTTGGACGTGGATTTTCGCGGATGAGCACGGATAAAGCACACATTGCGCGAAATCCGCGTTCATCCGGGCCGGCATCCCCCCCAATCCGTCGCGCCGGATCGCATTCCACAAGGACCTCCATTTGAGCCAGATCGTCACCCAGAACCTGCCCGCCTACGCCGCCTCGCTCGGGGACAGCCATGCGCGCCTGGACGCGCTCGCCGGCCTGTCCCAGCGCCTGCTGGAGCACTGCCGCGCGCGTGGCGCGACGCAGGCGGAAGTGTCGTGCTCCGAGGAATCGGGCCTCAACGTCAACGTCCGCATGGGCGAGGTCGAAACGGTCGAGTCCACGCGCGACCGCGGCATCTCGGTCACCGTCTACTTCGGCCAGCGCAAGGGCAGCGCCAGCACCGCCGACCTGCGCGAGGAAAGCCTCGACGCCACCGTCGAGCAGGCCTGCGCCATCGCGCGCCATACCGAGGACGACAGCGCCGCCGGCCTGGCCGAGGCCGCGCTGATGGCGACGGACCTGCGCGAGTTCGATTCCTGGCATCCGTGGGCCATCGACGCCGACCGCGCGCTCGACCTGGCGCTCGCCTGTGAGCAGGCCGGCCGCGATTCGGATCGTCGCATCGAGAACTCCGACGGCGCCTCGGTCGGTACCGGCGAGAGCATCAGCGTGTACGCCAACTCGCACGGCTTCGTCGGCCGCGAGCGCAGCACGCAGCACAGCATCGGCTGCGCGCTGATCGCCGGCCGCGGCGATGCGATGCAGCGAGACGGCTGGTACAGCATCGGCCTGTCGGCGGACGACCTGGAATCGGCCGCGACCATCGGCCGCAAGGCCGCCGAACGCGCGGCGTCGCGACTGGCGCCGCGGCAGATTCCCACCGGCGATTACCCGGTGCTGTATTCGTCCGAGATGGCGCGTTCGTTGATCGGCCACCTGCTCGGCGCGGTGTCCGGCGGTGCGCTGTACCGCCGCGCGAGCTTCCTCGTCGACAGCGTCGGCCAGCAGCTGTTCCCGGACTGGTTCGGCGTGGAGGAACTGCCGTTCCTGCCGCGCGGCTTCCGCTCCGCGTCGTTCGACGCCGAAGGCGTGGCCACGCGCGAAGCGCCGCTGGTGATCGGCGGCGTGCTGCAGCGTTACGTGCTGGGCAGCTATTCGGCGCGCAAGCTGGGTTTGCAGACCACCGCCAACGCCGGCGGCGTGCACAACCTGCAGGTCGCGGCGAACGCAGGCGACCAGGAATCCATGCTGCGCGGCATGGGTCGCGGGCTGCTCGTCACCGAGCTCATGGGGCAGGGCGTGAACAACGTCACCGGCGATTATTCGCGCGGCGCGGGCGGCTTCTGGGTGGAGAACGGGCAGATCCAGTACCCGGTCGACGGCATCACCGTCGCCGGCAACCTGAAGTCGATGTTCGCGGCGATCGAAGCCGTCGGCACCGATGTCGATCCGCGCTCGCACGTGCGCACCGGTTCGATCCTCATCGGCCGCATGACGGTGGCGGGCGAGTCCGAATCGGAAGACTGACGGGGGCGTTGGTCACGCGGGTTTGCTTGACCTGTCCATCGCCGGGGCGGAAAGTGGCCTCGTCCATTCAGGAATCCCGCATAGGAGCCGTGCCATGAGCGAGAACCCGATCGATCCCAGCCCGACTTCCGCACCGCCTCCGCCGCCGTCGCCGGAACATCCCAGCGGCGTGCATGCAGACCAGCGCCAGTGGGCGATGTTCGCGCACCTGTCGGCGATCGCCGGCGCGGTGCTGACCTCCGGCATTGGCGGCTGGGGCACGTTCCTCGGCCCGCTGATCGTCTGGCTGGTCAAGAAGGACACGATGCCCTTCGTCGACGACCAGGCGAAGGAAGCGCTGAACTTCAACATCACCGTGGCGATCGTGTTCTTCGCGCTGTGGGTGCTGGTGTTCGTCACGCTCGGCATCGGCCTGCTGATCGCGATCCCGGCGTGGTTCGTCATCGGCATCGCGTGGCTGGTGTTCACGATCATCGCCGCGATCAAGGCCAACGATGGCGTGACGTACCGCTATCCCTTCACGATGCGTCTGGTGAAGTAACGCGGAAGTATTCGGTGCCGTCTGAAAGCAGAACGCCCGCTTCGTCGAAGCGGGCGTTTTGTCGTCAGGCGTTCGTCAGTGCGATCAGCGGTCGCGTTCGATGGCCATCCGCCCCAGCGCTGCCAGCGCACTGGCGCGTTCCCCCAGCGAGGCGAGCGCTTCGTCCATCGCGCGACGCAGTTCGTCCAGGCGTTCGCGGGAAGCATCCAGCCCGATCAACGCGGGGAAGGTCGCCTTGTCCTGCGCGATATCCTTGCCGGCGGTCTTGCCGAGCGTGGCGCTGTCGCCTTCGATGTCGAGGATGTCGTCGCGCACCTGGAAGGCGAGGCCGAGCGCGGCCGCGTAGCGATCCAGGCTCTCGAGCTCGTCCGCCGACGCGTCGCCGCACAGCGCGCCCATGCGCACCGAGGCGCGGATCAGCGCACCGGTCTTGAGCGAATGCAGTTCTTCCAGCGCGTGCACCGACAGCGAGCCGCCGTTGCCCGTCGCCGCGAGGTCCAGCGCCTGGCCGCCGCACATGCCGGCCGCGCCGGACGCGCGCGCGAGCGTGCGCAGCAGGTCCACGCGCGTGGCGGCGGCGACGTCAGCATCGGCCAGCACGTCGAACGCGAGCGACTGCAACGCATCGCCGGCGAGGATCGCCGTGGCTTCGTCGAAGGCGACATGCACCGTCGGCTGGCCGCGGCGCAGCGCGTCGTCGTCCATCGCAGGCAGGTCGTCGTGGACGAGCGAGTAGGCGTGGATCAGTTCGACCGCGACGGCCGGTGCGTCGAGCGTTTCCACCGTCGCGCCGAAGGTCGAGCCCGCGGCGTACACCAGCAACGGACGCATGCGCTTGCCGCCCAGCAGCACCGCGTGCCGCATCGCCGCGTGCAGGCGTTGCGGCGGCGAGTGCGGTTCGGGCAGTGCGCGTTGTAGCGCGGCGTCGGCGCGTTCGCGCCAGCGCGCGAGGTCAGACATCGCCGCGATTCGACGAGCCGGCATCCTGCGGCGGCGCGGAGAACGGTTCCCCCGACGCGGGATTCTGCGGATCGCTGAGCAGGCGCACGCGCAGCTCGGCTTCTTCCAGCGCGCTCTGGCAGCGGCGGTACAGGCCGACGCCGCGTTCGTACGCGGCCAGCGAGTCTTCCAGGCTCATCTCGCCATGTTCCATCTTGTCGACCAGTTGTTCGAGCGCGTCCAGGGACTGCTCGAAATCCGCGACGGGCGAGGTGGACGGCGTGTCGTCTTGGGCAGGTGTACGGGGCATGCGGGAAGTTTGCGACCGGGCCCGGATGGGGTCAATTGCCAACGCCGGCCGTTGCGGCGTGCGTCGCGCCCGTGCGGTGTCAGCCCCGGCGGTGCCAGGCCAGGCGGGCGCCGCGTTCGCGCAGCCACGCATCGAAGCGGGCCGAATGGATGAGGTCGCCGGCGGCGAGCAGCTCGCCCGAGGCATCGCTGAGCAGCGGCAGGCGCTCGCGCTCCCACGGCGGCACGCCCAGTTCCTGCAGCGCCTGCTTGAGCGCGTGCGAGTGCGAGCGACCGGGCCGCACCAGGCGTTCGCCACCCTGGCGGGCGTGGACGCGCAGCGGGCCGTCGAATGCGTCGGCCCCTTCCAGCGCCAGTGCATCGCCGTCGGGAAGCGCCAGTGGCACTTGGCCGTCCCAGTCGGCGTGCCAGTCCGGGGCCAGCGGCGGACGCGCGACATCGGCGTGCAACAGATCGCGCCAGGCGCGCACGACGGCGCCGTGCCAGTGGAACGCCGCGTCGGCGTCGACGCGTGCATCGAGGATTTCGAGTTCGATGCGTTCGATTCCGTTCGCCGGCAACGCGGGCAGCGCGAGCGCGTCGATCCACCCCCGCAGCACGCGCGCACGGCGCGCTTCGGGCAGCGCGAGCAGACGCGTGCGCGAGAGGCAACGCGGATCGGCGGTGGCGACGTCCGCGAACGCGTGCGCGTCGCCTTCGTCGAGCAGCGCGTTCGCCTGCCCGGACAACGCCGCCGAACGCGCGAGTGCATCGGATGCGTGCGGCCAGCGTTCGCGCAGCAGGGGCATCACGCGCTGGCGCAGGAAATTGCGATCGAACGCGGTGTCGGCGTTGCTGGGGTCGTCGATCCACGCCAGCCAATGTGCCTGCGCGTAGGCGAGCAGCGCATCGCGGTCCACCTCGAGCAGCGGTCGCCAGATCCGGCCCGGCCCGAACGTCCGCCAGCGTCGCATCGCGGCGAGTCCGTCCGGCCCGGAGGCACGCAACGCGCGCAGCAGGAAGGTTTCGGCCTGGTCGTCGCGATGGTGCGCCAGCGCCAGCACTTCGCCTGCCCTGAGCGCCGATTCGAACGCCGCGTGTCGCGCCGCGCGTGCGGCGGCTTCCGGACCTTCGCCGGTCCCTGCGACATTCACGCGGATGACCGTCAGCCCAACATCCAGCGCGGCGCAGATGCGTTCGCAATGTGCGGTCCAGCGGTCGGCGTCGGGATGCAGGCCGTGGTGCACATGCAGCGCGCGCAGGCCGTGTTCGGGCTTCGCCGACGCCAGCACGTGCAGCAGCGCCGTTGAATCGAGCCCGCCGCTGTACCCCACGCACAGCGGCGCCGCGGGGCGGTCGTGCAGGGCATTGGCGAGCGGGGCGGGCATCGCGCGATGGTGCCACGGCGGTGGAATGCAGCAACCCACCGATGGGGCTGCGTCGGCCGCGCTACCGTCGCACCATGCGTCCATCCCCCGTCATCGCCTTCCAGGAGTCCCGTCGTGTCCCGGCTTTTCACCCCGTTCGAACAGCGCGCACTGACCCTGCGCAATCGCCTCGTGGTGGCGCCGATGTGCCAGTACTCCGCGGTCGACGGCGTACCCAACGACTGGCATCTGGTGCACCTGGGCAGCCGCGCGGTCGGTGGTGCCGGCGCGATCATCGCCGAGGCCAGCGCGGTGTCGGCCGAAGGCCGCATCTCGCCGGCGGACACCGGCCTGTGGAACGACCGCCAGGCCGAAGCCTGGTCGCGCATCACGCGCTTCGTCGCGGCCCAGGGCACGGTGCCGGGCATCCAGCTCGCGCATGCCGGGCGCAAGGCCAGCGTCGCGCCGCCGTGGCTGGGCGGCATCACGGTGACGCCGCCCGACGGCGGCTGGACGCCGGTCGCGCCCAGCGCCGTCGCCTTCAGCGAAACCTCGCCGGTCCCGCGCGCGCTGGAAACCAGCGAACTGCGCAACGTCGTCGACGATTTCGCCTGCGCCGCGTGGCGTGCGCAGGCGGCGGGCTTCCAGATCGCCGAGATCCATGCCGCGCACGGTTACCTGCTGCACCAGTTCCTCTCGCCGCTGTCGAACCATCGCACCGACGACTACGGCGGTTCCTTCGAAAACCGCATCCGCCTGCTGCTTGAAGTAATCGACGCCGTGCGCAAGGTCTGGCCGGAACGCCTGCCGCTGTGGCTGCGCGTGTCGGCGACGGACTGGATCGAAGGCGGCTGGGATATCGAGGAAAGCATCGAACTGGCGCGCATCGTGAAGCAGCGCGGCATCGACCTGGTCGACGTGTCCAGCGGCGGCGTGGCGCCCGGCGCGAAGATTCCGTTGCATCCGGGTTACCAGGTGCCGTTCGCGGGGCGAATCCGTCGTGAGGCGGATGTCGCGACGGGCGCGGTCGGGTTGATCACCAAGTCGGACCACGCCGAAGCCATCGTCGAGGACGGCGATGCGGACGTGGTGCTGATTGCGCGCGAACTGCTGCGTGATCCGTATCTGCCGCGGCGTGCGGCGAAGGAACTGTCCGGCGAGCTGCATGGGCCGGAGCAGTATCTGCGGGCGTGGTGAGCGAAGTTCGTCGTACCCCTTGCGTAGCGCGTAGCGCGTAGCGACGAAGGTGGCGGGTGACGACACCGCTGCACGCCCAGCTTCATCATCCCTGCAAAGGCCGGGTGAGCCGACCACCGTCATTCCCGCGAAGGCGGGAATCCAGGGACTTTTCACGCTCTACCTTGCCGCATGTCAGCGCTGCAAGACCTTGGCTGCTGCGTCAGGCGCATCCGGGAACGCATGGAACGTCCCTGGATTCCCGCCTTCGCGGGAATGACGGTGAGGTGGATTTCCGCAATGGGCGTGCCCACAGGCCTTGGGGCAGGGCCCCGGCCTTCGGCGGGCTGACCGCGCTCCGGGGCAAGGTATCGAGGTCGGCGATGGCCGCTCGATCGACTTTACGCCGCCTCATACGCTCCATAGCTGCGAAGCCGCTGATAGCGACGTTCGAGCAGCTCGTCGACGGGCAACGACTCCAGCGCATCGAGTTCGTTGAGCAGCACGGCCTTCAGGCGCGTGGCCATCTGCTTGGGGTTGCGATGCGCGCCGCCGATCGGCTCGCGCACGATCTTGTCGACCAGGCCCAGGCCGAGCAGGCGCTTGGCGGTGAGGCCCAGCTGTTCGGCGGCGTCCTTGGCCTTGCCCGCGTCCTTCCACAGGATCGAGGCGCAACCTTCCGGCGAGATCACCGAGTAGGTGCTGTACTCCAGCATCATCGTGCGGTCGCCGACGCCGATCGCGAGCGCGCCGCCGGAGCCGCCTTCGCCGATCACGGTGCAGATCACCGGCACCTTCAGCTCGCTCATTTCCAGCAGGTTGCGCGCAATGGCCTCCGACTGGCCGCGTTCTTCCGCGCCCACGCCCGGATAGGCGCCGGGTGTGTCGATGAAGGTCAGGATCGGCAGGCGGAAACGTTCGGCCAGCTTCATCAGGCGCAGCGCCTTGCGGTAGCCCTCCGGACGCGGCATGCCGAAATTGCGCTTGATCTTGCTCTTGGTGTCGCGGCCTTTCTGGTGGCCGATGATCACCACGCTGCGGCCGTTGATGCGGCCGAGGCCGCCGACGATGGCGGCGTCGTCGGCATAGGCGCGATCGCCGGCGAGTTCCTGGAACTCGTCGCACATCACGCGGATGTAGTCGTTGGTGTACGGGCGCGCCGGGTGGCGGGCCAGCTGCGACACCTGCCACGGGGACAGGTCGCGGAAGATCTGGGCGGTGCGGATGCGCAGCTTGTCCTGCAGCGCGTGCACTTCGGCGTCCACGTCCACGGCCGGGGCGTTGCTGGCGTGGCGCAGTTCCTGGATCTTGGCTTCCAGGTCTGCGATGGGCTGCTCGAAGTCTAGGTAGTTCGGATTCATGCTCGGGCCGGTGGCCGGAAAGTGGGACAGTCTAGCCGAGGCCGGGTGACCGTACCGAGAGGTGTGTTTGCGGTACGGAACCGGAGCCGCGGCCCATTGAAAACGTCTTCATCGATCCCTCCCGCCGCCCGCGTGCTTGAATCCGGGCTCGGGATCGAAGGGGAGATCGGATGAAAGCCATGCGCTGGGCGCTCTTCGCCGCGTTGCTTTGTGTGTGGGCAGGGCCGGCCGGTGCCGCCGGCTGGCGCCATCTGGGTGATGCCGGCCGGGTCGACCGCCGCCCTGACGGCGTCATCGTCCGCAGCGGCCCGGCGCGGTTGCAGGTGAGCGTCCATGCGGACGGCGTGTTCCGCGTTCGCCTCGCCCCGGATGGTCGGCTCGACGGCGACCCCTCCTGGGCCGTGGTGCAGGACGCGCAACCTGCCAACGTGACGATCGACGACACCCGCGACGCCGTGCGCGTGCGCGCCGCCGGCGTCACCGCGATCGTGCATCGCTCGCCGCTGCGGGTGGATTTCGTCGACGGCGAGGGGCGGTCGCTGCTCGCCGATGAGGCATCGCTGCCGATGGCCTGGCTGCCCGGCGAACACGGCACCCGCGTGCGCGTGTGGAAGTCGATGCCGACGGACGAGCATTACTACGGGCTCGGCGACAAGGCCGGTCCGCTGGACCGCCGCGGTCGCGCGTTCGCGATGTGGAACAGCGAGTCGTACGGTTGGCAGGGCACCAGCGATCCGCTCTACAAATCGATCCCGTTCTTCATCGGATTGCGCGGCGGCGTCGCGTACGGCGTGTTCTTCGACAACACGCACCGCAGCAGTTTCGATTTCGGCAAGGAGTCGGATGGCACGCTGTCGTTCGGCGCGGAAGACGGCGCGCTCGACTATTACTTCATCGCCGGGCCGCAGCCGGCGCAGGTGATCGAACGCTACACCGCGCTCACCGGCCGCACGCCGCTGCCGCCGCTGTGGTCGCTGGGATTCCAGCAGTCGCGTTACACCTACCAGCCCGAAGCGAAGGTGCGCGAGATCGCGAAACAACTGCGCGACCATCGCATTCCCAGCGACGCGATCTACCTCGACATCGACTACCAGAAGGGCTACGCGCCGTTCACCGTCGATCGCGCGAAGTTCCCCGACTTCGAGAAGATGATCGCCGACCTGCGCCGCGAAGGGCTGCGCACGGTGCTCATCACCGACCTGCACATCAAGCACGATCCGGACAAAGGCTACGCGGCATTCGATTCGGGAATGCGCGCCGATGCGTTCATCCGCAATCCCGACGGCTCGCTGTACATCGGCGAAGTGTGGCCGGGCGACTCGGTGTTCCCGGATTTCACGCTGGCGCGCGTGCGCGACTGGTGGGGCGGGTTGTATCGCGATTTCGCCGCGATGGGCGCCGCCGGCTACTGGAACGACATGAACGAGCCGTCGGTGTTCAACGTGCCGGGCAACACGATGTCGCTCGACGCGGTGCACCGCATGGACGACGGCACCGCGCGCGACCACCGCGCGATCCACAACGTCTACGGCATGCTCAATGCGCGCGCGACCTACGAAGGACTGCTGAAACTGCAGCCGCAGCAGCGGCCGTTCGTGCTCACCCGTGCGGCATACGCAGGTGCGCAGCGTTACGCGGCGACGTGGACCGGCGACAACACCGCGAGTTGGTTCCATCTGGCGCAGAGCACGCCCAACCTGCTGAGCCTCGGGCTGTCGGGCATGGCGATGTCGGGCGACGACATCGGTGGTTTCATCGGCTCGCCGCCGGCGGACCTGCTGACGCGCTGGTTCCAGCTGGGCGCGTTCAACCCGGTGTTCCGCAATCACGCCGCGACCGATACGCGCCCGCACGAAGCCTGGGTCGACGGGCCGAAACACGAGGCGCTGCGTCGCGAGGCAATCGAGCTGCGCTATCGCCTGATGCCGTATCTCTACACCGCCGCGGAAGAGAACGCGCGGACCGGCCTGCCGATCATGCGGCCGGTGTTCCTGCAGTATCCGAAGGCGGAGACGTTCTACGGCAACGATCGCGATTTCCTGTTCGGCGGCGATCTGTTCGTCGCACCCGTGGTGGACGAACGGCTGGATGCGCATCCGGTGTCGTTGCCGCCGGGCGCGTGGTACGCGTTCGGGACGTCGCAGCGGTTCGTTGCGGCGAAGGAGCCGATGAAGCTCGATCCGCGTCCGACCGGAACGCCGCTCTTTGCGCGCGCGGGCGCGATCGTGCCGATGCAGGCGCTGGTGCAGCACACGGGCGAAACGCCGAAGGGCCCGCTGGAACTGCAGGTCTACCTGCCCGATGCCGGTGCGGGCGATTGTCGCGGGGCGCTGTATCAGGACGACGGTGAGAGCTTCGACTATCGCGACGGGAAGTTCCTTCGCGTGGCGTATGCGTGCGAAGCCGGTGCATCGGCTTCGTCGGTGAGCGCGAAGGTCGCGCACGCAGGATTCGTGCCGTCGTGGAGTGCCGTGCGCGTGACCCTGTTCGGCGTGGCGCAGCGGCCGTCCTCCGTTCTTGTCGACGGGAAGACGATTGCGGGCTGGAAGCATGACGCTTCGGCGAAGGCGCTGACGGTCGACGTGCCGGACGCGGTGCGTGACTGGAAGATCGAGGTGGTGCGCTGATTGACGGTCATCGCTGATTGACCGTCATCGCTGCTTGACCGTGATCGCTGGTTGACCGTCATCCCGGCGAAGGCCGGGATCCAGGCTGAAGGCGCTTCAGATACGCCGAGTCCTTCGAATTACATTGCGTCATTCCAGCGAAAGCTGGAATCCACACCATCCCGTCATTCCAGCGAAAGCTGGAATCCATCTTGCTCCTCGTTCCGCAATTGGTCCGTGCGCACCCGACGCGCAAAGCCAAAATGGATTTCAGCTTTCGCTGGAATGACGGTGTAGTAGATGCAGCCCGTCAGTTCGCCCAGGGCTTCGACAGCGCCAGCTTCACCGCGCGCACGCCGGGCGTCGCGCGCAGGCGTGAGGCGAGGTCGGCGTCGGCGCGGATCGACTGCGTGCCGTTGAGGTCGAGCGAACCCGCGGCGCCGCGACGCACGAGCAGGTCCATGCGGATCGGTGTCGAGCCCGGACGGAACGAGGACAGCAACGCGTCCACGCGCTGCATCGTGCCTGGCTCGCGCAGGTCCAGTCGCAGCATCAACCGCTGCGCATGCTTCTCGCAGATCTGTTCGAAGCTCCAGCAACGCGACGCACGCAGCGCGAAGCCGCCACTGAAGCTGTCCTCGCGCAGGCCGCCTTGGATCACTAGCAGGCGATCGCGGACCAGCAGTTGCGCGAACTCACTGTAGCTCTCGTTGAAGAATGCGCATTCCAGGCGGCCGCGACCGTCCTCGATCTGCACGAACATCTGGCTGTCGCCCTTCTTGCGCAGGCCGACGACGAGGCCTGCGACGATCGTCTCGACTTCCTGTCGCCAGCTGCCGCGTTGTTCCGGGCGGTTCTCCCAGATCTTTTCGAGCCCGCTCAGGTCGTTGCCGACCAGGCCGCGCACTTCATCGCGATACGGATCGAACGGATGGCCGCTGAGGTAATGGCCGAGCGTTTCGCGCTCGCCGTGCAGGATCTGCGTGAGCGGCCACTCGTCGGTTTCCGGCAGGTCCAGGTGCAACGCTGGTGTCGCGGCTTCGAAACCGCCGAACAGCGACACCTGTCCTGCCTCGCGTTCCTTCGCCAGCTGGTCGGTCGCCTTCAGCACTTCCGGCAGCTGCAGCATGAGGCTCGCGCGATTCTTGCCGAGCTTGTCGAGCGCGCCCGCCTGCGTCATTGCTTCGAGCGCGCGACGGTTGAGCTTGCCGCTGTCCACGCGCTTGCAGAATGCGAGCAGGTCGTCGAACTCGCCCGCACGACGGGCTTCGACGATCGCCTCGCACGCGCCGCGGCCGACGCCCTTCACCGCGCCCAGGCCGTAGCGGATCGTGCTCGCGTCCTTCGCCTCGAACATGTACGCCGACTGGTCCACGTCCGGCGGCAGCACGTTCAGGCCCATCACACGGCATTCGTCGAGGAAGCTGGTCACCTTCTCGGTGTTGTCCATGTCGGACGAGAGCACCGCGGCCATGAACTCGGCCGGGTAGTGCACCTTCAGCCACGCGGTCTGGTACGCGACCAGCGCGTACGCCGCCGAGTGCGACTTGTTGAAGCCGTACTCGGCGAACTTCTCCATCAGGTCGAAGATCGGCGTGGCGGTTTTTGGAGGGATGCCGCGCTCGGCGCAGCCGGCCTCGAACTTGGCGCGCTCCTTCGCCATTTCCTCCGGCTTCTTCTTGCCCATCGCGCGACGGAGCATGTCGGCGCCGCCGAGCGTGTAGCCCGCCAGCACCTGCGCGATCTGCATCACCTGTTCCTGGTACACGATGACGCCGTAGGTCGGCGACAGCACC
>Ga0209257_1001415_pt1 | contig 28603 bp, 23 predicted proteins | sample AraplaCvi_mCL_r2_FD_184277 | JGI IMG/M metagenome (GOLD analysis project Ga0209257, IMG submission 184277) | Arabidopsis root microbial communities from North Carolina, USA - plate scrape MF_Cvi_mCL_r2 (SPAdes) (version 2) | ecosystem: Host-associated > Plants > Roots > Endosphere | place: USA...
TCCTTTTAGGCCCCGGCCCGGGGTTGCCCGTCGGCATGGACGGGCTCGGCGGGACTGTGGCCGCACCCTCATACTCGATTCCGCTTTTGCAAGATCACGCCGGCATGCCAAGAATAGGCAGCCGGCAGAACCGGTTCTCCCGCGAACCGGGATTCGGTCGGTCTTAAAAGGGCAAGCAAATGTTGCAGACAGTGCGCGGGTGGGCCGGCAGGCATCGCTTCTGGACAGCGGGGATCGTGCTCATTGCAGCGTTTCTGCTCTACAAGATCCTGTCGCCGACGCCGCGCGACTATGAGTACGTCCTGGCCACGGCCGAGCGCGGCGACGTCGACCGCGTCGTGTCGGCGAGCGGCAAGGTGCGCGCTCTCAACACGATCAATGTCGGCGCCGAGGTCTCGGGCCAGGTCACGCAAGTTTTCGTCGATTACAACAGTCCCGTCAAAAAGGGTCAGCTGCTTGCGCTGATCGAGCCCACCCGTGTCCAGGCGCGCGTGCAGCAGGGACAGGCACAGCTGGAGCTCGCGCGCGCGGGCCTCAGGCAGGCCGAGGCTAATGTCGCCAAGGCAGATAATGACTTGCTGATCCAGCAGCGCAATTACGCGCGGCGCAAGGCGCTCGCCGGCAACGGCTTCGTCTCGAAGGCCGATCTCGATGCCGCCGACGCGCAGCTCGGCGCCGCGCGTGCAGCGGCCAGCGTGAACAGGGCGCAAGTAACGAGCGCGCGGGCACAGATCAGCCAGGCGAGCGCCGAGCTCTCGTCGGCGCAGCTCGATCTCTCCCGGACCCGCATCGTCGCGCCGTCGAGCGGCGTCATCATCAACAAGCTGGTCGAACCAGGCTCGACCGTTACCGCAGGCTTCCAGACCCCGAACCTCTTCGAGATCGCAACCGATATCACGCAGATGCAGGTCGAGGCGTCGGTCGACGAGGCCGACATCGGCCAGGTCAAGGTGGCCCAAGCGGTCAACTTCTCGGTCGACAGCTATCCGGACACCATCTTCCGGGCGACGGTGCGGCAGGTCCGGCAGGCCGCGGTCGAGAACCAGAATGTGGTGAGCTATCTCGTGATTGCCGACGTTCCCAATCTCGACGGCAAGCTGCTGCCGGGCATGACCGCCAACGTCGACATCGTGACGGGTTCGCGCCCGAAGGTCGTCCGCGTTCCGTCGGGCGCGCTGCGCTTTCGCCCGCGTGCCGACGACCTGCCAGCGGCCGCGCGCGATGACGAGAAGCAGCCGGCGGACAAGAAGCGCAAGCCCGCCCACCGAGTCTTCGTCGCGTCAGACGATCCCTATCGGCCCGCGATGCGCAAGGTGACCATCGGGGTCGAAGGCGACGAATATACCGAGATCGTCAGCGGCCTGAAACCGGGCGAGAAGATACTCGTTCGCAGCCGGTCGCTCAAACCCCAAAAGGACAAGGAAGAGGACGGCGCGGGCGACCAAGAGAGCGGCGATGATACCGCTTCTTGAGACGGATGCCCTCGTCAAGGATTACATGATCGGCGGCGAGATCCTCCATGCCGTCAACGGCGTGTCGCTCGCGATCCAGCGCGGCGAATTCGTCGCGATCATGGGTGCGAGCGGCAGCGGCAAGTCGACCTTCATGAACATGATCGGCTGCCTCGACACGCCGACGTCGGGCACGCTGCGGCTCGACGGCATCGACACCAACAGCCTGTCGAGCGACGAGCTTGCCGAGATCCGCAACCGCAAGATCGGCTTCGTCTTCCAGCAGTTCAACCTGCTGCCACGTACCAGCGCACTCGACAATGTCGCGGTCCCGCTCATCTACGCCGGGGCCGGCCGTGCCGAGCGTCAGCAGCGCGCGAGGGCGAAGCTCGAAGCGATGGGGCTCGGCGACCGGCTGGAGAACAGCCCGGCCAAATTGTCGGGCGGGCAGCAGCAACGCGTCGCTATTGCGCGAGCCCTCGTCACCGAGCCGCTGATGTTGCTCGCCGACGAGCCGACGGGCGCTCTCGATACGCAGACCTCGAACGACATCATGGGCATTTTCCAGGGGCTCAATGCCGAGGGCATCACCGTCGTGCTGGTGACCCACGAACCCGATATCGCCGACTATGCCGAGCGCCGCATCCTGTTTCGCGACGGCAAGGTCATCGAGGACGAGCCGGTAAGGAACCGGCGGAGCCCGGCGTCATGATCGCTCGGCTCTGGCGCAGTCTTGCGGGGTGGGGGATCAATGTCGCGATCGCGCTGACGGCGCTCCGCGTCAATTTGATGCGCTCGATCCTCACTACGCTCGGCGTCATGATCGGCGTCTTCTCGGTCATCCTCGCAGTCGCGATCGGCGCCGGGGCGCAGGTGTCGGTGACCGAATCGATCGGCGCGCTCGGCGCCAACATGGCGATCGTCGTGCCCGAGCCCGATAGCGACGGTCCGCGCCGTACCACCGATCGCGGCCGGCTGACCGAACGGGATATCAAGGCGATCGCCAAACAGGTGCCGGGCATCACCGCCACCGCGCCGCAGCTCCGGACCCGGGTGCAGCTCGTGGCAGCCGGGCGTAATGCTACGACCGAGGTGATCGGCGCCACGCCCGATTATGCGATCGTCAGCAACGTCAATACAGACGAAGGCCGCTTCATCGAGCAAAGCGACGTCAACGCGTCCTCGCGTGTCGCCGTGATCGGCCAGACCGTCGCCACCCGGCTGTTCGGTACCTACGATCCGGTGGGAGAGACGGTGCGGATCAACCGCGTGCCGTTCCGGATCGTCGGCCTGCTCGAAAGCAAGGGCAGCAGCTTCGGCAACGACAATGACGATCTGGTTATCGTGCCGCTCGGAACGCTGCGCCAGCGCCTGCTCGACACTCCGGCACAGGGACCCGACGACATCCATATCGCCTTCGTCGGCTTCGACGACGAACCGTCGCTCATCGCCGGACAGAAGGAGACCAAGAAAATCCTGCGCGAGCGCTACCGCGTCGCGAAGGGCAAGATCAATCCGTTCACCGTCCGCACGACCACCGAGATCGCCGAGGTGACGGGCGAGGCGACGCAGATATTCCAGGCGCTGCTCGTCGCCATCGCGTCGATCTCGCTCCTCGTCGGGGGGATCGGCATCATGAACATCATGCTCGTCAGCGTCACCGAGCGCACGCGCGAAATCGGCCTCCGGATGGCGCTTGGCGCGAAGCGCGCCGATATCCGCAATCAGTTTCTGGTCGAAGCCGCGGTGCTGTGCGTGATCGGCGGCGGCGTCGGTCTCGCCCTGGCGAAGGTCGCGGCACTGGCGTTCGTCGCTTACGCCGATTTTCCGGCGCCGATCGGTTTCGGCGTCGCGGTGGGCGCCATCCTGTTTTCCGCCGTGATCGGGCTGGCCTTCGGCGGGTGGCCCGCGATCCGCGCCTCGCGCCTGTCGCCGATCGAGGCATTGCGAAGCGAATAGACGCACGGCCGCGAGGTCTTCATTCCCTTCGTCTTGACGGTTTCATTGATCTCCAATGCCACACAGGTCTGAAGTAAGCCGCCCCGACCGTGAGTGAACTATCCTCGACCATGGACCGGCGACAGCTTTCTCGAAGTCCTGCGAAAAGATGGATCAGCCGCCGGGGAGGCCTTCGGAAAGACGCGCTTCGAGTCGGGCGAGAGTGCCGAGAAGCGACTGAAGTTCATCTGCCGAAACCGCTGCAAAGAGCTTGTCCGCAATAATTTCACGCTGCCGCAAGGACTGACGCGCGACGCGCTCGCCCGCAGAGGTAAGGGCCAAGAGCTGGCGCCGTCCGTCGGACGGATCGGCCCCCTTTGTCACGAGCCCCCGCGCTACCAGGCTTGCCACAAGTTTACCGATTTGCGCTTTGTCGCGGCGCGTCTCGCGCACGACATCAAGCTGCGAACAGCCGCCGCCTGCGAGAATGATTCGCAGGACATGTGCTTCCATGAGCTGCAGGCTCTCGCCTTCAGCGCGCAGCGCGTCGCTGAGGTGAGCCTTCACCAGATCCATGACCCTGCCGATCCTGTCCAGGCCCTCGACCTCTTCTCTCCGCTGCACGATCGCCAACCCTTCTTGCACCTACAGCCGATAAAATGGTTGATATTATCTACCAATATTAGTAGATAATATCTACATAACGTCCAGATCATATCTATCCGCGAGGAAAAGCGCCAATGAAACAGGAAAATTCCGGAAACCAGCCGTCCATTGCCGACCGTTTCGGAGAGGAGTACCTCGAAAGTATATTGCGCGAGCTCGAAGCGCAAACTTCAGGCCATTTGATCGAGGGGAGGTGGCAGCCAGGTTCGGCCGGCAACGCCCTCACCACCGAAGACCCGGCGACAGGCCGCGCGATTGCCGAGTTCGCTGCGGGGAATGCCGATGACATCGATCGTGCGGTGACGGCGGCCGAAACCGCCCTCCGATCAGGGTGCTGGCCGCGACTGACGGCGTCGCAGCGCGCTGCGCTTCTCTTCGCGCTCGCCGATAGGATCGAGAGGGAAGCCGATCAATGGGCGCTGATAGAAGCGTTAGACGCCGGGCACACATTGACGTCGATCGCCGGTGGCGACCTGCCGCTGGGACTGCGTGCTCTTCGCGACAATGCGGGATGGGCGAACAAGGTGACTGGCGCGACGGCGATGCAGTCCGCGGGCCAGGGCGGCGCCAATTACTACCTGCGCGAGCCGGTAGGTGTGGTGGGAATTATCACACCCTGGAACGCGCCGTTCCTCATGACGATTCAGAAACTGAGTGCGGCGCTCGCCGCCGGCTGCACCGTTGTGGTCAAGCCGTCCGAGCTGGCGCCTTTATCCGCATTACGGATCGGAGAGGCCTGTCGCAAGGTCGGCTTCCCCCCGGGGGTTATCAATATCGTCACCGGCGACGGATCTGCCGGCGCGGCGCTGGCGCGCCACCCGGCTGTAAACATGGTCAGCTTCACCGGCTCCGTCGACACGGGCCGTTCGATCATCGCTGCTGCCGCGAACAGCAACCTCAAGCGGACCGTTCTGGAACTTGGGGGGAAATCCCCGGTGATCGTTTTCGACGATGCCGATCTGCCCCGGGCGGCGGCGGCCATTGCATCGGAAATATGCTTCAAGAGCGGCCAATATTGTGCTGCCGGCTCGCGGCTTTTTGTTCAGAGAACGGTCTACCCGATCTTCATCGACCTTCTCGGGGCCGAGATGGCGCGTGTCCGCGTTGGGGCGGGTTACAGGCAGGATGTCGACATGGGGGCGATGATTTGCGAGCGACAGCGAGCGCGGGCGGCGGCAATCGTGGGAGAGGCCATCGAGCAAGGCGCTCGCGCATCCGCTGGCGGGACGCCAATGCCTGGCGCCGGTTACTTCTTCCGCCCGACGATCCTCGAAGGCGTGGATCCCGGCGCACGGGCCTGGCGCGAGGAGATCTTTGCGCCGGTCATTGCTGTGACGGCCTTTGAAGACGGGTCAGCGCCGGGCGCCGTCGCTGCCCTCGCGAATGACAGCGCCTATGGACTTTCTGCCAAGGTGTGGACTCAGGACCTGCGCCGGGCCATGGAAATGGTCGCCTGCCTCCAGACAGGCCAGGTGATTGTCAACGGCGGCGGGGGAGAGGCGACGCTGCCCTTCGGCGGGACGAAATTGTCGGGCTATGGTCGCGAGAACGGCCTCGAAGGCGTTTCGGCGTTTACGGAGATCAAGGCCGTTCGCCTGGGCTACCCCCCCTGAGCAGCACTTGATTGGCGGGCAGGGCCAGCCGCGCCCGGGTTTGCGCGCGGCGTATGCCGATGGCCAGGATGGGCCGGCACGGTACACTTCAGGTGAACCGCTCGACCGTCCGCCGCGAAATGGTTGCCCGAATGGGGATGCCGTTACAGTCGTTCATTGCAGGAAAGCGGCCAGCAATCGCGTTGTCTGACGACGGCGCAGATCGCGGCAAATGGTCCTGAAGACAAGCGTATCGACGGCCATTCCCGCTGGGCCGCCTTCGACTTTCCTCGGCATTTCATGGGAGGGTGTGTTTTTGGATCGCTTTTTGCGACGTGCCTATCTGGCCCTTGCGGCGATGGTGTCGCTGGCGGTCGTCGCGATGCTGGCGGTCGGGGGCCGGCCGGACCCCGCCGGGCCCGCGCGCACGCTGTATGGCGAATGGCGCTTCCACCCCGGAGACGACCCCGCATGGGCGAGCAAGGAAGCGGACGACGCAGATTGGGAGCGGATAATCCTGTCGTCCAACCCCGCGACACGAGACAATGACGTTGGCCTGCCAGGTCGGCTCGATGGCTGGCGGGCACGCGGACACCCCGACCTCGAGGGGTACGGCTGGTATCGCCGCCAAGTCCGGCTGCCACCGAATGGCGAACTCGCTCTGCTGGGGCCGACGATGGTCGACGACGGTTATCAGATGTTCTGGAATGGCAGGCTCGTCGGCGGTGTCGGAGACTTCAGCCAACGCCCCCGAGTGACCACCGCCCGCCCACTGCTGGTTCGGCTGCCCCAGGACGGCGGCCAAACCGGGATCCTGGCAATTCGCGCTTACCTGCAACCCGGATTTGAGCGCGACAACCATAGCGGCGGTTTGCGAAGTGCCCCGACATTGGCATCGCTCGCATTTGGCGAACGTCTGCATGCCGCGCAGTGGAATCGGACCATTGCAGGCTATATCGTCGAAGTCGCGTTGGCATGGATGATGATGTTGCTCGCCGTGATCGCATTGGTCGGCAGCCTGAGAAAGGACCGGCCGAGCTTCGCGCATTGGCTTGCGACAGCGCTCATAACGACGGCCTTCCTCCGGCTCGGCAATGCGGTTGCAGCCTGGACCGGCCTGCTGGACGTCGCCCCGCTTGTCTGGCTGAACGCCCTCCTTCTCTCCCCGTTGACCATGCTGGGGTGGACCATCGCCTGGAACGTCTGGGCACCAGGGCGAAATCGAACGTTCGTCTTCATCTTCGCCATCACAGCATGGGCGATGCGTATCGCGGGGGTGGTGCTCCACATCCAGGCGCTTGGCTCGGCAGGCCGCTACGTTTCGCTGGCTCTGTTCGTCAACGCCGCCGTGCACATCTGGCGGGGCGGTGAGCGCCGGGGCCTCGCGCTAGCTGCCATGGGACTGATGGCGGTCGGGCTCTTTATCACCGAGGTCAAGCTTTTGGGCGTACCCGATATCTGGTTCCCCTTCGGAATCGGTGTAACCCTGACCCAATATGTCTATGCCGCGGCGCTTCCGCTGCTTTGCGTCCTCGTCACTGCTCGAAACACGCGGACTTCGTAAGCTCCGAAGGTAACCGGACGATTTTCCTATGTCGTTCCGCTTGCGGCTGCTGGCCCGAGCTCGACATTTGAGGCAGCACCATGAGGAAGGAGGCCCCTATGTATGCGCTGGCTATCGTTCGCTACCGATGCCCGATCGACCAGGTCGCCGAAGAACGTCGGCAGGCGCACCGCGATTATCTGCTTCGCCTGAAGTCCGAGGGCGTCCTGATTGCGTCGGGTCCGTTCAAGCCACATCATGGTGGAGCCTTATTGCTGCGCGTCGGTGATGACGACGTCACAACTGCGTTGAACCGCGTGCGTGATGACGACCCGTTCACCGAACTCGACCTGGCCCAATACGAGCTCTTGGCTTGGGACGTTAAGACTGGCGTCGAGGAACTGAACGGGTTGTCCAAAACTCGCTCATGAATCTGCAGAGCCGCGATACGCGGCCCTCCTGATCGGCGCGTTCGGCATCCAGGGCACACCGAATGTGGTCGCTTTCAGATCTGCGTCTGATATCGGGCCGGCTGGCGCGAAGACGATAGATATTTCGGGCGAAAGTGAGCTGCCCCCGCGCCCATCGGGTCCTTTACCCCGGCATGGATAATGAGGGAAGCGATCTGCTTTGGCTGCAGCCGGTAAATCGTGCCCGGCTTCATACGCTCTCATTCGATCCGCGACGCCGAGGCTGCTCTGGATCTGGACCGTTGGGCGGTCTTGCGGAAGCGTTCGCCGCAAAACCTGCTGACATCCTCGGGCGGCACCGAAATCTGCAACCTGGGGTCTTTGCATTCCGCATGGCATCGACGGGGTGCCGCTCGACGCTGTGGGTCGAGCCATCTGGCCAGGGGAACATCGTGGAATCTGCTGTGAAGAGAATGTCGCGAATGCGGGCGTTCATTGCCCCGGCCTTCCTGTGCGCCGTCGCTCTTGGCGGGGCCGGCATGGCAGAGGCCCATGCACGCGTGCTCGTTCTGGAAGGGACCAGAGAGGTTTCCGGCAGAAGCCTTGCCTGGCGACGATGCGTCGATGTCCGACAAGGGCGCTTTGCGGAGTTCGCGGAGGACCGGCTTCAAGGCGGCGCCGTCACCTGGTCGGGCAGCGAAGGGTGGGAAGTGGACGAGTCTGGCGGCGTCCATCCGCTGAACGCCGACTTCGCGCAGCGAAGGCTGCGCTCTCTTCATTGGGTCTTCGCGCATGGCGCCCTGCTTTCGGGGCCGCGCGGCGCGGCCGACGACGAGCCTTTTACCCAGGAAATCGCCGGGGGTCTTCCCGTCACCGTGTCGCGCGGAGCTGCCGGTACGCAGGTCACCATCGCCGGAGATCTCGCACCGGAGACCTGGACGCTATCGGATTTCCGGGAGGTTGCTCTCGGTGTCGCCGTCCCCTTCTCCGAAGTGATGGGAGCGGGCGAGGGCGGCCGCGTCGTTCGCGTTTCGAAAGCGCAAATGCGTCCCGACTCTTCGGCTTGCACCACCACGCGGCCTATCCCGGTCAATCCAATCATCTTTTCGGATGGGAACGGGCGCGCGGAAGTCCCGATCGAATTCGACGGTCGCGTGGTCGTTCGGGCGTCGATCAACGGATCGCGCCCCCTGCCGTTCATCGTCGATACCGGCGGACATAATATCCTGTCCTCGACCGTCGCGGCCAGCCTCGGATTGACGCTCGAGGGCCGGGAAAGCACTGGTGGTGCAGGCGGCGCGCGTATCGAGAGCAGCCGAAGCATGGTCGGCAGCGTGGATATCGGTGGGGCGAAGCTCGTAAACCAGCCGTTCCTGGTATTGCCGCTGCCATACCCCGCGATCGAGCGCGGCAAGGACGATCCCATCGCCGGCATCCTGGGGCTCCAGCTTTTCGAGCGGGCGGCGGTGACGATCGACTATGCGCAGCGCCGCCTCGTCATCGCGCCGCCAGCAAGCACGTCGGGCAGTGCTTCCGGGCGACTCCCCATTGAGTTCATCGACGATACGCCATTGGTCAACGCGGCGCTCGATGGCCGTCCGGGGCTGTTCTTCATCGACACGGGCAACGCGTCCACGACGATGCTTCACACGCCATGGGCCATGTCCGAGATGGACGTGGGTCTGCTCAGGCAGGGCGAACGCGGGGTGGCGATGGGCGTCGGAGGTCTTGTTCCCCGATGGACCACCCGCGGGCACGCCTTTTCGGTCGGAGGCTTCGAACTCGGCGGCCTGCCAGTGAGTTTTTCGGAGAGCACAGGCGGAGCATTCGCCTCGCGCGCTACGGCCGGCAACATCGGCACGGACATACTCGCAAACTTCGCGATCACCTTTGATTACCAGAATGCGACGATTCTGCTCCGCAGGACTGCCGATTACACGCCGCCAGCGCCGTTGGGGCTTGGGGCCGCCTTTGCAAAAGTCTCGCCCGATCTTGCCGCGGTGGTGGCGGTCGAACCTGGCGGCCCGGCCGATCGCGCCGGCATCGTGGCAGGAGACCGGATACACGCCGTCAACGGACAGTCGCTTCAAGGCTTGTCCACGCTGGAAATCGGCGAACTCATCCGGCAAACCCAAGGCCCATTGCAGATCAGGATCGAGCGCGGGGATAAGACCACCGAGGTGTCGCTCGAACGATGACACTGGGCCTTGGAGCGCAACGACTCACCGCTACCACGCCGACGCTTCCGGCCAGCGATACGCGCATTGCCGTCGCCCGACGTTCCGCGGTCCCGGGGCAGCGGCCAACGCGACACTTTGGCCCTGTCGTTGATGCTGATATACGTCGCAGCGCCTGGCCCCGGGTCGACCTGGGCGGGCAGACACGGCCGTGAGAATGTCACCGACCCTCCATCTTCCCTGTGGTCTTCCTGGCGCGGGGAAGACCACCCTTGCCAGACGCATCGAGGGGGAGGGGCCGGCGCTGCGTCTCACGGGCGATGAGTGGCTGAGGGCCCTTTTCCCGCAAATGACCACGCATGAAGCCGAGTTCGGGCCCTACCGGGCGCGGATCGAGAAGCTCCAGTGGAAGCTTGCCGCGCGTGCGCTCGACCTCGGCCGGGACGTGGTGCTCGACTGGGGCATCTGGTCGAGAGCCGAGCGCGACCTGCTTCGTACCGGTGCGCGCCGACACGGCGCGAAGGTGGCGCTCTATTTTCTCGACCCGCCGATCGAGGAATTATGGGCGCGCGTCTCCCGGCGGAACGCCCGAGCCGACCCAGGGGTTTTCGTCATGACACGAGACGATCTCATTCGCTGGGCCGGACAATTCGAGCGTCCCACCGCGGAAGAACTCCGCCAGTATGATTCCTGTCTCGAGTTGCCGGTCACGGAGCGCGATCAAGGGAGCGGTGACGAATGAGTCCAGCTTCGCCGGTCGTTTTACATCGCCCTCGAATGACGGAACCCAGTCGGCGCGGCGATAGCATCGGCAGTCGTTCGGGTGCTACTGATCCGACTGCAACGGCGGCGGCTGTCCGGCAGATCGAGCCCGCCCAACATCGATGCGCGCCCAGCCGGGTGCGGATTTCGTCCAGATGGTGCTGAACGGCTCGCCCGTTTCGCGGTCATCGAGGCTTCCCAGGCGCACGGCCACGAACGCGCCGTCGTGCAAGTCCCGGGCGAAAAGCGGTGTTCCGCACGTGCTGCAAAACTCGGTCCGGATTTCGCGCCCGCCGTCCGACTTGCGTATATAAGTCGAGGGCTGGCCTTCGACCAAAAGCGCGGTGCTGTCGAAGAGCAGGCTCAGCGATGCGTTTCCCGAACTCAGATATTGGCAATCGCGGCACCAGCATGCTCTCGTCGCGTGCAGCGCGGAACCAAGCGTGAAGGAAATCGAACCGCAAAGACAGCGGCCCCGAATCTCATCCTGCACTGTCATTTCTCCTTGAATTTCAACTCGTCATCCGGTCCATCGAAGCCCTTGTCGCTGCGCCGGACTATATCGCAAGGGTGCCGCTCCCCGGCAGCTGTTCGATCCAGTCTTACCGTGTCGTCATTTGCTGGCCGACATTTGCGAGCTGCAGACGGGCGTACCGCGGAACGTTGCGTTCCATGCAACGTCCTTTCCGGGCGGTGGCCAGTCAATCAGCGGCGGTCCTGTTCGCTTGCCCGTCTAGCAACCGCTCGATGCGGCGTCGCACCATCTATGCGGCGAAGCGGCGAGAGAGACCGCCGGACGGCGTAGGGCCGGAACGCAATCGTGCGCGACGCGGTGGTGCCCGCCCTAGGTGCCGATCCGCAATCCCGTCGCCGACGAAATCGGCTTGGTGCCCCGTGGGCATCACTTCTCCGCGAGCGACATTTTGCTGCATACAGACCCTTGACCACTTTGGTTATGGTTCGGCCAGCCGCTTTCGCCATCATCGCACAGAGCTCGCAACATAGTGAGACAATCGGGAGGGTGTTATGAAGAATGCGATTGGGGGCGGACCGATTTGCGCCATGGCTCTTGCAGCGGGCGTGCTGGCTCCAGCGACTGCGATGGCCCATGAGGGCAACGACGTCGCGGATCAGGATATCGTCGTGACCGCGACGAAGCGGGCCCAGGGCGTGAACGAGGTCGAGGCGGCCGTCTCGGTCTTCACGGCCGAAGATCGCACGCGCACCGGGATAGAAACGACCCAGGATATCGCAAACTTCACGCCGGGCTTGGCAATCTCGGATACGCCGAACCGGGTCAGCATCCGCGGGATCGGCCGCGTCACCAATGAACTGGGCAGCGATCCCGGCGTCGCCAATTATGTCGACGGGTTCTACACCTCGGAGTCCGACGTCATCGGCGGGTCCGACTTCTCCGTCGAGCGCGTCGAGGTCCTGCGCGGGCCGCAGGGAACGCTTTACGGACGAAACTCGATCGGCGGCGCCGTCAACGTGATAACGAAGCGACCGACCGCCGACTGGCGCTTCGATCTGCGCGCAGGCCTCAGCGACTATGAGCGCTGGAGTGTCGCCGGTGCGGTCAGTGGCCCGATCACGCCGGGCATCCGGGTCCGGCTCAGCGGAACACGCGTCAAACAGGAGCGGGGGTTCGTCAAGAATCTCGCCGGACCCGACCAGTGGACGCAAGGAAGCTATGCCGTCGAAGGACAGGTCGAGGCCGATATCACGCCGACGCTGAACTGGTGGCTCAAGCTCGGTCATTCGGCCTACGACCGGGCGCCGCGGCCGGATGTCGCGATCGACCCGTGGCGAACCACCCCTTATCACGGTGGACTGGTCGCCAACCCGACCTTCGGCCTCGATCCGTCGCTGAACCCAGGGCTCGAGGATCCTTACAAGGTGGCCTATAATTATGGGGGGCGGCAAAGGCTGCGCAACCAGTTCGGCGCCACGACCCAGCTGTCCGTCGATACCGGTGCGGTGAGCATGCGCTACATCGGTGGCTATTCCCAATATGACTATTTTCAGGATCGCGACTTCGACCGGACGGGGCGGACCAGTTTCGGGCGGGCCGCGTTCGGAACGGTGTTCCCCGTATCGACCAATTACGTCGAGGTGGTCGAGGAAAAGAAGCGCTGGACGAGCCACGAGCTCAACATCCTGTCCTCGCCGGGGGGGCGGTTCGACTGGATTCTGGGGGCCTATTATTATTGGGAACACATCGACCAGCCCTATTCTATCACAGTCCCCGACGTCGCCCTGTTCGATAATCCGGTGGAACTGGCAGGGGTCGCTCCCATCACGAATCCGCAGCGGGCCTATTATTACCAGCGGGGTGAGGTTCGCAGCGAGGCGCTGGCGGGCTTCGGCCAGCTCACCTGGCGCTTCTCGCCCGGTTGGTCGCTTACAGGCGGCGCGCGCTACACGTTCGACCATAAATCGGGCCACGAGGAGCAGTTCCAGATCTTCTACGACGTAGCGGTCGATCCTGGAAATACCTACGGCATCTCGAACCGCGGCCGCCCCATGCGAGACCAGTGGGGCGGCTTCACCGGCAATCTCGGCGTGGGTTTCGAGCCTAGCGACAATACGCTCCTCTATGCGAACGTCAGCCAGGGCTATAAATCGGGCGGCTTCAAGCTCGGCGGATTCATCCCGCGCCCGATCGTCGAAAAAGAGACGATCACCGCCTATGAACTCGGACTCAAGCAGCGCATCGGTGCGCTTCAGTGGAACTCCGCGCTTTTTTATTACGACTATCATGACCTGCAAGTCCCGGTCAGCTTCGAAGTCGCGCCGGGCATCGTCCAGTCGATCTTCACCAATGCCCCGCGCTCGCACGCGTTCGGCGCCGAGACCGAGCTGAGCTACCGCCCGGTTCCCCAGCTGATGCTCAGGGCGATATACGGCTATCTCGACGCGCGTTTCGACCGTTTCGCCGGCGTCGTGGATCCGGCCAGCGCATCGTCCGCGCCGCAGGACCTCGAAGGCGACAGGCTGCCACAATCGCCGCGCCATAAACTCACCTTGAACGCGCTGGCGACGCTCGGGGACGTGAGCGTGAGCCTGACCCAGAGTTTTGTCGCCAGCCAATATTTCAGCGTCTTCAACACCGACCGATACCGCGCCCCCTCCTATCGTACCACGAGCGCGCGCATCGTCTGGGATGCGAGCTCGCGACTTCGTCTGGTCGCAAGCGCATCAAACATCTTCGACACCACATCCTACAGCTATGTATCGTCGAGCAGCTTTGCCCTCGGCGCCGTCCGTTCCGTCGTTCCCCGGGCACCGCGCACGTTCGACGTCGAGGTCCGCCTGGCCTTCTAGATCGGCCCGGCACTCCCTGGAGCCCGTCCGGAAAACCGGGCGGGCTCGCCTTTTTTGGGGCTTGGGCCCACGCGGATCAGTAGGCCAGAAGGGGATGGCTGAGCGAGCGGTCGGACGTCAATGTCTCGAGCGACCGGTCGGGAATGCCGTCCTCCGGCAGAATCGCGTGAAGGATCAGCCTCGGTTCGGACACATAGGGCGTCGATCCGACGGTATGATGAACGTTGATATAGGTCCGCGCGGGGCGCGCAGCCGTCGCCCTCCGACGCTGGTCGTGATTGTGGCCATCGGACGTGGCGCCTGCGCCGCGCCGGGCCCAGTCGTGCGGAATGCCTTCCATCGCGACCATCTCGTCGAGCAGTCGCTGCGCCTCGGCGCTGTCGCGCAATATCGCTTCCTGCTGAAGGATTACCAGGTACAGGCAGGCGGCGTTCGCCCAGTCCGGCATGTATCGCCGCCAGCCATTTTCGGCGACCAGCAGCCGGATCGTGTTGATGTCATCTCCCATCACCGCTTCGCCGAGCATTTCCCGATGGGCATGCACCCAGGCGCGGTTGACCATCTTGACGTTGGCGAATGGATCGATCGCCGCCGCCGGAAAGGGATCGAAGCAACGCAATGTCGCAACCAGACCGCGCCGGACCTCCTCATTGCCGGGACTGTCGAGGTCCGCGACCTCGACCGCCGGGAGGTAGCCGGCGGCCTGCAACAGGTTGCCGGCACCGCGGCGGCCCAGCTTCAGTTCGCGCGCGATCCGGTCGATCAGCATTCGGCTAGGGTGCGCCTTTCCCGTCTCGAGGAAGGACAAGTGACGGACCGAGACGTCGACCAGGCCCGCAAGATCTTCCTGGCTGAGGTCGAAGGTCGCGCGCCAGAAGCGCAGAAGTCGGCCGAAATGGCTCGAATTTTCTGCCGATACCGGGCCGCGGACGTTAAAGGTCATTCGTTACACTCGCATCAGACCGCGCTCCATCCTGCCCGTGGTGCGTGATCACGGCAAGGCGAATGCGATGATCTCGTCACCGAGCCGGGTACGCGAGCGAGCATTTCCGCCAGCCGCAACGACGACATATTGGCGACCGCGCCAGCTATATGTCATCGGCGTCGCCTGCCCGCCGGCGGGCAGACGGCCTTTCCACAATTCCCGCCCGGTCCGGATGTCGAACGCACGCAGATAATCGTCGACCGTGGCCGCGATGAACACGAGGCCGCCGGCAGACACGATAGGTCCCCCGAGGTTCGGCACTCCCCAGTCGCGCGCGATGCCCAAGGGCGCAATGTCCCTGGTCGATCCGAGATTGCGCCGCCATTTCACCGTCGCCGTCGCCATGTCGATCGCGATCAGCTCCCCCCAGGGCGGAGGGCTGCACGGAATCCCCCAGGGCGACATCAGCAAGGAGCGGGTCGCAATATAGGGCGTCCCGGCCATGTCGTAGATTTCCTGCCCCGGCGGTATCTCTGCCTCGAGCTGTTTTCGGTCCTCCCGGCGCCTGAGAGTGAGGCTGCCGGCCAGATTGTTGATGTTGACGATGACGACATTCTCGTCAGGGTGATAGGCTGTCGAACCCCAGTTGGCGCCGCCGCCGCTGAACGGGAGCTGTAGCGAGCCCTGTAGCGAGGGTGGGGTGAAAATGCCTTCGTTCCTGAGGCTGGCGACCTTCTTGCGACAGATGGCGCGGTCATACGGCGTTAGACCGAATGCGTCCTCGGGCTTCAGCGCGGTCCGCCCGAGGAAACCCGGCTTCGGGGCGAAGGGCTGGGTCGCTGCCGGCTTTTCGCCGGGCACACCCGCCTGCGGGACGGGCCGATCGACAACCGGAAAGATCGGCTCTCCCGTGTCGCGATCGAGCACGAACATGATCCCGGTCTTGGTGACCGAAACCACGACGTCCCGAAGCTTTCCGTCCACCTTGATGCTGTAGAGCCCGGGCTGCCCAGCCACGTCATAGTCCCACAGATTATGGCGGACCGTCTGGAAGCTCCAGACCATCTTTCCGGTGTCGGCACGGACGGCCACGATCGAGGAGGTGTCGCGATTGTCTCCCTCACGGTCTCCGCCGTAAAAGTCGACCGCCGGCGAAGACGTCGGAAGGAAGACTAGACCGCGCGCGGCATCGACCGAGATCGTGGACCACACATTGCCGTGGCCGGCGCCGGGCAGCTTCTCGGGCCAACTGCCGGCAGCCGGATCGCTGGTCCTTTGCGGGACGGGATCATAGGTCCAGCGCTCGGCGCCTGTCCTTACGTCATAGGCGCGAACGGTGCCGAGTGGCGCCTGGACACGGCGATTGTCGCTGATCGCAGTGCCGACGATCACGGTATCGCCGATGATCGCAGGGGCGGAGTTGATGCCGAATTCGCCTTGCCATTCGAGAGGACGGCCAGGGTCGACCCTGACCTCGCCGCCGTTGCCGAAATCGCGGCATGGCTTTCCGGTCCGGGCATCGAGCGCGATGACCCGTCCGTCGAGCGTGCCGGTCAGGATGCGGGTTCTGCAGACGGCCCCCGGCGATCGATCCCGGCGGTCATGCCACGCGGATACGCCCCGGCACACGAAAGCACTGGCAGGTTGCAGGTCGGGTCTGAGGCGGGGATCGAAGCGCCACTTCTGTTTTCCGGTGGCCGGGTCGAGCGCGATCACTTCATTGAATGGGGAACAGAAGACGAGGCTGTCATCGACCAGGATCGGTGTCGCCTCGAAGCCGCTGTTCGCGATGCCTTTCGGGCGCCGCTCCATGTCGCCGGTGCTGTAGCGCCACGCCTCGCGAAGGGTGCCGACATTCTCTGCGTCGATCTGCGCCGCGGGCGAGTAACGGTTGCCGCCGGGATCGCCGCCATAGGAAGACCATCCCGCAGGGCCCGGATCCACCGGCTCGGCGTGACGGTCGGCCCGACAGCTTCCCAGTCCGAAGCCTGCGACGATGACAGCCAGGCCCGCGCTGCGCAGCCAGCGAGATCGCGACATCCCCACGATCATGCCGTTCCTCATTCTTCCTCCCTGGACTCTATCGGCGGGAATGCCGCCTCCCACAAGGCCTGCCCGTCCCGCGCGGGCGACTCCACGAAGCAGAAGGTAAAGTCGGAAAAAATCGCGAACTTTACCTTCTGCTTCCTGTTCCTGCCGCGGCGCACCCGCCAATCACGGCTTTCGAGGCCGCGGATGATCACGAGGGAGAGCAAGATGGGGCGACTGGAGGGGCGGGTTGCCCTGATAACGGGCGGCACCAGCGGAATTGGCGCAGCCACGGCGCGCCTGTTTCATGCGGAAGGCGCCAAGGTCATGATCGCGGGCCGCAGCCGCGCGCGGGCGCAAGCGATCGTCGAGGAGCTGGGAGCAGGTGCGGGCTTCGCGATCGGCGATCTCGCGGACGAAAGCGGCGTCGCGGGCGCCATCGAGGCGACGATCACCCGCTTCGGTGACATCGACATCCTCTTCAACAATGCCGGCGGTCCGACCGCGGGTGACGTGGAGACGGTGACGCAGGCCGATTATCGGGCCGCGATGGATCTCCTTTTCGGGAGCGTGCTCTGGGGCATCAAGCACGCCGCGCCGCACCTCAAGGCCAAGAGCCGCGGCGCGATCATCAACAATTCCAGCGTCGCCGGACTGCGCTGCCATATGGGAGGTTATCTCTACAGCGCTGCCAAGGCCGCCGTTACCCATCTGACGCGCATGGCGGGAATGGAACTCGGCCGCTATGGGGTAACCGTCAACAGCATCTCGCCCGGCGGGATCGTCACCCCTATCTTTATCGGGGGCGCGGGGCGCGCCGACACCTTGCCCGCGGCCGAAGCCGAGGCGATGATGGAAGAGGTCGCAGCCGCGATCGGCAAGGGCACCCCGCTGCTGCGCGCCGGCGGCCCCGAAGAGATCGCGCGCGCCGCACTCTACCTCGCCTCCGACGAAGGACGCTTCGTCAATTGTCACGATCTCGTCGTCGATGGCGGCATGTCGACCGGCGGCAAGACAAGGTATGCCCGGTGACCGGAGCGCGGTCCCCCGAGCTCGAGGCGGCGATCGCGCACATCCGGTCGGCCATCGCGGCCGCCCGGACCGATGGCGGCGCATGGAGCGAGTATCTGCGCTTTCCGCGATCGGTGCTGCCACCCGGTCTGACCGTGACCCGCATGGCGATCGGCGCAATGCCCTGCGAATGGATCGAACCCCGCGGATGCGACCGGTCCGTCCGCGTTCTCCTTCTTCACGGTGGGGGGTTCGTGGAGGGGGGGCTCGGCAGCCACCGCCATTTCGCAGTCACGCTGGCCGAGGTCCTGAACCGGCCGGTGCTCGTGATCGACTACCGGCTTGCCCCGCAATATCCCTATCCCGCTGCGCTCGACGACTGCATGCGCGCACAGGCCTGGCTGTGGGAGAATGATATCGCGGGCGCAACTCCGGCCAGTCAACTCTATGTGGTGGGGGATTCCGCCGGGGGCAATCTTGCCCTCGCTACCGCCCTGCGCACGCGTGACGAGGGGCTCGCGGCGGCAGACGGCCTGGTGCTGATTTCGCCATGGAACGATCTCGCGATGGGCTTGCCCAGCCACGCGGAACTGGAGCCGGAGGATTTCCTGCTCGGGCCTTCGCTTGGTCGTCTTCGCCGCGCCATCGCCGCCGGACGGGTCTCGCCGTCCGACCATCCCTATCTTGCCGGCCATCCCGCCGATGATCCGCTGGTTTCCCCGCTGCTGGCCGATCTCGCCGGGCTCCCGCCGACTCTCTGTCTGGTCGCCGAAGAGGAAATGCTGCTCGACGACAGTCTTCTGCTGGCCGAGCGGGCTGCCGCCGCGGCCGTTCCATTCAAACTTGTTCGAGTCCCCGGTGTCTTTCATGCCTGGCCCGTCTTCGGACGTCTCTTCCCCGAGGCGGTGGCCGCGATCGAGACGATCGCGAACGAGATCCATGACGCTAGCGTCCGGACAGAAGCCCGGCGAACCGTCGAGGTCGAACGCGACCTTTCCGAATATATCGCGATACAGGCTCGCCGCCGCGGCGCCGCGATCGCGGTCGTGGAGGGAGACCGAACGCTGACTTGGCGTGCCTTCGATGCGCGGGTCGACGGGGTCGCAGCCTGGCTGTCGAGGCGCGGCATCGGTCCCGATTCCTGCGTCGCGACCGTCAGCGACAACAGCATCGAACATCTGCTGCTGTTGTGCGCGGCACTCCGCTGCGGCGCCGCGATCGTTCCGTTACCGTCGCAGGCCGGGCCCGGCGCGCTGTCGAGGATGATCGACGACAGCGGCGCGATGGCCATCGGCATCGCCGACAGCGCCCGACCGGACCTGGATCCGGCCCGTCTGCCCGGCATTCGCCTGGCCCTCGATTTCGAAGCCCCGGGCTGGACGTCGATCGCCGAGATCGAAGACGCAAACGAGCCGTTGGAGAGCCCGATCATCGATCCCGATAGCCGTTTCGACATCATCTACAGCTCGGGCACGACAGGCGCGCCGAAGGGGATCGTGCACTCACGGCGGACCCGGTTCCGCGAATATTCGGGATCGTGGGGGCTCGGATTCTCGGCGTCGAGCGTGACGCTCGTGTCGACACCCTTTTATTCGAACACGACCTTTGCCGGGCTCCTGCCGACTCTCGCATTCGGCGGGACGGTCGTCATCATGCGGCGCTTCGATGCGCGCGAATTCCTTCGGCTCGCAGAACGCCACCACGTCACCCATGCGATGATCGTGCCCGTCCAGATCCAGCGGCTCCTGGCGCAGGAGGATTTCGACCAGTTCGACCTTTCGGCGTTCCAGATGAAAATGTGCACGAGCGCCCCGCTGTCGACAGGGCTGAAGCAGGCGATGCGCGAGCGCTGGCCCGGCGGATTCTTCGAATTCTACGGCATGACCGAGGGCGGCGTCGTATGCGCGCTCGACATCGGAAGCCGGCCGGACAAACTCGCGACAGTCGGCCAGCCGCTGCCCGGCGGCGAACTCAGGATCATCGACGAGAACGGAAAGGAGCTGCCCGCAGGAGAAGTCGGCGAAATCGTCGGCCGTTCCGCGGTGATGATGGATGGCTATCATCGGCGCGCCGAGGCCACGGCCGAAGCGTCGTGGATCGACGCGCAAGGGGTGCGGTGGCAGCGCACGGGCGATCTCGGCCGGGTCGACGACGAAGGCTTCCTCACTTTGCTCGACCGGCGCAAGGACATGATCATCTCGGGCGGCTTCAACATCTATGCCGCCGACCTTGAGGCCGAGCTGCGCCGGCACGAGGCTATCGAGGACGTGGCCGTGATCGGAATTCCCTCGGAACGCTGGGGCGAGACGCCACTCGCTCTGGTCGTTTTGAAACAGGGGGCGAGCGACAGCCCGCAGATGATCCTCGACGCGATCAATCCCCGTCTTGGAAAGATGCAGCGTCTGGCCGGCGTCGAGATCCGCCCGGAGCTGCCGCGCAATGCGCTGGGGAAAATACTCAAGCGCGTCCTGCGCGCACCATATTGGGAAAATGCAAATGACGCCTGACCGGCGCGAGGGAGGGAGAATCTGAGATGGCCGCTGACGCAATTGTGCCCAAGCGCACCCAGCTGCTTTACGGATATGGATCGGCAGCTTTCGGGGTCAAGGACAATGGGTTCTCCTATTTCCTTCTGATTTTCTACAATCAGGTGCTCGGTCTCAGCCCGGCGCTTGCCTCGCTCGTCCTGATGACGTCGCTCGTCGTCGATGCGATCACCGATCCCGCCATCGGCTACGCGTCCGACAACTGGCGCTCGAAGCTCGGACGGCGGCACCCGTTCCTTTACGCCGCCGTCGTTCCGGTGGCGATTTTCTACTTCATGATCTGGCTGCCGCCGACCGGCCTCGGAGAGACCGGACTGTTTTTCTACCTGCTGCTGTGCACGATCGCCGTGCGCATCTCGATCAGCGTCTACGAAATCCCCAGTACCGCGTTGATTGGCGAGCTCACCGCCGATTACGACGAACGCACCTCGATGCTCGGATACCGTTATTTCTTCGGCTGGTGCGGCGGGCTCGCGATGAGCTGCATTGCACTGCTCCTGGTCTTCAGGCCGACCCGCGAGCATCCCATCGGGATATTGAACCCCGATGGATACGGGATCTACGGGGCGATCGCAGTCGTGCTGATCGTCGCATCGATGCTGATTTCCTCGCTCGGAACCCAGCGGGCGGCACGCGCCTTCGCCCTGCCTCCCGCCCGGAAACTGCGTTGGCGGCAAGTCCCGCGTGAAGTCTTCGAAACGTTCCGCGATCGCTCCTTCCTACCGATTTTCCTGGCATCGATCTTTCTCTTTCTGATCGTCGGCCTGACCTCGGCCTTGTTCTTCTACGTCGCGACATTCTTCTGGGGGCTCGCCGCGAGCGAAATCGCACTTTTTCCGATCGTCAACTTCGCATCTGCCGGCGCGGCGCTGATCTTTGCGCCGCGCTTCGCCCGCCGGCTCGACAAGAAGAAGGCGGCAATCCGGCTGATGGTCTTTGCGCTTCTGTGGAGCCCCATCCCGATTCTCGCGCGGCTGCTGGACTACTTCCCAGAGAATGGGGATCCCTGGCTCGTCCCCTTGCTGATCGGGCACGCCGCGATCGACACGATGGTCGGGATCAGCGTAGGAATCCTCATATCCTCGATGACCGCCGATCTGGTCGAAAGCAGCGAGATCCGGACTGGACGGCGCAGTGAAGGTCTTTTTTTCGCGAGCCGGAGCTTTACGCAAAAGACGATGAGCGGGCTCGGCGTCTTCGTGGCGGGGTTGCTTCTCGAATTCATCGGCTTCCCGCAGAATTCAGGCGCCGGCGTCTCCCCCTACACGGTCGACGCCTTGGGATTTCTTATCGTGCCCATCGTTCTCGCTCTCTACGGATGTGCTCTCCTGTGCGTCACGCGGTACCGCATCGATCGGGGCCAGCATGAAGCCAATCTCGCCGTGTTGGCCACCAAACGTGACGTGTCGGACGGGCGGGCATGAAGCTGCTTCACATCCTCGCAGCGGCCACTTCGTTGTTGTCGATCTCCGCCGGCGCAGCCCCGACCGACGCCGGAGAGGTCTTCGAGGCCGAACTGGCCGCCTTCGAACGCGAAGACGCGACCGAGCCGGCCGCGCCCGGCGGACTGCTCGTCCTTGGAAGTTCGTCCATCAAATTCTGGGTTTCGCTGGAGGAGGATCTGGCGCCGCTCAAAGCGGTCAACAGGGGATTTGGCGGAAGCCGGATCGCCGACATCAACCGGAACTTCGCGCGGCTGCTCGGGCCACATCGACCGTCCGCCATTCTGCTGTACAGCGGCGACAACGACCTCGTCTCGGCGTCCCCCGAAGCGGTATTTTCGGAACTCGGCCGATTTCTCGACCTGAAGACCCGCCATCTTGGCGATGTGCCGGTCTATGTGCTGACGGTGAAGCCCTCGCCTGCACGCGTAGCGCTCCTTCCCAGGCAACGTCGCTACAATGCCTTGCTCGCTGCCCTCGCAGAGCGCCGGCCCGACGTTGATATGGTCGACATCTTCTCGTCCATGGTCGGACCTGACCAAACTGTCCGGGCCGAGCTTTTCGGCCCCGACGGCCTCCACATGAACGCGGCAGGCTACGCGCTGTGGACATCACTCGTCCGCACGGCACTCGGTCTTCGAAAGGAATTGGGGAAATGATGACGAACTCGCTCGCCGGCCGGGTGGCCATCGTCACGGGCGCCGGCCGGGGAATCGGCCGCGCCCATGCACTTGCGCTGGCCCGGCGGGGCGCCAAGGTCGTCGTCAACGACCTCGGGGTCTCGCGCAGCGGTGCGGATGACAATGAAGACACCGCGGCGGCAGTGGTTGCGGAAATCGCGCGGCAAGGAGGAGAGGCCGTCGCCGATACCACCGATATCTGCGATCTCGACGCAGTCGAGCAGATGGCCAATGAAGCGCTTCGCCGCTGGGGACGGATCGATATCCTCGTCAATAACGCGGGATTTCTGCGAGACCGGACATTCTCGAAACTCTCGATGGCCGATTTCCGCGCGGTGGTGGAAGTTCATCTGATGGGAACGGCCAATTGCTGCTACGCGGTCTGGGAGAGAATGAAGGCGCAGGAGTGGGGTCGGATCGTCGTCACGACGTCGTCGAGCGGCCTCTACGGCAACTTCGGCCAGTCCAACTACGGCGCCGCGAAAATGGCGGTCGTCGGCCTGATGAACACGCTTCAGCTCGAAGGCGAGCGATACGGCATCCGCGTAAACGCGCTTGCGCCGGCCGCCGCGACGCGCATGACCGACGGGTTGATCGACCCCGCCGTGTCCGAGCTCCTGGCCCCCGAGCATATCGCGACTGCGATGCTCGCCCTCTGTGCCGAAGATGCCCCGCGGCGAGCCATCCTGTGCTGCGGCGCTGGCGGCTTCGCCCTTGCACAGATGTTCGAGACGCAAGGGATCCGTGTTGAAGCGCAGGACCAGACTCCGGAGGCCTTGCTTGCGCGATGGGCCGAGCTTGCCGATGAGGCGGGGCAGGTCCACCCGGACGATGCGGCATTCCAGACGAACAAATTCGTGTCGGGCGCCCTCGCGGGCGGCAATAAGCCTCCCGCCGGCGACGAGCGCTAACGACGAGACGCGGTGCGTGGGTTGCGTCAGTCTCCCGGGGACTTTCCAAGCGGGACAGTCGAGGCTGCTCGTGATTCGCAGCGGGCGCATCGGGCCCTTTGGCCAGCCTCGATCTGGCCGCACGCGCCTTTGCCGAATGCACGTCGCCCGCGGAGACGCGGCAACGCCCCGCCTCTCTCCCGACCTGCGACCGCCGGGCGCACCGCGCCTCCCTTCCATCTGCCGACTTTCAGTACCGGATCGTCAGCAGGATGCGCGCACGTCGCGGCTCGTTATAGGCCAGCGTTTCCGAGCCGTTGACGTCCCAGGCGAAACGGTTGAACAGGTTCAGAACCTGCGCCCGGATGACAGCATCGTTTCGTCCCAGTCTGAAGCCGAACCTCAAGCCCGTATTGACCGTCGTCAGCGGCCGGACGAGGAGCTGCGACCCGCCGGGTGACGTACGACTCTGCGCAGCGCGCGCGCCGACATGCAGCAAGCCGGCATCGACGCTGAGACCCTTCACGCCCGGGATCGCAAGATCCGCGTTCAGGATGGCGCGGATACGGGGAACCGCAACCGGACGAAGCCCCTCGCTCGCACCTTCGCCGCTTCGGACAAGCTCGGGGTCGAGAAGCACCGTCCCGGCCACGATCTGCAGGCCGGGGAGAACCCTGCCCGAAAGTGAGAATTCGATACCCATGTGGCGAACATCTCCGAGGAACCGGTAGACGTTGTCGCGCGCATCGACCCCGGCGTAAGGCTTGCGAGTGTCGAACACAGACAGAAAGAGATTGAGTTTGCTTGCGATCGACCAGCGCAAGCCGAGCTCGGCCTGCTTCACCACGATGGTGCTCAGTATCTCGTTCCGGTTCGCCGCCGAGCTCGGCGCCACCCCCGCCTCTTCCAGCCCCCGCGAGTAGCTCGCGAACATCTCCAGATCGGGCGCGATCGCAAAGCTGCCGCCTAGGTTGTAGAGAAAAGGTGCCGTCGTGACCTTGTCGGAACCGGCCGGACTGCCAACGCGCTTGGCGTAGAACGATTTCAGCACGCTGGCGTTGAGGCGCACCCTGTCGCCGATCGTCCCGCGGTAGCCCAATCCGAGTCCGAGCTGTGAGACCTCGATATGCTGGTCCGCCGATAGCAGGCCCAACTCGGGCTCGGCGATAGCGGACGGTCGGTCTCCCAGGGCCACCGGGTCGAGCGCTACCATCTGCGCGCCCCCGAACAGCGCCGTAGAACGTCGATAGCGGATCGTGGCGTCCAGCCGGTGGGTGGATCCGGAGCGCGGCAGTTCCACATAGGAGTGCAGCTCGGAGGACCAGGCGGTCGATCGTTGCTGCGGCACCGCCAGGACATAGCCGGTCGAAGCGCCGCTCTCCTGGCTGCGGAAGAATTGCGCGAACGCAAGCGTCGGGTCCTCCTGGCCGAACGCAAGCGTGGCGCCGATCCCGCTGCGCGGACTTAGCTCATGGTCGAGCAGAAGGCCGCCGATGCGTCGCTGCCCCTGGTCGAAGGCCCAGTCCTGTCCCAAATACCGGCCGCGCTGAATCCGCGGGGGGAGGGCGCCGCCCACCGGCGCCACGCGAAACTCCCCGCGTCGGCGGTACTGATACTCACCGAAGAACAATTGCGCGCGGGTAGAAGCGCCCGACACGCGCGCGATGCCGCCAACCAGCAGGTCCTCGCCGCCGCGTCCGCCCTGCGCGTTGCGGACGTCGAAGTTGCGGGAGATCCCGAGCGAATAGCTCGAACGTCCCGACGGCGCGCCATGACGAAAGTTCAGTTCGGCGATCGGCTGTCCATAGACATCGTAGGTGACGGTCGCGAGGCTCTTCTCCCCCGGCGCGGGATCGCGCAGGCGATAGTCGACGACGCCCGAAGGTCCGGGGAGCAAGGTGCCTATGACATTGTAGCCGATGCGGACGGTGCTGCTGTCGATGAAGAAATTGCTGACCCCCGAATTCTTGACGAAATAGGTCCCGTTCAGCCGGTAGTTGCCCGCCGCTTCGAGACTGAAGCCGCGGACCGAACGTTCGTCATAAAGCCCGATCGCCTCGTCGCCCTGCTTGTGCCCGAAGGCGTCGCCGGCCGATCTGACGGGATTGGCGTCGGCCTGTGCCAGCGCCGGGGCGGGCATCAGGGTCATGATCGCGAGCGGAAAAAATGAGCGCATTCGGTGTCCTCCTGTCGAAGGGCGCTGCTTGGCAGTCGAAGCGCTTGCGAAATATCCGCTTCTTGCGGTCAAAAGTCCGCCCGACGAAAAGGCGTCTCGCGGACCGTCGAAACGACCGTCCGCTGCACGAATGCTGATCTGCCTCCCGTTTCGCTGGACGATAGGCGATGCTTGGGTTCGTGCCGGTGGCTCGCGGCGGACGCGCGATAGTCGCGGTCTCTGCGGCTTGGGTCGCGCCGCTATGAGACGCGCGCCGCGCCAGCGTCGGCGATGCAAGGACCAGATAGCCGTGCGGACTTGGGACGTCGTGCCCGGCGATCCAATGCAGCGTCAGAACAGGCGCACGAGCTGCTTTCCGAGATTGCGTCCATGGAAGAGGCCGGCAAGCGCGGCAGGAGCCGTTTCGAGACCTCTGCTGATCGTCTCCTCGTAGCGGATGTCGCCCGAACGGACCCAGGCCAGCATCTGGTGAAGCGCCGCAGGAAAATGGGCCGCATAGTCGAAAAAGACAAATCCCTCCATCCGGGCCCGTTTGAAGGCGAGCTGCATATAGTTCGCCGGGCCTTGGCCATAGGCCGCATCGCGGTAGCCCGACGAGATGCTTCCGCTCAGAACGACACGCGCCCCGTGAGCGATGTGATCGAGAGCCGCCTCCAGCGCCTCGCCGCCGACATTGTCAAAGACGATATCGAGCCCGCCGGGTGCGAGCTCGCCCAGCCGTTCACCGAGCCTCTCCCGGCGATAATCGACGCAGGCATCGAACTTGGCAATCTCGCGGACCCAGGTGCATTTTCTCCCGTCGCCCGCAGAGCCGATTACACGGCACCCATTCACCCGCGCAATCTGTCCGGCAATCGATCCCACGCCGCCTGCCGCGCCGGTCACGAGCACGGTCTGACCGGGTTCGGGTCTGCCTATTTCCATCATTCCAAAATAGGCCGTCAGACCGTTGACGCCAAAGACGCTCAGCATGGCCCGGGGCTCGATTCCCTCCGGGATCTTCGTGAACCCGCGCACCCCGTCGCCATCGGAGAGCACAAAGTCCTGCCAGCCGGTCGGACCCACCAGCCAGTCGCCGGGATCGAAGAGCTTGCTCCTGCTCGCGATGACCTGTCCGACCCCGGTCCCGCGCATGACGGTTCCAAGCGGGACAGGAGGGATGTAGGTCTCCTGCGCGTTCAGCCAGGTCCGCTGGGTCGGGTCTATCCCGAGCCATTGCACTCGTACCAGCGCCTGGCCCTCCGCGGGCTCCGGGACCGGTTGCTCGCGCATCGCGAAATGCCGCGCCTCTACCGCCCCTTCAGGCCGGGCGACGAGGAGGAGCTGACGGTTGGCGGTTTCAAGCATCGCCGTCTCCCTCTTCGAATGCGGTGCTCGCCAGCCGCATGGTGTGGACCCGGATATCGTGCGGCCAATCGGCGATCAGTTCCTCGAACCGGGCCGCGTCGCCCGCATAGAGCGCGCGCGTGGCATCCTCGAAACGGGGCAGGTCACCCGCGAACACGGTCATGAAACGGTCGGTGACGGCCTGCGCCTGCCGTCGGACGTAGGGCCGGGACGTGCGCACTTCATCGATAAGTCGGCGCAGCGAGCCGGAGGCGCCGCCCGGCTGCTGGTCGAGCCAGTCCCAGTGACGGGGGAGCAGGGTGATTTCGCGCGCCGTCACGCCGAGCCTCGGGCGTCCGCGCCCCCGGGGAGCGCTATCGACATCGGTGTCCGAGCCTTGGGCGATACGGGAGACGACATCGTCGGCCGATCCGCGCAGATCGAGATCGAGCTGCCGCCCGGTCGAATCGTCGATTAGGATAACGGGCCGGTCGACGCCTTCATCATGCGCCTGCTTGACCGCCCGGGCAACCATCTCGCGGGCGCCCGCCGCGATGCAGCGCGTGCCGAGAAATGCCGTCCAGTTCTGCCCACTCGTCATAAGTTCTCTTTCTCGTCCGCCTTTGGATCGCGCCAGCTTTTAATCCGGGTAAAAATATAGTCAATATATACCCGGATAAAAATAGGTGCGGGCGGCGCGCGAGAAGATATTAGATCCGTCTAAGCGCTTGCTGGCCCCGTCCTCGCGCAGCTGACGCGCTAGGATGCAGTGAGCGGCCGAACGCGCCCGAAACGCCGGTGCCGTGACAGCGCCGCTCTAATGGAACTGTGACGTTCGACACCGGCGATCAGGGCAATCATGTTCGTAGGGGCAGGGGCTGTTCACTTCCGCCTCTCATCGGTGATCGCGCCGCGGTCATGGGGCACTCCCTTCATCCGCAGCGTCGGAGCGCCATTTGCGCTGACGCGCTTCATCCGCTGCGGTGGTTCCGGCACCGCTGCGCCGGCCCCGACCTTTGCGAGCCGGCGCCTTTGGGCTCCTGTCGTCCGAACCTTCGGCAGCCGGCATGGCCCACCCTTTTGTCCTGGATAATCGGGCCTCGCGCGCAGGCGCCGGCCTATGCTCAATCGCAGTTCTCGCAGCGGGTATAGTCGGGCTCGCTCCCGCCGCTCCCGCAGAAATATTCGACGAGAGCGCCGCCGTTCGCGCACGTGCCGCAGCCATGATAGACGACCGTGCACTGGTCCGACGCCCCGATCCTGGCGCGCGTCGGTTCGTCGAGGCCGGCGAGGGCCCGCTCGATCAGCGAGCCGAGCGTATCATCTACGGGGCGACTGGCCTTGTTGCCGAGCATTGAGGGTCTGAAGGTCACGCGTGCCACTTCACTCATCATCGTCTCCTATTGAATCATCGCATAGCGGGTCCGCCATTTGACGGCGTCCCAGCCATGATATCCATCGCTGAAATAGGTGGTGCCGGGCTCGACCTGCACCGTACCCCAGCCCGCACGCTTCCACGTCTGGTCGCCGCGGTCCTGGCGTTCGACCAGATATTCGACGCGCACTGGCACCTTGCCGACATTGGCGAGCGAGAAGCGGTACGACCGCCCCTCGTCGGCCGTTCCTTCACCGAACATCGGCGGGACCGGCTTCGGAGGCGGGCCCGTCGTCGACGTCGGCCGCGGCGGTGCGGGACGCCCCGGCATCGACGAC
>Ga0209257_1001425_pt1 | contig 28395 bp, 24 predicted proteins | sample AraplaCvi_mCL_r2_FD_184277 | JGI IMG/M metagenome (GOLD analysis project Ga0209257, IMG submission 184277) | Arabidopsis root microbial communities from North Carolina, USA - plate scrape MF_Cvi_mCL_r2 (SPAdes) (version 2) | ecosystem: Host-associated > Plants > Roots > Endosphere | place: USA...
GCTCGGCGTCTACGATGTGCTGAGCGGCAATGTCGACGCCGCACTTCGCCATTCGGCGCAGGTGCCGGTCAATGATCCGCTGCAGCTGATCCCCACCATGGCCTACGAGACCGAGCACCTCGGCTTCGGCCTGACGGCGTCGCTCTCCTTCGAGTACCCCTACACCTTCGCCCGCCGCATATCGACGCTCGACCATCTAACGAAAGGGCGTGTCGGCTGGAATATCGTCACCTCCTACCTCAACAGCGGGGCGCTCAATATCGGCCAGCCGGCGCAGACGAAGCATGATGACCGCTACGATCTTGCCGAGGAATATCTCGAGGTCTGCTACAAGCTCTGGGAGGGAAGCTGGGAGGACGGCGCCGTCGTCCGCGACCGGGAAAGCGGTATCTTCACCCATCCTGACAAGGTCCACCCGATCCGCCATTCCGGCAAGCATTTCAAGGTGCCCGGCATTCACTTGAGCGAACCCTCGCCGCAGCGTACGCCAGTGCTCTACCAGGCCGGCGCCTCCAGCCGCGGCAAGGATTTCGCCGGCGCCCATGCCGAGTGCATCTTCGTCGCATCCCCGTCGAAGCCTGTGCTGAAGCGTTACGTCGCCAATGTCCGCGAGGCGGCCGAACGCGTCGGCCGCAACCCGCGCGAAATCCTTGCCTTCAACCTGCAGACCGTCATCCTCGGCGAAACGGATGCGGAGGCACAGCGGAAGTTTAATGAATACCGCAAATACACCTCCTTCGAGGGTGCGCTGACGCTGATCTCCGGCTGGACCGGCATCGATTTCGGCCAGTTCGGGCCGGACGAGGTGCTGCGGCACCGCCATACCAATGCGGTGCAATCGGCCGTCGAAACCTTCACCACCATCGATCCCACCAAGGAATGGACGGTGCGCGAAATGGCCGACTGGGTCGGCATCGGCGGTTTCGGCCCGGTTTTCGTCGGCTCGCCGCAGACGGTCGCCGATCTGATGCAGGAATGGATCGAAGACACCGATGTCGACGGCTTCAATCTTGCCTATGCCGTGACGCCCGAAAGTTTCGAGGACGCGGTCGATCTGCTGGTACCGGAACTGCAAAAGCGCGGCGTCTACAAGACCGAATACGCCAAAGGAACGCTGCGCGAAAAGCTCGGGGGAGCAGGGCCGCGGCTCGTCGCGCCACATCCCGGCGCCGCATATCGCAATCTCTTCGACGCGCCCGCACGTGTCGCCGCCAACGGCTGAGCGAATAATGGCTGGGTGACAAAAAATATCTCGCCCAGTCCGACCATTCGAATCTAACCTCTATGACAATTTGCATTTCGCCCTGAATATGGGCACTCGAATTTCACCGATCAGGAGAGGTCATGACCGTACCATCTATCTCGCGGCGCACGCTGATGAAGGGCACCGCCCTGCTCCTTGCCTCGACGGCGCTCGCCCGGCAGGCGCTCGCGCAGACCGCGCCCGCCGGCGGCCGGCTGATCGTTGCAGCCGATTCCGAGCCGAAGAACCTCAATCCCGCCATCGTCGCCTCGAACGGCGTCTTCTTCGTCGCAAGCAAGGTGATCGAGCCGCTCGCCGAAGCGTCGTTCGACGGCAAGGATGGGCTTTCGCCGCGTCTCGCCACCTCCTGGGAAGGCTCGGTCGATGGCCTCTCCGTCACCTTCAAGCTCCGCGACGGCGTCACTTGGCATGATGGCAAGCCGTTTACCTCGGTCGATGTCGCCTTCTCGGCGCTCAACGTCTGGAAGACGATGCAGAATCTCGGCCGCCTGGTCTTTGCCAATCTTCAAGCCGTCGATACGCCCGACGATTACACTGCCATCTTCCGCTTCTCCAAGCCGACGCCGTTCCAGCTGATCCGTAACGCGCTGCCTGTTGTCACCAGCGTCGTCGCCAAGCACATTTTCGACGGCACCGACATCGCGACCAACCCTGCCAATAACACGCTGATCGGCACCGGTCCGTTCAAGTTCGCCGAACACAAGCCCGGCGAATATTACCGGCTGACGCGCAACGAAAATTACTGGGACAAGGAGCAGCCGAGACTCGACGAGATCATCTTCCGCGTGCTGCCCGACCGCGAAGCGGCGGGTGCAGCACTCGAAGCCGAGGAAATCCAGCTTGCCGCCTTCTCGGCGGTGCCGCTCGTCGATCTCGACCGTATGTCCAAGGTCGCCGGGATCAAGGTGATTTCGAAGGGCTACGAGGCATTGACCTACCAGCTCGTCGTCGAGATCAATCACCGCCGCAAGGAGCTTTCCGACCTCAGGGTCCGTCAGGCAATCGCCCAGGCGATCGACAAGAAATTCGTGGTCGACACGATCTTCCTCGGTTACGCCGCAGCCTCGACCGGCCCGGTGCCGAAGAATGCGCCGGAGTTCTATACACCCGATGTCGCGACCTATGCGTTCGACCCTGCTGCCGCCAACGAAATCCTCGACAAGGCGGGTTACAGCCAAGGGCCTGACGGCAACCGCTTTTCGCTGAAGCTTCGCCCCGCGCCCTATTTCAACGAGACCCGGCAGTTCGGCGATTACCTTCGCCAGGCGCTCGCCGTGATCGGCATCAATGCGGAGATCGTCAATGCCGATGCGGCCGCGCACCAGAAGGCTGTTTATACCGACCACGACTTCGACCTTGCCGTCGGTCCGCCGGTCTTCCGCGGTGATCCGGCGATCTCCACCACCATTCTCGTCCAGTCCGGGACGCCAGCCGGCGTGCCCTTCTCCAATCAGGGCGGCTACGTCAATCCGGAGCTCGACAAGATCATCAAGCAGGCCTCGGAGACTGTCGACACGGCGGCGCGCACCGATCTGTACCGCAAGTTCCAGCAGCTCGTCGTCGCCGACCTGCCGCTGATCAACGTCGCGGAATGGGGTTTCATCACCGTCGCACGCGACAGCGTGCTCAACGTCGCGGATAACCCGCGCTGGGCCGTCTCGAACTGGGGCGATACGGCGCTGCAATCGTGATAGGATCGGCGGCAATTCTCTTCCAGAGGCCCTGTCCGGCGTGAGACGTGCAATCATCCTCCTGAGGCGCAGGGCGATCAGCAGCATTCCGGTGCTGCTGATCGTGGTGATCTTCACCTTTTTCCTGCTTGAATCCGCCTCGGGCGATGCCGTCGACGCCTATCTCGGCTCGATCGGCGGCGGCGATGCCGCACTTAGGCAGTCGCTGCGCGAGAGCTACGGCCTCGACCAATCGATGTTCGCGCGCCTCTGGCTCTATCTTTCCTCGCTCGCACGCTTCGATCTCGGCTGGTCGGTCGCCTTCGGCCGGCCGGTCGGTGCGCTCATTGCCGAACGCCTGCCCAATACGCTGCTGCTGATGGGCAGCGCGACGGCGCTGTCCTTCGGTCTCGGCTCGGCGCTCGGCATCCTTGCCGGCGCGCGCCCAGGCAGTCTGCGGGATCGGCTGCTGTCGATCGGCTCACTGATCGTCTATGCCATTCCGAGTTTCTGGCTCGGCCTGGTTCTCAGTATCGTTTTCTCGGTGAAGCTGCGTTGGTTTCCGATCGCCGGCGTGGAAACAATCGCTTCCGGCAAGACGGGATTTGCCCGCGCGCTCGACATTGCTGATCATTTGGTTCTGCCGGTGGGCGCGCTCGCGCTGATCTATCTCGCCTTGTTCCTGCGGGTGATGCGCAGCGGTATGGCCGAGGCCTGGAAGCTCGATTTCGTGCTCTTCGCCCGCGCCAAGGGCCTGTCGCGCAGCCGTATCGTGCTGCGTCACGTGGCGCGCAATGCGCTGCTGCCGCTCGTCACCATGCTCGGGCTGCAATCGGCGGCCATGCTCGGCGGCAGCGTGGTGATCGAGAGCATCTTTGCGATCCCGGGTTTCGGGCGGCTGGCGCAGGAGGCGGTCAACGGCCGCGACGCGCCGCTGTTGATGGGCATCGTCGTCACCAGCGCCGTCCTGGTCATCTCGGTCAATTTCCTCGTCGATCTCGTCTATGCCGCACTCGACCCGCGCATCGGCGCATCGGAGGGCGGCGCATGAGCTGGCTGCGGCGACTGCTGCGCACGCCGGAAGGTGCTGCAGGATTTGTGATCCTTCTCGTCCTGCTTTCGGCCGGGCTGCTCGCTCCGGTTATTTCGCCGGGCGATCCGCTGAAAATTGCCGGCCGCGCCCTGCTGGCGCCGTTCACCGATCCCGCCTTTCCGCTCGGCACCGACCGTCTCGGCCGCGACGTGCTGGCGGGCCTGCTTTATGGCGCGCGAACCTCGCTGGCCGTCGGCATGGCGGCGGCGTTTGCGGCCATGGTGCTGGGGCTTTGCGTCGGCCTGGCTGCCGGTTTTGCCGGCGGGCTCATCGATGAGGCGCTGATGCGAGTGGTCGACGCCTTCCAGATCGTGCCGGCCTTCCTGCTCGCCTTAGCTTTCGTCAGCACCATCGGCGTGTCGACGCCGGTTGTCGTCCTTGCCATCGCACTCGGCACCTGGGCCGATCCGGCGCGGCTGACGAGGGCGGAGGTGCTGGCGATCCGCGAGCAGGATTACGTCGCCTCGGCAAGGGTAATCGGCATGCATCCGGCCGAGATCGCCTTCCGGGAAATCCTACCCAACGCGCTGCCGCCAGTGCTGGCGCTTTCGGCCACCATCGTCGCCGGTGCGATCCTCACCGAGGCTGCGCTGTCCTTCCTCGGCCTCGGCAATCCCAATATCGCCACCTGGGGTTCGATGATCGCCGAGGGCCGCAGCGTGCTGCGTTCGGCATCCTATCTCTCGGTCATACCGGGTGCGTCACTCGCCGTCACCGTGCTCGGCGTCCATCTCTTCAGCGAGGGTCTCGGCAAGGCGCTTGGCGATGACGGCGTGAGGGCGGCATGAGCGGGATTTTTTTGAGCCTGCGACAGCTTTCGGTCACCTATGGGCGCGGCAGCAGCGGTGCGGCCGCGCTCGACGATATCGACCTTGATATCGTCGCCGGCGAAAGGCTGGCGATCATCGGCGAAAGCGGTTCCGGCAAGAGCACGCTTGCCCGCGCGATTGCCGGTCTGCTGCCGGAGGGAGCGACAGTCCGCGGCGAGATACTTTGGCCCGGCCTTGGCCATCCGACCCGCGCAGGCCGCGATTTCGGCTTCGTCTTCCAGGATCCGGGCTCCAGCCTCAATCCCGTTTTGACGATCGGCGAGCAGATCGCCGAGGGCGCCAGGCGCCATCTCGGCCTCAGCTGGAAACAGGCCTATGTCAGGGCCGAAGAATTGCTTGAGCGGGTACGGATACCGCAGCCCGACAAGGCGATGCGGGCCTTTCCGCATCAGCTCTCCGGCGGCCAGCGCCAGCGCGTGGCGATCGCCGCAGCCATTGCCGCTAGACCTGCGCTGCTGATCGCCGACGAGGCGACCAGCGCGCTCGATGTCGTCGTCCAGGCCGAGATCGTCCGCCTGCTCGACGGGCTGGTGCGCGAGGACGGCATGACGCTGCTCTTCATCACCCACGACATCGCGCTGGCCTCCGGCTTCGTCGACCGCATCGCCGTCTTCCGCAATGCGAGGCTGGTCGAGGCAGGCTCCGTCCGTTCGGTGCTTTCGGCGCCCAAGAGCGACTATACCGCCGCCCTGATCGCCAGCCATCGAGACCTCGCGACGCCGCCGCTGATCGTGGAGGTGACGTCATGAACGACAGGCTGCTTTCCATCGAAAACCTGTCGAAAGGTTTTTCGTCTGCGGGACGCCGGATTGCCGCTCTCGATAATGTGTCGCTCACCATCGCGGCCGGGGAAACGCTCGGCCTCGTCGGCGCTTCCGGCAGCGGAAAATCGACATTGTCGCGCATCCTGCTGCGGCTCCTCTCGGCCGATGCCGGTTCGATCCGCTTCGAGGGAGAGGATTGGCTCGCGCTGAATGGCGCGCCGTTGCGCCGCCGGCGGGCGCGTATGCAGATGGTGTTTCAGGATTCGCTCGCCGCCTTCAATCCGTTGGCGAGCGTTGGTGCGGTGCTCGACGATCCGCTTCGCATCCACGGCGTCGCACAAAACCGGCGCTCGGGCGAGATCGTCGAGCTGCTGGAGCGCGTCGGCCTTACCGCAGATCATGCCGCCCGGCCGGTGCGGGTACTCTCCGGCGGCCAGCGGCAGCGTGTGGCGATTGCGCGTGCGATTGCGACACGGCCCTCGTTGCTGGTGCTCGACGAGGCAGTCTCGGCGCTCGATGTGACCGTGCGTGGCAGGATCCTCGAGATCCTGGTCGATCTGCAGAAAGAACAGGGCATTGCCTGTCTGTTCATTTCGCACGATCTTGCCGTGGTCCGGGCCGTCTCCCACCGTATCGCCGTCATGGATGGCGGGCGGATCGTCGAGACCGGTCCGGCCGCGGCGGTCGTCGCAGCGCCGCAATCCGCGGCTGCCCGTGCGCTCGTTGCCGCCGTCCCCCGTCTCGTGACCGATCCTTGCTGAAGGAAGTATCCATGTCCGATCTTGGTTGGAATCCCCTGCATGGCGTGCCCTCCTATCCCGCGGAGCGCTATGCCGTCCTTGCCGACAGGATCGGCGGCATCTTGCGCAGCCGCAACGATATATTGCTGGTGCAGGCCGAGGCGGTGGTGGCGCTGGAGGCGGCGGCGGTCAGCCTTGCGCGCCCGGGCCTCACAGCACTGAACATCATCACCAGCTCCTATGGCGGCTGGTTCGGGCGATGGCTGCGACGGGGTGGCGCGGCGGTCGCCGATATCGTCGCCGAACCGGGCCTGCCGATCGAGATCGAAGCAGTCGCCAAGGCGCTCCAGACGGCTCCGAAGTTCGATATGCTCGCTCTTGTGCACGCGGAATCCGCGAGCGGCATTCTCAATCCGCTGCCCGAGATACTGGCGCTTGCCCGGGCTCGTGGCATCGTCACCGTCGTCGACGCCGTCGCCTCGGTCGGTGGCCACGGGCTCGATGTCGGCGACCTCGGCATCGACATCGCCGTGATCGGTCCGCAGAAGGCGCTCGGCGGGCCGGCCGGCGTCTCCGCGCTCTCGGTCAGCCGTAGCGCCTGGGATCTGATTCTCAGAGATGGTGCACCGCGCGATTCGATCTTGTCGTTGGCCGATCTGAAGACCTGGGTCGACAGCGGGCGACGCGGCCTGCCGGGAACGCCGGCGCCGCTGGAATTCTTCGCACTGGAAACGGCGCTCGACCGCGTCGAGGCCGAGGGCATGGGGAATATCGTCGCCCGTCATGTGCTTGCGGCAGCGGCGACACGGGCGGGACTTGCCGCACTCGGAGCCCCGGCCTGGGTGCCGGCAGCAAGGGCGTCGAACCTGGTGACGGCGGTACCGGTGCCGGAGGCACTGGCGCCTGCCGCGCTGATCGCAGCCGCCGGGCAGTTGGGAGTCGAGCTGACCGAAGGCGTCGGAACTGGGCCGGCCCGTCTCTTGCGGCTGAACCACACTGGTCCGCGCGCCGCATTCCAGACGGTGCTCTCGAACGTCGTGGCGTATGGCGCGGCCCTCAGGCAGACCGGCCATCCCTCGGATATATCAGCCGCTGCGGAGGCAATATCCGCAGCCTACAGCCGATGAAAGCCGTATTCGGCCCTTGATAATCATGGCTCATCAAGGCAGGAGAGTGGTATCGCGGAGACTTGGTGCAAATGACGAAATTGCTGGAGGCGCAGGGCCTGGAGATTTCACATGAGGGGCATCGCACCCGCCTGAAATGGCACCGATTGCGCAAGCGGTTTTCCGACCCGCTGTTTTCCGCCGAAGTAATGGCGGAGGGCTTTGCGGCGGGCGCCTCGATGGAGCTCGATCTGCGCGTCCGCGCCGACGGTGGGTTCGTCGTGCTGCACGACAGGGAACTCGAAGGCGAGACGACAGGACATGGACCGGTCGCCGAAAAGAGCGTCAGTGACCTCAGCGATATCAAGATGCAAGAGGGCGACCGGCCGCTGATCCTCAGCGAGGATCTGGCTGCCATGATGCAATCGACGCATCCAGCCGCATTGCTGCAATTCGACATGAAGGACGACTACGAAGCGATCGGCGCCAGGGGCGTCGCGCATCTGGCCACGCATTTCCGCGATATCGCCGCCTCGGTGATCGTCAGTGGCGACAGTCTCGACCTCATCGTCGCGGTCAAGGAGAAGCTTCCCCATCTCCTGCGCGGCATCGATCCGACCAACAAACTCTACGATATCAGGATGGCCGACGGCTGGAAGGCGGTCGAGACGGAACTGCGCGCTGACCTGCGCGGCCCGTCCGAACCGGACACGATCTATCTGCACTGGCCGCTGATCCTTGATGCCGCCAATGCGGGGCTGGATATGATCGCGCTTTGCCAGGACGAAGGCAAACGTGTCGATGCCTGGACTTTCACCCTGAAGGATCGGGAGGCCGGCTTCAGCGAAGAGGAATGGCAAAACTTTTCGGCGCTGACGGCCCTGAAGCCGGATCAGATCACTACCGACGAGGCGTCGGCGACCGAACGCGCCTGGCGCCGCCGCATGGCGGTTTAACCGGCGAGCGTTGGAGCATGATGTCGTCCAAAAACTGATCACACTTTTCAGCATCATGCACTTAGTCGCATGTTTTGCGTAATTTGCATCATTTTAAACTTCTGATGCTATCCATAACCAGCAGACAACTGTTGGTGTCCGATATGCAAGTTGTTGATACTAAAGCAATTGCGCAACAAGCAAATTCCAGCTTGCAGGAAGCGTGGCATTTTGGGTGTACGGGCCGATCGGTTGAGGCACTCACACTGGCCGGCGAAATTCTTGCGGATGCCAAAGCGCGGGGCGACGATCGGCTCGCCGCGCAATGCGACACCGACATTGCTTGGTATTGTTTTCAGATCGGCAAGGCCGAGCTTGGACTGACGCATGTCCGCCGGGCGGTAGACTTCTGGAAATTGACCGGGGAGCGCAAACAGGAATCCTGTGCCCGCGCTTATTTCGGATGGCTGCTCTTGGAACTGGGCTTGCCGGAGGAAGCAATCGAAGAAGCGACCCGCGCCTTGGATCTGGCCGACAAGGCCGCGGACCCGAAAGCACAAAGCCTAGCCACTAACGTCATCGGAATTATCTTCTGGTGCAACAAACAGCCCGATCGGGCCATCTTAATGAGCGAGAGGTCCGTCGAGCTCGCCAGATCGATCAGAAATAAGAACTATGAATGCTGGTGGCTTATCAATCTCGGCGGCGCTCATTCGGAAGGCGGGTATATCGCGCGGGCGCTCGGCCAGCCGGAGGAAGAACACCAGATGCTGGTCAGAGCGCTGGAACTGACCGAACAAGCGCTCGACATCGCAATCGAGATCGGCGACAGCTGGGCCGCTCGCCTCTGTCTCGGTAACCAAGCCGAGTTCTACAGCCACCTGGGCGAGCATGACAAGGCGCTCCGATGCATGGGCCGCTATAGGCTGTTTCAAGAGAACAGCTATGTCAGGGACAGGCAGCAATATCTCTACACTTTGGGCGAGATCTACAACAATTCCGGAAAATTCACCGAAGCACTGTCGCCGCTTCTCGAGGCGGTGGAGCTGATCGACGCCGGCGGCAGTTTCGATTCCTATGTGCAGATCTATCTTTATCTGTCGCAGGCCTATGAGGGGCTGGGGCAGTTCGATCAGGCGCTGGAGGCCCATAAGAAATACCACCAGGCCTATTTGCGCAATAGCGCCGAGAGTACCCAGCGGCGCGCACGTCTCGCCGAAATCTACTATGAAACCAAACGGTTCAAGGAAGTTGCCGAAACGGAGTCGAAGCGCGCAGAAACGCTGGAGGCCTCCTATCAGAAATTGCAGGAGCAAACCGATATCCTTGCCAATGCCGTCTATCTGGACGCACTGACCGGGCTCTATAATCGCAAATATCTCGACAGCCGCTTTAAAGCGCTGACATCTGAGAAACGTCCATATTCGATCGCGATGCTGGATGTCAATCACTTCAAGTCGATCAACGATAACTTCTCTCACATGATCGGCGACCGGGTCCTGAGTGCCATTGGAACTATACTGCGCGGCCAGCTGCGCATTACCGATCAGGCAATTCGCTTTGGCGGCGAGGAATTCGTCGTCTTGCTCGCCGGCACTCCCCGAGGCGCCACCGATATCTGCGAGAAGTTGCGTTCGGCCATTGAGCGGTGGGACTGGTCCGAGGTCTGCAACGGGCTGCATGTGACGATCAGCATCGGTGTCGCCGGTAGTACTCTATCCACCAATTCTCCGAACGAGATTTTGGCGATCGCAGATCAGAATCTCTATGCGGCGAAAAAGAGCGGCCGCAATCGCGTTGTTGCGTAACGGGCGTTCCGTAATTTTCGGGCGAAGTTCGCAGTCTCACAAATCGGGCGGGTCGCGTCTGTGGGAGAGGTGTATCTATAGCCCCTCGATGTCGAGAATGAACGCGAATTCGCCGGCAAGCCCCGGCGAGTAGGCGATGACGGGTCCGCCCTGTGCAAGCAGCCTATCGACCGGCGGCATCGCCACCACAGCGCCGGCCTCTTCGGCGATCAGCGCGCCGGCGAGCATGTCCCAGGCATTGAGGTGGCGTTCGTAATAGAGATCGGCAGCACCCTCGGCGACACGAACGAGGTCGATCGCGGCCGCGCCCATGCGGCGATAATCCATGCCGCGTTCGTGGAGCCGCCGCGAGAGCGCGAGATGGTCGTCGAAGCTCGTCTTGCGGGAATGGCCGAGAATGACAAGCGCATTGGCTGGATCGGCGGTCGCCGCCGCATGGACCGGAATCCCGTCCTTGAAGGCGCCGCCGCCGCGGACGGCGTGAAAGACCTTGTCCTCGGTGGCGTCGTAGACGACGCCGATCTCGACCTTGCCGGCGGCGACGAAGGCGATCGAGACGGCCCAATGCCGGAAGCCCCTGATATAGTTGGTCGTGCCGTCGATCGGATCGACGACCCATGTGCCGCCCTCGCCCGATCGCCCGCCGCTTTCCTCGCCCATGAACATATCGCCCGGAAAGCGTGAAAGCAGCCCGTCACGGATCGCCTGTTCGGCGTTCCTGTCGGCGATGGTGACGAAATCCTGCAATCCCTTGTTCTCGACGGTCAGCGTGCCGGGATTGGAGTCGCGCCGAAACCGGGCCGCTTCCCGTCCGGCCTCGAGGGCGGCGGTGATGGCGACCTCCGCCCGTTCACGGATGGCGGCGGCATCGAATGCGGGATTCATCAGGCAGTCCTTCTTCTTATCAGCGTTACCGGCGTGAATTCGACGCGCGCCGTCAGGTCCGGTTCAGCCATCCGGCTCATCAGCAGATCGACCGTTTGTTCGGCCTGGAGATCGCAGGGTTGGCGGATGGTCGTGAGGTCGTAGGCGGTCCAGCTCGCCTGGGGGATGTCGTCATGGCCGATGATGGCGAGCGGCGGCGCATCGTCGCGGCTGCGGCCCTGCATGACCCGGTCGACAACGCCGCAGGCCATGTAGTCGTTGGCACAGAACAAGCCGTCGATGCCGGATGCGGCAAGCTCGCCGGCCGCATCATAGCCGCTCTTGTAGTCGTTGATCCTGACCTGCAGCAGCTGCGCATCGACGCCAAGCTGCTTGCACCGCGCGATGAAGGCTTCGCTCCGCCGCCGCGCCGTATAGGATATTGCGGGTGCGGCCATGACGGCGAGCTTTCGCGCGCCGCTGTCGATCAGATGGGCGGCGGCGAGATAGCCGGCCATGCGATCGTCGGAGATGATGCGGTCGACGAAGGGGATATCGTTGCCTTTGTTGATCAGCACGATCGGCACGCCTTCGGCAGCACATTGTTCGCAGATTTCGGTCGGCGGTGCGTCGGAGGTGACGATGACGCCGGAGACGGCGTAATGCAGCAGCTGGCCGATGACTGTCGAGGTATCCGCCTCCTGAGAGGTCGGCAGCAGGATGGGGCGGAAATTGCGGGCGATCAGCACTCTCGCTAGGTTCTCGATCTGCAGCGTCCGGAACGGGTTGTCGAGGCCGGCGGCAACGACGCCGACGAGATCGGAACGTTTGTTGGTGAGGCTTCTGGCAAGATAGTTTACCCGATAGCCGAGATCCTTGGCGGCTTGGAAGACCTTCTCACGCGTTTTCGGCGAGACGCTGGCATCCGGCGTGAAGGCGCGCGACACGGCGGCGCGCGAAACACCGGCCACACGCGCCACGTCGAAGGAGGTTACCTTGCGCGGTCCCTTATCCCTGTCTGCCAACTGCTTTTTCCCTCTCTGCCGACGGCCGCATCAGATCGGGCAAATCCGTGCAGATGCCGAGAACCGGAAGCTTCATGATGTCGTCGAGAATACTCCGCCGTTCCTCGTGCCAGAGCACGATCTCGCGGCCGGCCTCGAAGGCGCGGTGCATCAGTGCCTCGGTCACCAGATCCTGCGGCCGCTCGCCTGCCCTTTCCCAGCAGAGATGGAGGATATCGGCGCCGGCCTCGTCACCTAGTGCATGCGGATCATGGCCGACGCGGATCAGCACCGAAAGCGGGAAGTCGCAGCCGGCGTTGCGGAGTTCCCGCACCTGCGCCGTGTCGAAGGAGCCGAGGCAGGCAAATCGCTGGTTCATCTCGGCAAGATGGCGCCAGCAGAGCAGGCCGGTTCCGGGCGCCTTGAGCTCGACATAGAGACCGGTGCCGGTCTCGCGGCCGAGGGCGGCGACCTCCGAAAAACTCGGGACATCGACGCCGTCGAGGGCGGCGAGCGCGGCGGCCGTCATTTCCGAAATGCGGCGGTCGATGCCGAAGACGCGCTCGAGATGGTCGTCATGCGAGACGACGACCACGCCGTCGCGGGTCAGCTGCGTATCGAGTTCCCACATCTCGGCGCCGAGTTCGGCAGCGCGGCGGAAAGCGGCGATCGTGTTCTCGCGCTCATGGCCGCTTGCGCCGCGATGGCCAATGCAGAAGGGCAGCCGGCCCTTGGTCGACGGCCAGCCGTTACGCTCGAAAAATGTCTGGAAATCGCGCCTCATCAGAGCCTCCTGCCATTTTCGTCGAAGACGAAGACGCCACGGCTGTCGATCGCCCAACGGACATCGTCGCCGACGTGAATATCGTTGCGCACCGGCTGGATCGAGCGCAGCAGCGGACCGCCGGCAAGGCGTACATCGTAAAGGTTTTCGCGCCCTTGCGTTTCGGCGAAGGTGACCTTGCCGGACACCGGTGTATCGCCTGAAGGCGTAAAATGCTCCGGCCGGACGCCAAGCATCAGCTTGGTGCCCTCGGCGGCGCCGATGGATCCCGGCAGCGGCACGCGGATTTCGCTTTCCGGGATGACGAAGACGCCTTTGTCGACGATGCCGCGCAGGAAGGTGATGGGAGGGTTGCCGAGGAAGCCGGCGACGAAGGCGGTCTTCGGATCATTGTACATTTCGGCCGGCGTGGCGATCTGGACGATCTCGCCTTCCTTCATGATGGCGATGCGGTCGCACATGCTCATCGCTTCCACCTGGTCATGGGTGACGAGGATGGCGGTGATTCCGGTCTCACGCTGCAGCCGGCGGATTTCCGAGCGCATTTCGAGGCGCAGCTTGGCGTCGAGATTGGCGAGCGGTTCGTCGAGCAGCAGCACGTCGGGCTTGCGGATCAGCGCGCGCGCCAGCGCCACGCGCTGCTGCTGGCCGCCGGAAAGCTGCGCCGGACGGCGCTCCATGAGGTTGCTGATATGAACAAGCTCGGAAATGCGCTCGGCCTCCTTGCGGATCTCGGCGGCAGGCACGCCCTTCACCTTCAGGGGAAAACCGATGTTTTCGGCAACCGTCATGTGCGGGTAGAGCGCATAGGACTGGAAGACGACGCCGACATTGCGGGCCTGGCTCGGCAGGTCGGTGACGTCGCGGTCGCCGAAGAGGATGCGCCCGCTGGTCGGCCGGTGAATGCCGCAGACCGCAAAAAGCGTCGTCGATTTGCCGCAGCCGGAAGGGCCGAGCAGCGCCAGCATCTCGCCGTCGCCGACTTCGAGCTGCATGTTTTCGATGACCTTGGTGGAGCCGAAGCTCTTCGAGAAATTGTCGAGGAGGATGCGCATCAGCCTTTGCTCCCGCCGCCGTAGATGTTCATGAGATATTTGTTGAAGAGTACGTAAGCAATCAGCACCGGGATGAGGTAGAAGAGGCCGACCGCCTTGAACATATTGAAATCGTAATTGTTGTCGTCGGCGAGGAAGCCCGCGAGATAGACCGACAGCACCTGCACCTGATTGCCCGGCGCCAGCACCTGCGGCAGGATGAACTCGCCCCAGCCGGCGAGGAAAGAGAACAGGCCGAGCGCCATGATGCCGGGCTTGACCTGCGGCAGCACGAGGCTGCGCCAGACGCGGAAACGCGAGGCGCCGTCGACGACGCCGGCCATTTCGATTTCCCAGGGCACCGTGTCGTAAAAACCCTTCATCAGCCAGATGCCGAGCGGCAGGTCGATCGCCGCCTTCACCAGAATGACGCCGATCAGCGAATTATAGAGGCCGATCATCTGCAGGACGATGAAGATGGCGATGATCAGCGTCACCGACGGGAAGGCGTGCAGCACCATGACGCCGGCGAGGAAGAAGCCGCGCGCCGGCACGTTCAGCCGCGACAGCACGTAACCGGCCATCGACGAGACGATGAGCACCAGGCTGGTGGTGCAGGCCGAAAACAGCAGCGTATTCAGCGTCACGTGCCAGATATTTGCCTTGCCTGCCGTCGTCTGCCACAGGAAGCGCCAGTGATTGATCGTCAAACCGGAGGGCAACAACGCATCCGGTTGTTTCACCGTCACGGTGTCGAGGAAGAGATAAACATACATCAGGAGCAGCGGCAGGCTGACGATCGTCAGCGCCGTGATGACGGGCCAGCTGCGATAATTTGCCGAGGGCTGCGAGCGTTCGGCCATGGTCAGTCCTCGATCAGGGGCTTGGCGACGAGCGTGCCGTAGTTGAAGACGCGCAGATAAAGGAGCGACAGCATCACGCCGATGACGACGAGCACCAGCGCCATGGCCGCGCCCAACCCGTATTCAAGATTGCCGGCATAATTCCTGAGCGCGGTGTGATAGGCGGAGAGCGCCCAGACCTCGGTGGCGTTGCCCGGGCCGCCATTGGTGGCGAGCAGGATTTCATTGAAGGAGGCGAGCAGCGACAGCGTCTGGTAGCAGGTGACGAAGAGGATCGGCCAGCGCATTTGCGGCAGGATGATATAGCGGATCTGCTGCCAGCGCGAAGCGCCGTCCACCTCGCTTGCGTAGAACTGGCTCTTCGGAATGGCCTTCATCGCCGAGGAGAACACCAGCATGCCCATCGAAGCGCCGATGAAGCCGTTGATCAGCACGACGAAGAACCAGGCATTATAGGCGGTATCGAGCAGGTAGTTCTTCGGGGGGTAGCCGAACTTGCCCATCAGGACAGAGATGAAGCCGCTGTCCCAGGCAAGCCACTTCCACAGCAGTACGTAGATGACCACGGGCGTGATGCGCGGCAGGAGCCAGATGCCGCGAAAGATCGAGGCGGGCGTCGGCGGCATGTAATGCGTCCAGATGGCCAGCAGCAGGGCATAACCGACGTTGAAGAGCGTCAGCACCAGCGCGACATAGAGCACGGTGTTGAAAAGCACACGCGCCATATCGGGCGACCTGGCCATGCGTGCGAAATTGTCTGTCGTCCAGGTCCAGCCGGTATAGGTGGTCTTGGCGACGGTTTCCTTCTGTTCCGGCGTCAGCCTGAACCCCAGACTGTCCAGCGCCGAAAACAGCTGCTCCTTGCTGTCGAAGCGGGTGTTGAGGACGGAGCGGTTGAACTGTTCGGAGATCTGCTTGACCTCACGTGTCGAAGGCCGCTCGGCAAGATCCTTGATCATCCGCTCGACATCGCGGCGTGCCGGGAAGACCTCGCCTGCATGTTTGGCGCGCAATTCCGCGGCAATCCCCGGCGCAAGCCCGAGACCCTCGACGGCCGTGAGGCCCGCCTCGTCGATGGTGTAGCGCGGTTCGGCCATCTCGGTGGCGATCTCGGGCATCGCCGATTTCAGCGCGATCAGGGAGTTCGGCGCGATCTGGTAGACGCCGCCGGAAATGCCGGTCGCCGTCGTCATGTTGGTCATCGAAAAGACCGCCGTCAGAACCACCGGCATCAGGAAGAACAGCACGATCATGATCGCCGCAGGGGTGATCATGATCAGTCCGAGCGTTCTGGACGATTTCATGGGAGGCCTCCTCGCGGAACCGACCGGGCGGCGGGTTTGCCGCCACCCGGAGGCGTGTTTCAGCGAATGACGATCTTGTCGCCGAGCGTGCTCTTCAGCTCGCTCTCTGCGTCACCGACCGCAGCGTCTACGGTCTTGGCGCCGGTCCATGATGCTTCGAGGTTCTTCCACATGATGTTCCAATATTTGCCGAAATCGGAGTTGTTCGGCATCGCATTGGCATGCGGCAGCAGGCGCTCGGTGGCTTCGCGGGTCCAGCGGTCGGCCGAGTAGAATTCGACGGTGGATTCCGATTTGGAGATGCCGAGATGGGCTGATTTGACCGCATGCAGCGCATTGGTGCGCGGCTCGGAGGCGATCTTGACCAGTTGGGCGGCGATCTCGGTGTCTTCCTGGTCGTGACCTGCGGTCAAGAGGTAGACGAGCGGATGGGTCAGCGTGTTGGCCTTGCCGCCTTCGCCGGCGGGGATCAGCGTGAAGATCACGTTGCCGAAGAAGTCCTTCAGGCCTTCCTGGTTGACAAGACGGGCATAGTGCCAGGTGCCGCCGTCCCAGATGCCGGCCTTGCCGGTGGCGACTTCCTTCCACCACTGGTCGCCTGGCATACCGATATGGTTCTTCTTGGTGACACCTGATTTAACGGCGTCTGCGAAGAACTGATAGGTGCGGGTCATCGCCGCCTTGTCGAAAACGAGCTTGCCGTCTTCTTCCATCGTGCCGCCGAACGAGGTGTAGAACTGCCAGTAGTCGGGGCCGTTGCTGGTGCGCGGATAGAAACCGTATCCGGGCTGGACGAGGCCCTTGTCCTGCATCTTCTTGGCGTCTTCGAGCAGGTTCTTCATGGTGTACTTGCCGTCCTGGACGCTCTGCGGCAGCGCGTCCAGATCGGCATCGCTGTAACCGATCGCCTTCATGTAGGGCTTCCAGAAGAACATCGGGCGGGATTCGGCATCCTGCGGAATGCCGTAGACGGTGCCGTTGTAGGATGCGATCTTCAACAGGTTTTCATAGATGTCGCTGAGCGGCCATGAGTCGAGATCGACGTAATCCTCGATCGGGACGATCAGTCCGGCCTGCGACCAGGGTGCGATGTCTTCATGGCCGCTGACGACGATATTCGGGGCGGTCTTGGCTTCGGCGGCAAGGGTCAGCGCCTGCTTGAAGTCTTCCCAGGCAGAATAGGGCTTCTTCTCGACGGCAATTTTCAGGTCTTCGCCCTTGAGGGCGGCTTCGCGCTGCAGCTGCTGGGCTGCGATTTCGATGGCGTCGAGACGATAGACGTCGTTCGGGCCGGTGCCGCCGGCCCAGACGCTGATGTGAACGTCCTTGGCAAGCGCAATTGCAGAGCTCGAGGCCAGGATGGCGGCAGCAATGGTGAGGGATTTCAGTGTCGGCAAAATGGTCATCTTCTTCGTCTCCCTAGAAGAGCAGTGTGAAGCCTCTTGGCGGGTCAGCACTGCTGATGATGGCCGCTCCGAAACCCCACGAAAACGTGACGATGTCCGCTCTAGGGGTTTGTTGTAACGGCCGAATGACAAAATTGAGCACGTGTGCAAAATTATTATGACGATGTCTTTAAGACTTGCAAGCGGCGGTTTTCGGGAGTGCATTTTGCGCTTCAAATCGTGCTTGCCCTCCTGCGGACCTGCATGTCTTTCGAGACGCGCAAAGCAGGCTTCCACGCTTTCGATCCTCGCATCCCTTCCGAAAAGCGGTTCCGATTTTTGGGCCGATGCGCTAGCATGTCGCCATGAGCCTTGAATCTGTCCGCGCTTTCCTGCGTGCGCACGCACCCGATATCGACATCATCGAAACCGCCGAGAGCTCCTCGACGGTGGCGCTTGCTGCCGAGGCCCATGGCGTCGAGCCGGCCCAGATCGCCAAGACGATCTGTCTGCGTGTCGGCGAGCAGATGATGCTGGTCGTTGCCGGCGGCACGGCAAGGCTTGACAATCGCAAGTTCAAGGACACGTTCGGCGCCAAGGGGCGCATGCTCGACGCCGAGGAGGTCGTGGCGGTCACCAGCCATCCGGTCGGCGGCGTCTGCCCGTTCGGCCTGCCCTCGCCGCTACCTATCTATTGCGATATCTCGCTGAAACGCTTCGATGAAGTCGTGCCGGCAGCCGGCTCGACGAATTCGGCCGTGCGCATTGAAACCGGACGGCTGGCCGAGCTGACCGGCGCCAGCTGGGTCGATGTCTGCCAGTAAGCGGCAAAAGAACTTCAAACGGCGGAAAGAGTACCTATATTCTCTCCCGACATGCCGTGACTGCGCATGACAGGAGATCAGGAATGCCGAGTGCCATTTCGCGTTTTGCCAAGTTCGCGGCAATTGCCGCTCTGACGGGCGCTACCGTTTTTGCTTCCCTTGACGATGCAGAAGCGCGCCGGGCCGGCAGCAGCGGTTTCGGAAGCCGCGGTACCCGCACCTTCCAGGCTCCGCCTGTCACCAGCACGGCGCCCGGCCCCGCCGCGCCGATCGAACGGTCGATGACGCCGCGCCCGCAGATCACGGCACCAGCGACCGCGCAGCAGTCCTTCGGCGCCCAGCGCCCCGGTCTCTTCGGCGGCTTCGGCCGTTCGATGATCGGCGGCCTGATTGCCGGCGGCCTCCTCGGCATGCTGCTCGGTCACGGTTTCGGCGGCGGCTTCGGCTTTCTCGGCATGCTGCTGCAGATCGCGCTGATCGGCGGCGCCGTCATGCTCGCCATGCGTTATTTCGCCAATCGCCGCCAGCCCTCCTACGGCGCCGGCGGCCAGAGCGGCTCCTTCAGCCGGTCCTACAACATGTCGCCCGCCAACAATTCGTCCTTCCATATCCCGGCGATCGGTTCGGGTGCCGGTTCAGGGGCGTCCTCACGCGGCCACCGGCCGAGCGACGAGATTGGGCTGGCTCAGGCCGATCTCGATCAGTTCGAGGAATTGCTGACCAGCATTCAGACCGCTTACGGTGCCGAAGATTACGCCGCGTTGCGCCGGCTGACGACGCCTGAGGCGATGTCTTATCTTGCCGAGGAACTCGGCGAAAACGCCACCAACGGCGTGCGCAACCGAGTCTCTGACGTCAAGCTGCTGCAGGGCGACATTGCCGAGGCCTGGCGCGAAGACGGCCAGGAATATGCGACGCTTGCCATGCGCTACTCCTCGATCGATGCCATGGTCGAACGCGACAGCGGTCGCGTCGTTTCCGGCGACGATCGCCGCCCGAGCGAAAGCATCGAGGTCTGGACCTTCGTGCGTAAGCCCGGCGCCGACTGGAAGCTCGCCGCGATCCAGGGAAGCGAGCAGCGCGCCGCCTGAGGCGGCGCGCGTCTGCCGGCTTAATTCACTGCGACAGGCTTGGAACGCATGCGCGAAACCGTTTCGCGTTCAGCCCGCTTGCAGCGCATCGGCGGCAGGCCGCGATCCATCAGGTCCATGTCCTCGAGCACCATGTCGCCCATCTTCTTGAAGGCGCTGTCGAGCGCGCCGGCCCGATGCGCCGAGCGGATGAAGCCTTTCAGGCTCCGCACCGGGTGGTCGGGCGGCAGCGGCTCTTCCGGGTAGACGTCGCTTGCCGCGACAATATGACCGGACGAGACGGCTGCCATCAGCGCTTCGAAATCGACGACGTCGGCGCGGCTGAGCAGGATGAAGGCGGCGCCCCTGCGCATGCCGGCGAAGGCATCGGCGCCGAGGAATCCCTTGTTTTCACTGGTGACGGCCGCGACGACGAAGACAAAATCGCTCTTCGTCAGCACCTCCTCCAGGCTTGCGGGTTCGACGCCGTTTTCCTCGAGGATCGAGCGGGGCAGCCAGGGATCGAACACCCTAATGCGGGCCCTGAAGCCGGAGAGCAGCCGGCGCAGCGCCTTGCCGAGATCGCCGAAGCCGACAATGCCGATCTCGGAGCCGGCGATCAGCCGCGCATCCGCATTGCCCTCCCCGCCCCAGAGTTCGTCTCCCTGGCAGAACGCGACATCCGCATCGACGATGCCGCGCGCCAAGGCCAGTGCGAAGCCGAGACCGATTTCGGCGACCGGCTCGGCAAAGACCTGGCCTGTCGTCACGACATGAATGCCGCGCTCAAAAAGCACCTCATAAGGCATATTATTGAGAAGATTGCTCTCGACGTTAAGGATCGAGCGCAGGGCCGGCATTCTCGCGAGCGTTTCCCTCGAAAGCGGTGGCTGGCCGATAATGTAACGGGTCTTGCCGAGGATTTGGTCGCCGAGGCCGGCGATATTGTCGGGGTCGGCCTCGACGATATCGTATTTCGCATGCAGCTCGGCGCGCGCCTGATCGCTGAAGATCAGATCGAGCGTGCGCGGTTCGGGCGCGCTGATCGCCAGCGGCCGCTCGTTGTTCGTCATGGGCGTCTCCTCCATTGCGGGCGATTTGCGCTGGCTCCGCCGGATGATTGATAGCCCCTGTGCCGGGAGGTTTCCAGGCGGATCTTGGAGCAATGGAAGAAGCTATCGAAAACGGCATTTGCCTATCAGATAAGCAATTGAATTGCCTTGCTATTTTATGGCATTTACGTTGACGGAACGGGCTCCTTGAATTAGCGTGATCCGCGCAGCTTGAAATCGCGGCGGTCTTCGACGGCCGCAGGATATTCGAAAACTTACGAGGGATGAGCATGAAATCAGCACTCAAGAGCGGCCTGCTTGCTTTGGCTGCCACCGCGCTTCCAGCCGTAGCCTACGCCCATCCCGCGACCGGCGAGGCTGCGGGCTTCAGCCATGGTTTTGCCCATCCGATATCCGGCGTCGATCATATCCTCGCGATGGTGATGGTCGGCGTTTTCGCATTTCAGCTCGGCGGTCGCGCCACCTGGCTCGTGCCGGCGACCTTCGTTCTGGTCATGGCGCTCGGCGGCGCTCTCGGCGTTGCCGGGACTGATCTTCCCTTCGTTGAGACCGGCATTGCGCTTTCCGTCGTCGTTCTCGGCGCCGTCATTGCCCTTGATGTCAAGGCGCCGCTTGCCGCAGCGCTCGGCGTCATCGGCCTCTTCGCCGTCTTTCATGGTCATGCGCACGGCGCCGAAATGCCGGAAGATGCGAGCGGCGCCGCCTATGCCGCTGGTTTCATGGTCGCGACCGCGCTGCTGCATGCCGCCGGCCTCGCCCTCGGCTATATCATCGGCCGCGCCGGTGAACGTCAGGGCGCCTTCGTAACGCGCGCGGCTGGCAGTGTTGCCGCCATTGCAGGCGTCGGTATCCTGGCCGGCTTGATCTGAGCCGACAATATCTGAGCCGCCTGCGAAAGCGGTATCCTATCTATCATCGCATTCCGATCAGAACGCCCGGTAACCCATAACCGGGCCTTTCTGCGTCATCGCGGCAAAGTGCGGCGGACTTGATCCAAATCAAATCCAGCCATGCTGCGGCGGGCTATATCCGACCCACGATCAACGAACGGACATCCAAATTGACGCAGGGCCGCCTTGCCGATTGTCGGCGAGGCGCGAAAGTCAGTATAGTGATTTCAGAAATTTATGAAATCACAGACACAACGGAAACAACGATGAACCTTCCGCCTCTCGTCCAGTCCTTCGTCCTCCATTTCGGCGAAATGGGATCGCGCTGGGGAATCAACCGCACGGTTGGCCAGATCTACGCTCTGCTCTTCGTCTCGCCGGCGCCGCTCTGCGCCGAGGAGATCGCCGAGTCGCTCGGCATCTCCCGCTCCAACGTGTCGATGAGCCTGCGAGAATTGCAGGCCTGGAACCTTGTCCTTCTCAAACACAAGCCGGACGATCGCCGCGATTTCTTCACGACGCCGGATGATGTCTGGCTGATCTTGCGGACGCTTGCCGAGGAACGAAAGAAGCGTGAAGTCGATCCGACGCTGTCGGTTCTGCGCGAAATCCTGATGCAGCGCCCCGCCAGCGAGGCCGAACGCCATGCGCAGCAGCGCATGAGCGAAATGCACACGTTGATCGAGCAACTGACCCATTGGTATGAAGACGTAAAACAACTTGAAACCGAAAGGCTCGCAACGCTACTCTCGTTGGGCGCGAAAGTGACAAAGCTTCTGGAGGCCAAGGACCGGGTCGTTTCGCTCGGCCGCAGCCGCCGGCCGAATCCTGCGAGCAAGAGTTAGCGCCATGGGCAATGCTTTCTTCGACGCGACAGACAAACAAGAAACGCGGTCGCTGGACGGCGATGCCGTTTCGCCTCGCAGTGACGCGGCGATTGTTGGACTGCGCAGGGCGGCGATACTGCAGGCGCTGGCCGCCGCCATCTGGATCCCACAGGCCGGCTTGCTCGCCATCTCGGTCGGCCGCATTGCCGATGGCGGCGGATTGCACGACGTGCTTTGGCCGGCCTTCGGCATCCTCCTCCTCGGATTGGCAAGAAGCTGTCTCGACGCGGCTGGCGGCCGCCTGGCCTTTCATGTGGCGCGCGCCGAGCTCAGCCGCAGGCGGCAGGCCGCCGTCGCCGCCCTTTCCCTGTCGTCGCCGATCGATCGCGGCCGGCCGGCGTCCGGCAAAGCCGCAAGCGTCATCGGCGAGCAGGCCGAACTGATCGTGCCCTATCTCGCCCGTTTCCAGCCGGCGCGGATGAAGGCGAGCCTCGTGCCGCTCGTCATCCTTGCCTTCGTCCTTCCGGTTTCCTGGATCGCCGCGCTGGTTTTGCTGTTCGCTGCGCCGCTGATCCCGATCTTCATGGCCCTGATCGGCTGGCGCGCCCAGGCAGCCAGCGAAAAACAACTTGTTGCGACCGGTGGCCTCAATGGCTTCCTGCTCGATCGGCTGCGCGGACTGGCGACGATCCGGGCGCTCGGCGCGGTGGATGCCACCGCGCTCAGACTGCGCCGCGAGGCGGAATCGCTGCGGCTGCGAACCATGGCGGTGCTGAAGATCGCCTTTCTCTCCTCGGCCGTGCTCGAGCTTTTCGCCGCACTCGGCGTGGCTATGATTGCCGTCTATGTCGGTTTCAGCCTGCTTGGCGAAATCCGCTTCGGCACCTGGGCAGGCCGACTCGACCTGACTGAGGGATTGTTCATCCTGCTGCTGGCGCCGGCCTTCTTCGAGCCATTGCGCGAGCTTTCGGCCGTCTGGCACGACCGGGCGGCCGGCGAAGCGGCGCTGAAAGCGCTGGATGCCCTTGCCGCCGGTGGCCTGCCCATCCGAGGGTCGGCCGAAGCCGCGACAGCTGCCGGTACGGAGGCGCCGGCCATCCGCCTTGAAAATCTCGCTTTTCGCTATGGCTCCGACGAACCGCTGATCTATGACGGTTTCAACCTCGATATCGCTGCCGGGGAACATCTGGCGTTTCTCGGTGCCAGCGGCTCCGGCAAATCGACGCTTCTGTCGCTGATGGCGGGGCTGGCACCCTGCACCGGCGGCCGCATCGTCATCGGCGGCGTCGAGCTCGCGGATGAGACTGCCGCCAACCTGCGGGACGGTATGGCGTGGATCGGTCAGAAGCCGCATATTTTTGCCGGCACCATAACGGGGAATATCGCGCTTGGCAGACCCGGCGTGCTGCGCGGCGATGTGACCGACGCACTGGATGCCGCGAGACTCGGAAAGGCGGCCGAGGCCTATGGCGGCCGGTCCCTCGGCGAAGGCGGTATCGGGCTTTCCGGCGGCGAGGCGTTGCGGCTGGCGATCGCGCGAGCGGCCTGTAATCCGCATCTGAGGATCATCCTCGCCGACGAGCCGACCGCGCATCTCGATGCCGCCACCGCCGCCGAAGTGACCGAGAGCCTGCTTTCGCTCGCGAGGGGGCGGACGTTGATCGTTGCCACCCACGATCCGCGGCTGGCCGCGCGCATGCAGCGCAGCATCCGCATCGACGCCGACATCATGATCAGGGAGGCCGCCGAATGAGCACATTTGCTGCAGACCTCAAGCCGATCCTGCGTCTGTTTTTGGCTGAGCGCCGGCGCGCTCTGCTGCTCGGCGCCGCACTTTCGGCGGCGACGGTGACGGCGGGCATCGCCCTGCTGGGCCTGTCCGGCTGGTTCATCACCGCCACCTCGCTTGCCGCCCTTTCCGCCGCAGCCATCACCTTCGATGTCTTTGCGCCCTCGGCCGGCATCCGCCTGCTCGCCATCGTCCGAACCGCGGCGCGTTACGGGGAAAGGCTTGCGACCCATGATGCGACGCTCGGCGTGCTCGCAGCCTTGCGCGAAAGACTGTTTCGCGGCTTCGCCGAACCGGGCGCGGCGCGCATGCTTCTGCATCGTCCGGCACGGCTGCTCTTCCGTCTGACGGCCGACATCGATGCGCTCGACAGCCTCTATCTCAGGATCCTCGTGCCGGGGGCGGTAGCGCTCGGCGCTACCTTCGCGGCAAGCCTGGTGCTGGGGTTTATGCATCCCCTGTTCGGCCTGTTCTCCGGTCTCTTTCTCATTGGTGCCGGCCTCGGTCTGCCCTTGATCGCCGCCCGGGCGGCGCGCAAATATGCACGCCGGCGCACCCATGGCATCGAGGCGCTGCGGTCGCGGACGATCGATCTCGTCGCCGGCCAGACCGACCTGCTGATGGCCGGACGGCTTGCGGCGCAAAGGCAGGCCATCGCTGCGGCAGACCACTACACCGCCGGCGCCGACGATCGGTTGAACCGCGTCGAGACCGGCCTGACCTTTGGCTTCGGCCTGGTCTCCACCCTGCTGTTGACGGCATCGCTGCTTGCCGTCGCCGCTCTTGCGGAGACGAAGGCGATTACCGCTCCCGTGGCAGCGCTTGGCCTGCTAGTTGCCTTCGCGGCGACCGAACCGTTCGCGGCACTGCGCCGCGGCGCCCTGGAACTTGGGCGGACGCTGCTTGCGGCAAAGCGGGTCGCGCCGCGGCTTGCCGTCGCGCGGGCACCCGAGCCATTGGCGGCGGCGTTGCCGGGATATGCTTTATCGCTGAAGGATGTCTCCGCCTTCCATGAAAATTCCGCCGTGCCGGCACTCCAAACCATCGACCTGATGCTCCGGCCAGGCGAGCGGCTGGCCGTGGTCGGCGGCAGCGGCGCCGGCAAGTCGAGCCTGCTCGCCCTGCTTTCCGGCGAATTGCCGGCGAGCGCGGGGCGTGTTGCGGCGACAAGAGCGACCTTGCTGACACAGCGGACGGAACTCTTCGAGGACAGCCTGCGCGGCAATCTCGCTCTGGCCAACCCGGATGCGAGCGAGGCCCGCCTTCGAGACGCGCTCGCCGCTGCCGGTCTGCTTGCCGATATCGAGGCCATGCCGCGTGGGATCGATACGCCGCTCGGTGAAGGCGGGCTCGGTCTTTCCGGCGGCCAGTCGCGCCGGGTGGCGCTTGCCCGGCTCTTCCTGCGGGACACGCCGCTCTGGCTGCTAGATGAACCCACAGAGGGCCTCGATGGCGCCACCGCCCGCGATGTGCTTGGCCGCCTGTCGGCAATGGCGGCCGGCCGCTCATTGGTCATCGCCACCCATATCCGCCGCGAGGCTGCCATCGCAGACCGCATCGCCGTCATCGAAGGCGGCCGCATCACAGAGGTTTCGCGCCGTGGAGAGGCGGCGTTCGAAAAGGCACTCGACCGGCTTCGGCCGGATTGAGCGAAACCGCATGCCCTCACGCCATCCGGCGCTTGAGGAACGCTCCGGCCCCGTGGGACCGTGGGAGAAAGACAATGGAACTAGATATCGTAGCACTTTCGCGCTTCCAATTCGCGCTGACGGCGCTTTACCACTTTCTGTTCGTACCTCTGACGCTCGGCCTGTCCGTGCTCCTGGCGATCATGGAAACGGTTTATGTGATGACCGGCCGCCAGATCTGGCGGCAGATGACGAAATTCTGGGGCACGCTCTTCGGCATCAATTTCGTGATCGGCGTCGCCACCGGCATCGTCATGGAATTCCAGTTCGGCATGAACTGGAGCTATTACAGCTATTATGTCGGCGACATCTTCGGTGCGCCGCTGGCGATCGAGGGCTTGATGGCATTCTTCCTCGAGGCGACCTTTGTCGGCCTGTTCTTCTTCGGCTGGGACAAGCTGTCGAAGGTCGGCCATCTCGTCGCCACCTGGGCGGTGGCGCTGGGCTCGAACTTCTCGGCGCTGTGGATCCTGATTGCCAATGGCTGGATGCAGAACCCGGTGGGATCGGCGCTCAATCCGCAAACGATGCGCATGGAGATCACAAGCTTCTTCGATGTGGTCTTCAACCCGGTGGCCCAGGCGAAATTCGTCCATACGGTATCGGCAGGTTACGTCTGCGCTTCGATCTTCGTGCTCGGCGTCTCGGCCTGGTATATAATCAAGGGCCGGCATATCGAGCTTGCCAAGCGTTCGATGACGGTCGCCGCCTCCTTCGGCCTCGCTTCGGCGCTTTCGGTCGTCGTCCTTGGCGATGAGAGCGGTTATCTCGCGACCGAGAACCAGAAGATGAAGCTCGCGGCAATCGAGGGCATGTGGAAGACGGAACCGGCGCCGGCCGCCTTCACCGCCTTCGGCTTCCCCGACCAGGTAGCCCGCGAAACGCATTTTGCCGTGCACATTCCCTGGGTCATGGGCCTGATCGGCACGCGGTCGCTGACCACCGAAATCCCCGGCATCGACAAGCTCGAACAGCAGGCCGAAACCCGCATCCGCGATGGCATCAAGGCTTACGACGCGTTGATGCAGATCCGTTCGGCACCGGCGCAGGATCAGGTTGCGCTGGAAGTGCGCAGCTCCTTCGAGGATCTCGGCCATGATCTTGGTTATGCTCTTCTTCTGAAACGCTACGTCGACGATCCTCGCCAGGCGACCGACGAGCAGATCGTTCAGGCCGCGCGCGATACCATCCCGCACGTGCCGACGCTCTTCTGGTCCTTCCGCATCATGGTCGGCCTCGGTATCTTCTTCATCCTGCTGACCGCCACCTTCTTCTGGCTGTCGGCGCGCCGCCATCTCGACAAATATCCGTTGCTTCTGAAGATTGCCGTGCTGGCGATCCCCCTGCCCTGGGTTGCCATTGAACTCGGCTGGGTCGTCGCCGAGTTCGGCCGCCAGCCCTGGGTGATCGAAGGCGTGTTGCCGACGGCCGCCGCCGTCTCCAGCCTTGACGCCGGCACCGTGCTTCTGACCATCATCGGATTTGCGGCACTCTACACGACGCTGATCGTCATCGAGATGGGCCTGATGATCAAGGCAATCAAGCAAGGACCGGAGCCGGACGACGAGCCGGAAGCGGTTCTGATTTCCGAAACCCTCGTCTCGGCCGCGGAGTGACCTGCCATGATCCTTCACGAACTCATCGACTATGAAACCCTGCGTCTCATCTGGTGGCTGCTGCTCGGCGTGCTGCTGATCGCCTTTGCGACAACAGGCGGTTTCGATCTCGGCGTCGGCACCCTTCTGCCTTTCGTCGCCCGGACCGACACGGAACGGCGCGTGGCGATCAACACCATCGGCGCCACCTGGGAGGGCAACCAAGTGTGGCTGATCCTCGGCGGCGGCGCCATCTTCGCCGCCTGGCCGCCGCTTTATGCGGTGTCCTTCTCGGGCTTCTATCTGGCGATGTTCGCGATCCTCTTCGCGCTCATCCTGCGCCCGGTCGGCTTCAAATATCGTTCGAAGCGGGAAAGCGCCAGTTGGCGGAACGGCTGGGACTGGGCGCTCTTCGTCGGCGGTTTCGTGCCGTCGCTGATCTTTGGCGTCGCCGTCGGCAATGTGCTGCAGGGCGTGCCCTTCCGCTTTGCCGACGATATGCGGATCTTCTACGAGGGCTCGTTCTTCGCCCTGCTCAACCCCTATGCGCTGCTCTGCGGCCTGCTTTCGCTAGCCATGCTGACGATGCATGGTGCGGCCTGGCTGGTGTTGAAGTCGAGTGGCCCGGTCGCGGTGCGTGCCAGAAGCTATGGCAGCATCGCCGCCCTTGCCGTTATCGTGCTTTTCGCACTCGGCGGCCTCTTCCTGTGGATCGGCGTCGGTGGCTATCGCATCACCAGCGATATCAGCCCGATCGGTCCCTCCAATCCGCTGCTGAAGACCGTGGCGCTGGAGAAAGGCGCGTGGCTCACCAACTACACCACCCACTCGTGGATGATCATCGCGCCCGTCCTCGGCTTCGTCGGCGCGGCACTGGCCTTCATTGCCATGCGGGCAAGGCGCGAGGTCATGACGCTGCTCTTCAGCAAGGTGGCGATCTTTGGCATCATCTCGACGGTCGGCCTGTCGATGTTCCCGTTCATCCTGCCCTCCTCGCTCGATCCGCGATCGAGCCTGACGGTCTGGGATGCATCCTCCAGCCACATGACGCTGTTCATCATGCTGGTGGTGACGGTGATCTTCCTGCCGATCATCTTCGCCTACACAGCCTGGGTCTACAAGGTTCTGTGGGGCAAGGTCGATGAGAAGTCGATCACCGACAAGAACAGTCACGCTTACTAGAGCGATTCA
>Ga0209257_1001428_pt1 | contig 28367 bp, 24 predicted proteins | sample AraplaCvi_mCL_r2_FD_184277 | JGI IMG/M metagenome (GOLD analysis project Ga0209257, IMG submission 184277) | Arabidopsis root microbial communities from North Carolina, USA - plate scrape MF_Cvi_mCL_r2 (SPAdes) (version 2) | ecosystem: Host-associated > Plants > Roots > Endosphere | place: USA...
TCGTCGAGGGTGTCCATCACCCGGTAGAGGCGCTCGTCGTCCACCGGCGGGCCGAACTGCGCGGTCTCGTGCAGGCGGCTGCCCGCGGGCGGCGGGCTGCCGCGGCGGATCTTGCCGGTGAGCCGACCCCAGCCCAGCGGGCTCCAGACCACCGCGCCCACGCCCTGGTCCTCGGCCAGCGGCATCAGCTCCCACTCGTAGTCGCGGCCCACCAGCGAATAGTACGCCTGGTGCGCCACATAGCGCGGCCAGCCGTGGCGGTCGGCGGCGGCCAGGGACTTCATGAGCTGCCAGCCCGCGAAGTTCGACGCGCCGACGTAGCCGACCTTCCCCGCGCGGACGAGCCCGTCCAGCGCCGAAAGCACCTCCTCCACGGGCGTCGCCGCGTCGAAGGCGTGCAGTTGCAACAGGTCGATGTGGTCGGTCCCCAGCCGCTGGAGCGCGGCCTCGACGCCCGTCACCAGCCGGCGGCGCGACGTGCCGGCCTCGTCCGGCCCCTCGCCCATCGGCAGGCCCAGCTTGGTCGAGATCAGCACCCGGTCGCGGCGGCCCTTGATCGCCTCGCCCAGCACCGTCTCGGACGCGCCGTTCGAATAGACGTCCGCCGTGTCGAACAGGGTGACGCCGGCCTCCAGGCAGATGTCGACCAGCCGGCGGGCTTCCGCCGCCTCGGTCTGGCCCCAGGCGCTGAATAGCGGACCCTGGCCGCCGAACGTGCCGGCGCCGAAGCTGAGCGCCGGGACCTTCAGGCCCGAGGCGCCGAGGTTGCGATATTCCATAGGGAAACTCCTTACTCGCAGGGAATGGCTTGCGGCACGGGCGCGCGGCGGCCGGCGGCGACGCTCGCCGTAGCCAAGCCGAGCCCGGCGACGGTGATGAGCGCGCCGGTCATGGGCAGGGCCTGCAGGCCAGGTCCATGGTCGATCACGTAGCCGCCCAGGCCGGCGCCCAGGGCATTGCCCAGGTTGAAGGCGGCGATGTTTAGGCTGGAGGCCAGCCCCTGCCCGGCCCCGCCCGCCTGCTCCAGCACGCGGATCTGCAGCGGGGCGACGGTGGCGAAGGCGGTGACGCCCAGCAGGCCGGTGAAGACCACGGCCCAGACCTGGTCGTGCACGGCGAAGGTCATGAGGCCCAGGCTGACCGCCAGGGCGGCCACCGTGCCCAGCAGCGCCGGGATCGGCCAGCGGTCCGCTAGCTTGCCGCCGGCGATGTTACCGACGAACAGCCCGCCGCCGAACACCAGCAGGATCGGTGACACCGCAGCCTTGGAGAACCCGCTGAGCTCCACCAGCATCGGCTGGATGTAGCTTATCACCGCAAAGACGCTGCCGAAGCCGAAGACCGTGGTGGCCAGGGCCAGCAGCACCGTCGGCCGGCGCAGCACCGCCAGCTCCTCGCCGATGGGCGGCAGGTCGGCGCGCGCCCCGTCGCGCGGCACGAACAGCGCCAGGGCCGCGAGCGCCAGGCCGCCGACGACGGTCACCGCCAGGAAGGTGGCGCGCCAGCCGAACGCCAGGCCGATCCAGGCGCCGATCGGCACGCCCGCCAGGGTGGCCAGCGTCAGGCCGCTAAACATCAGGGCGATGGCCGAGGCGCGCTTGTCCGGCGCCACGAGCTGGGCGGCCAGCACCGAGCCCACGCCGAAGAAGGTCCCGTGCGCCAGGGCCGTGGCGATCCGCGCCGCCATCAGCGCGCCGTAGGTGGGCGCGAGCGCGCAGGCCAGGTTCCCGATCGTGAAGATGCCCATCAGCATCAGCAGCGTGGACTTCCGCGGCAGCCGCCGCGTCGCCAGCGTCAGCACCGGCGCCCCCACGAACACGCCCAAGGCATAGGCGGTGATCAGCATGCCGGCGGCGGGCACCGAGACGCCCAGGTCGCCCGAGACCTGCAGCAGCAGGCCCATGATCACGAATTCCGTCACCCCGATCCCGAAGGCTCCGACGGTCAGGGCGTAAAGGGCCAGCGGCATCCCACATCTCCAGCTCTGCTGCGGTCCGGAAGATGGCGAAGCCGCCGCCGCCGGATTAGGCGCCGGCCGGGAACAGGATCTGTGCGTGGCGTTCAAAGGCGCCGCAGGGCTTAACTCCTTCGCCGCACGCCCTATAACCGGAGCCGCACGAGGGGAGTCCGGCATGCGGGGATGGTTCAAGGCTCTGGGGCTTGCGGCGGCGCTCGCGGTGGCGGCATGCAGCCCGAAGACCGCGGAGAAGGCCGAGGCCAAGGGCGGCGGGACGCTCAGGATCTACAACTGGTCCGACTACATCGACCCCGCGTTGCTGACCCAGTTCACCCAGGAAACCGGGATCAAGGTCAGCTACGACACCTTCGATTCCAACGAGGTGCTGGAGACCAAGGTGCTGCAGGGCGGCACCGGCTACGACCTCGTGGTCCCGTCGAACCACAACCTGCCGCGCTACATCGCCGCCGGCGCGATCCGGCCGTTGGACAAGAAGCAGTTGCCTGGCCTCGACAAGCTCTCGCCCGACCTGATGGCGCATCTGGCGCCGTTCGACCCCGGCGCGGCCTACGCCGTCCCCTACATGCAGGGCACCATCGGCATCGGTTACAACGCCGATGCCGTCGCCAAGCGCCTGCCGGGCGTGAAGATCGACAGCTGGAACGTGGTCTTCGACCCGCTGGTGCTGGCCAAGCTGAAGGACTGCGGCGTCTATTTCCTCGACGCTTCGGAAGACATGTACGCGGTCGCGCTGCACTACCTGGGCAAGGATCCCAATTCCAAGAACCCGGCCGACTACGAGGCCGCCACCGCCATGCTGATGCAGGTCCGGCCGTTCGTGCGGAAGTTCCACTCGTCCGAGTACATCGACGCCCTGGCCAACGGGGATATCTGCCTGGCCATCGGCTATTCCGGCGACGTGCTCCAGGCCAAGACCCGCGCGGAAGAGGCCAAGAACGGCGTGAAGGTCGCCTACGCCGTGCCCAAGGAGGGCAGCCAGGTGTGGTTCGACGTCTTCACGATCCCGAAGGACGCGCCGAACCCGGCGGCCGCGCACAAGTTCATCGCCTTCATGCTGCGGCCCGAGATCATCGCCAAGGCGTCGAACTACACCCAGTACGCCAACGCCAACACGGCCGCGACGCCGCTGGTGGACGAGGCGATCCGCAACGATCCCAACGTCTATCCGACGCCCGAGGTCGCCAAGCGCCTGTTCGTCACCACCACCAAGGACCAGGACCTGCTGCGCGAGGTGAACCGCCAGTGGACCAAGGTGCTGACCGGGCGTTGAACGGCAGGCCCCAAAGCCCGCGGCCGCAGATCGGCGGCGTCCGCTCCAGTTTCACGCCCTGGGAGGATCCCGCGGCGCGCCCGCTGGTGCGCTTCGAGGGCGTCTCGAAGGCGTTCGGCGACACGGTCGCGGTGAAGGGCGCCGACCTTTCGATCTACGAGCGGGAGTTCTTCGCCCTGCTGGGCCCTTCGGGCTGCGGCAAGACCACCCTCATGCGGATGCTGGCCGGCTTCGAGGCGCCGGACGCGGGCCGCATCCTGCTGGCGGACCGCGACATCGCCGCCGACCCGCCGCACCGGCGGCCGGTGCACATGATGTTCCAGGCCTACGCCCTCTTCCCGCACCTGCGGGTGGACCAGAACATCGCCTTCGGCCTGAAGCGCCAGGGCCTGCCCAAGGCCAAGATCGCCGCCCGGGTCGAGGAGATGCTCGCGCTGGTGAAGCTGGAGGGCCTCGGCCGGCGGCGTCCCGACCAGCTCTCGGGCGGCCAGCGGCAGCGGGTTGCGCTGGCCCGCGCGCTGGCGCCGCGGCCCCGCATCCTGCTGCTGGACGAGCCCATGGCCGCCCTCGACAAGAAGCTGCGCGAGGAGACCCAGTTCGAGCTCATGACCCTGCAGCAGACGCTGGGCATGACGTTCATGATCGTCACCCACGACCAGGACGAGGCCATGGTCGTCGCCGACCGGATCGCCGTGATGCGCGACGGCGAAATCATCCAGGTGGGCCGCCCGGCCGAGGTCTACGAAGCGCCCGCCGACCGCTATGTGGCCGGCTTCATCGGCGACGTGAACCTGTTCGAGGGTCGGGTGAGCGCCGCCGAGGGTCCGCTCCTCCGCCTGCAGTCGGCGGACGGCCAGTTCGACGCCGAGGGCGCCGGCGCCGTGGGCGACCAGGTCTGGCTGGCGGTCCGTCCGGAGAAGATCGCCGTCCACACCGAGCCGCCGGCGGACGCGCGCAACCGCCTGGCCGGGGTGATCCACGACTACGGCTACCTGGGCGACTGGACCACCTACCTGGTCGAGATCGCGCCCGGCCGGCTGGTCCGCGCCGCCCGCGCCAACGCCACCCGCACGGTCGAGCGTCCGCTGGGCTGCGGCGACCGGGTCTGGCTCACCTTCGCCCCTTCCAGCGCCGTTGTGCTGACGCGATGAGGCGCGATCGGTCGGGCCTGGCCGCGATCCTGCCGCTCCTCTGGCTGGCGCTGTTCTTCGCCTTCCCGTTCCTGCTGGTGGCCAAGCTGTCGTTCTCGGACACAGCCCTGGCCATGCCGCCCTACGCCCCGCGCATCGACTGGAGCCAGGGGCTGGCCGGCCTCGAGGCCTTCTTCGCCGCCCTCGACGGCGAGACCTATGCGCGGCTGACGAAGGACCGCCTCTACCTCGACGCCTATCTCTCCAGCCTGCGGATCGCGGCCACCGGCACGGGCCTGCTGCTGCTGATCGGCTACCCCATCGCCTACGGGATCAGCCGCTGTCCGCCCGCCGTGCGCCAGGCGCTGGTGATGGCGGTGATCCTGCCGTTCTGGACCAGCTTCCTGATCCGCATCTACGCCTGGATCGCGATCCTGAAGCCAGCCGGCGTCCTCAACGCGGCCCTCGGCGCGCTGGGCCTGCCGCCGGTCGACATCCTCAACACCGAGACCGCGGTCCTGCTGGGCCTCGTCTACGCCTACCTGCCGTTCATGGTGCTGCCGCTCTATGCGGTGCTGGAGAAGCAGGACCAGAGCCTGATCGAGGCGGCGCAGGACCTGGGCGCCACGCCGCTGTCGGCCTTCTGGCGCGTCACCTTTCCGATCTCCGCGCCCGGCGCGGCGGCTGGGGCCCTGCTCTGCTTCATTCCCATGGCCGGCGAGTTCGTGATCCCCGACCTGCTGGGCGGGTCCGAGACTCTGATGCTGGGGCGGGTCATCTGGACCGAGTTCTTCGCCAACCGCGACTGGCCGGCCGCCTCCGCGGTGGCCATCGTGCTGCTGGCCACCCTGGTCGCCCCAATCCTGCTGTTCGAGCGCGAGCAGGCCAAGGTGCTGCGATGAGACGAGGCCCCTCCGCCTTCAACATCGCTTCGGTGACCCTGGGCCTGGCGTTCCTCTACGCGCCGATCGTCATCCTGGTGGTCTATTCGTTCAACGCCAGCCGGCTGGTGACCGTCTGGGGCGGCTTCTCCACCCGCTGGTACGTCGCCCTGTTCCAGGACGCCCAGATGCTGGACGCCGTCTGGGTCACCCTGCGCGTGGGGGTCCTGGCGGCCACCATGGCGACCCTCGTGGGCGTGCTGGCGGCCCTGGCCCTGGTGCGCGGCCGGTTCCGCGGGCGGACGGCCTTGGCCGGCGGGATCTACGCCACCCTGGTAATGCCCGAGGTTATCCTGGGCCTGTCGCTGCTGCTGCTGTTCGTGGCCGCCGGCCTGCCGCGCGGCTTCTGGACCGTGACCCTCAGCCACGCCACGCTCACGCTCGCCTACGCCACGGTGGTCGTGCAGGCGCGCCTGGCGACCTTCGACCGCAGCCTGGAGGAAGCCGCCCAGGATCTCGGCTGCCCCCCCTGGAAGGCGTTTGTGCTGGTCACCCTGCCCGGCATCGCGCCGGCGGTGGCGGCGGCCTGGATGCTGGCCTTCACGCTGTCGCTCGACGACCTGGTGATCGCCAGCTTCACCTCCGGCCCCGGCGCCACCACCCTGCCCATGCGGCTCTACAGCCAGGTGCGCCTGGGCGTGGACCCGAAGATCAACGCCGTCTCGACCCTGCTGATCGGCCTCGTGGCCACCGGCGTCATCGCCGTCTACCTGGCGCAGCAGCGTCGGCGGCGCGTGGCGCGATAAACGCCGCAGGCGGTCCGGCCAGGGCATTGTGACCCTACGCGCCGCTGAACCGGACCACCTGCAGCCAACGTCCGACAGACGTTGGGCCCGGCCACCCCCCCAGGTAAACCGGACCGCCGGCGGCGTTGCGTCCCGTCTCGGCACGCGCCCCCGACTTGCCGACAGGGCGTTGCAAGGCCGGGGCCGGACGCCCGTCGGCGGCCTTCCGCCCAGCGGCGACCCGCGCTAGGCGTGGCGCGCGAACCGGCGGCGGAGGTGCGAATTGGCGGGCGGATACGAGTTCACGGTCGACTGGTTCTCTGGGGCGATCCCGGTGTGGAAGCAGATCATCGACCGCTACAGGCCCGCGCGCGTGCTCGAAGTCGGCTCGTACGAAGGCCGCTCCGCCTGCTTCGCCATCGAGCAGTGCGCCGCTGGTTGGCCGATCGAGCTGCATTGCGTCGACACCTGGGAGGGCGGCGTGGAGCACAAGGGCGTCGTCCAGATGAGCGATGTGGAGCGCCGCTTCGACTCCAACATCGCCCTCGCCATGTCGGAGGCCGCCCATCCGGTCCAGTTCCACAAGCACAAGGCGCTGTCGCACGACGCCCTGGCGCGCCTCATGGCCGAAGGGCAAGGCGGTGGCTTCGACGTGATCTACATCGACGGGTCGCACCAGGCGCCCGACGTGCTGTCGGACGCCGTGCTCGCCTTCCACCTGTTGAAGGTCGACGGCGTGCTGATCTTCGACGACTACCTCTGGGCGCGCGGCGACTACGGCCAGCGCGACCACTACGACATGCCGAAACCGGCCATCGACGCCTTCGTGAATATCTACTACCGCAAGGTGGCGGTGTTCTCCGGCCCGCCGCTGGGACAGCTCTATCTGCGCAAGGTGGCCCCGTGACCCGGGGGGAACATGGTGCCGGATGCAGGACTCGAACCCGCGACCTTCGGTTTACAAAACCGCTGCTCTACCAGCTGAGCTAATCCGGCGCGCCTCGTGTCACCGAGGGAAAGCGGGCTTTAGCCGCCGTCTGCGATGGCGTCCAGAGGGGAACGGAGTGGAAACTTCGGGGCGGTTCGGGACACCTAGTCCCGGAATAGTCCCGAAGCCGTTCGGAGTCTGTTCGCTGGGCGCGGAGAGGCAACTAGCACTTCCGAAACCTCGCTATCTCGCGAAGATCGAGATGGAGGTGACGCCATGGCCAAAGGCACCCAGCGCAAGCCCAAGCTCGAGCATGTTGAGTTCATCTTTCGGATCGGCCGGCCGGCGACCTACTACAACTTCGCGCTCCAGCGCGATCGTTACGACCCCGATCCGTACTCTGAGCAGCTGCATCTCAGCTTCGGTGTCTGGTGCCTCTATCCAGACCGGCTGAAGGGTCAGGACGGTGAGGCGAACCTGTTTGGCAGCGCGGGACTAAACCCAGGAACGCCAGAACGGCTAAAGCCGTATGAGCCGCCCAAGGCTGTGGGGAGCGTCGTGATCCGGAAGCGGCGCCTCGAGGTCGGCGGCCAACTGCCGCCAGACGTTATCTGGCGGCTCGGTGACGCTATGGCGAGCGGCACCATCACTCTACTCAGCGCAGGCGGCCGGTGGCTCAAGCCGAGCCATGCACGAGAGATCGCCGCACGGGTGGGACGGGCCAGTGCCGCAGGCCTTGAGCACATCTGGTTTGACGAGCGGAAGGACGACAAGACGGGCCAAGTCGTTCTGGAGCCGGTGACCTACTACGGCCTCCAGGCGCGGCTCGACAGCGCCGCCGACCGCGCGAAGGTCTCCAAAGGTCGGCGGATCCACGGGACCCGACACCACGCGGCTACGCCCATCCTTCGCAGTTCCAAGAACCTCAAACTGAGCCAACGGCTGCTGGGTCACGCCAACATCCAGTCGACGATGCGTTACGCCCATGCGTCCGAGGATGACCTTCGCGCTGCCCTCGGAGAAGAGCCCGCTCAGGGCTCTGACAGCCTCACCCGGAATAGCCCCGAACCAAAGGCGGGGAATGGGAAATAGATATGATAATTCAATTATCTAAGAGGTCTCACCACGGTTTACAAAACCGCTGCTCTACCAGCTGAGCTAATCCGGCGCGCCGCCTCTGCCGAGGGGAAATGGGGCTTTAACCGCCGCCTGCGACGGCGTCCAGTCGCGTACGGGCGGGTGGTCCGCCTCGCGGGGCGCATGCTAGAGACGCCGAAGGTCACCCGGCATCACGGGGGATCGCGCCTCTCCTCCTCCATACGAAGCAGCGTGAAATGAGCGAACCGGCAAAGCCGCGGCCTACGGCGCGTGAACTGTCTCTCACACTCGAACAGGCGCTCGCGCGCAAGTCGGCGAATCCGGGTCCGTTCGAGGAGCTGTTCTTCGCGCACGACGGCCGCGGGGCGGACAAGTGGGACCACTACCTCCCGTTCTACGACCGCGTCTTCGCGCCCTACCGCGCCGTGCCGATCCGGATGCTCGAGATCGGGGTGATGAACGGCGGGTCGCTGGAGCTGTGGCGCAAATATTTCGGGCCCGCGGCCACGATCTTCGGCGTCGATATCAACCCCGCGTGCGCCGGCCGGGTGGATCCGCCCAATCAGGTCCGCATCGGCTCCCAGGCCGATCCGGATTTCCTGCGCGGGGTGGTCGCCGAGATGGGCGGGGTGGACATCATCCTCGACGACGGATCGCACGTCGCCAATCACCAGGCGACCTCGTTCCGGACGCTCTGGCCCCTGCTCACCGTCGGCGGCCTCTACGTGATCGAGGACCTGCACACCGCGTACTGGCCGGAGTGGGAAGGCGGGCTCCGCCGGCCGGGAAGCGCCATCGAGCTGGTGAAACAGCTCATCGACGACATGCACGCCCGTTACCACGGTCAGCCGGAGGGCCTGGCGGCGTATTCGCAACTGGGCTCGATCCTGATGACGGACTCGATCGTCGCGATCAAGAAGGTGAACCGGCCTCCGACCGGTCACCTGTGGGTGGGCGGCTGAACGCGCGCAAACAAGCTGACCCCCGCGTCGGGGCGAGCGGCTCAGGTCCAGCGCAGCGCCCGGAACACATCCGCGAGGCGGCGGCGGCGCGGGTCGCGCTCGGAGAAACTCTGCAGCTCGGCCTGGCAGCGGGCTTCGGCGTCTTCGCCGAAACGCGCCCGAAGCGCCTTGGCCCGGGCCTCGGCTTTTTCGGCGTCGTCGAGGGCCCGCATCCAGAAGTCTTCCATGGGGTCACCTGTCCTCTTCATCTCCCCATCGCGAATATATAAGCGCAATGCGGAGCGGTTGTCCGTTCCGGACGAATCAAAGGCCCGTGAGGTCGCCTGGAATTTCTGTAAGGCGAAGCAATGCGCATCTTCATCGACGCCGACGCTTGTCCGGTGAAAGACGAGACCTACAAGGTGGCCGCGCGCTACGGCCTGAAGACCTTCGTCGTCTCGAACAGTTTCATTCAGATTCCACAGTCGGCCATGATCGAGCGGCGGATCGTCGACGCCGGCCCGGACGTGGCCGACGACTGGATCGCCGGCGAGGCGCAGCCGGGCGACATCGTGGTCACCAACGACATCCCGCTGGCCGACCGCGTGCTGAAAGCCGGCGCCGCGGCCATCGCGCCGAACGGGCGGGCCTTCACCGCCGACTCCATCGGCTCGGCCCTGGCCCAGCGCTCGATCATGGAGCACATCCGCTCGACGGGCGAGATCACCGGCGGCCCCAGGCCCTTCGCGGCCGCCGACCGTTCCCGCTTCCTGCAGGCGCTGGACGAGGCCGTGAACCGCGAACGCCGCCGGCGCCGCTAGATCGGCTTGCGTCTCGCCAAGGCCGCGCTAGCTTGCCGGCCGATTTTGCAAGCCGGAGTACCTCATGCGCCTGGGACCGATCCTCGCCGCCGCCGCCCTCGCCACGCTCGCCGCGGCCTGCAGCAAGCCTCAGGACGGCGCCGCCACGCCGGCGGGCGAGACCGCCACGGCTCCGGCCGCGCCCGAGCTGTCCGACGCCCAGAAGCAGGCGATCCTGGCCACCTACCCCGCGCCGTACAGCACAGCCGACCTGGCCAACGGCAAGTCCAAGTTCGCGCTCTGCCAGTCGTGCCACACGATCACCCCCGGCGGGGCCAACATGACCGGCCCCAACCTGCACGGCGTGTTCGGCAAGGCCTCGGCGAGCAATCCGGACTTCAAGTATTCCGACGCGCTGAAGAACGCCGGCTGGGTCTGGGACGCCAGCCACCTCGACCAGTGGCTGGCCCAGCCACAGACCTTCCTGCCCGGCACCAAGATGTCCTTCGCCGGCCTCAAGGACGCCAAGGACCGCACCGACCTGATCGCCTATCTTATGGTCGAGACCGGCCACAAGGCGCAGTAGCGGCTCGCTTCAAAAGCGCAAGATTTCGTGCACGGACAACCTTGACGCGCAGAAATGATGCCTCCATGGTGTGGGTGTCGACGAAGAGCATCTGTCTAACTCGACACCCCAATCCGAAGGGCGACGCCCCCCGTCGCCGGCCGGGCCCAGGGACCTGACACCCCCCCTTTTGCACAGGATCCCTGGCGCCGGCCGGATTGGCGGCGACTGGGGGCGGTAGGCCCTTACTCCGCCGCGTTGGCGACGCGGGCCTTCTCGGCTTCCTCGAAGGCTTCGATCCGCCGGGCCGTGGCCATCGGCGACTTCGTGAACCGCGCCAGCAGGTTGTAGAAGACGGGCACGATGAACAGCGTGACCAGGGTGGCGAAGATCGCCCCGAAGAAGATGGTCACCCCGATGGTCTTGCGCGCCTCGCCGCCCGCGCCGCCCGCAATGATCAGCGGGATCGCCCCCGCCGCCGCCGAGATCGAGGTCATGATGATCGGACGCAGGCGCAGGCTGGCGCTCTCGATCACGGCCTCGCGGATCGACAGGCCTTCGTCGCGCAGCTGGTTGGCGAACTCGACGATCAGGATGCCGTTCTTCGCCGCGATCCCGATCAGGATGATCAGGCCGATCTGGCTGTAGGTGTTGATAGAGGAGTCCACCATCAGCAGGCCGAACAGGCCGCCCACCGCCGCCACCGGCACGGTCAGCATGATCACCGCCGGGTGGATCCAGCTTTCGAACTGCGCCGCCAGCACCAGGAAGACGAGCAGCAGCGCCATGCCGAAGGCCAGGCCCACCGAGCCCGAGGCCTCCAGGTAGTCGCGCGCCCCGCCGCCCCACTTGACGGTCACGGCGCCGGGCTGCTTGGCCGCCTCGGCGCGGAAGAAGGCGATCGCCTCGCCCATGGAGTACCCGGGATTGAGCTGCACCGAGAGGCTGATCGAGCGCAGGCGGTCGACGCGCGGCCGGTCGGGCGTGTCGCCGCGGACCTTGGTGGTCACGACCGACGTCAGGGGGATGGCCTCGCCCGACGCGGCGCGGACGTAGAGCTTGGCCAGATCCTGCTCGGTCTGCCGGTGCGCCCGGTCGGTCTGCAGCAGGACGTCGTACTCCTGGCCGTTCTTGATGTAGGTGGTCACCCGCCGCGAGCCGAACTGGGTCTCCAGCGCCCGGCCGATGGTCTGGGCCGGCACGCCCAGGGCGGCCGCCTTCTCGCGGTCGATGTCGACGATCAGGCGTGGGCTGGTGGGCTCGTAGTCCAGGCGCGGACGCGCCAGGCCCGGGTTGCTGTTCGCCGCCGCCAGGATCGGCTGCATCCAGCGCGCGATCTCGGGATAGTCGGTGCCCGTCGCGATCAGCTGCATGCTGGTGCCGCCACCCCCACCGCCGCTGCCGGGGCCGCCGCGCTGCAGGCCGCCCTCGGGCGACACGATCGCCCGCACCGAGGTCACCGAGGCGAGCTCGCGGTTGAGCCGCGCCGCCAGCTCCGGCGCCGTCATCTCGGCCTTGGGCGAGAGGATCGCGTTGCCGCCACCGGAATTGTACGAGTTGTTCCCGAACCGCGGCATCGAGAAGACGTAGCGCTCCAGCGTTCCGTCGTTCAGGTACTTGGTGAGGATCTTCTCCACTTCGCGACTGGCGGCGCGCGTGTAGTCGAAGCCCGCGCCCTCGGGGCCCGAGAACGCCACCTGCGCCCGCCGGCGATCCTCTTCCGGGGTCAGTTCGCGCGGCAGGACGCTGAACACGCCGAACGCGGCGATGGCCAGGATCACCACCAGGCTCGAGGCCCCGAACGAGACGATGCGGCGGCCCAGCATCGACTCCAGCGAGGCGTGGTACGAGGTCTTCAGCCGGTGCATGGCGCTGTCGACGTGGCGCGCCAGCCAGCCCTCGCCCGCCGCCGGCCGCAGCAGCTTGGACGCCAGCATGGGTGACAGCGACAGGGCCAGCAGGGCCGAGAAACCCACCGCCGCCGCCACCGAGACCGCCAGTTCCACGAACAACCGGCCGATGAAGCCGGGCAGGAACATCAGCGGCGCGAACACCGAGATCAGCACGATGGTCGTCGCGACCACGGCGAAGAACACCTGCCGCGCGCCACGCTGGGCCGCCACGATGGGCGGCTCGCCCTCGTCGATGCGCCGCTGGATGTTCTCGACCACCACGATGGCGTCGTCGACGACCAGGCCGATGGCCAGCACCAGGGCCAGCAGGGTCAACAGGTTGATCGAGAAGCCCAGCGGGGCCAGCACGATGAACGTCGACAGGATGCAGATCGGGGCCACGATCGTCGGGATGATCGCCGCGCGCCAGGTGCCCAGGAAGAGGAAGTTCACCAGGGCGACCAGCGCGAGCGAGATGCCCATGGTGCTCCAGACTTCCGCGATCGCGTGGCGAGTGAACTCGGTGTAGTCCACCGAGACGCCGAGCCGGGTGCCCTTCGGCAGGGTGGCGTTGATCTCCTTGATCGCGGCGCGCACACCGTCCGAGATCTCCAGGTCGTTGGCCTGGCTCTGCCGGGTGACGGCGATGCCGACCATGTCCTTGCCGTTCGAGCGGAACAGGCGGCGGCGCTCGTCGGGGCCTTCCTCGACCCGGGCGATGTCGCCCAGGCGGGTGATGTAGGCCTGGGCGGTGCTGGCGCCGACGACGTCGCGCATCGCACCCTGGGCAGCGCCCGCGCCCGCCGCGGTCCCGCCCAGCGCCGCCGACCCCTGGGTCGTCGCCGCGCTGCGGGTCGGGGTGATCGGCATCCGGGCGAACTGTTCGGGCGTCGCATAGCCGCGCGCCACGCGGATGGTGAAGTCCTTGGTGGGCGCTTCCAGCGAGCCGGCCGGCAGTTCGGCGTTCTGGCTGGAGAGCGCGCTCTCAACGTCCTCGACCGTGATGCCGCGCGCGGCCATCGCCTCGGGGTTTAGCCAGATGCGCATGGAGTAGAATTGCGCCCCGCCGACCCCGACCGTGGCCACGCCCGGCACGGTCGACAGCCGCTCCACCAAGTAGCGCTGGGCGTAGTCCGACAGCTGCAGGCGGTTCATCGTCTGCGACGTGAAGTTCAGGAACAGGATCGGAGCCGCGTCGGCGTTCGCCTTCTGGATCTGCGGCGGGTCGGCCTGTTCCGGCAGCTGGGCGGTCACCCGGCTGACCGCGTCGCGCACGTCGTTGGCGGCGGCGTCCAGGTCCCGGCTCAGCTTGAACGAGATGTTGATGCGCGAGGCGCCGTCGCGCGACGACGACTGCACCCGGTCGATGCCCTCGATGCCGGCCACCTGCCGCTCGATGAGCTCGGTGATCCGCTCTTCGATCACCTCGGCCGAGGCGCCGCGGTAGGTGGTCGAGATGCCGACCACGGGCGGGTCGACGCTGGGCAGCTCGCGCACGGTGAGCGCGCTGAACGAGGCGATGCCGACCACGCACAGGATGATCGCCGCCACCGCGGCGAAGACCGGGCGGCGGACCGAGATGTCGGAGAGCATCATGCCGCGGGCCGCGGGGCGGTCGGCCGCGCGCCTGCCGGGACGGAATTGGACGCCTTGATCTCGGGCCTGCCGACGGTCGCCGCGGCGCGCGGGCCGCCGGCCACGCGCACCGGCTGGCCGGGCTGGATCTTGTTCAGGCCGTCGGCGACGATCCGTTCGCCCGGCTTCACCCCGTCGACGATCTCGACGAAGCCCTGCTGGCGCGAGCCGGTCACGATGGGCCGCTGCTCGACCATCGTCCCGCCCTGCCCCTGCTCCTGGCCTTGTCCTTGCCCCTGGCCGGCAGGACGGCTGTGGAGCACGTAGACGAAGGCGCCGTCGCCCTGCACCGACACCGCCGATTCCGGCGCGCTCGGGTTGGTGCGCTGGCCGCGGGAGATGCCGACGCGCACGAGCATGCCCGGCTTCAGCTTGCCGGAGCCGTTCGGGAACTCGGCGCGGGCGGTGATGGCGCGGGTGCGCTCGTCGACGCGGGTGTCCAGCTTGGCGATGCGGCCGCCGATCGTCTCGCCGGGATAGGCGTCGGCAGTGGCGAGCAGGGTTTGGCCCTCGCGCAGCTGGCTCAGGTAGCGCTCCGGCACCTGGAAATCGACGCGCATGACCGAGACGTCGTCCAGGGTCACGATCGGCGCGCCCGGGTTCACCAGGGCGCCGGGCGCCACGTCCGACAGGCCCACGACGCCGGCGAAGGGCGCGCGGATGGTGCGGTCGTTCTGGCGGGCCTTGGCGGCGGCCACATCGGCCTGCGCCGCGCGCCAGGCCGCTTCGTACTGGTCCACCTGGGCCTTGGAGGCCCAGCCCTGGTCGCCCAGGGTCTTGTAGCGGTTGTAGGCGCGCTTGGCCTCGACCTCGCGGGCCTGCGACTGGGCGAGGCCCGCGTCCTGTTCCGTGTCCTTCAGTTCGACCAGCACCGCGCCGCGCGGCACGCGCTGGCCGTCCGAGAACCGCACCCGCTCGACGAGCTGGGTGGTGGCGGCGGTCAGGGTCACCGACTGGCGGCCCTTGGCCACGCCCAGCACCTCGATGGTGTCCTCGAACGTCCGCGGCTGGATCACGGCCACCGAGACCATGGTCGGGCCGCCGAAGCCGCCGCCGCGCCGGTTCGCGCCGCCCTTGCCCTGGGGCATGCCGCCGGGGCCGCCACCCTGGGCCATGGCCGCCTGGCCGCCGGCGCCGGCCGAGGTCTTGGTCAGCACCTTGAAGCCGCCCGCCACGACCATGACGGCCAGGACGACCAACGCCGCCACGAGAAAGAAGTGCCGCCGGATCAAACTATGGGTCCCCATCACCCGCGTACGTGCAGGCGTATTACAGTCAAGTTGGTAGCGCTCTTAGGACGGCTCCATACACGCGGTCCAGTGACAGCAGGATGGCTGTCCATTGCGGCGCTGAAACTTGTTCCAAACAGCGAAACGGGCGCCCGCTGGGAGCGCCCGTCTGCACAAGCCGGAGGCGTCGCCGCCGCTTTAGGCGTCGTAGCCGGGCAGCTCGCGGTCCAGCTTGCGCAGGCAACCCGGCCACGGGAGCCCGCCGCCGATGCCGCGCGACACCTGCGACTTCACCTCGGCCTGCGACGCTTCGGGCGCGATCAGCAGGTTCTCGCGGCCGGCCGACATGGCCATGATCTGCATCTTGCAGGCCCGCTCCAGGTAATACATCCCGATCCAGCAGTCGCCGGCGGTCTTACCCACCGACAGCGTCCCGTGATTCTTGAGCAACATCAGATCCTTGTCGCCGATATCGGCCACCAGGCGCTCGCGCTCGTCGTGGTTCAGGGCGATGCCCTCGTAGTCGTGGTAGGCCAGCCGCGGCAGCACGATCAGCGCATGCTGCGAGATGGGCAGCAGGCCCTCCTTCTGGGCGGCCACGGCGACGCCCTGGTCCGAATGCAGGTGCATCACGAACTTGGCGTCCTCGCGCGCGGCGTGGATCGCCGAATGGATCGTGAAGCCCGCCGGATTGATGAAGTACGGGGTCTCCTGGAGGATGTTGCCGTCCAGGTCGATCTTCACCAGCGACGAGGCGGTGATCTCTTCGAAGAGCATGCCGTAGGGATTGATCAGGAAATGGTGTTCGGGTCCCGGAATGCGGGCCGAGATGTGGGTGTAGATCAGGTCGTCCCACCCGTGCATCGCCACCAGGCGATAGAGCGCCGCCAGTTCAACCCGCACCTGCCATTCCTCGGCGCTCACCTTGCCCTTGAGCGAAGTGACGCCGGCGACCGAGCCGTCCGCCATGGCTTTCTCCCTGATGATCGTTGTTCAGTTTCAAGAGTCGCGCCGCGCGCTCCGGGCGTCAAGCGCCGGCGAGTCGGGCGATCTCGTCGGCCGCCGCCGCCTGGCTGGCCGGGTCCGTGGGGACGAGGGGCACGACGCCGAGAAGCGGCCGGTCGTGCTTGCGGCGCGAGCGGTCGTAGGCGGGGTCGTAGTGCAGCGCCATGATCGCCTCGGCGAGTTCGGCGAACGCGCCGGCGTCGATCATGGCCCGCCAGGCCGCGAGGCGTTCGGCGCTGGGCCGGATCGGCAGGCGCACGAACGCCGCCTCCAGGGCCGCGCGGTCGGCGACCAAGTCGCCATAGGCGGTGACCAGGTATCGCGCCCGCTCCGACCGCTCGGCGACCAGCTCGATCCGCGGCGCCTGCGCCAGCCGGGTCCAGAGCGCCGGCGGGACCATGCGGTCGCCGATCTTGCTCGACTCCGCCTCCGCCACCACCGGCCGCGCGGGGTCCAGTGCGTCCAGCGCGCCCAGCAGCCGGCTCTCGAACAGTTTCTGGCTGGGCTGCTCCCGGCCCGCCAGGGCGCCGAACAGCGACCCGCGGTGCGCCGCCAGCCCCTCGAGGTCCAGGGTCTGCACGCCCCGCGCCGCCAGCCGGCCCAGCATCTCGGTCTTCGCGGCCCCGGTGTGCCCGTCCAGCAGCACGAAGTTCAGCGGTAGCTCGCCGTCGTAGAGGCGCGCCACGACCTCGCGGCGATAGGTGCGGTAGCCGCCGGCCAGCACGCTGGTGCGCCAGCCCACCTGTGACAGGATGGTCGCCATGGCGTTCGAGCGCATGCCGCCGCGCCAGCAGTAGACCAAGGGCCGGAAGCCGCCCGGACGGTCGGCGAGCGCCGTCTCGAGGTGATGGGCCACGTTGCGCGCCACATGCGCTGCGCCCAGCCGCCGGGCCGTGAACCGCGACTGCTGCACATAGACCGTCCCCACCTGGGCCCGCTCGGCGTCGGACAGCACGGGCAGGTTCACGGCGCTGGGCAGATGATCCTCAGCGAACTCGGCCGGGCTGCGCACGTCGATCACCATGTCGAATTGCGCCAGGGCGGCGGCGGAGACATCGTGCGTGACCTCAAGGCTCATGGCGGTGCTATAGCGCGCTTCGCCCAGACGGAGAGCCCATGCCCGACGCCCCGCGACTGACGTCCCTCGCCCATGGCGGCGGCTGCGGCTGCAAGCTGGCCCCGGCGGTGCTGCAGGACATCATCTCCCGCATGCCGGCGGCGGCGGCGTTTCCGAACCTGATGGTCGGGACAGAGACCTCCGACGACGCGGCGGTCTGGCGGCTGAACGACCAGCAGGCGCTGGTGGCCACCACCGACTTCTTCATGCCAGTGGTGGACGATCCCTTCGACTTCGGCCGGATCGCGGCGACCAACGCGCTGTCCGACGTCTACGCCATGGGGGCGACCCCGATCCTGGCGCTGGCCATCGTCGGCATGCCGGTGGGCAAGCTCAGCCCGGACACCATCGGGCGAATCTTGTCCGGCGGCGCAGCGGTCTGTGCAGAGGCCGGCGTGCCCGTGGCCGGCGGCCACTCCATCGACAGCGTCGAGCCGATCTACGGCCTGGTGGCCCTGGGCCTCGTCCATCCCGACCGGGTGCTGACGAACCGCGGCGCCCGCGCCGGCGACCTGCTGATCCTGACCAAGGCCCTGGGCGTCGGCGTGCTGAGCGCCGCCTTCAAGCAGGAGCGGCTGGACGCCGCCGGCTATGCGGCGCTGATCGGCAGCACCACCCAGCTGAACGTGCTCGGGCGCGAGTTGCCGAAGGTCGCCGGCGTGCGTGCGGTCACCGACGTCACCGGTTTCGGCCTGATCGGCCATGCCCTGGAGATGGCGCGCGGCGCCGGGCTGACGGCCGAGCTCGTGGCCGAGGCTCCGAGCCTGCTCCGGGGCGTGCAGGACCTGGTCCAGGCCGGTGTGCGCACGGGCGCCTCCGGCCGCAACTGGGACAGCTATGGCGCGTCCGTGGACGAGGGCGCGACGCCCGCCTGGCGTCGGGACCTGCTGACCGACCCGCAGACCAGCGGCGGCCTGCTGATCGCCGTGGCGCCCGAGGCGGCCGATGATCTGCTGGCCCTGGCCAAGGCTCGCGGCTTCGACCAGGCCGCCATTGTCGGTCGGTTCGTGGAAGGCGCGCCCGAGGTGCGGCTGGTTTAGATCGTGCCGACCCGGCTGACCGCGTCCAGCCAGCGGGCGTAGGCGCGCTCGCGCCCGTCCATGCCCATCTGCGGCTGGTAGCCTTCGGTCGCCGGACGCGCGGCGACGGCGGCCTCCACATCCCGATAGACGCCGGCCCCCACCCCGGCGAACAGCGCCGCGCCCAGGGCCGTGGTCTCCTGGTAGGTGGCGCGGCAGACGCCGATGCCGGTCAGGTCCGCCAGCCGCTGGCTGAACCAGGGGCTGCGCGACATGCCGCCGTCGATCCGCAGCTCCACCTGGCCCTTGAACGCCTTGGGCGCGTCGGCCCGCATGGCCTCGACCAGGTCGCGGGTCTGCAGGGCGCAGGCGTCGAAGGCCGCGCGGGCGATCTCGGCCAGGCCCGCGTCCCGCGTCAGCCCGAAGATGCCGCCGCGCGCATTGGCGTCCCACCAGGGCGCGCCCAGGCCCGTGAAAGCGGGCACCAGGACGACGCCCAGGTCCTCGTTGGCCCTTGCCGCCAGCGCCTCCGCCGCCTGCGGCCCACCCTCGATGCCCAGGCCTTCGCCCAGCCACTGGATCGCCGCGCCGGCGATGAAGATCGCCCCTTCCAGCGCATAGGTCGTGCGCCCGCCGACCCGCGCCGCCACGGTGGTCAGCAGCCGCGCCTCCGAGACGGGCGCCGCCTCGCCGGTGTTGAGCAGCATGAAGCAGCCGGTGCCGTAGGTGGCCTTCATCTCGCCGGGCCGGATGCAGCCCTGCCCCATCAGCGCCGCCTGCTGGTCGCCGGCCACGCCGCGGATCGGGATCGCCCGGCCCAGGATCGCCGCCTCGGCCTCGCCGAAGTCGCCGGCGCAGTCGCGCACCTCCGGCAGGAGGCCCAGCGGCACGCCCAGCATCTCGCCCATCTCGGCCGACCACTCGCCCTTGCGGATGTCGTACAGCAGCGTGCGCGAGGCGTTGGTGGCGTCGGTGGCGTGGACCTTGCCCCCGGTCAGCTTCCAGATCAGCCAGGCGTCGATGGTGCCGGCCAGCAGCTCGCCGGCCTCCGCCGCCGCCCGCGCGCCGGCCACGTGGTCCAGCAGCCAGGCCAGCTTCGTGCCGGAGAAGTAGGGGTCGAGCAGGAGGCCGGTGATCTGGGTCACCCGCGGCTCGCAGCCGGCGTCGCGCAGCCGCGCGCACATCTCCTCGGTGCGTCGGTCCTGCCAGACGATGGCCTTGTGGATCGGCCGCCCGGTCGCCTTTTCCCAGACCACGAGCGTCTCGCGCTGGTTGGTGATCCCGATGGCGGCGATGTCGGCTAGCGTCTTGCCGGCCTTCTCGACCGCGGCCTTCAGCACGGCCACTGAGGCGTCGAAAATCTCGTCCGCATCGTGCTCGACCCAGCCGTCGCGGGGGTAGTGCTGCTGCAGCGGCGCCCCCGCCTCGGCCAGCGGCTTTCCGCCGGCTTCGAACACGATGGCGCGCGTGGAGGTTGTGCCCTGATCAAGAGCGAGGATCAGCGGTTGGTCCATGGCGTGCTTTTCCCTCCCGGCGGGCCTTAACCTTTAAGCTTGTCTTCACTCGCCAAGCCCAGAGTCGGCTATAGCCGTGTTCGTACTGTAGAAATGGGAGATCCGGCGTTGAGTCTCGCGATGAGCAGCGAAAGCCTGCTCGATCTCGCAAAGAGCCGTCAGCCGGCCGATCGTGAACGCCTTCTCCTGGCGATCGCGGACCTATGCGATTCGCCCTTCGCCGAGGGCGCCATGAAGGGCGCGGCGATCCAGGGCCTGCTCTCCTCCATCTTCATGAGCCTCGTGGTCGAGGCTGAGCGGGACATCCGCCACCGCCTGTCCAACAAGCTGGCCGCGGCCGAATGGGCGCCCAACGCCCTAGTCAACGTCCTGGCCCTCGACGACATCGAGATCGCCCGGCCGATCATCTCGCAGAGCCCCGTGCTGAAGGACCTGGACCTAGTCCGCCTGCTGGTCGAGGCCACCATCGAGCACCAGATCGAGGTCGCCCGGCGGCCGAAGCTGTCGCGCGCTGTGGTCAGCGCCATCCTGGAACAGGCCGAACCCGCGGTGCTGACCGCGCTGGCCGGCAACCACACCGCCGAGCTGTCGCCCACCGACATGGACGAGCTGGTCGAGGCGTCGCGCCAGATCGCGGCGCTGCGCACCCCGCTGTCGCAGCACCCCAAGCTCACCGGCCAGTTGGCCAAGCGGCTGTACCTCTGGGTGGGCCTGGCGCTGCGCCAGGGCCTGGCCGACCGCTTCCGGCTGGACGTCACCATCCTGGACGAAGCCCTCGCCGCTTCGATGAACGAGGCGCAGCACGCCGTGTCATCGGCCTCCGAGGCCCTGCCCCGCACGACCCGCGAGGGCGAACGCGAGGCCATGGAGCAGCGGCTGATCGACAAGCTGCATTCCGCAGGCCAGCTGCGCCCGGGCTACCTGATCCGCGCGTTGCGGGAAGGCCGCCTGGGCCTGTTCGCCGCGGCGCTGTCCATCCTCGGCCGTTTCGATTCCCGGCACGTGCGCGCCACCCTCGATTCGGACCGGCCGGAGCTGCTGGCCCTGGCCTGCGCCGCCGTCGGCATCGACCGCAGCGTCTTCCCCGACATCCTGGAGATGACGCGCAAGCTGAACAACGGCCGCCCCGGCGGCGGGGCCGAGGGCGCGCGCAAGGCGTCGGTGGCCTTCGCGCCGGTGACCCCGGAGGTGGCGGGCGCCGCCTTCCGCCAGGCCGCCCGCTCACTGTCATACGTTTGAGTTCGAACCGCCGTTTGACACGGCGCGGAGCTTCAGCGTCTCTAGCGGCCGATGAAAAAGTCGTTCGTCACCCGCCTCACCTTCGTCGCCAGCAATCGCCCGGAAGCCCAGGAATCGCGTGAGCGACTAGTCGCCCGCTACGGCGACGCCGGGCTGCAGGACGCCCAGGTCATCGTCGCCCTCGGCGGCGACGGCTTCATGCTGGAGACGGTCCACGAGCTGATGGCCTCGACCAAGCCGATCTACGGCATGAACCGCGGCTCGGTCGGGTTCCTGATGAACGAATACGCCGAGGACGACCTGCTCGGGCGGATCAACGCCGCCGAGCAGGCCGAGATCCATCCGCTGCGGATGCAGGCCGTGGACGTCGACGGCAAGACGCATGAGGCCCTGGCCTTCAACGAGGTCAGCCTGCTGCGCACCACGCGCCAGGCGGCCAAGCTGCGCATCTCGGTGGACGGCAAGGTGCGGCTGTCCGAGCTGATCTGCGACGGCGCCCTGATCTCCACGCCCATGGGCTCCACCGCCTACAACCTCTCGGCCCACGGCCCGATCATCCCCCTCGACGCCAAGATCCTGGCCCTGACCCCGATCAGCGCCTTCCGCCCGCGCCGCTGGCGTGGCGCCCTGCTCTCTCACACCGCCCGCCTGCGCCTGGAGGTGCTGGAAGGCGAGAAGCGGCCCGTCAGCGCCGTGGCCGACAACTTCGAGGCCCCCAACGTGATGGAGGTCTACATCGCCGAGGACCGCGACGTGTCCCTCGTCATGCTGTTCGATGCCGGCCGCAGCCTGGAAGAGCGTGTTCTGGCTGAGCAATTCTCGGTCTGAACGACCGCGCCAATACCCGTTGTTAACGGGTTCACCTTATTTTTGTCGGGCGATCGTTCGGGAGTGTCACGTGAGCGAACCCAAGTCCGGCCAGATGATCCAGGCCCCCAACGCCCTTCGGCTGAAGGTGGGCGGCGGCCGTCTCGGCGCCATCGATCCGGCGGCGATCGCCAAGGCCGAAGCGGCCCTGAAGAGCCTCTCGGGCAACTTCACGCAATGGCTGAACGACGAGATCAACAAGCTGGAGGGCGCCCGCCAGACCGTGCGCGCCGAAGGCCCGACCGCTGAGAACATGGAAAGCCTCTACCTGCGCGCCCACGACCTGAAGGGTCTCGGCGCCACCTACGGCTTCCCGCTGATCACCCGCATCGCCGGCCTGCTCTGCCGCCTGATCGACGACAAGTCCAAGCGCCTGCAGGCGCCGGTGGCGCTGATCGACGCCCACATCGACGCCATCAAGGCGGCCGCCCGCGACGACATCAAAACCGAGGAGCACCCGGTCGGGAAGATTCTGGTCCAGGAACTGGAAAGCCGGATCAGCGACTTCGGCGCCTAGAGCGCGTTGGGCGAAAGCGGAAGCCGGTTTCGCCCTAAGACGCGCTCTAAATCAAAGAGATAGAGCCTGCTTATCGACTTCAGATGATTCCATTTGAAGTCGACAGGCTCTAGGCGGCCCTACCCCGCCCGACTCTCCGCCGCGATCCGCTCCATCGGCTCGGCGACGGGCCCGTAGCCGGCGTCCGGGGGGATGACCAGGAACCGGGCCTCGCCGCGCTTCTCCACCTGCGGCAACACCGTCACCAGCGTCCGCGCCTCAGCGCGCGCCACACAGTCCTCGGCGCTCGAGGCCTCGGCCAGCAGCTGCACGTTCATCCGGGTGGGGAAGATCACCGTCCGTTCGCCCGCGTCCGCCAGGCGCAGGATCTCCGCCGGGGCGATCCACTCGGCGTCCACCGCCTCGCGCCCGTCGGCGGCGGCCACCTGGTCGGCCGGCGCGCGGACGGCGTAGAACCAGGTGTCGAACCGCTTCGGCATCATGGTCGGCGTGATCCAGCGGGCGAAGACGGCCAGCGCGTCCAGCCGCAGTCGCACGCCCAACTCGCGCACCACGTCGATGAAGGCCGTCCGGCCGTGGTCCACCGCCGACCGGACCTCCGGATCGCACACCTCGGCGAAGTCGGAGCCGTCGAGGCCCTCGGCCAGCAGGATGCCCGCCTCCTCGTACGCCTCGCGGATGGCCGCGATGCGCAGCCCCCGCTGCTCGGTGTCGAACCGGTCCCAGCCGGCGCAGTGATCGGCCCAGGCCGGGTCGTGGTCGCCCGCATGGGTCTTGCCGCCCGGAAACACCAGCGCGCCCGACGCGAAGTCGATCTGGTGGTGGCGCTTGACCATCAGGACCTGGAATTCCGGCGCGTCGCGGAGCAGCAGGATCGTGGCCGCCGGCCTGGTCTCGGCGGGCTCTCTCTGGGGCGTTTCGCTCATGAGGCAAGCTTGGGCCGCCCGTCTCGCCCCGGCAAGGCTCACGCCGGGGAACCCTCTAGGCGATGAGCAGCACGCTCTCGACGGTCTCGCGCGCGGCCTGCGCCTTCTGGTCGATCCGCTCCAGCAGGTAGTCCACGTCCTCGCGGGTCGCCTGTTCCGGCTGGGTCAGGAACCGCTGCAGCATCCGCTCCTGGAACCGCTCGCGGTCCTTGGGGCCGCCGTCGAACTCCATGGACTGGAAGGTGTCGACCGCCGCCCGGAACGCGGGGAACAGCCGCGCCGGCAGACCCGCCCGCTCGTAGATCGCCCGCAGGCCCAGCGGCCCGGCGTCGTGGATCATCAGCCAGGTGCGGTGGTGCGGCACGCCCGCAAGCTCGGCGACGCCCCATTCGAAGAAGGTCATGTGCCCGCTGGCCAGCGCCCGCAGCAGCAGCGAGGCGGTCAGCCGCTTCTCGGCGTTCAGGTGGATGACCAGGCTGCGGACGTCGGCGGTCTTTCCGGCCTGGTCGACGAGGTCGATGGTCGCCCGCTCGGCGGCGCCCGTGACGATGTCCAGCGCCGTCTCGGCCGTCACCGCATGGTGGGCGATCAGGTGTTCGCGGACCTTGTCGCCGACCAGGGTGATCAGGCGCTCGGTGATCGAGAGCGGCAGCACGTTGCGATAGGCCACCGCGGCCAGCACCCGCTCCGAGGCCTCGAACCGGTCGACGACGCGCTGCAGCCCGGCCTCGGTGAAATCGGCGCCCGGATTGGCGCAGGCTGCGGTCACGGCGCGCTCGCCGCCGTGCTCGGCCAGGCTCTCGGTGACGGCGCGCGACAGCTCGGGCCGCTTGGCCACCGCGGCCTGACGCACGGGCCCACCCAGACGGACGATCTCGGCGAGGTCGGCGTCGGTGAACGCCGGCGAAAAGGCCAGCATCGGCAGGCAGACGCTCTCCACGTCCCGCGACAGCTTGAGCGCCACGTCCCGCGGCACGACCGGCGAGGCCCTGAGCGTCTCGGCGATGGCCTGGCGCACCAGCTCGGCGGCGTCGGCGGCCATCACGCGCAGGATGTCGGCGGCCAGCGCGCGGTCCTCGTCGGACAGCGGCGCGCGGTTCATGCTGTGACAGAGCTTGCGGGCGGCCAGGGCGCGCTCGTCCGAGGTCGCGCCTTTCACCAGCGTACGGATATCCTCATCCGTCAGCGCTGAACGCGTCGTCGCCATCCCCGTCTCTTTTCCCCCATCCGAAGCAGCTTCGGAGTCCCGCGATTCGACAATTGCGCGGTGAAGCTTAACGGGAGGTTGCCGACCGAATCTGTGGATTAAGGATTTCGCGTAACGCGGCGCGAACGGCTGCCTGCCTAGGCTCGTCCCTCGCACGCAAAGGGACCGTTCCGTGGCCTCGACCCTGCCCCCCGATCCGGCCCTCGGCCTCACCGTCGACGCCCAGGGGATGAAGGCGCAGACGGGGCTGCTGCCCTATGCGCTGCTGGCGTTCGGCGTCTGCCTGCCGATCTTCGCCTGGGTCGGCGGCCATGCCGTCAACGCCGCCTGGATGAGCGCCAGCTTCGCGGCCTTCGCAGTCGGCTGGGGGGTGTTCTACGCGGTCGTGAACTGGTTGAAGACGCCGGCTGCGGCGGATCTTCGCACCCGCGGCCGGGTGCATCTGCTGTCCGGCCTGGTCTGGGCCCTGGCGGTCGCCCAGATCGCGCTCTTCGCGCACTTCGCCGGCCCCGTTCGCGAGACCCTGCTGCTGCTGACGCTCGGCGCCGGCATGGTCTGCATCGTCTTCACGACGCCCTGGCTGCCCAGCCTGTTGCTCGTGGCCCCGGTCGCCCTGGCGCCGCCGCTGCTGGCGCTGTTCCTCGGCGACGGCAACCGGGCCATGGCGCAGCTCGCCCTCTGCGCCACCGCCATGGCCCTGGCGCTGGCCCTGCTGATCAACCGGATCCTGCGCAGCCAGTTCGCCATGGCCGCCGAGCGCGAGATGCTGGTCGCCGAGCGCGCCGAGCAGGCCGAGGCGGCGCGCCGGCTCGCCCGCTCCAAGTCCGACCTGGTCTCCACCCTCTCGGACGAGATCCGCAACGGCCTGACCGGCGTCGCCCATGTGCTCGGCTCGGCCGCCGGCCGCGGGCGCGCCGCCCCGTCCCGCCAACAGGTCTCCGCGGCCCTCGACGCCGTCAACGAACTGCTGGCGGTGCTCGAGACCACCATCGACGCCGAGAGCGCCGAGGCCGGGCGGCTGACCGTCGAGCCGAAGCCGGTGGACCTCGCGGCCCTGGCCCACGACCTGACCCTGCTGAACCGGCCGGCGGCCGCCGCCAAGGGCCTGGAACTGGCCGTGCACGTCGACGCCGCCCTGGCCCAGGGCAAGGGCGCGGCGATCGCCGATCCCGCCCGCGCCCGACAGGTCCTCGCCGCCCTGGTCGGCAACGCCGTGAAGTTCACTGTCCGCGGCCGCGTGGAGGTACGCCTGTCGCTGGCCGGCGATCACATCGCCGCCGCCGTCGCCGATACCGGCCCCGGCCTCTCCGAGGACGAGCTGGCCGCAGCACTCCGGCCTTTCGAACGCGTGGCGCGCACCAGCGCCGGCAGCGCCGGCGCGGGGCTGGGCCTGCCGCTGGCCGCCCAACTGGCCCGGTTGATGGGCGGCGACCTGCGGGCCGAGAGCGCGCTGGGCGTCGGCAGCTGCTTCACCCTCGTCTTGCCCTTCGATCCCACGGTGCGCCTGGGGACCACCGCCGACCCCGCTCCGGCGACCGTCGAGGCTCCCGGCCGGCGGTTGCGGATCCTCACCGTGGAGACCGACGCGCGGGCCGCCGCCATGCTGCGCGCCAGCCTGGAACAGCTCGGCCACCAGGTGGTGCACGCCGCCGACGGGAACCGCGCCGTCGGCCTCGCCCGCATCTGCGACCTGGACCTGGTCGTGGCGGACGGAGCCGGGACCATCGCCGCGCTGCGGGCGCTGACCGGGGCGGCGGCGCAGACGCCGGTGATTGCGCTCACCGCCGGCGACGCCGAGGAGTCCCAGGCCGCGTTCGACGCCGGCGCCGACGCCCTGCTGCGCCGGCCGGTGGCCGTGCCCGCCGCGGCCCGCGCCATCGCCGAGGCCCTGTCGGCCAAGGCTCCGGCCAACGATCGGGCCCGGGTGGCGTAGGCGCCGCCCCGTCACCTTCGCTACGGTGTCCTCAAACAGGAGGACGCGCGTGCTGCTCGAGGGTCTGAAGGTCGTCGATTTCTCCGCCTACATCGCTGGGCCCGGCGCGGCGGGCATCCTGGCCGACTGGGGCGCCTCGGTGATCAAGGTCGAGCGGCCGGGCGGCGACAGCATGCGCCACGTCTTCCAGGACCTAGCCAACGACCTGGGCTCCAACCCCACCTTCGACCTCGACAACCGCGGCAAGCGCGGAGCGGTCCTCGACATCTCCAAGCCCGCCGGCCGCGAGGCGCTGGCGAAGCTGGCGGCCGAGGCCGACGTCTTCCTCACCAACGTGCGCCCCGTGTCGCTGAAGCGCGCGGGGCTGGACGACGTGACCCTGCGCAAGGCCAACCCGCGCCTGATCTATGCGGTGATCACCGGCTACGGCCTGGAGGGGCCGGATGCCCACCTGCCCGGCTTCGACGTCACCGCGTTCTGGGCCCGCTCGGGCATCGGCTACATGACTGCCCCCAAGGGCGCCGAGCCGTTCCTGCGGACCTCGGGCGTCGGCGACCATACAACCTCGCTCGCCACGGTGTCGGCGATCCTGGCGGCTCTCTACGAGCGGCAGCGGACCGGTGAGGGTCGGCTGGTGCAGACCTCGCTGCTGGCGTCCGGCGTCTATCTCATGGGCTCCGACATGGCGGTGCAACTCAGGTTGGGACGCGTGGCCTCGGGTCGCCCCCGCAGCAACCCGATCAACGCCATCGCCAACTATTACCAGAGCTCGGAGGGCCGCTGGTTCGTGCACAACCCGCGCGGCACGGGCGGCGGCTGGGAGAAGTTCGCCGAGGCCGCCGGCCGGCCGGATCTGGTCGCCGACGAGCGCTTCGCCACCGGCAAGGCGCGTCGGCAGAACGCCGCCCAGCTGACCGCCGAACTCGACGCCGGCTTCGCCGCCCTGCCCTTCGACGAGATCGCGCGCCGTCTGGACTCCGCCGACCTGGTCTGGGCTCCGATGCAGACCCCCGCCGAGGTCGCCGCCGATCCGCAGATCGCCGCCGCCGGCGCCTTCGTCGAGGTGGAGGACGGCCACGGCGGGACCTTCCGCTCACCGGCCGCTCCCGCCCGCTTCCCCGGCGCCGACGCCGACCGCCGGCCAGCCGCGCCGAAGCTGGGCGAGCACACGCGCGAGGTCCTGGCCGAAATCGGCTATGGGGAGGCGGCGATCGAGGCGATGTTCGCGGACGGCGCGGCGGCCTGAGTCGTCAGCTCAGCACCTCGGGCAGCCGGGCGACCAGCCGGTCCAGCGCCGCGCGCAACCGCAGAGGCATGAAGGGCCCCTGCGGCCAGAGGGCCACGACCTCAAACCTCTGGCGCGGATTGTCCAGCTCCAACTGGACCAGCGCCCCGCGCGCGACTTCCTCGCCGGCCAGCCAGCATGGCAGCCGCGCCAGGCCCAGGCCTGCGCGGGCGGCCTGCGCCAGCGCCTCCAGGTCATCCAGCCACACCCGCATGGCGCCCGTCGCATTGCGGCCCGGCCGCTCGCCGTCGAGGCGGCCGTACATCACGAGGTCGTGGTCCACGAACTCCGCCTCGGACCGCGGCGTCCCGCGTCGGGTCAGGTAGGCGGGCGCGGCGCACCAGACCGCGGACATCGCCCCGATCCGGCGCATCATCAGGCCGTCCTCGCTGCGCGGGCCGCCGATGCGCACGCCCAGGTCGAAGCCACCCTCGATCAGGTCGACCGGCCGGTCGTTGAACGACATCTCCAGGCCGAGGCGCGGGTGCTCGGCCACCAGTTCCAGCAGCAGCGGCGCCACGCAGCGGCGGCCGAACACCACCGGCGCGGTCACCTTGAGGACGCCGGCGGGTTCGTGGCGGCCGGCCTCCAGCAACTGCCGTACCG
>Ga0209257_1001432_pt1 | contig 28284 bp, 27 predicted proteins | sample AraplaCvi_mCL_r2_FD_184277 | JGI IMG/M metagenome (GOLD analysis project Ga0209257, IMG submission 184277) | Arabidopsis root microbial communities from North Carolina, USA - plate scrape MF_Cvi_mCL_r2 (SPAdes) (version 2) | ecosystem: Host-associated > Plants > Roots > Endosphere | place: USA...
ATAGGCCTTGTACTCGCCGAAGTACTTCGTGATCGCGGCCGTCAGCGACGTCTTGCCATGGTCAACGTGACCGATCGTGCCAATGTTGACGTGCGGCTTGTTGCGCTCAAACTTGCTCTTTGCCATTGAATGCTTCCTGTGAACATAAGGGTGGACCCGGCGACCGGGTTTGGTGTCGCCGTTTAAGGCTTTCCACTAGAATGCGCAAGACATAATTACGACGCGCGCCCGGACAAGGGGAGCAGGCGAAATCCCGCGGAAATCGTCGGCAGACGGCGCGATCCGCCGCATGCCTTTGGCGGGCGCCTCCGTTCCATGACAGCTGTAAAAACAAAGGGCCGGCCGTCACCCCTCAATACGGGAGACGGCCGGCCCCTTCAATTCGCGAGCGCCAGATGGGCCCTTACTTCGCCGGCTTCAGCGAGTTGATCAGCGCCAGCAGTTCGGCCCCATGCTTTTCCTGTTCGCCCTTGGTGCCCCAATAGGTGATGACGAGGAGCTTGTCCGGCTTCGGCGCGACGAGCGAGACGCCGATCGAGACGGCGCTGTCCTTGTCCTTGCCGCTCCAGTCGAAATTGGTCATCTTCATGCCGTTGAACGTGTCTTCCGACTGTTTCTGGGTGGCCGGATCGACCGTCACGCCATTCTCGCTCAGGAAGGAGAACACGTCGTCGATGACCTTGTCGGTGGTTTCCGCGGTCGCGACGTCGATCGACAGATAGATCGAGTCGTCATCGGAGTTCGCCTGGATGCCGCTGTCGGTTTCCTCCGGGTTCCAGGCATCCGGAATGGTGATCTGCGCGACGGGGTCGGCGCTCGGGAAAAGCAGGGTTGCGGCAAACGACGGAGACGACAGGAGCGTCGTCGCAAGGGCTGCGGCGGCAAGTATTTTCTTCATGGACAAAGTTCCATAGCTGGTGGTGGGGCGGCCTCTGTGCCGGCGAAAAAGCTTCTATCGAGAATGCTTTAAAAAGTTGCGAGCGTCATCCGGACAATCCGAGGCGATCGGCGGAAATCAGGGTTCCACCCAAAAAAAGTACGGCGCTGCGGTGACGGGGATAAGAGGCCGGACAAAGGCCATGAAAGTCGCGCGCTCAAGCGAGCAACACGCCGATTTCCGATATGATCTTGAGTATGGAGCGGGTAGCGGGAATCGAACCCGCGTATTCAGCTTGGAAGGCTGCTGCTCTACCATTGAGCTATACCCGCGGTGTGGTGTCCGATCAGAGACGAATGGTGGAGAGAGTTGGATTTGAACCAACGTAGGCTGAGCCAACGGATTTACAGTCCGTCCCCTTTAACCACTCGGGCATCTCTCCAGTTTTTCGTCCGGATCGTGAGACCAAGTTCGTCAGACCTTCGAAGCTTGCCGCCCCTCGATCTGCGCCGCGTATATGACCGCCTCGTTCCCGTCTGTCAACACGATGAAGAAGCAAAAATGACGAAAATAAATCAGTCGCTGTTTCGACCCGCCTCCCCGCCGAGGGCTTTGCCGCGAGAGCGAGGATGGCTATAAGGCCTGATGAGCAAGGACGACAAACAAGACAAATCCACCCGCGACACCCATTACGCGACGCTTCGGCGGGCCGTGCGCGACGCCCGGCGCGAACGCGGGGAAATTCCGACGCCGCCGCAGAGGCGGCCGAAATCCAACAAGGACTGGAAACCGCCGCAGCTTCAGCCGGAACAGGTCTTTCTCTACGGCCTGCATACGGTGCGCGCGGCGCTCGACAATCCCGAACGCAAGCTCATCAAGCTGTCGGTGACGCAGAACGCCTTTGCCCGCCTCGATATCGGCGAGCCGGAAACGTTGTCCTTTCCGTTCGAATTCGTCTCGCCGCAGGATATCGACAAGGTGCTCGGCCCGGAAGCCATCCACCAGGGCGTGATGCTGGAAACGCGCCCCCTGCCCGTGCGCCGGCTGGAAGCCTTGAAGGCAAGCCCCCTGCTTCTGGTTCTCGACCAGGTGACCGACCCGCACAATGTCGGCGCGATCATGCGCTCGGCCGTCGCCTTCGGTGCCGGCGCCATCGTCACCACCCAGAGACACAGCCCGACCGAATCCGGCGTGCTCGCCAAATCGGCTTCGGGGGCGCTGGAGCTGATACCTTATATACAGATCACCAATCTCGCCGACGCGATCGAGGAACTGCACCGGCTCGGCTTCCAGACGATCGGGCTCGATTCGGAAGGCCCCGCCCCGCTCGAAGGCACGTTTGCCGGCAACCGGGTCGCGCTGGTGCTCGGTTCCGAGGGAAAAGGGCTGCGGCAGAAGACACGCGAAACGGTCAACGCACTTGCCCGCCTCGACATGCCGGGGGCCATCAAATCGCTCAACGTCTCGAACGCCGCCGCGATCGCGCTCTACGCGACACGGCAGCATCTCGCCAAGGTCGGCTGACCTGCCCCGTTCAAGGCTCCCAAGCGCGGGGCGAACGTGTCATGGGAAGTCTACGCAACCGACGTGATCAGCCGCCATGGAATTCATGCTCGCCACATTCGAAAAAGCAGCCCTTCTCGCGGGCCAGGCCATCCTGGACATCTACAGGGCCGGCCCCAGCACCAGCTACAAGGCCGACCGGTCCCCGGTCACGGAAGCGGACGAGCGGGCCGAGGAGATCATCCTCGCCGAACTCGTCCAAACCTTTCCCGACATTCCGGTCGTCGCGGAAGAATCGGTGGCGATGGGACGCATCCCGTCGATCGAGGGGCGCTCCTTCATCCTGGTCGATCCGCTCGACGGCACCAAGGAATTCATCAACAAGCGCGAGGATTTCACGGTCAATATCGCTTTGATCGAAAACGGCGTGCCGGTCCTCGGCGCGGTCTATGCGCCTGCTCTCAAGGTCGCCTATCTCGGCGGCGGCGGCCGGGCGGAAAAGCTCGTCATCGGTGACGATTTCGCGGTGGCGAGCCGGACGCCGATCGTCGCAAGGCCCGTCGAGCCCCGCCCGATATGCGTCGCCAGCCGATCGCACAATTCCGCCGAGACCGAAGCCTTCCTCGAAAAAGCGGGGGCAGCCGATATCCGTTCGATCGGCTCTTCACTGAAATTCTGCCTGCTGGCAGAAGGCGCCGCCGACCTCTATCCCCGCTTCGGCCGGACCATGGAATGGGATACGGCGGCGGGCGATGCCGTATTGCGGGCCGCGGGCGGCAACACGGTGACGCTCGACGGCGCGCCGCTTGCCTACGGCAAGACCGGTCGCCCGGATCTCATGGATTTCGCCAATCCCGATTTCATCGCCTGGGGATCGCGGCCGGCGAACAGTTAAAGCACCGTCGTCCTATTGTCATCATTCGGTGACATTGGCCAGGGAGCCGATTGCCGGGGCACCGGTCGCAAGGAGCCAATCCGGCGCGTTGCATTCCCTTGCCGATGCGCTTAGGAAACCGCTGCGCGTGAGATTGCCGAGCAAGGATGAGGATTATTGATGCGTATTGTGATGGTGGGATCGGGTTATGTCGGCCTCGTGTCGGGCGCCTGCTTTGCGGATTTCGGACATGACGTGATCTGCGTCGACAAGGCCGCCGAAAAGATCGAGGCACTGAAACAGGGCGTCATCCCGATCTTCGAGCCCGGCCTGGATGCGCTGGTCGAATCGAACGTCAAATCCCGTCGCCTTTCCTTCACCACGGAGCTCGGCCCCGCAGTGGCCGATGCGGATGTCGTGTTCATCGCGGTCGGCACCCCGTCGCGCCGCGGCGACGGCCATGCCGACCTCGGTTACGTCTATGCCGCAGCCCGCGAAATCGCCGAAGCGCTGACCGGCTTCACCGTCATCGTCACCAAGTCGACCGTGCCGGTCGGCACCGGCGACGAGGTGGAGCGGATCATCCGCGAAACCAATCCGGATGCGGATTTCGCGGTCGTCTCGAACCCGGAATTTTTGCGCGAAGGTGCTGCTATCGAGGATTTCAAGCGCCCGGACCGGATCGTCGTCGGTCTTTCCGACGAACGCGCCCGCGGGGTGATGACGGAAGTCTACCGTCCGCTCTATCTCAACCAGTCGCCGCTCCTCTTCACCAGCCGCCGCACGTCCGAGCTGATCAAATATGCGGCCAATGCCTTCCTGGCGATGAAGATCACCTTCATCAACGAGATGGCCGACCTTTGTGAGCGCGTCGACGCCGACGTTCAGGACGTTTCGCGCGGCATCGGCCTCGACGGCCGCATCGGCTCGAAATTCCTGCATGCCGGCCCCGGTTATGGCGGTTCCTGCTTCCCGAAGGACACGCTGGCGCTCGCCAAGACCGCCCAGGATTATGACAGCCCGGTGCGCCTGATCGAAACCACCATCGCCATCAACGACACCCGCAAGCGGGCCATGGGCCGCAAGGTGATCGCGGCCGCCGGCGGCGACGTGCGCGGCAAGAAGGTCGCCGTCTTCGGGCTGACCTTCAAGCCGAACACCGACGACATGCGCGACAGCCCGGCGATCGCCGTCGTCCAGACGCTGCAGGATGCCGGCGCGATCATTTCCGGCTACGACCCGGAAGGCATGGAAAACGCCAGGCAGATGATGGACATCGAATTTGCCGGCGGCCCCTACGAGGCCGCCGAGGGGGCCGATGTCGCCGTTCTCGTCACGGAATGGAACGAATTCCGGGCGCTCGACCTGGAGCGGCTGAAATCCGTGATGAAAAGCCCGATTCTCGTCGACCTGCGCAATGTCTACCGCGCGCGGGAAGTGGAAGCGCATGGCTTTGCCTATACCGGCGTCGGCAAAGTTCGCTGAGGAAAGTCCCGAAGGCGTCGGATCGAAGGCGTTGCCCGGAACCTTGGGCTTCGCACGAGAGGTGTCCGAATGACCACGGAAGCGAAAATCACTTGGGCCTTAGCGGCGCTGCTGACGGCGGCGCCGGCTTTCGCCCAGACCGAGCCGATCCGTTCCGCCGAACAGCACATATCCTGTTCCGCCTTCTATTCGATGCGCGGGATCATGGCCAAGGAGTTCGGCAAGAACGACATCACCGCTGGCATCGTATCCCGCGACGAGGCGCATATGCATGCCGCGCTGGTGATCCTGCGGGATATCGGTTATCCCCAAGACCAGACCAATGCCCTGTTCGAGAGACAGACGCAGCTGATGCTGGAAAAGACCCAGTCGATGGCCGGGGCGGATTTCGCCGCGCTGGACCGGTCCTGCCAATCGCTTCTGGAGCAATCCAGGCGATAGACGAGCCGGTTCGGAACGTTCCCGGTGCCGAAGGCTTTCAAGCCGCAGCCTGATTGGGCATATTGCATGCCGATGATGTTTCGCCGTCTCATGCAAACAGGTCTGGCCTTGTCATTGGCAGTCCCGCCCCATGGCGGGCGCATCGCGGCTGCCGAAGGCCCCGCCTCTTCCGAATGCCGATACGAGCATGCGGCATCGGACGGAGCGGGCCGGCTCTGCATCCGCACCGAAACCTTCAATCAGGATCTCTGCGAGGCGATGGAGCGGCTTGCCGTGACGAACGGGCTGCCGCCGGAATTTTTCGCAAGGCTGATCTGGCGCGAAAGCCTGTTCCGGGCCAATGCGGTGAGCCCGAAAGGCGCCGAGGGCATAGCCCAGTTCATGCCGGGAACAGCGAAGATCCGGGGGCTGGCAAACAGCTTCGACGTCGCCGAAGCACTTGCCGCGTCCGCTCGCTATCTCAGCGACCTGCGCGGCCGATTCGGCAATCTCGGGCTTGCGGCCGCAGCCTACAATGCGGGGGAAGCAGGCTTGGAAACGTTCCTGAAGGCCGGGCGCCTGCCGATCGAAACGCGCGACTACGTGTTTGCGATCACCGGCCATTCCGCCGAGACATGGAGGGACAATCCGCCGGAGGCGGCGGCTCAGGCACTCGATCCGGGCAAACCCTTCATCGACGGCTGCTTGAGGCTCGCCAACACGAGGCGGCTCAACGAGAGCGTACTGATTGCCTCGGCTGACTGGGCGCCGTGGGGCGTGCAGCTTTCGGCCCACTACAATCCGAATATCGCCGGCCGGCTGTTTGCCACCACGATCGGCAGGCTGCCGGCTCCCCTCAACGCGGAACGGGCGCTTGTGGTACGGCAGAAACGCGGCAATTTCGGCTATCGCCCGCGCTATGCTGCGCGGATCGGCCGTGCCACCCGAGCGGAGGCAACCGATCTGTGCGCCAAGATCAGGGCTCAGGGGGTGCCGTGCACCGTTCTTAGAAACTGAAACCACGCTGGTGGAGCGGGAAGCACACTTCCCGCTGCCACACCGGAGTTTGGATCAGCAATTTTGCGCCTGCCCGGCCTGGGGAGTCCTGCCAGAATTGGTCGCGGCACCGCCGCCGCCCTGAGGCAGATTGTTCGGGGCGCAGTTCGAACCACCGGAATTGCTGGAGGTGCTGCCCGTCGTATTGGAATCAAGCGCACCACGCCCTGCCCCGCTAAGCGGGGTAGCCGTATTGCCATTGAGCGTCGCAGAACCGGAGCCGCTCGCCCCCGAGCCCGACACGGATCCGCTGGTTCCCGCGGAACCGGAGCCCGAAGCGCCGCTGGATCCGGAGCCTGAGCCCGATTGGGCCACCGCGGCGGTGGCGAGACCGAGCGACAATGCGCCGATGGTGAGAATCTTTGCAAACATTGGATTTCCTCTCTTGGGCTTTTTCCAGACATGCCCTGCGAAGGATCTAACCCGGCCGGTCCCATAAGGTTTCCGGCGTCACCGAGCGCGAAACGGCAAAAGCCGTACCACCAGCCTACTCCCCCCTCGGGCGAGCCCACCGCGCCCGTCGTCATCGGACGGCGTTCCGGAACGCTCGTCCGATGACGAGGCTCCGGCAATACGACACCGTGTCGATCAGGAGGCGGCCAGTTTCGACCTTAACCTGTCGCCTTGCTGCTTGATGGCATCAAACATGCTTTGCAGCGCGGCGAAATTCCCGCGCTCCTCGGTGCATACGCGATCCTGGTAAAGCGGCAGATCCTCAAAATCCTGATCATTGAACCAGTAGATTTCGGTCTCGCCGTTGGAACGGGGCTGCTGGACCGGCATCTCGGCGCCGAGATAGACATGAGGCTGGAGAATTCTGTGGCGCTCGACGGCGAACTTGATGAATTTGCGCTCGAATGCCTCCGCCGTCTGCATTCTCCAGGTGCCCACAGAGACCCAGTTCCTGCAATTGCCGAGCGGCATTGTCTGTCCACCTCTGTAGCGCCACCCCTCGATCAGCGAACGGAAGCGATCCTGGCCACCGGCGGAGAAGCCGAGCTTGAAGACATATGCCCTGGGATCGAGAGCATAGGCCTTGCGTGCCACGCATTCCGAAAACAGCACATAAACGAACGGTCCCGCCTTGTTTGCAAACGGGGATGAGCTGCTCGAATATCTGATGAGCTTGCACTGCGAGCACGACATGCCGGTATGGTGGGAATTTGGTCGGGCCCTGTCAATCGAACGCACGATCATGTGAGGGCGGAACTGCGCCGATGCATTCTGAAAATCATGGGCGGGCCATTTCCGCCGTTTCAACCCGGCTGGCGAACAACCGTCTGCTCAGATGAAGGGATTTTAGTGGTGCCCCCGGCAGGGTTCGAACCCGCGACCCCCTGATTACAAATCAGGTGCTCTACCAACTGAGCTACAAGGGCACTTCAGAGTGGGGGAGTTACCAGATTCTGCCTTCCTGTAAAGAGAAAATCGCGGTGACGGTGCGGAGCGGGTGTAGGGATTTCAGGGTTTCACCCGCTCACGCTGCTGCAAGGTGCTTGTCCAAAAGCCTGTTTTTCCTGTACTGAGAGCCGTCCCGCCGGCATGTTCCTGTCACAGGATCGTGTTAGCTCGACTGGTTACAGCGTCCCTTGCGCGCCCCGTCGGGTGGCGGCACCTTCAAAGGCCCGTTCATGGCGTCCCAGACGAACAAGCTCTCCATCATCGCCTCGACCGCGCCGGAAGCACAGTCCGCACTGGAGGAACTCGTGCGGCTCTACGGCAACGTGCCGACCGCGGAGGCCGACGTGATCGTGGCGCTCGGCGGCGACGGCTTCATGCTGCAGACGTTGCATGACACGATCCATACGGGCAAAAGCGTCTATGGCATGAACTGCGGCTCGGTCGGCTTCCTGATGAACGATTTTCGCGCCGAGCAGCTTCACGAGCGGGTTGCCTCTTCGGTCGAAAACGAATTCCACCCGCTGAAGATGACCACCGAAAACGAGGACGGCTCGACATCGACGGCGCTCGCCATCAACGAGGTCTATCTCTTCCGGCAATCCTACCAGGCAGCCAAGCTGCGCGTCGAGATCGACGGCCATGTACGGCTGGAGGAGCTGATCTGCGACGGCCTGATGATCGCCACGCCCGCAGGCTCCACCGCCTACAATCTGTCGGCGCATGGACCGATCCTGCCGCTGGAAGCGCCGCTGCTGGCCATGACGCCGGTCTCGGCGTTCAGGCCGCGGCGCTGGCGCGGCGCGCTTTTGCCGAACCATGTCTGTGTCGACATCCATATCCTCGAGCCGGAAAAACGGCCGGTCAACGCCGTTGCCGACAATACCGAGGTGAAGTCGGTGCTGAAGGTGCGGGTGGCGCAATCGACCGAGATCACCGCGCGCATCCTGTCCGATCCCAACCATTCCTGGTCCGACCGAATTCTTGCCGAGCAGTTCAACAACTGACTCAGCGTCAGCGCACCCAAATAAAGCCTCTTGCCCTCGCGTAAAGCTCAGCGCTTCGGGGTGAAGGCGCGCAAGAACGTGCGGGTGGCGTTCGCCGCCATCTGGTCGATCTCCGATTCCGGCGTCTGGCGGCCGATCTGCTGGTCGTAGCGGAGGTCGGTCGCCAGAAGCGCCATATACTGGCGGGCGGCAAGCGCCGGATCGTCGATCTCGAGATAACCGCCATGGGCAAGCTGCGCGAGCCGTGCGGCGATGGCCGGATATTTCTTGCCCGGCCCGTATTCCTTCCAGGTTTCGAAAAGCTCGGGGAAACGGGCGCCTTCGGTCTCGACCACCTTGCGCAGCCAGCGGCCGTTCGGGTCGCAGATCGCCTTGCGCAGGAGCTGGGCCGAAAATTGCGTCAGCTCCGTCTCGATATCCTGCGGCGCCACCGGGAAAGTATCGAGGACGCGAAAAAAACCGGCGCTGGAGCGGTCGGTGATTTCAGCCACCACGACCTTGAAGAGATTATCCTTGTCGCCGAGCTGATTGTAGATCGTCTGGCGCGACACCCCTGCCCTTGCCGCGATCGCATCGATGCTGGCGCCACCAAAACCTTCCTGGGCAAAAACATCGGCTGCCGCGTTGAGGATCGCCTGGCGCTTGTTCTGTGCCGGCGGCCAAGTATCTAAATCGCGTGAAAGTTCGGCAGACGAATTTTTCATGACATCACTATAGCGGGGGTTGACGAATTGGACAATTGTGTCCAAAATCTTTTACATGATTGATTAGGCCCATCCTCCCGCACGCGGCCGGCTTTCATATTCATCTCCCATAATCGTCCTTGCCCTGCCGTTACCACGGCAGATGTGGTGACGGGAAAGGTTTTTTCCAAATGCAAAGCAGAGCTCCTTCGCATGCCCTTTCGCTCGGGCTGCTTTCGGCTATCGGGCTTTTCGCTCTCGACATGTACCTTCCGGCGCTGCCGACCATCAGCGCAAACCTCAATGCCAACAGCCACGAGGTACAGGCGAGCCTGATTTCCTTCTTCGCCGCCATGGCGGTGTCGCAGATCGTCTACGGCCCGCTCTCCGACATGTTCGGCCGCAAGCGGCCTCTTTATGTCGGCCTCTCCCTTTACGCCATCGGTGCGATCGGCTGTGCGCTGTCGCCGTCGATCGAGTGGCTGATCGCCTTCCGGTTCCTGCAGGGCATGGGCGCCTGCGCCGGCGTCGTCATCTGCCGCGCCATCGTCCGCGACCTGCATACCGGTCCGGCGGCGGCCCAGCTGATGTCGCGGCTGATGCTGGTGTTCAGCGTCTCGCCGATTCTTGCCCCGCTTGCCGGCAGCATCGTCACCGTGTTCGGCGACTGGCGGCTGATCTTCTGGGTGATGGTCGGTGCCGGCGCGGTCGGCGCCATCGTCGCGGTCTTCTTCCTCGAAGAAACCCGCCTGCCCGCCGCACGCAGCGAAAGCAGCCTTGCCGGCGCGCTGAAATCCTATGGCACGCTGCTTCGGGATCCCTATTATCTCGGGCTGGTGCTGATCGCCTCGTTCGGCATGTCGAGCTACATGATCTATGTGGCCAATTCGTCCTTCGTGCTGATCGAGCATTACGGCCTGTCGCCGACCTTCTACAGCATCGTCTTTTCGTGCAATGCGGTGGCCTTCATCGGCATGTCGCAGCTGAACGGCTGGCTTTCCCGCAAGATCGGGCTGCGCAAAGTGATCCGCAGCGCGGTGTTCGGCTATTCGACGATGATGGTCATGCTGGCATTCGTCACCTCGCTCGGCATCGACCGTCTCGATGTGATGGCCGCCTTCCTGTTCGGCGGCTACGGCTTCCTCGGCATGATCATCCCGACGGCAGCGGTGCTGGCGCTCGAACATCACGGCCGGATCGCCGGCACGGCATCGGCGATGATGGGCACGATCCAGTTCGTGACCTCGGCGGTCGTGGTCGGCCTCGGCGGCATGTTCGCCGACGGCACGTCGTTGCCGATGGTCACGGTCATCGCAGTGTGCTCGGTCGTCGTCTTCATGCTGTCGCTTGCGGTGCTGCGCAGCCGTCAAGGTGCCGTGGCGGCCGCGGAATAAATCCTCTGCCCCTAAAACAAAAGCGGCCGGACTTTTCGAAGTCCGGCCGCTTTTTGTTGTGCAGTGAAACAAGCCTTAGTCGATATCGGCCGCCATGTCTGCGGCACCGCTGATGCGGTGCGCAAGGGCCGCTTCCATGAACTCGTTCAGCTCGCCGTCGAGCACGTCGTCGGGCGCCGTGCTCGAAACGCCGGTGCGCAGGTCCTTGACCAGCTGGTAGGGCTGCAGCACGTAGGAGCGGATCTGGTGGCCCCAGCCGATATCCGTCTTGGAGGCGGCTTCCGCATTGGCCGCCTCTTCGCGCTTCTTCAGCTCGGCTTCGTACAGACGCGCACGCAGCATGTCCCAGGCCTTGGCGCGGTTCTTGTGCTGCGAACGTTCCTGCTGGCACTGCACGACGATGCCGGACGGCATGTGCGTGATGCGCACCGCCGAGTCGGTCGTGTTGACGTGCTGGCCGCCGGCGCCGGACGAACGATAGGTATCGATGCGGCAATCGCTTTCGTTGATGTCGATCTGGATCGAATCGTCGACCACCGGGTAGACCCAGATGGACGAGAAGGACGTGTGGCGGCGCGCGTTGCTGTCATAGGGCGAGATACGGACCAGGCGGTGGACGCCCGATTCGGTCTTCAGCCAGCCATAGGCATTGTGGCCCTTGACGAGGATGGTCGCCGACTTGATGCCGGCTTCTTCGCCGTCATGCACTTCGAGCAGTTCGACCTTGAAACGCTGGCGTTCGGCCCAGCGGGTGTACATGCGCAACAGCATGTTCGCCCAGTCCTGGCTTTCCGTGCCGCCGGCGCCGGAATGGACTTCGACATAGGTGTCGTTGCTGTCGGCTTCGCCAGACAGCATGGCCTCGACCTGGCGCCGGCCGGATTCCGCCTTCAGCGCCTTCAGCGCATCCTCGGCTTCCTTGACGATCGCCTCGTCGCCCTCTTCCTCGCCGAGTTCGATCAGCTCGATATTGTCGTTGAGCTGTTGCTCCATGGCCTTGACGCCATTGATGCCGTCATCGAGCTGCTGGCGCTCGCGCATCAGCTTCTGCGCCTCGGCGGCATCGTTCCAGAGGTTCGGGTCCTCTGATTTGTTGTTCAACCAGTCCAGTCGTCTTACCGCCTGATCCCAGTCAAAGATGCCTCCTCAGCAGGCTTATGGCCTGCTTGATTTCGTCGACTACATTGATGATTTCCGCACGCATGGCGCTTGTTCTTCGCTCTTTGTGTTGGGGTTTTAGGTGCCGTGGACATAGTTGCAGCGAGCCCGGATGTAAAGCCCGGGCCGCCCGCAAGCCATTCGCTCCCTACTGAATCAGAACAGGCCCGGCATGCCGGAGGTGACCGCCTGCTGCGCCTGGGGCGAGTTGGTGAAGATCTGGTCCTGGGTCATGTATTCGCCGTCGCCGATGACCTGGAAGACGTCGGCCGGGCCGGTGCCGGGCTTGAAGGCTTCGACGATCGTGTCCGGCTGGCCTTCCATGGCCGCCATGCCGGTCTTGCGGTTGACGGCGACGAGCTGCATGCCGTCCGGCACGTGGAACTTTTCGGCCGGCGTCAACTTGGCTGCCTGCGCGAGGAACTCGCCGAAGATTGGGGCTGCGAGACCACCGCCGGTGCCGGCACGGCCAAGCGGCGTCGGCGTATCGAAGCCGATATAGAGACCGGCCACCAGGTTCGGCGTGAAGCCGACGAACCAGGCATCCTTTTCGTCATTGGTGGTGCCGGTCTTGCCGGCGACATCGCGGTCCTTGACCGGGATCTTGCCGGCGGCCGTGCCGCGCAGGACAACGCCCTGCATCATCGAGGTGATCTGGTAGGCCGTCATCGGGTCGAGAACCTGCTCGCGGTTGTCGACGATGCTGGGCTCCTCCTGGTGGGCCCAGTCATTGGAGTTGCAGCCGTCGCAGGCGCGCTCCTCGTGTCGGAAGATCGTCTTGCCGTAGCGGTCCTGGATGCGGTCGATGACCGTCGGCTTGATCTGCTTGCCGCCATTGGCGATGACCGCATAGGCAGAGACCATGCGCATGACGGTCGTCTCGCCGGAGCCGAGCGACATGGCGAGCACCGGCAGCATCTTGTCGTAGATGCCGAAACGCTCGGCATATTCGGCGACCAGTTCCATGCCCATGTCCTGCGCCAGGCGCACGGTCATCTGGTTGCGGGACTTTTCGATGCCGGTGCGCAGCGTCGACGGGCCGCCCGCCTCGCCGCCGTAGTTTTCCGGCCGCCAGACCTGACCGCCGGAGACGATCTCGATCGGGGCGTCCAGGATGACCGAAGCCGGCGTATAGCCGTTGTCGAGCGCTGCCGAATAAACGAAGGGCTTGAACGACGAACCCGGCTGGCGCATCGCCTGGGTGGCACGGTTGAATTCGGATTGCGAATAGGAAAAGCCGCCCGCCATCGCCAGAACGCGGCCCGTATTCGGGTCCATGGCGACGAAACCGCCCTGGACCTTCGGCGGCTGGCGCAGCCTGTAGGTCTTGGCCTGCGGATTGATCGGCTGCACGTAGACGACGTCGCCCGGCTTCAGCACGCCGTCCGGAGATTTCGCCGGCTTGCGGCTATTGGCGGAGTCCCGATAGGCCCATTTCATGTCGTCGGCATTGATCGTGCCCATCTCGCGGGCCGCATCGACCTTGCCGGCCGCATCCGTCGAGGGCTGCAGGCCGATCGTGGCGGATTTCGCCGAGACTTCCGTCACGACCGCCAGCTTCCATTCCGGCACGTCAGAAAGCGACTTCTGCTTGGCGAGTTCCGGACCCCAATCCGAACTTCCAAGGGCGCCGCTCATGGCGATCTGGGCGATCGGCCCATGAAAACCGCGACGCTCGTCATATTCTACCAGACCGTTCTGCAGGGCGCTGCGCGCGAAAACCTGAAGGTCCGGATCGAGCGAGGTCCGCACCGAGAGACCGCCCTCGTAGAGCGCCTTGTCGCCATAGCGCTCGATGAGCTGGCGCCGCACTTCTTCCGAGAAATAATCCGAGGCGAACACATGCGCGCCGGTGCGGCGCTGCTTGACGCCGAGCGGCTGCTTCTTGGCGTCGTCGGCATCGGGCTGGGTGATGTAGCCGTTCTCGGCCATGCGATCGATGACCCAGTTGCGGCGCTCGAGCGCCGCCTTTTCGCGGCGGAAGGGATGGTAGTTGGCCGGGCCCTTGGGAAGGGCGGCAAGATAGGCGGCCTCGGCGGTCGTCAGTTCGGTCACCGACTTGTCGAAATAGGTGAGCGCGGCGCCGGCGATGCCGTAGGAGTTCAGGCCGAAGAAGATCTCGTTCAGATAGAGTTCGAGGATCTTGTCCTTCGAATAGGTCTGCTCGATGCGGAAGGAGAGGATCGCTTCCTTGACCTTGCGGTCGATCGTCTGGTCGGCGGAGAGAAGGAAGTTCTTCGCCACCTGCTGGGTAATGGTCGAGGCACCTTCCGGCCGGCGGCCGGAGCCGAGGTTCTGAAGGTTGGAGAGGACGGCGCGCCCAAGGCCCGTGATGTCGATGCCGGGATGGCTGTAGAAGTTCTTGTCTTCGGCCGAAAGGAAGGCAGCCTTGACGCGATCCGGAACCGCCTGGATCGGCAGGAAGAGGCGCCGTTCGCGGGCATATTCAGCCATCAGCGCGCCGTTGCCGGCATGAACGCGGGTGGCGACCGGCGGCTCGTAGGAGGCAAGCACCTCGTAGTTCGGCAGGTCCTTGGTCATCCCGGTGAGGTAGATACCGACACCGGCGGCCACGACCAGAAACAGGACGCAGGCCAATCCAAAGAGATAACCAATCAATCTTACCATATCGGGGCTACCGTTCAGCTTTCATTCGGCGCGTGGAACACACCATCGCATGGTTACAGGCGTTTTGCACGGTGATTGCACCAGCGCAAGGCGAAAGCGGATCAATTGCCCCCTCGTCCATTGCGCCCGGTAATCTTCGAATAACCGCCCGAATGTGAGTAAAATAGGGCTCTTACTCTGCAATTTCCGGTAACCGGCATCCCCTGCAGCATATTCGCCGGCGCCTGTGGCACCCGCGCCACGCGCGGCGGGGAGAATCAGCCGCCGTTCGCCACCGCGCGATCACGATAGCGCCTGATCGCATCGACCATGCGATCGATCACCTTCGAGCGCCACGACTCATCCAGAAGCAGCTTTTCGTCCTCGGCATTGGACAGGAAGCCGAGTTCGAGAAGCACGGACGGAATGTCCGGCGCGCGCAGAACCTGGAAACCCGCGTAGCGGTGGGGATTGTTGATGAGCCCGATCTGCCCTTCGAAGGATTCGACGACATTGGTCGCAAGCGCGATCGAAAACGCCTGGGTCTCGCGCCGGGTCAGGTCGAGCAGGATATCGGCGACTTCGGGCGGGCCGCTCTGGAGCGTATAGCCGGCAAGCTCGTCGGAGAGGTTTTCGCGGGTCGCGAGGTTTTCCGCCATCCGGTCGGAGGCCTTGTCCGACAGCGTATAAACGGTCGCGCCGCGGATATCCTTCTGGCCGAGCGTGTCGGCATGCGCCGATACGAACAGATCGGCGTGGCCCTGGCGGGCAAGCGTCACCCGCTCGGAGAGCGACAGGAACGTGTCGTCGTCGCGGGTGAGGAAAGCCTTGATACCGTCGACCTTGTTCAATCGTTCGGCAAGCGTCTTGGCGAAGGCGAGCGTGATGGTCTTTTCGGGCGTCTTGGTGCCGGCACCCGTCGCGCCGGCATCGATCCCGCCGTGGCCGGCATCGACGGCGACAGTGAAGACGTTATCCTTCACCGCCATCGCCAGCGGGTCGGGAGCGGCGGCGCGCGGCATCGCCCAGTTCTGGGTCTTCACAAGATCGGCGAAAACCTCCTTGGAGGCCATTTCCGCATCGAGCACCAGGCGGTAGCTGCCGTTGTCGTTCGACTGAACCTCGGCGATCGACAGTTTCACCGGCTTCTTGGCGGTCAGCACGATGCGGGCGCTCGCCTCGCCCATCGTGCCGTAACGGATATCCTTGAAGAGGCCCCGCGCGGAGAGGTCCTCGGCCGGGAAGCCGAAGGCGGTCGCCGGCAGGTCGACGATCACCCGTTCGGGGGCGGCAACATAATGAACGGAGAATTCCGGCTTCTTCTCGAAATCGATGACGATGCGGGTGCGCGCCTCGTCGCCGGCGACCCGGGCGCTGAAGGCGAGAAGCGGCTGCGGCGTGGCGCCAACGGCAGTGGGAGAAAGGGTTGCGATGGCGCTGATCAGAAGAAGAGCCACGCAACCGATTCGTGCAAAAAACCGCTGCCGGCTTCCGCCGCAGGCCGTCGCCGCGCTTGCCTTCACATCCACCCTCAAAACGCCACTCGCATTCAAAGCCCCACCGCAATCGCGCCACTCGCATCAAAGTGCCCATTTTAGAAGGCATTTGCACGTCAAAAGATGCGAATCATCCGCCCGTTCCCTGCCATCCATAAGGGGTCTAATTCCATCGAGAATATGGCAAACTTGGCTTTTCCCTTGCTATTGTGACAGATAAACCATACAACGCGCATGAGGGTTAAAGTGTTGACGGGATAGTCTGCCGATAGGCTGGCCAGCCTCTTCAGGACCTGGCGCCGGAGACCGACAGTCATCCGCCGTCGTTACACTTTATCCTGATACTCGATCCATCCGGCGGTGGCCGGAACAGTACCGGGTGGCATGCCACCCACCGCTCACACGGAGCACATTCATCGGGCCCTCGAGGGCCTATGGTATCGTCATTCTCGTTTGGTTTTTGATGTCGCGGCACAATTTTCAGAACCTGGAGAGACAGCGGGAGCAACGCTCCCCGTCATCTTTCCGGTTGCCGTCACAAATGCGCCCGGCGGGAACATCTTTATCCGGCGCAACGACCGCATTGCATGACGGGCCTGTCCTTGTGGCAGCCTTTTCTGCACTCCCCCGGCGGCGCCGAGGAGCAGAATTTCAATGGCAGACAAAATGCTTATCGACGCGTCTCACGAAGAGGAGACGCGCGTAGTTGTCGTTCGCGGTAACCGGATCGAGGAGTTCGATTTCGAATCGCAGCATAAGAAACAGATACGCGGCAATATCTATCTGGCGAAGGTGACGAGGGTCGAACCCTCACTGCAGGCCGCCTTTGTCGACTACGGCGGGAACCGTCACGGCTTCCTCGCCTTTGCCGAAATCCATCCCGATTATTATCAGATCCCGCTCGCCGACCGTCAGGCGCTGATGCAGCAGGAAGCTGAGGATCAGCGCAAGATCGCCGAGGCCGAGGCCGCCGATCCGGTGGTCGATCTCGCCAACCAGGATCAGCCGGATATCGGCATCGCCGCCCCTGCCGCCGAGCCCGTAAGCGAAGCCGGCGCCGAAGCTGCGGAGGCCACTCCGGTCGAAGCGGTTGCCGTCGAAGAAGAGGCCGAAAAGCCGAAAGCCAAGCCGAAGCGCAGCCGCGCCCGCAAGAAGCCGGCCGAAGCCGCCGCTGACGAAGCACCCGCTGCGGAAGCCGCAGCCGCCGAGGGCGAAAGCGCCCCCTCCTCCGACAATAATGACGACGACGGTTCGACGCCCGGCGAAATGGCCGCGATGGTCGAGACCGATTCGATCTCGGAAGATGTCGATGCCCGCCGCGGCGGCCGCAACGACGATTTCGATGACGACGACGATGACGATCACGGCGAGAAGGAAGTGATCGAGTCGGTCGGCGCCGAAGACGCCATGGAAGAAGTTCCGGACCGCGTCGTGCGCAAGCCGCGCAAGCAGTACCGCATCCAGGAAGTCATCAAGCGCCGCCAGATCCTGCTCGTGCAGGTCGCCAAGGAAGAGCGCGGCAACAAGGGCGCTGCTCTCACCACCTATCTTTCGCTTGCCGGCCGTTACTCGGTGCTGATGCCGAACACGGCGCGCGGCGGCGGCATTTCCCGCAAGATCACCCAGCCGCAGGACCGCAAGCGCCTCAAGGAAATCGCCCGCGAGCTCGACGTGCCGCAGGGCATGGGCGTGATCCTGCGCACCGCCGGTGCCAACCGCACCCGCGTCGAGGTCAAGCGCGACTTCGAATACCTGATGCGCCTGTGGGAAAACGTCCGCACGCTGACGCTGAGCTCGACCGCGCCCACCCTCGTCTACGAGGAAGGCTCGCTGATCAAGCGTTCGATCCGCGACCTCTACAACAAGGATATTTCCGAGATCATCGTGTCCGGCGAAGAAGGCTATCGTGAAGCGAAAGACTTCATGAAGATGCTGATGCCGAGCCATGCCAAGGTGGTCCAGCCCTATCGCGACCTGCATCCGATCTTCGCCCGCTCGGGCATCGAGGCGCAGCTCGACCGCATGCTGCAGCCGCAGGTGACGCTGAAGTCCGGCGGCTACCTGATCATGAACCAGACGGAAGCGCTGGTTGCCATCGACGTCAACTCCGGCCGTTCGACCCGCGAACATTCGATCGAGGAAACGGCGCTCCAGACCAACCTGGAAGCGGCGGAAGAAGTCGCCCGCCAGCTGCGCCTGCGCGACCTTGCCGGCCTGATCGTCATCGACTTCATCGACATGGAAGAAAAGCGCAACAACCGCGCCGTCGAGAAGAAGCTGAAGGATTGCCTGAAGAACGACCGCGCCCGCATCCAGGTCGGCCGCATCTCGCATTTCGGCCTGCTCGAAATGTCGCGCCAGCGCATCCGCGCCTCGGTTCTCGAATCCACGACGCAGATCTGCACCCATTGCGGCGGCACCGGTCACGTGCGCTCGCAGTCGTCGGTCGCCCTGCATGTGCTGCGCGGCGTCGAAGAATACCTGCTCAAGAACACCACGCACGACATTACCGTGCGCACCACGCCGGAGATCGCGCTCTACCTCCTGAACCACAAGCGCTCCAGCATCGTCGATTACGAGAACCGCTTCGGCGTCTCGATCTTCATCGAATCGGATGTCAGCATCGGCTCCAGCCACTTCGCGATCGATCGCGGCGAGCCGGTCGAAAACCCGGTCAAGATAGAAAGCCTGATGCAGTTCGCGGCGATCCCCGTCGAAGAAGACGATGACGACATCGTCATCGAGGCCGACGAGGAAGAAGAGGAAGAGGCCGCTGCTTCGTCGCAGCCGGCCGCTGCCAATGCCGACCGGGCCCGCCAGGAGGGCGACGACCAGAATGGCCGCAAGCGCAAGCGGCGCCGGCGTCGGCGCAACCGCGGCGGCGAGCGGGGCGGCGACGCCCAGGCCGCCCAGGGCGGCAACGACGACATGGCCGATGGCGACGAGGACGGCGACGAAGGCGAGGACGATGTTTCCGAAGCCGGCGAAGCATCCGAAGCAACGGTTGCGGCCGATGCCGACTCGGACGAAAACAACCGCCGCAAGCGCCGCCGCCGCGGCAAGCGCGGTGGCCGTCGCAACCGCAACGGCGAGGACGGACAGGAGCTGAGCGCTTCGGATGACGACGAAGCAGCCGATGGCGATGCGTCCGACGAAGTCGATGGCGACGCAGCGGTAGTGCCTGCCGAGGCAGCCGCCGAAACACCTGAAGAAGTCACGGCCGAAGCTGTGACGGCCCCCACCGAAGCGGAAGCGGCCCCTGTCGGCAAGGCAGACGCCAAGCCCCGCCGCTCGCGTCGCGGCAAGGCTGCGAACGCGGCCGATGCAGCGGCTGCGAACGAGGTCCCGGCGGCGGTCGCTGCTCCGGCACCCGTGGAAAACGTTGTGGAACAGGTCGAGGCCGCACTTGGCGAAGAGCCGCAGGCTGCCGAGGTTGCTCCGGCTGCGGAAGCTCCCGCCAGCGAGGCCGTAGAGCCCGCCGATGCCGGCGAAGCAAAGCCGGCTCGAGCCAACCGCGCCTCGAACATCTCCTCCTCCGCCGAGGCGGTGGTTAAGAGTTCCGATCCGGCGGCCGCGCCCGAGGCTGAAGGTGATCCTTCCAAGCCGAAGAAGGCGGGCTGGTGGCAGCGCCGCGGCTTCTTCTGAGCCAACCGACATCGATGAAAAACGGCCGCGCAGAACGCGGCCGTTTTTGTTTTGTCCCACCGAACCTTCAGAAACCGGATCAAGCGCCTGCCGAAGCGATTCCGCAAACGCGTCCAACCTGTTGAATTCCGACTCCATTCCGCCGCCCGGCCGGCTTCCGCAAGGGCGTCATACGCAGTTGTGAACCGGTTGAAACCGGCTGGAGGTGATTTTGAGGTTTTTTGGAAAGCCCGACTGGCTTACTTTGGGCACAAATCGCAACAATGGTGCGCGGGATTCGTGTGCCGACCCAAGAGGATATGAATGACCCGCCTGTTCAAGACGCGCGTTTTCAAGATGTTGGCCGCCGGCTCGATGCTGGCCCTGGCATTTTCCGCGGCCGCTCCAGCCGTCGCCCTGGACGACCAGCAGAAAAAGGAAATGGGCGAATTCATCCGCGAGTATCTGATCCAAAACCCGGAAGTGCTGGTCGAGGTTCAGAACGCGCTGGAAGCCAAGCAGCAGAGCCAGCGCGTCGAGCAGTCGACAAAGGGGATCGCGGACAACAAGCAGGAGATATTCTCCTCCCCGACCGACATCACGCTCGGCAATCCGAAGGGAGACGTCACGGTCGTCGAATTCTTCGATTACAATTGCGGCTACTGCAAGCGGGCGCTTTCCGACATGGACGACATCCTGTCCAAGGACAAGAATGTCCGGTTTATCCTCAAGGAATTCCCGATCCTCGGGCCGGATTCGGTTGCGGCCCACCGGGTCGCCAACGCCGTGCGTCTGGTCGCTCCTGAGAAATATGCGGAATTCCATCGCCAGCTGCTCGGCGGCAAGCCCCACGCCTCGGAAGCGACGGCGATTGCGGTCGCCGGCGCTCTCGGCGTCAAGGAGGCGGCGATCCGCAAGTCGATGGCAGACCAGCCGAACGATGATCTGGTGCGCGAAGCCTACCGGCTCGCCAACGCGATCGGCATCACCGGCACGCCGACCTACGTGGTCGGCGACGAAGCCGTGTTCGGCGCCGTCGGCCTCGAGACGATCGAGGAGAAGGTCGCCAATGTGCGCGCCTGCGGCAAGGCGACCTGCTGACAGGGCATAGCTCACCGACAGATGTTCCATCTCAGTGGACTCACGGGCTTTCGGCGCGGCGGGGGCTTTCCCTTGCCGCCTCGCCGGTCTATAGGTGGCCCCTGAATTTCAGTGTGGAACAATAGAGTAACGATGAGCAAGACGGTCTTCGTCCTTAACGGCCCCAATCTCAATATGCTGGGCAAGCGCGAACCCGGCATCTACGGCGCAGCCACGCTGAAGGACGTCGAGAACGACTGCATCGCGGCCGGCAAGGAACTCGGCTTTACGGTCGATTTCCGCCAGAGCAATCATGAAGGCGTGCTGATCGACTGGATGCACGAGGCCAACGAAAAGGCCGTGGGCGTCGCCATCAATGCCGGCGCCTTTACCCATACCTCGATCGCATTGCACGACGCCATCAAGGCGATCTCCGTGCCGGTGATCGAGCTTCATATTTCGAATGTCCACGCGCGGGAGGAATTCCGCCATCATTCGATGATCGCACCGGCGGTAAAGGGCGTGATCTGCGGTTTTGGCACCGCAAGCTACATTCTGGCGTTGCACGCCTTGAAATCCATTACCGCCTGACAAGATAAACAGAACAATAGGGTTTGCCATGTCTGACAAGAAGAACGGTATCGACAAGGGACTGATCCGCGACCTCGCGAACATTCTCAACGAGACCGACCTCACCGAGATCGAAGTCGAACAGGACGATCTGCGTATCCGCGTATCGCGCGCCGGCACGACGCAGTATGTCCAGGCCCCGATCGCAGCGCCCGCCTACGCTCCGGCTGCCGCAGCCGCTCCGGTTGCCGCTGCAGCGCCTGCCGCCCAGGACAACAAGAACGCCGTCACCGCGCCGATGGTCGGCACCATCTATCTCTCCCCGGCCCCGGGCGCGCGCGCCTTCGTCGAAGTCGGCGCCACCGTCAAGGAAGGCCAGACGCTGCTGATCATCGAGGCCATGAAGACGATGAACCAGATCCCCTCGCCGCGCTCCGGCAAGGTCACGGAAATCCTGGTCAACGACGCTCAGCCTGTCGAGTATGGCCAACCGCTCGTCGTCATCGAGTAAGGCGCATCCATGATTTCCAAGATCCTCATAGCCAACCGCGGTGAAATCGCGCTTCGCGTGCTTCGCGCCTGCAAGGAACTCGGCATCGCGACCGTCGCGGTCCATTCCACCGCCGACGCCGACGCCATGCATGTGCGGCTTGCGGACGAAAGCGTGTGCATCGGCCCGCCGCCGTCGCGCGAGAGCTATCTGAACATCCACCAGATCGTTGCCGCCTGCGAGATCACCGGCGCCGACGCCGTGCATCCGGGCTACGGCTTCCTGTCGGAAAACGCCAAGTTCGCGGATATCCTCGACGCGCACGGCATTACCTTCATCGGCCCGACCGCCGACCATATCCGCATCATGGGCGACAAGATCACCGCCAAGCAGACCGCGCAGGAGCTCGGCATCCCCGTCGTTCCCGGCTCCGACGGCGAGGTGAAGCCCGAAAACGCGATGGAAATCGCCCGTCAGATCGGCTTCCCGGTACTGATCAAGGCGACCGCCGGCGGCGGCGGACGTGGCATGAAGGTCGCCAAGACCGAGGCCGATCTCGACGAGGCCGTCTCGACCGCCCGTTCCGAAGCGCTCGCCGCATTCGGCAACGACGCCGTCTACATGGAAAAGTATCTCGGCAAGCCCCGCCATATCGAGATCCAGGTGGTCGGCGACGGTGAAGGCAATGCCATCCATCTCGGCGAGCGCGACTGCTCGCTGCAGCGCCGCCACCAGAAGGTCTGGGAAGAAGCAAACTCCCCTGCCCTCAATGTCGAGCAGCGGATGAAGATCGGCGAGATCTGCGCCGATGCGATGCGCAAGCTGAAATACCGCGGCGCCGGCACGATCGAGTTCCTCTACGAGAACGGCGAGTTCTATTTCATCGAAATGAACACCCGTCTCCAGGTCGAACACCCGATCACCGAAGCGATCACCGGCATCGACCTCGTGCACGAACAGATCCGCGTCGCCTCCGGCGGCGGCCTGTCCGTCAAGCAGGAGGACATCGTGTTCTCCGGCCATGCCATCGAATGCCGTATCAATGCCGAGGATCCGCGCACCTTCGTGCCGTCCCCCGGTACGATCACGCATTTCCATGCACCGGGCGGCCTTGGCGTGCGCGTCGATTCCGGCGCCTATGCGGGCTATCGCATCCCGCCCTATTACGACAGCCTGATCGGCAAGCTGATCGTGCATGGACGCACCCGCGTCGAATGCATGATGCGCCTGCGCCGCGTGCTGGACGAGTTCGTCGTGGACGGCATCAAGACGACGCTGCCGCTCTTCCAGGACCTCGTCGACAATCCGGATATCGCCAACGGCGATTATGACATTCACTGGCTGGAACACTATCTCGCCGGCGACAAGACGCATTAGGGAGATCGATGGCAGGGCGACGTGGCAGATATTACCCGGCGATAACCCCGGAAATCCTGCTGCGCGCCTATTCCATCGGCCTCTTCCCGATGGCCGAATCGGCAGACGACCCGGAAATTTTCTGGGTCGAGCCGGAAATGCGTGGGCTCCTGCCGCTCGACGCCTTCCACGTCTCGAAAAGCCTCGCCAAGGCGGTCCGCAAGGCCCCGTTCGACATCCGTTTCGACACGGCCTTCGAGCGCGTGATGGCCTTATGCGCCGAACCTGCCGGCGACCGGCCGAGCACCTGGATCAACTCCACCATCCGCAAGCTCTATACCGAACTGCACCGCATGGGCCACGCGCACAGCGTCGAGGCCTTCGAGGGCGATGAGCTGGTCGGCGGGCTTTACGGCGTCTCGCTCGGTTCCGCGTTCTTCGGCGAGAGCATGTTTTCGAGGCGCACCAACGCCTCCAAGATCTGCCTCGTGCATCTGGTGGAGCGGCTTCGGGAAAACGGCTTTACCCTGCTCGACACGCAGTTCACCACCGAGCATCTGAAGACGTTCGGCGCGATCGACGTTCCCAAGGACGACTACCTCAAGCTCCTGAGAGCCGCGGTCGAAGTGCCGCATCTGAAATTCTGATTTTCCCTCCCGAAAATACCCGCGCCGTGTTGCTACGCACAGATGGCACGCTAAGGTAGAATGATCGAAGGGGATTTTGTGATGAGACATTTTTTAGCGACCATTGTTATCCTTGCATCCATGGGCGGTCCGGCATGGGCCAAATCCATGGAAGAGGTTTTCCCGAGCGCCGCCACATTTTCCGATCAGGAAAAGCAATTCTTCAAGAACTTCAACTTCCAGCAGGGCATGGTGAAGCTGCCGGCCGCCAAGGCGACGCTCGTCGTTCCTCCAAATTTTTATTACCTCAATCCGGTAGACACGAAAAAGGTACTGGTCGATATCTGGGGCAACCCACCGGCCTCGGCCGACGGCAATCTGGGTATGCTTTTCCCGACACAATACCTGCCTTCCGAAAAGATGTCCTGGGGCTCTATCATCATATACGATGCGGACGGTTACGTTTCGGATGCCGAAGCAGCGTCAATCGACTACAACGAGCTTCTCCAGCAGATCAAGAATGGCGTCGTCGAGAGAAATGTGGAGCGGGAGAAACAGGGCTTCGAGCCTATAACGCTCGTCGGCTGGGCATCGGCCCCCCACTACGATAGTTCCGCGCATACATTGCACTGGGCGCGAGACCTGATTTTCGGCAAAGACATGTCGGCGGCCCACACGCTGAACTACTCCATTCGCGCGCTCGGACGCGAAGGCGTGCTGCAGTTCAACTTCGTTTCAGGGCTCGACCAGCTTGCGGAAATCAAGGCCGCTATTCCCACGGTCACCAACATGGTGTCCTTCGACAAGGGAGCCGGTTATGCGGACTTTCGGGATGGCGACAAGATCGCCGCCTATGGCATGGCGGGCATGATTGCGGCCGGCGCCGGGGCCAAGGTTGCCGCAAAGTTCGGCTTGTTCGCGGCCGCGCTCGCGCTTCTGAAGAAGGGCGGCTTCATCTTTGTTTTTGCGGGTCTTGCGGGAGCCTATCGGTTTGTTGCCGGCCTCTTCAGGCGTAACAAGACCCCGTCGGCCTGAAACCTCAGTTGGTCGCCTTCGGCGGCGGTACGTCGGACTTCTGCTTGCAGCCGGTCAGCCACACGTCATAGATCGGATGTTCCACGGCGTTGAGGCCGGGGCTGTCGGCGAACATCCAGCCGGTAAAGATCCGGCGGATCTTGCGGTCGAGGGTGATCTCGTCCACTTCCACGAAACCGTCGATCTTCTGGGCTTCCGTCTCGTCGCGGGAATAGCAGACTTTCGGCGTCACCTGCAGCGCGCCGTACTGGACGGTTTCGTTGACATAGACGTCGAACGTGGTGATGCGGCCGGTGATCTTGTCGATGCCGGCAAAGACCGCAACGGGATTGCTCAACCGCGCCGCCGATACACCGTCCGCCGCAAGCACGGATGCCAGCGCGATCAGTGCGCCGACCATTGGCTTGCGTGGAAAAACCGTCATCAATCCCATTATGCTTCCCGTCTCGGCAAATCCCGTCGGCACCGACCCCTAGAGGTCGAATGTGGCCAAAACAGGTGTCAGTTGCCGGGCGTCCAGGCGTCGTAATCGCCGGTGACGCGGGGGCGTTCGCCGGTCGCGGCAAGCGAGCCCTGCGGGCGATAGGCGAGCGGCGTGCCGGTGGCATTCGGCTTGTGCGGCTTCTGCCATTCCCGCGCCTTGTAGTCTTCCTTCGAAGGCGGAACGTCGGTGCGGTAGTGCATCCAGCCGTGCCAGCCAGGCCCGATTGCGGAGGCTTCGGCGTAGTTCTTGTAGATCACCCAACGCTTCGGCTTGCCCCAGGAGGTCATCGGACCTTCGTAATAGACATTGCCCATCTCGTCCTCGCCGACCCTCTTGCCGAAACGCCAGGTGAAGAACCGGGTGCCCATGGTCTGTCCGTTCCACCAGGTGAAGATCTGCAGCAGGAGGTTTTTCATGGATGTTCCGTCGGCTAGGCAAACAGGATGACGATCGAAGTGACTGATCCGCTTATGCCGCTTGGCGCCTTCGATGTCCAGTGATTCCAAATGTCGCGCACCCTCATTTGAGCTTCATCTTGAAGCCGAAATGGCTTTTGGCGAAGCCGAGGCGCTCATAGAAGCGATGCGCATCGGTGCGCGCCATGTTGGAGGTGAGCCGGACGGTGCGGCAGTCGCGGCGCCGCGCCTCCTCGACCGCATATTCGATCATCCGCGCGCCGATGCCTTTGCCGCGCATGTCCGACCGGGTCTGGACGGCTTCCACGACCATCGACAGCGAACCCCTGCCCGTCAAAGTCCGGCTGAACATGATTTCGAACGTGCCGACCACCTCTCCCTCGATATCGGCGACGAAAAGCTGCTCGTTCTGCGATGCATCGATGACGTTGAAGGCGCGCAGATAGTCTTCATAGGCGCTTTCGTCTGTCGTGTCGCCGTGTCCACCCACGTCGTCGGCGGCAAAAAGGGCGATCAGCGCCGGAAGATCCGTTTCGCGAGCCCGGCGGATAATAAGCTTCTCCGTCATCTCTTTCCTTTCAACGCAGAATCGGCATGATTCCCGCGAAGCTTAGAGGGGCTGGGGCGATGGCACAAAGACCTGGGATGATTTTATTGGCTGTCGTCATGGCGGCGTGGCCGATGGCGACCTTTGCGGAAGGCCGCGGCGCGGTCGGTTTCTCCCAGGCGCCGGAAATGAGCAGCGGCGTCTGCTTTGCGTCCTCGATCCGCAAGGCGCTCGACTGCGCCAAGAAGAAATGCATCAAGGACGGCGGGACGGCCGAGGACTGCCTTGAAACGACTGCCTGTTTCCCGGCCGGCTGGAGCATCGACGTCTTCGCGCAATCCAAGGAGGGGCCGCATTGGCACGAGACCTTCTGCGGCTTCGACAGCAAGGAAACCGCCATCAAAGCCTCCAGATCCATCTGCGACATGAAGCAGCGCAAGGGCCTGATGGAATGCAGCCTGGTGGCGATCTACGACGAGGACGGCAAGAAATTCGATCCTGCGCAATAAGGGTGTCGTCGGGCGGCAACCGTCAGACCGGTAGCCGCTTCTCCATGATGATCGCCGGCAAGCCGGAATTGGGGGCGCCCCATTCCTCCATCCGGTCGACCTCGGAAAATCCGAGCCGCTCGTAGAAGGAGAGCGCCCGCACGTTCGGCAGCGCCACCTCGACCCGCATGATCTCGGCATCCGGGAAACAGGTTTCGAGCTCGGCGAAGATATCCCGCCCGATGCCCTCGTTCTGGCAGGACGGCTTGACGTAGAGCTGATGCAGCATCGCCGTCTTCACCATCTTCGGATACATGGCGGCATAACCGATGCCGCCGATCTCCCTGCCGTTGTCGGCCACCAGGAACTCGCCACCGCGCTTCTGGATGCGCGCCCGGACGGCTGCCGCCGAATGCCAGCCGCTCACCATCCGCTGGACCTGGTCCACCCCATAAAACGGGTCATAGGTATCATGGAAGGTCGCCGCCAGCAGGGCGCGGATCTTCTCGACGTCAGCATCACCGGCGGTGCGGACGAAGTAGACCATCCGGCCTACTCCTCTTCGATCCCGAGCTTCGCCTTGACGAGCGCCTGCACGGCCTGCGGGTTGGCCTTGCCGCCGGTGGACTTCATCACCTGGCCGACGAACCAGCCGGCAAGCGTGGGTTTCGCCTTGACCTTGGCGACCTGGTCCGGGTTGGCGGCGATGATCTCGTCTACGGCCGCCTCGATCGCGCCGGTATCGGTGACCTGCTTCATGCCGCGGGCCTCGACGATCTCGGCCGGATCGCCGCCCTCGGTGAGCACGATCTCGAACAGGTCCTTGGCGATCTTGCCGGAAATCGTCTCGGCCTTGATGAGGTCGATGATGGCGCCGAGCTGGGCGGGAGAAACCGGAGTCTCTTCAATGTCTTTGCCGGTTCTGTTCAAGGCGCCCAAGAGGTCGTTGATGACCCAGTTGGCGGCGATCTTGCCGTCACGGCCTTCGGCCACCGCCTCGAAATAATCGGCGATCGCCTTTTCCGAGACCAGAACCGAGGCGTCGTAGATCGACAGGCCGAGCTCCTTCACGAAACGGGCCTTCTTATCGTCGGGCAGCTCGGTCAGGCCTGCACGCAGTTCCTCGATGAAGGCATCGTCGAATTCAAGCGGCAGCAGGTCCGGATCGGGGAAATAGCGATAGTCATGCGCGTCTTCCTTGGAGCGCATCGAGCGCGTTTCGCCCTTGTTCGGGTCGAACAGGCGGGTCTCCTGGTCGATCGAACCGCCGTCTTCCAGAATGCCGATCTGGCGGCGCGCCTCGTATTCGATCGCCTGGCCGATGAAGCGGATCGAGTTGACGTTCTTGATCTCGCAGCGGGTGCCGAATTCGGCGCCCGGACGGCGTACCGAGACGTTGACGTCGGCGCGCATGGAGCCTTCGTCCATGTTGCCGTCGCAGGTGCCGAGGTAACGCACGATCGAACGCAGCTTGGTCATGTAGGCCTTGGCTTCGTCGGAGGAGCGCATGTCGGGCTTGGAGACGATCTCCATCAGCGCCACGCCGGAACGGTTGAGGTCCACATAGGACATGGTCGGATGCTGGTCGTGCATCAGCTTGCCGGCATCCT